>Ga0318562_10000915_pt1 | contig 13254 bp, 11 predicted proteins | sample GRESIP066b5f18_FD_203688 | JGI IMG/M metagenome (GOLD analysis project Ga0318562, IMG submission 203688) | Tropical soil microbial communities from Luquillo Experimental Forest, Puerto Rico - GRE.SIPMG.066b5f18 | ecosystem: Environmental > Terrestrial > Soil > Tropical forest > Bulk soil... | reverse complement strand
CGTACTGCCCCGTCCCAGAGTGGCCGGTGGCATACGGGTCGTAGCCATAGGGGGAGTAGGGCGGCAGCTGCCTGGTGGGGTCGGGGGCCTGCGGGGGCTGGTAGGAGGGGTTGTATCCGGTCTGGCCCGCATAGGCGGGGTCCGAATACGTCGGGTAGCTGGGGCCCAACGGCTGTGTCGGCTCGGGGCCGTCACCTCGTGGCGTGTTGGTCATACCCACCTCATGGCTGCAGGGTACCTGCGTCGAGCGTGCGCACAGCAGCGAGAGCGTAAGCACATCGCTTAACCGCGTTGCCATGGCAAGCTGATATTGATGAGGCAGATGGTGCGCACCAACTACGGGGCGTCGCTGTCGCCGGACGCGACGGCGTTCGCGCACCTGATCGACGACGGTGGCTATCCGCGGGCGGTGCAGCGTTTCCTTCGGGATCGGCGCGCCTGGGGGCACCTCCCGCTTGCGGGGGACTCATCGCGGGATGTCGAACTGCCCGTTGAGGGCCCGGTACTGCGGGTGATTCACTCCGCCGACGGCCACTGGCTAGCCTGCGAGGTGGCGCCCGAGGGCGGCACCCGAAGCCAGATCTGGGTTGTCACCACCGATCCCGATGACCGCGCCGCGCGCCGCATCGATATGTGGCCTGCCGGTCAGTCGGAGGGCACCGCCGAGCTGATCGGCTGGGACGGCACACACGTAGCGGCCATCCTCACCGGTGACGACGGCGTCGGTAGTTCATGCCTGATCGACCCCGCCAACGGCGCGACGACGATTCTCGATCGGCGCTCGGGCGGGCGGCTCGTCGACGCATGGGCGGGCTTCTCATTGGTGCGCGTCGGCCCGCGTGGCTACCGCGATCTGATCATGCTGCGCGGCCAGACCGAAATCGCGCTGCTGCCTTACGATCCCGGCTCCACCACCGACACAGGTGTCATCCTCGACGACCACAGCCCGCGACGCCTGCGCGCCGGTCTGGAAGGCGAACAGACCAAGCTGTACCGACCGGCCAAGCTCTACGGGCCGGACGACACCAAGGGGTATGTGCGCGCACTGATCCGCAGTGAGAACGGCGCCGACCACGCCCGGCTTCTCGAGGTGACGTCCACCCCCGACGGCGTGTCCTACCAGGTGGTGGCCGAGCGGCCCGGTTACGAACTCGACGAGTTCGTCGTCAGTGACGACCTGTCGACGGTCGCAATGCTGTGGAACCTCAACGGCGCCAGCGAGTTACAGATCCTCGAATACGCCGACTTCACCTTGCACGATCCAATACCGCTGCCCGGCATGGTGGCCAGCGAGCTCAGCATCAGCGCAGGCGGGTCGATGGTGGCGATGACCGTCGAGGGGCCCGACAAGCCACGCACGGTCGAACTCGTCGATCCGAGGATCCGCGAATGGGAGCGCATTGACCGCGAACCGAGCAGCGGGCCGCTGTCGGAGGCTCCGACACTCGAATCCATCACCGCACGTGACGGGCTGGGGTTCTCCGGCTGGCTGTTCCGGCCGCCCAGCGGGGTGCAGTCGATCGGGGCGATGATGTTCCTGCACGGTGGACCCGAGGGTCAGGGGAGGCCCGGCTACAACGAATTCTTCCCGCCACTACTCGAGGCCGGCATCACGGTCTTCCTCCCGAACGTGCGGGGCTCAGGCGGATTCGGGCGCTCGTTCATGCATGCCGACGACCGGGAACGGCGCTTCGCGGCGATCGACGACGTCGCCGATGCCGCCGTGTTTCTCATCGAGCGTGGCCTGGCGCCCGCTGATCGCATCGCCTGCTGCGGTTGGTCATACGGCGGCTACCTGACCCAGGCTGCGCTCACCTTTCATCCCCAGCTATTCACCGCGGGCATCAGCATCTGCGGCATGAGCGACCTCAACACCTGGTACCGCAACACCGAGCCATGGATCGCCGCGGCGGCCTACTCGAAGTACGGCCACCCGGTCAGCGACCGCGAACTGCTCGACCAGCTTTCACCTCTACTTCGTGCGCATGCGATGACCGCACCGCTGCTTTTGGTGCACGGACTCAACGACACCAACGTGCCGCCGGGCGAGTCACAGCAGATGTTCGATGCTTTGCGGAACCTGGGCCGCACCGTCGAACAATTGCTGTTCGACGACGACGGTCACGAAATCGACAAGCGGGAGAACAGAGCGGTGCTGGTCAAAGCCATGTGTGACTGGCTCACCATGGCGTTCGCACCCACGCCGAATACCTGAACCACTCAAGATCAGATTCTGGCGTTTACTGAAATTATCCGCGGGGTAAAACCCTCCTGCGCCAAATCGGCGCTCAACAGGAGGAGGCCAGCATGCGTGGTGGCGGAATTCTCGGCGTGATCGTGTTGGTGTGGTTGCTGATCGGTGTGGTAGCCGCATACCAGCGCGACTACTTCAAGACCGACGCAACTAATTGCGCCACAGCGGGCACCATCGCGTTGACGGTCGTAGCCGGGCCGTTGAACTACGCGGGGGCGAACCCGAAGGTAGCGGATTGCAACGTAAAACTGCCGCAGCCCAGCCAGTAGTCAACGGGCTCATAACAATTCATCATTAGTCGAACGGAGACAGCCATGATTGTCTTAGGAGTCATCCTCCTCATACTCGGGATCCTTTTCGGCATCTCGATCCTGACCTATATCGGTGTCGTACTGATCGTGATCGGCGCAGTCTTCTGGCTGCTCGGCGCCACCGGCCGTGCAGTCGGCGGCCGACGATACTGGTATTAACGCCTACTAGCGCCTAGCCGCCGCTTCGGCCGGCCGAGGACAAGGCCGCGATCGTCATCTCCCGCAAGATCGCCCGCGACCCGATCCCTTGGCCGGCCGATTTGGCTGTGCCGGGCCTGACGCTGTGCGGCGTCGAGTTCAGTAGCCCGAAGACGGCGTGCGCCATCAAGCGCGCGTCGGCTTCACTGCGTGCACGGTCCAGTTGCAGAAGGACGTCGACCCAGATCTCGACGTACTGCCGTTGAGCCTTGCGCACTTGACGTTTCGCGGGATCGGGCAGATGGCTCAGGTCGCGATCCTGGATGCGGATCAGATCGGACTCGCCGAGCGCGAAGTCGAGGTGGAAGTCGATGAGCCCGTCCAGCGCGGTCTCGGCGTCGGGCGCCTCGGTGACGACGGCGGTCGCGCCCGCGAGCAGCCGGGTGCTGATCCCCACAAGCAGTTCGACGAGCAGTGCTTCCTTGTTCGGGAAGTGCCGGTAAATCGCGGGCCCGCTCACGCCGGCGACGGCACCGATGTCCTCGAGCCGGACGGACAGAAAGCCGCGTTCGGCGACCAGTCGTTCCGCGGCGGCGATGAGCTGGTCGCGGCGATCGGATTTCGCCCTGCTCCGGCTCGTCGCGGCCGATTGAGAGGCCGGGAGAGTCATCGACCTACCCCCAACCCGCTGGTGGACATTTCAGTTAATCGTGACTAACATACTACGAGTTAGTCGTCATTAACTCAACCGAAACGGCGGACCGATGACAAGGACGCTTCAGAGCACTCGCGACGAGCATCTGGAACTCGTCGCGCAGCTGCGGGAGAAGATGGCGGCCGCCGCGCTCGGTGGATCCGCCAAATCCCGCGAGCGCCATGTGAGTCGCGGAAAGCTGCTGCCGAGGGACCGCGTCGACGGGCTGCTGGACCCCGGCAGCCCGCTGTTGGAAGTCTCGCCGCTTGCCGCCGACGGCATGTACGACAACGAGTGTCCCGGCGCGGGCATGATCACCGGCATCGGCCGCGTATCCGGCCGCGAATGCATGATCGTGGCCAACGACGCGACCGTGAAAGGCGGTACCTACTACCCGATCACGGTCAAGAAGCATCTGCGGGCTCAGGAGATCGCGCTGCAGAACCGGCTGCCGTGCATCTATCTCGTTGACTCCGGCGGGGCGTTCCTTCCGCGGCAGGACGAGGTTTTTCCCGACCGCGAGCACTTCGGCCGCATCTTCTACAACCAGGCGACCATGAGCGCCAAGGGAATTCCGCAGATCGCCGCCGTACTCGGCTCGTGCACCGCGGGCGGCGCGTACGTCCCCGCGATGAGCGACGAGGCCGTGATCGTCCGCAACCAGGGCACGATTTTCCTGGGCGGGCCGCCGCTGGTGAAGGCCGCGACCGGCGAAGTCGTCACGGCGGAAGACCTCGGCGGCGGCGACCTGCATTCCAAGGTCTCCGGCGTCACTGACCACCTGGCCCACGACGACCGCGATGCACTACGCATCGTGCGACGGATCGTCTCGACACTCGGCCCGCGGCTCGACCCGCCTTGGGAGGTGGCGCCGACGGTCGACGCCGTGGCCGACCAGGCCGAGCTCTACGACGTCGTCCCCGTCGACCCGCGGGTGCCATATGACGTACACGAGGTCGTCACCCGCCTCGTCGACGGCGGCGAATTCGCCGAGTTCAAGGCCGAGTACGGCGCCACCTTGGTCACCGGCTTCGCCCGCATTCACGGACACCCCGTCGGGATCATCGCCAACAACGGTGTGCTGTTCTCCGAATCCGCTCTGAAGGGCGCACATTTCATCGAGCTGTGCGACAAGCGCATGGTGCCGCTACTGTTCCTGCAGAACATCTCCGGATTCATGGTCGGCCGTGACTACGAGGCGGGAGGGATCGCCAAGCACGGCGCCAAGATGGTGACCGCCGTGGCATGCGCGCGAGTGCCCAAGCTGACCGTCGTGATCGGGGGGTCGTACGGCGCGGGCAACTACTCGATGTGCGGACGGGCGTATTCGCCACGCTTCCTGTGGATGTGGCCGAACGCCAGGATCTCCGTGATGGGCGGGGAGCAGGCCGCGTCGGTGTTGGCCACCGTCCGCGGCGAGATGACTCCCGAGGAAGAGGAAGAGTTCAAGGCACCGATCCGCGCGCAGTATGAAAGTCAGGGCAACCCCTACTACTCGACGGCGCGGCTCTGGGACGACGGAGTGATCGACCCCGCAGACACCAGAACCGTTCTCGGGCTGGCGCTTTCCGTCGTCGGCCAGGCACCGGTCGAACCGGTCTCCTACGGCGTCTTCCGGATGTGATGATTGTGAATTCCCGAAGGCGAGCGCGAGTGAGGATCGCAGCGAGGTACGAGCGAAGCCCGCAACGAGTGGGAGTCGAGGCATGCACCTGAGCACCGTCCTTGTCGCCAACCGCGGCGAGATCGCCGTCCGCGTCATCCGCACTCTCCGCGCGATGGGCATCGGCTCTGTGGCGGTCTTCAGCGAAGCCGACGCCAACGCGCGTCACGTCGCCGAGGCCGACGTCGCGGTCGGCATCGGGCCCGCACCCGCCCGGCAGAGCTACCTCAACATCGAGGCGGTCGTCGATGCGGCGCGTCGCACCGGCGCACAGGCAGTCCACCCCGGTTACGGATTCCTCTCGGAGAACGCCGAATTCGCCGCCGCGTTGGAAGCGGCCGGGATCGTCTTCATCGGACCGCCGGTCAAGGCGATTAAGACCATGGGTGACAAGATCGCCGCCAAGACCACGGTGTCGGCGTTCGGAGTGCCGGTCGTCCCAGGTATCGCGCGTCCGGGCCTGACCGACGACGACTTGGTCGCGGCGGCCGGCGACATCGGTTATCCGGTGCTGGTGAAGCCGTCGGCCGGTGGCGGCGGCAAGGGCATGCGGGTCGTGCACGAGCCGTCGGAACTGCGGACGGCCCTGACCAGCGCACGCCGCGAGGCCGGTGCCGCATTCGGTGACGACACCCTGTTCCTCGAACGATTCGTGTTGAACCCCCGCCACATCGAAGTGCAGGTGCTCGCCGACGGCTACGGCAACGTGGTACATCTCGGCGAACGTGAATGCAGCCTGCAGCGCAGGCACCAGAAGGTGATCGAGGAGGCGCCGTCGCCGCTGCTGGACGAGGCGACACGGGCACGCATCGGCGCCGCCGCCTGCGACACCGCGCGCAGCGTCGACTACACCGGCGCGGGCACCGTCGAATTCATCGTCTCCGCCGACCGGCCCGACGAGTTCTTCTTCATGGAGATGAACACCCGCCTTCAAGTCGAGCACCCGGTCACCGAAATGGTCACCGGCATCGACCTTGTCGAGCAGCAGGTGCGCATCGCCGCGGGCGAGAAGCTGCCGATCGCGCAGGACGACATCACCATGACCGGTCACGCGATCGAGGCCCGCGTTTACGCCGAAGACCCCGCCAACGGATTCCTGCCGACGGGCGGCGACGTGCTCGACCTCGTCGAGCCTCATGGTCCGGGCATCCGCGTCGACTCCGGCCTGGCCCGCGGAACCGTGGTCGGCAGCGATTACGACCCGATGCTGTCCAAGGTCATCGCGTATGCCGGCGACCGACCCGCGGCGCTGCGCGCACTCGACCGCGCCCTCGCCGACACCGCTGTGCTTGGCGTCACGACGAACGTCGAGTTCCTGCGATTCCTGCTGGCCGACCCTGACGTCGCTGCGGGCAGACTGGACACCGGACTGTTGGACCGCCGCACACCGGATTTCGCGGCCGCCCAGCCCGGCGACGACGAGCTCATCGCCGCCGCGGCCTACAAGTGGCTGCGTCACTGGCCGAAACCGGTAGGCAACCTATGGGAGGTGCCGTCAGGCTGGCGCATCGGCGAGCGCGCCCCGACGACCATTCGGCTGCACTCGGGGCAGCGCACCGACCACGTCTACCTGACAGGCTCACCACACGCCGCGACGGCCGTCGTGGAGAGTGGCGAATCACGCACGCTCACAGCAATTCTCGATGGCGATCGATTAGTGGTAACACTCGACGGGCTGCGGGCCGACTACCTCGTCGCCGCGACCGACGGGCAGATCTGGTTGGCGCGCGCAGGCCGCACGGCGGTCGTCGAGGAGGTGCGCGAAGCACCCGTGCGTCCCGACGACGAACACAGCGGGGACGCCGAACTCGTCAGTCCCATGCCAGGATCCGTGGTGGCCGTCGGCGTCGAGGACGGCGCTCCGGTAGAAGCGGGCGCCGTCGTCGTTGTGGTCGAAGCGATGAAGATGGAGCACTCGCTCACCGCGCCGGTGGACGGCATTGTTGAACTACTCGTCGCCGTCGGCGACCAGGTCAAGGTGGGCCAGCCACTGGCCCGGATCGCCGCCGGCGAAGCAGGCAGTCCAACACAAGCAAGTGAGAAAGCAGAGCAGTCATGAGTGAATTTCTGGCCACCGGAATGCTGCCCGACCATTACGAGCAGCTCGCCAAGACAGTCCGCGACTTCGCGCAGAGCGTCGTCGCACCCGTCGCCGCCAAACACGACGAAGAGCACTCCTTCCCCTACGAAGTGGTATCGGGCATGGCCGACATGGGCCTGTTCGGTCTGCCGTTCCCCGAGGAGTACGGCGGCATGGGCGGCGACTACTTCGCGCTGTGCCTCGCGCTCGAGGAACTGGGCAAGGTCGACCAGAGCGTGGCGATCACGCTGGAGGCCGGTGTGTCGCTGGGCGCCATGCCCGTGTACCGCTTCGGCAACGAGGACCAGAAGCAGGAATGGCTGCCGCTCTTGGCCAGCGGCAAGGCGCTCGGCGCCTTCGGACTGACCGAGGCCGGCGGCGGAACCGATGCGGGCGCCACCAGAACGACGGCCAAACTCGACGACGGACAGTGGATCATCAACGGCAGCAAGCAGTTCATCACGAACTCAGGCACCGACATCACCAAACTCGTGACGGTCACCGCGGTCACAGGGGACACCGACGGCAGGAAGGAGATCTCGTCGATCCTGGTACCGGTACCCATCGAAGGGTTCACCGCCGAACCGGCCTACAACAAGGTGGGCTGGAACGCCTCGGACACCCACCCGTTGAGCTTCGACGACGTTCGCGTGCCAGCGGAGAACCTGCTCGGTGAGCGTGGCCGCGGCTACGCCAACTTCCTGCGCATCCTCGACGAAGGCCGGATCGCCATCGCCGCGCTGTCGGTCGGCTCCGCGCAGGGTTGCGTGGACGAATGTGTGAAGTACGCCAAGGAACGCCAGGCCTTCGGCGCGGCCATCGGCACCTATCAGGCCGTCTCCTTCAAGATTGCCCGCATGGAGGCGCGTGCGCACGCCGCCCGCACGGCGTATTACGACGCGGCCGCACTCATGTTGGCGGGCAAGCCCTTCAAGAAGGCCGCCGCGATCGCCAAACTCGTCGCCAGCGAGGCCGCGATGGACAATGCCCGCGACGCCACCCAGGTGTTCGGTGGCTACGGCTTCATGAACGAATACCCTGTCGCGCGGCACTACCGGGACAGCAAAATCCTCGAAATCGGCGAAGGGACAACGGAAGTGCAGCTGATGCTGATCGCGCGCGAGGCGGGCCTGTGACGGGACACGAGGGGTCCAAGAAAGTGATCGTCCAGCTGGGGCTGTGGTACGAGGAGTTCGAGACCGGCGTGCTCTACCAACATCGGCCGGGCCGCACCATCACCGAAGCGGACAACGTTCTGTTCACCACACTGACGATGAACACCCAGGCGCTGCATCTCGACGCCGCGTTCTCCGATGCGCTGCCGCCGTTCAATCAGCGGCTGGTGAACTCGATGTTCACCCTGTCCACGCTCGTCGGGCTGTCGGTGGCGCAGCTGACGCAGGGCACGATCGTCGGCAACCTCGGCTTCGGTGAGGTCGCCTTCCCGAAGCCGCTGTTCCACGGCGACACCCTGTATGCCGAGACCGAGGTGACCGACAAGCGCGAGTCCAAGAGCCGGCCGGGGGAGGGCATCGTGACCTTCGCGCACACCGGGCGCAATCAGCATGGCGACATCGTGGCGACCGCGTCGCGAAAGACGATGGTGCGCAAGCGGCCTGAGGGGGCGTAGTGGCGCTCACGCAGACGGGGCCTGGCTGGCTGTTCTGCCCCGCCGACCGACCCGAGCGGTTCGGAAAGGCTGCGGCGGCCGCCGACGTGGTGATCCTCGACCTCGAAGACGGTGTCGCGGCGAAGGACCGGGAGACGGCCCGGGCCGCGCTCATCGAAACGCCGTTGGACCCCGACCGCACCGTCGTGCGGGTCAACCCGGCGACCACCGATGATCATCAGGCCGACCTCGAAGCGCTTGCGAAGACGAAATACACCACCGTGATGCTGGCAAAGACCGAGGATCCCCAGCAGATCCGCGATCTGGCCCCGCTGGACGTGGTGGTGCTGATCGAAACGCCCTTGGGCGCGATCGTCGTGAACGAACTGGCGCGCATCGACAATGCGTTCGCCTTGATGTGGGGGGCCGAGGACCTGTTCGCCGTGACCGGGGGCACCGCCAACCGATGGCCCGACGGCAGCTACCGCGACGTCGCCGAGCACGTCCGCTCGCAGACGTTGCTGGCGGCGAAGGCCTACGGCCGGATGGCGCTGGATTCGGTGTATCTCGACATCAAGGATCTCGACGGCCTGCGTGCCGAGGCCGACGACGCCGTCGCGGTCGGGTTCGACGCCAAGGTCGCGATCCATCCGACGCAGGTCGCGGTCATTCGCGATGCCTATGCACCGACGGCCGACCAGGTGAAATGGGCGAACAGTGTCCTTGAAACTGCGCGCGGCGAACGAGGCGTCTTCCAATTCGAAGGTCTGATGGTCGATGCCCCAGTGCTGCGACGTGCCGAACGTATCGTCGCGCTCGCACCGAAGGTCAGCTGAGGCCGCCGGATTTCCCGCGCTAGAAGACGCGTGTGTCCGCCGCGTCCTGCGACTTTGCGTGCAAATGCGTCTGCTCGCGCAGCAAACAGGGCGCGACACGGTCGGGCGGCCCGCCGTCTTGGCGGTGGCATCGCTGCGTTCGAAGGCATAATGGTAAATGCCCCAGTGCTGCGACGAGCAGAGCGCATCGTCCAGCTAGCGCCTCACCCTGGCGCCTAGCCGGCAGCCTCTCACCAGAGGTTTTGCTCTGATCGCCTCCGTGCTGAGCACCTCAGTCGCCTGACGGCGAGATCCGTCGTCAGCGTCCCTAGGAGGCGGTATGGCAGGGTCTGTTCAGGCACCCCTCACATCGGTCGATGTCGAGCTGGAGCCGATTCAACTGGTCGCCCCGGACGGGACGCCGACCACCGAGACCCGATACCGCCGAGACCTTCCACCCGAGACGCTGGGCTGGCTGTACGAATCGATGGCCGTCACCCGCGCGATCGACGCGGAGTTCGTCAACCTGCAGCGACAGGGCGAGCTCGCGCTGTTCGCGTCGTGCCGCGGCCAGGAGGCCGCGCAGATCGGTGCGACCGCCTGTCTGCGCAAGACCGACTGGCTTTTCCCGCAGTACCGCGAGATCGGCGCGTTTCTGCTGCGCGGCATCACGCCTGCGCAGATCGGTGCGGTCTGGCGTGGCCGGTGGCACGGCGGCATCGGGTTCATCGACAAATGCGTCGCCCCGATCTCGATCGCGATCGGCACCCACGGTTTGCACGCGGTCGGCGCCGCGATGGCCGCGCAACGCCTCGGCGAAGATTCGGTGACAGTGGCATACCTCGGCGATGGCGCGACGAGCGCGGGCGACGCCCACGAAGCGCTGAACCTGGCGGCCGTGTACAAGGCGCCGTGCGTGTTCTTCGTACAGAACAACCAGTGGGCGATCTCCGTGCCGGTCAGCAGGCAGCAGGCAGGGCCGTCGATCGCGCACCGCGCGATCGGCTACGGAATCCCCGGCATTCGCGTCGACGGCAACGACGTGTTGGCGTGCTACGGCGTGATGACCGAGGCGGCCAAGCGCGCCCGTGAGGGTGGCGGCCCGACGCTGATCGAAGCGGTCACCTATCGCATGGGACCGCACACCACGTCCGACGACCCGACCCGCTACCGGTCGCAGGAGGAGGTCGACAGATGGGCGGTGCGGGACCCGCTTTCGCGCTTCCGAACCTACTTGGACAGCATCGGTGAGTGGACCGACCGCCTGGCGCACCGTGTCGAAACGCGGTCGACCCGGCTGTGCGCCGAGCTGCGCGAGGCGATCATCAACACGCCCGACACCGACGTCGGCGAACTGTTCGACACGGTGTATGCGGATATCACCCCGACCTTGCAGGCCCAGCGCGACCAGCTGATGGCCGAGTTGGCGAAGGAGGCCTGAAATGACCCAGATCATCGAGCGGCCAGCGGGTTACGGCGACGACGCCCATAAGCCGCCGCTCTTCACACCGGTGCCCGTCGCCACGAATTTGACCATGGTGCAGGCCATCAACCGGGCACTGCACGACGCGATGGCGGCCGATGACCGAGTCCTGGTGTTCGGCGAAGACGTGGCGAAGCTCGGCGGCGTGTTCCGGGTGACCGAGGGCCTCGCCGAAACCTTCGGCGATGGCCGGTGCTTCGACACGCCGCTGGCCGAGTCGGCCATCATCGGCATCGCGATCGGCTTCGCCATCCGCGGCTTCATCCCCGTTCCCGAGATCCAGTTCGACGGGTTCTCCTACCCGGCGTTCGATCAAATGGTCAGCCACCTGGCGAAGTACCGGGTTCGGACGCACGGCGACGTGGACATGCCGGTCACCATCCGCATCCCGTCGTTCGGCGGAATCGGTGCGGTCGAACATCATTCGGAGTCCACCGAAACGTACTGGACACACACTGCGGGCCTGAAAGTGGTGGTGCCGTCGACGCCGTCGGATGCGTACTGGCTTCTTCGGCATTCGATCGCCAGCAGGGACCCCATCGTTTTTCTGGAGCCGAAACGGCGGTATTGGGCCCGCGAAGACGTCGACACCAGCACGCCGGGGCTGCCGATCGGTCGCGCGGCGATACGGCGCATCGGCGACGACGTCACCGTGCTGACGTACGGTGGCCTGGTCCAGACCGCGCTCGCAGCAGCCGATCTCGCGGCCGACCAGTACGGCTGGAACCTGGAAGTGGTGGATCTTCGTTCGCTCAACCCGCTCGACTTCGACACGGTCGCGGCGTCGGTGCGCAAAACCGGCCGCGCCGTGGTGATCCACGAGGGCGCACGGACTCTCGGTTTCGGTGCCGAACTGGCGGCCCGCATCCAGGAGGAGTTGTTCTATGACCTGGAGGCACCGGTGTTGCGCGCCACCGGTTTCGACACGCCCTATCCGCCTGCGCGACTGGAAAAGTTGTGGCTCCCCGGTGTCGACCGGTTGCTCGACTGCGTCGAGAAAGCGATGACCCAGCCGTGACCACCCGAAGGCGAGCGCGAGTGAGGATCGCAGCGCAGCGAGGACCGGTGGGCCCACGCCCGCAGGGCAGGGGACGAGTGGGAGCCGAGGCATGAGCACCGAGAATGTGCGGGACTTCCTCGTTCCCGACCTCGGTGAGGGCCTCGAGGATGCGACGATCACCGGCTGGAGCGTCGAGGTTGGCGACGACGTGGCGCTCAACCAGACACTGTGCACGGTCGAGACGAACAAGGCAGAGGTCGAGATCCCTAGTCCCTATGCGGGCCGGATCGTCGAACTCGGTGGCGCAGAAGGAGACACGTTGGCCGTTGGTGCGGTGCTCGTGCGTATCGCGACCGACGCTCCCGCTCCAGCATCCCAGAACGGTGGGGGACCGAAACGCAAGGCGGTCCTGGTCGGCTACGGCACCGACGATGCGATGGACACCAGCAGGCGCGCGCCCGCCGAGGGCGGTTCGCGCCCGCGGGCGAAGCCTCCGGTGCGCAAGTTGGCGGCCGATCTGCACGTGGACCTGGCCGACGTGGTGCCCGGTTCGGGTCCGGACGGAACCGTCACTCGCGAGGACGTCCTCGCCGCGGCGCGGAAGTCGGAAGTCACGTCGGACACCGTGGACGTGAACGGTGTGCATGCCACGATGGCGCAGCGGATGACGCTGTCGCGCAGCCAGATTCCCGATGCCCACGCCAGCGTGCAGGTCGACTGCTCCTCACTGCTGCGGGTGCGCGACCGGTTGCGCGAGGCGGCCGGCGACGACGGGCAACAGATCACCCCGTTCGTGCTGACCCTGCGCCTGTTGACGATCGCGCTGACGCATCATCCGATGTTCAACTCGACGTGGGTGGAGACTGCGGGAGGACCCCACATTCACGTGCACTCCGCCGTGCATTTGGGATTAGGGGTGGCGGCGCCGCGAGGACTGCTGGTGCCCGTCGTCAAGGATGCCCAGGACAAGACGACGCGCGAACTCGCCGCGACGGTCGCCCGACTCGTCGAGGAATCACGGACGGGCACCGTGAAACCGGCTGAGTTGCAAGGGTCGACGTTCACGGTGTCGAACTTCGGCGCGCTCGGCCTCGATGAAGGCGTGCCCGTCATCAACTATCCGGAAGCGGCCATTCTCGGCATGGGGTCGCTGAAGCCTCGGCCGGTTGTGGTCGACGACGCCGTGGCGGTGCGCCCGACGATGACG
>Ga0318562_10000913_pt1 | contig 13267 bp, 6 predicted proteins | sample GRESIP066b5f18_FD_203688 | JGI IMG/M metagenome (GOLD analysis project Ga0318562, IMG submission 203688) | Tropical soil microbial communities from Luquillo Experimental Forest, Puerto Rico - GRE.SIPMG.066b5f18 | ecosystem: Environmental > Terrestrial > Soil > Tropical forest > Bulk soil... | reverse complement strand
ACTCATTGTCATGCCCAATGGCGCGAAGTACTGGCGTTTCCGATATTCCTTTGGGGACAAGCGGCCCGAGGTCACGATAGGCCGGCCCTACGACGAAACATCGTTGAAGCAGGCGCGAATCGAGGCCGACAAGCTTCGTGGTTTGCTGGCCTCCGGCATAAGTCCTTCGGAAAAGAAACTACAGGATCGAATTGCACTGCGTGAGCGTATGGCCAATACCTTTGGCGAGGCGGCTAACGCATGGTTCGATTTTCGCGGTAGGGCGTGGGCTAAGCGAACATCCGAGCAAGTACGCGAGTATTTGGACAAAGACTTGCTTCCGGCTTTGAAGCACAGGCCGCTCAGCAGCATTACGACGAAGGAACTCTCCGTTTTTATAGGAAAGGTTGAGAAGCGGGGCGCCCCTGATGTAGCTAAGAAAATGCGTCAGTGGCTCGCGCAAATTTACTCATATGCCCGTGCGAGTGGATGGGTGAGTCAGGACTATGATCCCGTTAAGGATCTCAAAGCACTACATCTCCCACATCACACCGGGAACAACTATCCACATTTGTCGCTAGGCGAGCTACCGGAGTTTCTAAGGAAATTCGACTCCTTGCCCGTGTCGCCCGTCGTAAAGGGCGCGACGATGTTGTCCCTTTGGACTGCAAACCGCCCGGGCATCACTCGAACTTTGCGTTGGGCGGAGATCAATCTCGACGAGGCTTTATGGACCATCGAGAAGGGCAGGGAAGGTATGAAGCGTGGGTATTCACACCTGACCCCGCTTCCGTATCAAGCTGTGGCGATGTTGCGCGAACTCCACGCGTTGACCGGATCATTTGAGTACGTTTTTGTCGGTAGGAACGATCCCAGAAAATCCATCAGCGATGGTACGGTCAACGGGTTGCTCAAACGTTTGGGTTATCGAGGGCGACAAACTGCGCATGGATTCCGCCACTTAGTCAGCACAGCGCTCAACGAACGTGGCTATGCGGCAGATTGGGTAGAGCGACAGCTTGCGCACGGGGATCCAGACAAAACTCGGGGCACGTACAACAAAGCGAAGTATCTAGATCAGCGACGCAAGATGATGCAGGATTGGGCTGACGCCTTGGATGAACTGCGTGGAATTCTCCCCGTCTGAAATTTCTAGGGTGCTTTTTTAGTACAGCCCATGTGCCAACTTGAAACCTAGATCTAGTTTGCAAGGATTAGCAAATGCGGCATCATCACGCCAGGGGGAAGGGTGATGCAGGGGACACGGGATTACAACCAGTTGCTGTCGCTTGATTGGCTACGGTTGCCGAATGAGCAAGACCGCCGATCTCTGCTGGAGTTTACGCGCGGCGCTTTGTTCAGTTTAACGGCAGGTGGCGATAGTTCTCCCGGACCTCTTCATGCCCTACGGGTCAGACGCTTGTTTGCACGGCTGGGGACCCCGGACCTGTGTGAGAAGGGCCTGAAATTACTTGCTCTACTTCGCGAAGCCGAACCATTGTTTGGCGGCTTCTGGCTGCCAACACCCTTCCGGGTCGTTGAGATAGAAAATATTCCTGTTTTCATTGGTGCTGTCCCGTCTGTACATAGCCTGCTGGACAATGCGCGGCACGTGGGACTCAGCCGAATCCTGACAAGCGAAGTCGCGCGTCAGTTCCCGCGCCAGAGTATCGAGACGTGGATGGGGATTGCAGGTGCCGGGCGAGAGGCAATAGTGGCATCGTTTGTAAAACAGCACTCTAGCTCTGCGGTTGCTGCCACCAGCATGGCCAATATCGAGTTCCTGAGCGTTTCGGCAGGAACTGCACGCACTAGGCGCCAATTTATTTGGGGGGAGCTAGCAGCCGCAACGCTGGTTAGCGAAAAGATCGCCGTCTGCAGGCAGTTGTGCGGTGGTCAGTATCGATACTTCTCAGTTGGAATTCGCGCTGGAAGAGTCGACTCGGAGGCATCAATCAGCAACTCGTTCTTGAGATTGCTGTTCGGCATTGCCCACCAAAACGGCACTCCTATCACTGCGACTGTTCAGAGTGGCCCCGAAATCACCGCAGTCTCTATCGCAGAACGCTTGCCGATCGAGGAATACAGGCTCGCACTACTCGTTTCAACAGAAATCGGCCGAAATGCCTACGCGACAACTTTCGTTTTGCCTACGTATTTCGCGGCTACGTTTCTCGGTCAGCTTGTCAAGCTCGGGTGCAATACGGAGATTCGGAAGTGATCAAAAATACCTACTCTGTGCGGTCAGTACATAAAGCGCTACTGGAGACTCTCCACCAGTACTTGAGCGCCACTTACCACATTTGGGACGAGTGGCTTATCAGCGAACGCGATCGCATCCTCAGAGAGGAAGGAAATACTTATCAGGTGCCACGGCTCGAGGCGACTCCGCAGTACATGGCGGGTAATCCATATTCTGAGTTGCAGATTCCAGCCGAAACGAAGGCAATCCTGAACTGCGCAGCTAGCGATCCTAGTACCGGCATTCCAACGATAGCGTACTCGCACCAATGTCTGGCCATTGAGAACTTCAACAATGGTCGAGACCTCATCGTCGCAACTGGCACAGGCTCAGGGAAGACTGAGAGCTTTCTCATGCCAATTTTGTCTAGCTTGGCAGTCGAAGCGAAGCAACGACAAAAATGTTGGGAGCGTCATGGTGCGCGAGCCATTCTTCTGTATCCAATGAACGCTCTGGTCAATGACCAGCTAAGTCGGCTCCGTCGCTTGCTTGGCAATGCCTCTGTCAGAGATGCACTAAAAGGCTCGAATAAGCGTGGCCCAACATTTGGTATGTACACGAGCAGATCTCCCTACCCGGGAGAGCGCTCAGCATCCAAAGACAAGAGTCGTGTCGAAGGAGAGATCAGAAAGCTCTACTTCGATGGCATGACCGAAGAGTATCGAAACAGGCTCAGAGCCGACGGCAAGTGGCCGGCCAAGGATTTGGAGGAGTTTCTTTCATCCCATTTAAAAACCGGCCAATCGGATGTCGAGCTTCTGACGCGTCATGAGATGCATGAGCATGCGCCTGACTTGCTCGTGACAAACTATTCGATGCTCGAATACATGATGTTGCGTCCATTGGAGGCGCCGATCTTCAAGCAAACAGCGGACTGGCTTGCTTCCGACGAACGTAACCAACTCATCATTGTGATCGATGAAGCCCACATGTATCGGGGTTCCGGCGGAGCCGAGGTGGCGTATCTCCTCAGGCGCCTCCAGTCCCGGCTCGACATACCTCGGAACCGCATTCGCTACATTCTCACGAGTGCGAGCCTTGGTTCTTCGGAAAATGCCAAGGTGGAGATCAAGGACTTTGCTGCCAAGCTTACGGGCGGCGCTCCTTCTGCATTCGAGCTGGTTACCGGCAATCTAGATCGGCGTCGGAACGGCAAACCAGCCAATGCAAGTGTCCAGCAGGCGCTCGCCGAATTTGATTTCTCATTGATATTGAGTGCCTCGACTGATCCAGGCAAAGGGCGGACCGCACTCACCTCTCTCGCCGAATCGCTACAGATCCAACTCCAAGAGCCATTGCAGGACACGCAGAGCCTCCAGCAATACGCCTATGCCCTACTAGAGCGGCTTCCGGTGGCTTCGCTTGTAGCAGACCAGCTAATGAGCGCTCCAACTACGTTGATGGCATGCGCAGAACTCGCGTTCCCTGTTGAGTTGGGGCGTGAACGAGCGGCCGAGGCATTGCTTGCGCTGATGGCGTTCGCCAAGGACAAACAGAAGAATCGACCATTCTGCCCGATTCGTTCGCATCTATTCTTCAGGGGGCTGCCAGGTTTGTTTGCGTGTACAAACATCGAATGTGGTGGCCCAGCTCAGCATGGTCAACGCATACTCGGTCGCCTGCACGCTGTTGAATCGCTGCAATGCGATTGCGGTGCGCGCGTATATGAGCTACTCACACATCGTTCGTGCGGTGCAACGTTCCTGCGCGCCTACATGCAAGAACTTGACGGTGACTTTCTTTGGCATCAATCGTCAAACGGAACGTGGACCGATACAGAACTGACCGAGGCGCAGTTCTATGTGGTTCCCGAATCCGAGATCGGAACTGCTCGGGGACGTGTCATTTGGTTGCACACTCTAACAGGTCGATTGTTGCTGGATCGCCCCAAGGATGCCAAAGTAGGGCATTACCTCGCATTGCTCCGGCCGGATTGGCGAGCGAAGGAGCATGGTCGGTTCGTTTGGAGTTTCAGGGGCGACTGTCCGGCGTGCGGGCAGCGCACCAGGCCGGATGCACCGTTGGCTATGGATTTGGCCACTAAGGGTGAGGCGCCATTTGCTCACATCATTCGAACTCAGGTATCGACCCAGCCAGCTTCCAGAGTACCAACAGCTCAAGCACCCAATGGAGGGCGAAAGACAATTGTCTTTTCGGATGGACGCCAAAAAGCGGCTCGCTTGGCGAGGGATATCCCGAGAGAAATCGAACTGGATGTATTTCGCCAGGTGCTTTTTATCTCTGCACACGCACTGCTCGATATAGGGAAACAGCCGCGCCTGAATAAGGATATGTATGTTTCCTTTCTGAAGTGCCTCAGAGATAGGCGCCTGAGGTTCTTCGACGGAAACGACAGAGATCATATTGAAAAAGACATCCAAAACTTTGGCCATTTTTATGGCGACAATGATCTAGAGTCGGCACTGGAAGACGACACTTTTACGCCTCCATCAAGCTATTGGGCCATTCTTCTCCAGCAGCTCGGTACGCCGTTCTATTCAGTCAGCGCTTTGACGCTCGGGTATGCGGCACCGATTGGCAAACCTGCGCGCGCGAAGATACTCTCCGAGCTCTCAGACTGGGCACCTGAGGACCTGGACGCAATTTCCATCGCATGGGTACAGCGTCTATTAACGAGATATGCGTTTGGAAGGGACCTCGGTGATGGTGTCAGAAGTCAAGCGTCTCGATATCCACTGAAACCCTCGTCGGCCACCGACGGATTTTCCAAGCTTCAACACTCGTTCCTAACTAGCAAGGGCCGGGACGCCAAGCGCATCGCCGCGTGCTTAGCAAAGAACCTCTGCGATGAGAAGGCCGATGGCTCGATATATCTTCGCCCCTCGCATCTGATTCTGCGCCCGGCTCTTAACAACAAATGGGTCCAATGCTCCGACTGCAAAACGGTCTCTCCAGCCCTCATTTTTGGCCACTGTCCGAATTGCGGAAAACCAAATGCGACCTTGGTAGACCCGGCCACAACCAGTTACTTGCGAGCCCGCAAGGGCTTCTGGCGGGATCCCGTTGCAAGAGCTGTCGCAGGAACGTTACAGCCGGTGAGCATCGATGTTCAGGAGCATAGTGCTCAGCTTTCCTACAAAGATGCAGACAATCCTTCCCCGACGACGGAGATCTTTGAGCGACAATTTCGCGACATCCTTCGTGATGGCGAGAGGGCCGTGGATGTACTGAGTTGCACAACGACCATGGAAGTCGGCATCGATATCGGTTCTTTGATTGCTGTGTCCATGCGAAATGTTCCTCCAATGCGCCAGAACTACCAGCAGCGCGCTGGTCGAGCCGGTCGACGGGGGTCTGCTGTCTCTACTGTCGTGACGTACGCCCAGTCTGGCGCTCACGATGCCTATTATTTCCGCAATCCCGACAAGATTCTGGCTGGTGATCCTCCAAAGCCCGTGTTGGATACGTCCAACACACGAATTGCTGAGCGCCATGTTCTGGCGCAGCTTCTACAGGATTTCTTTCATAAGCTGGCGGTGAACAAATCGTCACCGAACATCTTCACTGTTCTTGGAGATACGTGGACATTTTTTAGTGCAGATATCCCTGCCAGTTTCGCAGCTTTCAAACGTTGGATTCGAGAAAGTGATGACGGGCGCAAGTCCTTGAAGCGCGCTCAGCAATGGCTGCCAGAAGGCATGCAGGCGGAGGCCGTTGCCGAATTGATGGTCAAGGAGCTTGAACAGAAAGCGCCAAGCTCGCAGGAAGGGCTCGACTCGGGTCTTCTAGACTTCCTGTTCGCCCGTGGTCTCCTGCCCTCGTACGCTTTTCCGACCGACATTTGCTCATTCCAAATCCAGGAGCGGACTCCAGGTGGTCACGGGGGCTTCCGCGTTTTAGAGCAGGCCCAGCAAGGCCTAAACGTAGCGCTTTCGGAGTACGCCCCAGGTCGATTGGTGGTGGTAAACAAAAAAACCTATCGAATCGGTACGGTTGCAGCATCGGGTCCCGACAGCGAGGTTGACAGGGCGGCTGCGTTATTCGAACAAGGCAAGGTTTTCAGGCATTGCACCCAGTGCTCGTATACCGCTGGCTTCATTTCTGGGTATGACGCGGAGACGACATGTCCACAGTGTGGTTCAAACTCGCTACAAACGATGACCGTTATCCGGCCCGAAACAGTATTTCCGAGTGGCCGCAAGGACATTGACGAGTTTGAGGACCAGGTCTTTAGTCGGGTTACTCAGGCGCAGTTGCCACTTGCTGAAGAGGATCGAAAGCTTGAGGCTGAGCCTTTCGGTACGCGAGGCGGCCTTAAGCCGCGTGACAAACAACGGCTGATTGTTGTCAATGAGGGTGATCCCGACGCGGAAGCTCCGGGTTTCCGGATCTGCAGAAAATGCGGCAAGGTACTGGCTGAAGACCAATCCGAAGGCCCTCATTATCGGGACTATTTCATTAGGCATACCGGTGCTCAGATTCCGGCGCAATGCGATGGCGAATTTCAGCGAGTGCTTCTCGGATATAGCTTCACTTCCGATATCTTGCTCTTTCGGATCCACCTGGCGAAGCCACTCCGATTTGAGGTTGTCGCCCGGCGCGACCGTAAGCCGCTGGAGGACGCACTTCAAACGCTCTGCGAGGCGTTGACTCTATCTATTGGCAGAGTGCTCGATATTGATACCCGTGAAGTCAGCGCCGGCTATCGGCTCGGTAACGATGGCGCATCCGATTTCGCCGACATTTTTATTTACGACACGCTTTCCGGCGGGGCTGGTTACGCACTTCAGGCTGGGGAGTCCTTCAAGGAAATTTTTCAACGCTCCAAAGAGCTATTGGCTAATTGCAGTTGTGGGTCGTCTTGTGAAAACTGCCTTCGGCACTATGGCAATCGCTTTAATCACATGAATCTGGATCGCAATTTGGGTATCGATTTGGCCACGTATATCGAATTTGGTGAGGTGCCCGCTAAGTTTTCTGTGCCGCGACAGCGAGAAGTCCTAGCGCCTCTTATCGAAATGATCAAATTGACAGGTTGGGATTGGTCTGAGAAGGAATCTAGCGTACGAGTAACGCATCACGGTAAAACATTTAGCCTTGCTGCTTGCCCTTCACTACGAGCTTGCGACGCAGTTGTGGTCGCCGGCGGCATAACCACAGTAACGTTTACTCCGTACGAGTTGGCGAGGGATCTGCCAAGCGCATTTGCAGAAATGAAATGAGCAAGGGGCGCATTGTCAAATTGGCGGCAAGGGAAGCGCAGTTGAAGCGCTTGGTCCGCAAGCATCTTCATGATTTGGGGTTTCATCGTGACCAAGAGGGGCGCCTACAGCCGCCCAGCCTAGACAAAGATGCATATCGGCGTTTTCACCAAGGGCAGAAGGAGGAAAAGCTCAGCAATAATCGGGTATGGCTCGCCAAGCATGGGCGCGTGCTGATGCAGCATTTCGCGGATGGTGCGTCTATTGTTCCGGCAAACATCCGCCCTGAGTTGGAGCTTATCGAGGGCCAAACGCGTCAATCTGACTTGTTTCGAATGGCCTCGCTTTATTGGCAAGTGCCTGTATCGGAGGGATATGGGCGTCGCATGCGCTTTCTTGTTTGGGATCGTGCACACGAGAAACTGATGGGCATCATTGCCTTGGGGGACGCAGTATTCAATCAAGCAGCAAGGGACACTCTGATCGGGTGGGATCACCATCGCCGCTCGGAAGCTCTGGTAAATCTGATGGATGCATACGTTCTAGGGGCTCTACCTCCATACAGCCATCTGCTTGGTGGAAAGCTGATCGCTGCTTTGATCAGATCACAAGAAGTGGTAGATGCCTTCGACAAACGTTACGGGGACTCTGTTGGATTGATTTCTGGTCGGAAGAAGCGAGCAAGATTGGTTGCGGTCACTACAACCTCGGCGCTCGGGCGATCCTCTGTCTATAACCGACTGCAACTTTCCGGGCGGAAGATCTTTGAACCGATTGGCTTTACTTCGGGATGGGGACATTTCCACTTCTCGGGAAAGATCTTCAATGCCCTCAGGGGCTATTTGGAGTACATCGAAGATGACTATGCGGCGGGCTTTGAGTTCGGTTCGGGTCCGAATTGGCGTATCCGCGTTATTCGCCGTGCGTTAGAGCGGCTGGGGATGGATACTTCCCTCGCACGTCATGGGTTCGTTAGGGAAGTTTTTATCTGCAGAATCGCTAAGAATGCGGAGGCTATCCTGCGCGGCGATAACACACGCATCTTATATGGCGGCCTTCCAACAGTCCGGGAGGCAGCGGATGCCGCTCTCGAACGGTGGCTCATCCCTCGTTCCGAGCGTGACTCGCGTTATCTAAATTGGCTGGCTTCAGATTTGCTTTTATCAATTTACGGCAAGCCGCTAAGCAACCTCGATTCGAGATCTTCATTACATGGATTGGGCGATTAACGCTGCAGGAGACCACGTGCTAGCAGGATCCCATGGGGCCTATGGGTACTCCTTGCGGTGCCCGGCATGCAAAGCCGGTGTGTATCATCGTCAAGGCGCCAATCGACGCCCGCATTTTGCGCACTATAGTGGGAACTCGAATCGCGCATGCGAGCTATATCATCCTGGGTCTGGATGTTTGGGTAGTACGACGGCCTGGCCCAAGCCGGAAGTGATGGCTCCGCGCACCGGACGACCGGCATTGATTTGGCGTGACGGCTTCCCGTTTTCGACGAGCCTTTATCTCAGGCTCCCGAAATTTACTCAGGGGTATGCATCTACTCTGACCGTGGTCTCGTCAGGTCGACGCCTGTTTACAGGTGCTGAGCTGAGTCGACTTACATTCGAGCGTTTACCGCTGCGACATCCCCTTGCGACTATTGAGACTTCGCCGCGAGATTTACCTATTGAAATACAACTCGAGGCACTTCTACAGGAGTTCACCCCCAGTGGAAGCTACTTCCGGGCATCTACAAGTGAGGGAATACTTGAAGATCGGCTTTCCCCGCTAGAGCTTGGCGAAGAGTATTTCCTTATTACTCAGCGACGGTTCGAGAAGCCGTTTCCAGCGTCCCTGTCCCTATTGCAGGAGCGCAAAGAGCTTAGTTGGACGGCATATCGTTTCCATTTGCGTGATGAACCGAATACACGGGATGAAGACATTTCGCAACTTGAATGCTTTTTAGAACGTAGAGTCATTGCCGGGAAGTCGAAAATTGACATCATCTGGCCGCCGCCTCGTCGATACTACCCAGATGGTGTACCCGCTTACTCCAACCAGACAAGCCAGTTTGTAGCACGCTCAAACTCTGGGATCCCAAACTGCGTCACGCTGGAAACTAGCGATGCTCAGATCACACCACTTTGCGATGGCTACTTTCAAGTTGACTTCGAAAGGCCGGCGGGTGAGGCAATCCTTTGGACTGAAGCTGGGGCCAGATACTATTTCCGCTTCGACGATTTGAGGTCTGATAATCCGACAGGGGTACAGCTAAGAACTCCAGAAAGGACTGCGGACCTTACATCCATTGAGGCGGCGACGCTTGTTGGCTACCACGGGGCTATTGAGGTTAAGGTTCCAACAGAGCAGCTCTGGCGGAATGTTTTGGTCAATGGGGTCCAAATAAGGCCTCTTCCCAATGGGAAGGTTCATTCGTTCGATGGCCCTATCCAGACCATTGATGCAGGGGCATTCGGCGCCGCCAGTTCACTTGCGGTAGATTTTGTGGTGGAGGCAAACGATGCCTCTTGGTGTTCAAGATTCGAAAGAGTGGTTTCCACGATTGCTGGGCCAACAGCATTTGAGAAACTTCATTCGGCTCGCACTAAGCACCAAGTCCTAAGGTGGGCCACTGATCACAACGCGATATCTCTCCTTCCACTGATGTTGTCTGCTTTTTCAGCCGAGGTAGATCGTGGCATTTCGTGATACCAACCCCCAAAAGCTCGCTTACCTACTCGCAAGTGGGACACATAGCGATGAGCTAAAGCTATTCTTCGCCCACTCGAAGAATCAACTGATCATGAATGGCGCGAAAGTCCAGAACATCCCGCATGGTAAAGATGATCAAATTCGGACAATTTGTGAGAGGCTTCCTAGAAAAACCGACAACGTCCTACGCACTTGGTTTCATAAGAACATTTTGGTGGATGATCCATCACCGATTGCAGATGTCATAACATATTTACAATTGCATTTCGATGAGAGTGAAGCGATCCCTCAGTCGGACGCGAAATTGGTAGGTCGCTCCGCATTGATGTATCTCTTTCAAGATGAGCCGGATGGCGCGTTGCTCTCTTTTCTTCAGCGCGCATCCGGCTCGCCAGTCAATCAGGCGATCAAGTCTTCCACATTGGGCGAAGCGGATAGTGCCAAGGCTCTTGATCATGGGTCTGGCGAAGTTATTAAGAATCAAGCTTCAGCGCCAGAGATGTATCAGTTCTCAGAAGTGTTGGCATCTGTAATCGCTGGAGATTCAACAGCAATTGATAGTGCCCTTGTACCATTTCCTGAGAGCACTAGAGCATTTGTCAAGACGCTTCTTTTGATTCGAGAGGGAGAGCTAGAGGAAGCCAAGGCGAAGCTTCCGCAGTTGTGCTCTGATGGACCAGAAGTTGAGCTCGTTCGCAACGCACTTTCGCGTGCGCGCCATCAACGTACCTCAGCTTCTAGTCCGACAGGAATTCGCGTCCTTGAACCCGAGCCGTTGGCAGACAACTTGGAGGCCGAAACCTATGAGATCGTAGGTATTTGTGTAAACACTTTAGAAGCCGGGCCCGTGTTCGTGAAGCCGCTATGTCTGGTGTTGCGCGGTGCACTATTTCAGTTGGAGGACGATGATCGATCGCGACTCTTCCCGGAGAGTGGTAACGTGATGGCCTACAGGTCCGCATTGCGGAGGCCACCCCGTGTGAAAGACTTGGTGCGCTGGAAGGTCTCTGAGCGCGAAGGTTCAAGTGGACGGACTCGGTTCCATATGGAAGCTGACGTAAGCCCGTTTATGGAGGTACTGAGGATCCCCATTCCCAGCAACGATGCTGACGAGTTGCGCGACAGGGTTAAGGAATTGGCCGCATCCGGCCGGGTACTTACTGGTCAACAGGTTGTGTTCCGCTTGCTCGACGGTGTTGCAATTGCTTCACCAAAAGGGAGCGACATCGCTCGAGACGATGCCTATGAACAGCCGTGGCAGGCGTGGAGTTCACTGGATACGTGGCTGATTGACAGACACGAATACTGCCTCGACCTCTCTCACGCCGCAGCTTCCAGTCTGGATATCTCTCCGCTCGATGCCGCCTTCAAAAAGCTACTGAAGAATCTTGAAGTTGATCAAAAATTGATGCTCAGCAAGACCCAGAAGAGAGACCTTGCGGAGCTTCTCCGAAGTCAATCCAAGGGTGAAGTTAAGCATCGTGCTGATCGAATTGCCGCATCCCTCGACCAGATTTCTCTCGATGGAGAAGCCCTCGAGGCTATTCTCGAACGTCTCGGATCACGTGTGGAGGTGCAGCGCAAAGTCAAAGAGAAGGTCGACGAGGAAGTCGAGGTGCGGCTGCAGGAAAAAGCTGGGTTACAGGAGGAGATTGCTACCTTAAAACGTCGAAAGACAGATTTGGAGAAAGAGGGGCGCGACATAGAAAGGTTCAATAAAGCTCGGGCCGATGCTACGGCAGCTTCCGTCCAGGACGCGTTCTCCAGGGCGATAAAAAATGGAGCGGAAACACTAGCGAATGCAGAAATCATCAAGATGCTTGCCGGGCCACTTGAAACTAATTCCAGGGGCGCTCGCTCACTGTCCGCCAAGGATTCAATCGAGAACTGGCTCATACATGGGGCATTGGCGGAAGCTGATGTCAAACGCAGGCTGAAGGGGCTTGGTTTTGATGGGCGCCAAGCTACTATCCTTTCTTCGCTTTCGAGCTTAACGGCGCAATCTGGTGTAGCGTTGGTGCTAAAGGGTCGTGAAGCGCGGCAATGCGTTCAGACGCTTATCCGTCAGGAAAGGGAATTGGTCGGCATCATCGAGGTACCAATGGGTCTGACCTCAGGCAAGCCCTTTCGGCAAGCTTTTGGGGAAATGAGTGAAACTCAGGGAATTGCGGTACTGGATGCAGACCTTTCTCCTATTGAGATATATGGTGCGGAACTGCTCGATTCGCTATTCGATATAGCGATCGAGGACCAGTTGGTTCGACGCTCTGTGATGCTTTCCTGCCGCGGCGATGAGTTGTCAATGCCTCTTTCTAGTGAAGTAAAGCGATTGGCTGTCGTTATTGATCTGGATTCACAGTGGGATCAGGGTAAGCGAAGCCTAGAAGAGGTAGAGTCGGGTTCGGTAGCGCTACTTGATTCGTTGCTCGATCGGATCTCCGAGAATCTCTCCACTCTCAGCGACGGAGCGCGAGAGCATGTTGAGCACACTCTCGTGCGGGCTGTCACTTTTGGGGATGAGTAAGCTGGACTGAATCGGTCGAGCTTTCCCAAGCGCTCGGCACATAGAAGACCCAAACCCTTCTCATCACCCATCCGCGTCAGTTCATCTATTGCACCGCGCCGCCGCATCGAGTTATAGGGCATCTCGATTCGATCGGACACATTGGCCCGTATCGCGCCCCGAGTTAGAAAGATTTGCGTTGCGCCCTAGGTGGGGCGGAGTGCTGTAGAAACGGAAGGTGAGAAAAGAAGGTCAGTCTGTGTCGCGATCTCCAGCCGTTCGGATGAGTTCCAGTAACGCAAGGCGTCGCTTCGACGAAAGTCCTCGATACCGCTGGAGCAGCGCTCGCTCTTTGACATCACGAGCAATCAAACCACCATCGCGAACTGACTGTTCCTGCATTCGGGTTGCTTCATCGGCAACACCGCAAATCAGTTCGTCCAATGATCGCTTCAATGATGTGCGCAATTGAGGGAGCAACCGGAAGTTCGGAGTTTCCTTACCGCGCTCCCAAGCAGATACCGACGACTTGGATACCCCGAGCGCAAAACCGAGCTGCTCTTGGGTGAAACCGGCGGCAATACGTGCCTCGCGCAATCGGTCGGCGAAGCGCTTCATCAGAAAAACTCCATACGCAAGGAGTTCTTACGGTATGGCTGATCCGCACTTATGTCGTGCGGA
>Ga0318562_10000911_pt1 | contig 13274 bp, 11 predicted proteins | sample GRESIP066b5f18_FD_203688 | JGI IMG/M metagenome (GOLD analysis project Ga0318562, IMG submission 203688) | Tropical soil microbial communities from Luquillo Experimental Forest, Puerto Rico - GRE.SIPMG.066b5f18 | ecosystem: Environmental > Terrestrial > Soil > Tropical forest > Bulk soil... | reverse complement strand
GATCAATCGCGTAGTTATGACTCATCAGAACGACCGCATCGGCACGCTCGCGTGCAAGTTGTGCGGCGGAGGCTTCGGGTGCCAGATCGATCAGCTCGTCGATCTGCGCCGTGCGCGCGAAAGCGGCCCAGCGGCCGCGATGTTCGACCGCGCTGACAAACCAGCCCAGTCGCCGCGCGAATGCGGCGAACGGCGCGGTTTCGGGGCCTGCGCCGAGCAGCAGAATTTGCGGCGGCGGTGTGATGCGCAACCGGTGTAGGTTCGCCGCAGCACCGGACTCACCTGGACGCGACTTGTCGCCTCCGCTCGCGTCCCATGCAAAATCGGATGGTGTAGTCGATGGATTTTCCACACGGCGCGCTCGACCCGCGCCAAGATCGTCGCCCTCGACCTCGAGCGCGACTTCCAGCACGACGCCGTGCTCGACCACGCCGAACAGCGCACGCGCAAGCGGCGCCTGCGGCGGCAGCGGGACCAAAGCCAGGCGCACGCGACCGCGACAGCCGATGCCGCTGCCGAACAATAGATCTTCGTCGCTGCGGGTATCGAACTCGGTAATCGCGGCGCGGCCCGATTCGAGCACCGCGCGAGCGGCGTCTTCGAGCGCCGGCTCCAGGCAGCCGCCGCTGATTACGCCGTGGCGCAGGCCGCTGCGGTCGAGCAGCACGAGCGCGTCGCGCTTGCGATAAGTCGAGCCCTCGGTCGCAATTACGATGCCCAGCACCGCGGTCTCGTTGTGTTTGTGCACGCGCCAGAGCGCATCGGTGAGGCCGCGCAAGCCGCCGCGCGTATCAGAGTCATTGGGGAGTGAAGGCGCGTCCGTCATGCTCGCCATGGTAGCGCGTGCGCCGAAACTTAGGTGCGGGCGGGCGACAGGCGTCTGTGCTGAATCGCTTCGCCCAAATGCGTGGTATCGATGCGCGCGGCGCCGGCGAGATCGGCAATCGTGCGCGCGACGCGCAGGATGCGCTGGTAAGCGCGCGCGGAAAGTCCGAGTTTGTCGAGGGCGCGTTCGAGCAGCGCACGATCGCCCGCGCCGAGGGCGCAATCACGCTGCACTTCGCGATGCGACAGTCGCGCGTTCGCCTTGCCCGCGCGTTGCATCTGTGCCTCGCGCGCGGCGCAGACCCGTGCACGCACGGTCGCGCTCGATTCGCCCGCAGCTGCGTCGCCGCCGAGTTCAGCGAGCGCAATGCGCGGCACTTCGACCTGCAAGTCGATGCGGTCGAGCAGCGGTCCCGACACGCGCGCGCGATAGCGGCGGATCGCATCCGGCGTACAGGAGCAACGGCCCGAGGCATCACCGGCGTAACCGCAGGGGCAGGGGTTCATCGCCGCGACGAGCTGAAATGCGGCGGGAAATTCCGCCTGCCTTGCGGCGCGCGAAATCGCGATCTGCCCCGATTCGAGCGGCTCGCGCAGCACTTCGAGCACGTGACGATCGAATTCGGGTAGTTCATCGAGGAACAACACGCCATGATGCGCGAGCGAAATCTCGCCGGGTCTCGGGTACGATCCACCGCCTATGCTTTTTCCCAAAGTGTGTAAGACTATGGTGGCCGTTCTCTTAGCGGAGAGGCGGCATGAGACGCGCACAGTCATTGCGACCAATGACAGAAGACGCGGGGACGAGCTATTGTTTCCATCACAGCGATGCGACAGGATTTCCACGTCTCTTGCCACCGGCACGGAAAATCGGTCTAGGGCGACGCGCTCTTTCAGGGATCATGCCCAGCGACAAGGGCAGCGAACACGGCCGTGCACAATTCGAGTCCTCTCTAGAGCGCGATTTCTTCGTGCTCCTCGAATTCAACCTCGACGTACTCAAATGGGAAGCGCAGCCCTTCCGGATCGAGCTCGGCCGGAAACGGGAGACGTACACGCCCGACGTCTTGGTGACTTATCTTGACGAGAGCCGTGATGCCACCCGCACGCAAAAGGTGCTCTATGAGGTCAAGTATCGCGAGGAATTGAAGCGCGATTGGCCTCACCTCCGTGATCGATATCGTGCAGCATGGCGGTTCGCCCGCAACAACGGATTGCGCTTCAAACTCATCACTGAGCGAGAGATTCGCACCGAATTGCTGTGGAACGCCAAGTTTCTTCTCCCCTACGGGCACGACGAGGTATGCGATGACGACAGCGTGCGCTTATTGGCACAGTTGAGGGCGATGGAGATGGCCACGCCACGATCTCTGCTGGAACATTGTTCTGCGGAGCGGATGGTGCAGGCGAGATTGCTCAGTGTCTTATGGCATCTCGTTGCACGTCGCCGCGTCGGTGTAGATCTCACGAGCAAGCTGACGATGACGTCGGAGATTTGGGTCGATGAATGATTCCGGGTTCGGAAATGCGCTCGTCATCGGTTCGGAGTTCGTCGTCGATGGCGAAAAGCTGACATTGACTCGTTACATCGACTTGGGCTCGGTGCTCGCGGTGACGGTGCAGGGCGTCAGAAAGCGCATAAGCGTGGCCAAGATTCTCGAAGAAATGACGTCGAAGGACGAGGACGTTGAAGCGGGTGTCAGCTCCGGTTTCGAAATTCTTTCCGAAAAGGACTGGGCGACAGCGCAGGAGCGAGCGGCAAAGCTCATGCCGCTTATTGCCAACGAGCGAGGCTCTAAGGCTGACGCGCAGCGGGTTGCCGTGGAGCTCGAAGTCAATGTCTCCACCGTTTATCGATGGATAAAGGCGTTTCGCGAGTCGGGGAAGGTCGCAGACTTGGCGCCGCAACGTCCGAACGGAGGTCGAGGAAAACATCGCATCGACAAGCTTGCGGACGCGATCGTGGCTGAACTTATCGATGAGCGATACCTCACGACGCAGCGGCCCAGCGTTGCGCGGTTGATGCGCGATATCGCGATGCGTTGCCGGAGAGCAGATGTGGCTGCGCCGCACGCAAATACTGTGCGGCGACGCGTTGCAGAGCTGTCCGAGCGCAAGGTCACCGAGCGTCGATATGGTCGCAAACTCGCGGAAGACCGATTTCAGCCGCGGCCGAACCGTTTCCCTGGCGCGGACTGGCCTAGCGCGGTATGGCAGATCGACCACACGCCGCTCGACGTGGTGCTTGTTGACGACGTTCATCGCAGACACATAGGTCGACCCTGGGTGACCGTGGCCATCGACGTTTATTCGCGCTGCATCGCAGGTTTCTATTTGTCTCTCGACCCACCGAGTGAAGTATCGGTCGGCATGTGTCTCGTGCACGCCATGCTGCCGAAGGAGGGTTGGATGGCCGCACTCGGATTGCCTACTTCGTGGCCTGTTTGCGGCGTGCCGGCGACTGTACATGCGGACAACGGCAAGGAATTCCGCGGTGGGATGATTTCACGTGCCGCGGAGCAGTATCGTTTTCGTGTCGAGTGGCGGAAGGTGAAGACCCCAAATTGGGGAGGCCACATCGAGCGACTCATGGGCACCGTCAACACCGAAGTGCACGCTCTTCCGGGAACAACGTTCTCTAACCCGATCGCACGCGGAGAGTACTTGCCGCACAAAGAAGCCGTGCTGACATTGACGGAGCTAGAAACCTATCTCGCGGACTACATTTGCGGCGTATACCACCAGCGCAAGCACGCAGCGATTGCCCGGCCGCCGATTCGGAAATATGAGGCTGGGCTTCTCGGCGAAGGTGACGTCGCCGGCAGGGGTCTGCCACGGCCGCCAGCGGATCCTAAGCGGTTGAGATTGGATTTCATGCCGTTTTTGGATCGAACCGTACAACCGTATGGACTGCGTATCGACGGCATTGCCTACTACGACCCTGTACTCGAACCCTGGATACGCGCTTCGGAGGCCGGCTCACGCAAAGCCCGACGCCGGTTTACGATTCGGCGAGATCCGAGGGACATCAGCGTTGTGCATTTTCTCGATCCGGATACGAAGCGTTACTACCCCATCCCGTATCGCAATATGGAACATCCGCCCATGAGCATGTGGGAGTTGCGTGAAGTCCGTGCGCAGCTGCGCCGTGAGGGCCGAAAAGAAGTCGACGAAGCAGTAATTTTCGAGACGTACGATAGGCTCGCGAAGCTGGTAGAGCGAGCTTCGGACAAGACAGTGCGTGCGCGGAAAGCCGTTCAGAAGAAACGATCGCGCGTGCACAAATCTGCGCTGGAAGAAGCGCAGATCGGCGAAGCGCTTCGATATCAGCCCAAAAAACCCATCGATCCTGGATGGGATGATGAAGAGGCAAAGCCCTTCGATGTGCTGAAGGTACGAATGTGAGCCTCGAACATCTTCTCCCCGAAGTTCGATCGATTGTCGCGGCGCCGGTGCCGGAACGGATACGGTTCATGCGCAGACCGAAATGGTTCGGCTACAGCGCGGCCGAAGAGATTTTTCAACGGCTCGAAGGTCTGCTTGACCATCCGCCGAGTCACCGAATGCCTGGGCTGCAGCTGCTCGGCGAATCGAATAGCGGTAAGACGGCCGTCGGCTTGGAGTTCGTCAGCCGTCATCCAGTGGATCCGAACGAAGCGGGTGATTCGATTGTCGTACCGGTCGTGCGCATCGAGGTGCCGCCCAATCCGGACGAATCCCGCATCTACGACGAAATACTCATCGAACTGAGGCAGCCGTTCAGGGCCAAGGATGCGTTGAGCGAAAAATCTCGACAGGTCAGAGCCATTTTGAGCGCCGTTGGGACGAGGATGCTCATGCTCGACGAATTTCAACACGTCCTGGGGCCCCGCAACGATCGACGGCGCGTCGTGATGGACGTCATCAAGCACCTTGGGAACACGCTTAAAATCCCGATTGTTGTCATTGGGACCGCAGATGCCCAAGTAGCGGTGAGCAAGGATGAGCAGCTTGCCAATCGTCTCCATCCCGTCTGGATGCCGAGCTGGACCATGGATCGGGAATATCGACAGCTGTTGGCGAGCTTTGAAGTCACGATGCCGCTGCGCGAGCCATCGCGACTGCAGGACCGGCAAGTGGCCGCGCTAATCTTGGAGCTCAGTGAAAGTCTTCTCGGGGAGATACGCGATTTGCTTTGCGCCGCAGTCGAGCTCGCGTTGAGAACAGGCAGAGAGCGGGTCGACTTCGAGTTGCTGCGAGAAGTGCCTTGGATTCGCCCCTCGAAGCGCCGCGAACGACGGGTTGCGGCGGTGACTTAGTAGGACGACCAGAAGTGTTGGACCACACCCAAGCCGCGCTGTGGTGTGCGCATCCCCGGCTGAAAGATGGAGAGGCGTTCTCTTCTTGGTTGCACCGTTTCGCGTTCGCCAACGGACTCGCGGACCACACGTTTTGCAGGTACGTGTTCGGTTCGCGTCCGGTGTGGAATCGTGACGTCGATCATCTAGTCGACTCTTCAATGATCGATGCTGCGTCAAAGGCAACAGGTGAGCGCGCCGACCGCCTTCGTGCGGCAACGCTTCATCGATACGAAGGCACGCTGTACGAGCAGCTAGGTCAAGCCTACACACCCTGGGTCTTGTCTTTGGGGGTTTATCACCGATTGCGTAAGCGGCACGGACAGCAATTCTGCTCAGAATGTTTGCGCGAAAGCGAGCCATGGATGCGCCTCGACTGGAGACTCGCATGGGTGACTTGCTGTCTAAAGCACGGCCTAGTGCTGCATGATGCGTGTCCTCGATGTGAGACGCCAATGGTCTTCCACAGAAGTGCGGTGGATATCACGGGGCATCTACGCTGTCATTGCTGTGGTGCAGACCTTGTGAGACGTAACTCGCCAACGGCGTCGGCGCATATGACGCGCTTCCAGGCATGGCTAGAACTTGCCATGAAACAAAACGTTGTCGAAATAGGCGATCAAACGGTCGCGACACAGGACTTGTTTTCGGGTCTACGTGTGTTGGCCCGTGGCGTGTACGATTGGTCTCGACTTCGAGGATTGGAGTCAGCTTTTAGTGCGCCGGCGACAATGAGGACACAAAGAAACATCGAGCAATGGCGACTTCCTAATCGGATCTTTGCGATGCATCTACTAGCCGCATCAATGCAGAATTGGCCTGCTGACTTCGTCCGGCGCTGTCGCAAGAGCAGAGTCTTACGAGCGCGCTTCGAAACGAAAAGCCTTGATACAGAACGGTCCCCCGACTGGATGCGGACAGCGCTTGAAGCGCTAATGCGCTAGCCGTTGCAGGATTCCTTGTGGGCTCCTGCGCTTCATCTACTCAGGCTGTCTTCGATCGGCAAGTGAGTTTTTCTTACGTGCAGCAACGAAACGCTTCTCGATCTCTGGGATATTCAGATAAACAAAAACCTCACCAAGGCGAAAAAGATCATCAACACGTTTGCTGGATAGCTGGTCGTCCAATGTGGCGGTTTCGCGAAACGCATCAAGCAAATGCCAGGCTGCGATACCAATTTCCGTACTGAGTAAAGAGCCTTCAAGGCAGTCAGGACAAAGCTCGCACTCAAACCGACGCATCAACGGCCTCGAAGGACAGGCTGACGCACCCTGTGCTTTGGCCGCCAAGTATCGCTCCAACTTAATTTCCATCGAGTGCTCCCCTGTGTGGTTCGACAGGAGCGCGACAATTCGCTCAAGCTGCTCTCGTGACAGTCCATGTAAGTCAAAGTTGACTGACAACCGATCGTCCATCTCACCTACATTGATTGGTCCCTTGTCCGTGTAAAGAGTCATGGACTTCATAAAACCGACTGAAGGCGAAAAGTATCGTTGCGGAGATATCGTGACTACATTGTCCTCTCGCACGTGCTCCTTCTTTGCATGCGCAAACTGGACGTCGAAGGTTCTGGACAACGTGGACATAGTCGACAGCCCTTGCTCCACCCCAAATATTGCGCTGGCATCAGAGACAATAATTACATCGCTGGTCATCTGAGCGTCAACGCATCCATCGGGGCGCCGAATCTGAATAGATATGCCTTCCTTTTCTCTGTTGCGGATCGCGTCGCAAGATGCCTCATTCAGTGCTGCCAGTGCCGCATAACCAGAGTTGTCGGCTATTCCGCCGTCAACAAGTCTCAGAAGGCGCGAGTCGTACCCAGGATTGAAAACAGTCAAGCCTCCGACATTGGCTCGGATGAGCTCAGGCGGAAACGCGAAAGGAAATGCTCCAGAGATGGCTACTTTCTCAGCTAGCGAATAGTGCTTGTCGAGCCTTATCGAATCAGCGCGATATACCTCCGGTGCTCCATCGGGCGGAATGACAAGAAGGCCATCATCAAAAAAAATTACTGCATTTCCAAACGTCAGATCCGTCGAGGCAATAGCAATCGATGGCTCTCTTGTCCTAGTCGATGTCGCTCCGTTTTTATAGAGTACGCGCGCAAGGAGCTCTGCCTGAACGTCTTTTCGACTGAAGCGATACCATGGGAACAGCTCCGTATCGAACACTGGCACCGTGAATGGAAACGGCAGGCGAATCAAGTTGTGTGGAAGCAACATCTCGTGAGTCAGATTGAGGCGGCCTTCAGCCACGGCGTTCTTGAACGCATCAGGATCACCGCCGATCGCATAGTACGCACCGATGATCGAACCACCGGATACCATACTGATTACATTAGGTTTGATTCCAATTGAGTTGAGCGCCTTGAGCACACCCGCGTGAAACACGGCGGCTCGGTAGCCGCCGCCAGAGAGTGCCAAGCCGACGTGCAGGTCATCCCCTTGAATTTCGTTGAGGCGCAGAGGTGGATCCGCGGCTGGAGCACCAATTGGAAGGGCGGGACGGATCAAGGAGATCACGTCGATAGCAATCCAGCCGCAAAGTATTGCGGTGGCAACCTTTAAGAAGCGCCGATCCGCAACCGATTCATGCTTGCCTGCGGTCCGACGCGAAAACCATCTTGCGACAGAGAGCAGCGCCACAAAAAGAATACCGCCAAGTGCCATTCCAAGGGCGTCACAGCAGAACATCTGCCAGTGGAAAAAGCTGCCTGTGACATAAAACCAAGCGATCGTTGAGAGCAACATTCCGACGGGAATCAGCCTTGGCGAACGGCGACGGGCCGCATCAAGCGCGATTCCAGTCCAGCCTAGCGCGAGGACAAGGAAGATAGTCGCCCCGACGTCACTTACCACCGATCGAAGACCGTGTTGATACCAAGTGGCTATCAATAGCCAAATGATGAGCAGCCCGCCGATTGCGAGGAGGACCTTTGTTCGCTTAGAGAGTGGGCGCTCCTCGTCTGACATGCGAAACGTCCTCTAGATGATCAGGGTGTGTCCATCGGCCACTCGCGTTCGTTGTTAGTCTTGCTCGAGAACTCCAGCAAGCGCGCCATCTCCCCGGCTCACAATAGCGGATGAAGGGCAGTCCCTGGCCTGTTAAAACTAACAGTGGCGGAAACGCCCGAGAACGATACTCTTACTAACCGGGCGTACCTTGCGCCGCCGCCTAACGGGATTCACGCCTTGATCGTAGTTATAGCAGTTAAACGCGAATTGCCACATCGCAAACGAGGGCTCATCCGCTGAGCTATTGCGCTCTACAGACAGGGCCATGGCCATGTGTGATTCGACTTCTGTGTGGTATCCGTATGAGGACATAGATGTATCGCCTACTTGCACTCATCCTAATAGCTTTTGTCGCTGCTTGTTCACAAACCCTTCCGTATCGCCACATAGACTGCACGAACTCGGTCGACGAGTGCCTGCCCAGCCACGAAATAACACCTGACTACGACTTGTTCTTTGCGGAGTTTGACGACCAGGGTTGGCTCAATTCTCGCGGTGAGCGGTCCAAGAGCGACGCTATAACGGAGATCGAGCGCTTCTTGGCGTTAGCCCAGGTCAAAGATGAAAGTCTTTTCTTGTTTACCTACGTACATGGCTGGAAGCACAATGCTGCAAAAAAAGACGACAACATCCAGCAACTGCGCGACGAGCTTATTCGAATCAGTCGGCAACTAAAGGGGGTCGCTAAGGAGGCCAATGCTAATCCGTCAATCACCTCTGCTCAGAAGAGGGTGCTCAATAAGCGTGTCGTTGGAATATATTTGGGTTGGAGAGGTGACTCGGTCGCACTAAGTAGCGATCTGCTAAAGGACGTATCGTTCTACGAGCGGAAGGCAGCCGCTGAGCGCGTCGCAAACGGCGATATAAGGAACATCATTGCATTAATTGCTGGTTACGAGTCACGTCGCAACTTCAGTCTACCAAGCGAGCACGGTCCTACTGCTTCATCTCCAAAAATATGCGATGTAGATGGCCTCGCCATCTGCACGGTAACTTCCATTTTTGTTGGACATAGTTTTGGCGGGTTGATCCTCTATGAGGCGCTCGAAGGCAATCTTCTCCAATTGATTCAAGATTCGCGACTCGAACCGACGCGTGAAGACCGCACACATCGACAGTTCGGCAGCACGGTCGTGTTGATAAATCCGGCAGTTGAGGCGACACGGTTCCGACCGCTTCTGAATCTGGCAAAACAAGCATCCCTTCTTAGAAGGTATGAAAATCCTGTCTTAATCTCCATTACGACTACTGAAGATGTAGCAACTCGGCGGTTTTTCCCGTGGGGACGTAGGTTGGGGACATTCGCGGAAATCGCGGAAGGTCCAGAAGAAGCGCAGGCTAATTTAACGACAATCGGGCACATGGAACCGTACGTCACCCATCATCTTCAATTCACACGCGTCCCAGATTCCGAAACCGTGCATCTTGAAAATGACCAATGCCCCGGCGAAAAATCGGATAGCGAGTGGCCAAAGTGTTGGACGTACTTCGAACCACCGAACGGGTATGCAAAGCTAAATCCGGCGACGGAGAGCGGAGCTCGTTTAGCAATCTGGAACGTGCGGACTGACAAGAGCGTGATGAGCAGTCATTCTGATTTGAACCGTGCTGAACTTCGAGGATTTATCACCTGGCTCATCGACAGAAAGACGCGCTACCCGCTTCTACTGCAAACAGAGGACGCCGGGTCACTTCTCTCAAAGAGCGTCGTTCCAGAGCTGGGGGCGATACGGAAATAGTTCGCCGATCGGTCCTGCGGCGGCAACATGGCGTGTGCTGGCCTTTGCGCAGCCTCAAGCATTGGAACCTAGGAGAGGATATATGAGGCGACCTGAGCTCATATTTGACGATGCTCTGACCACCTTCCTGCAGAGTGAAGGAACGTCATTGCTCTCCAACGTCAGTGAACGCAACACCTGCGCTCGGTTGGCAGTCTTCCTGGAACGCCAACTTGAACGTGAAGGGGTGAAGGGCTACTACGCTGACGTTGAATACAATCGAAAGCAACGCGGCAAAGTGAAGACGATCATCAATAACGACCACCGAGTGGTGTCGATAACCGCGGACCTCATCGTGCATTCTCGTGGAGAGATTCCAGCGCCGCGGGACAATCTCATTGCCGTCGAGGCCAAGAAAGCGTCGCGCGCTGAGCAAGAGAAAGATGAAGACAGAGTTCGCCTAGTGGCGATGACAAGGGAGCCATACCACGACGTTTGGAACTGGGAAGATGGGCATCCTGAGCACGTCTGCGGTTACATGCTAGGTGTATTCATGGAGATTCGCCTCGAACAGCGAGAAGTGCTATTGGAATACTTTAAGCGGGGAGAACGGACCAAACAGAAGTCGCTGATGTTCTCTGGGCGCGAGGCCTAGCTCCAATCCCCTGGGTGATCTGACCGAGTCGTCGATTCAAGCCGCGCGATCTTCTCTTCCAATTGAAGCTTGCGCCATTTCCGAGTACTGCGGCGACTTTGCCTTTGAATGAATCTGTAGTCAGAGCGGATGTGTCATTGCGGCTATCCTAGGCTACATCAGGGGGAAACAAAGAATGCTCCGAAGCTACAAGGTTGAATCAAGGCGGTTCTATTTTGTGCGGCCGGGTGGCCGAGCGCGCGATGGACGAAATACGTTCACGGTGATTGTCGGAAAGAACGGCACAGGCAAGAGTCGCCTGCTACGAGCCGTAGTGACACACCTCATCGACGGTGTCGTAGATCGGAATGCGCTGGCGCGGGAGGAGAGGCTCAGCTTCGCGAGGGACGCCCTAGGCTCGTTAGACATCGATGACCCTCCTTCTCGGATCATCTGTGTCTCAACCAGCCCCTTCGACAAATTCCCGCTTCTGCGCCGCGATCATTTCACTGAAGGATATAGCTACTTAGGGCTGCGGGGGCTCTCCAGTCTGAACCTTGGCCTGGCCTACATGTCACGCGTCATCTTCACATTGATAGACGCAGTCGCGAAGAGTTCGGAGCAAGCGCGTGCCGTGGCGGGGGTGCTGGAGTACCTCGGCTATGAAGGAGTTATCAACGTCGCTTTACAGCTGCCACCTAGCAGATTCCTAGATGAGCTGCTCGGAGCAAAGAACCCTGCGGCCGTGCTCGAAGAGCAACTAAGTCGGCCAACGTTGTTTCCTATCGAGGGGCTCGGCGCACTGCGTCAGCTTCAAGCCATGGATTCCACGATGTTCGACGAGGTGCTTGAGGCCGCGCGACGGGTCGTTCCGAAGCTAGGGCGCACTCGCATAAACGTAACGGTCAGCGTATACGGCGTAGGGGTACAAACCACAAATAGCCACCCTCATGATGTTCTTTTGCTTGCTCGCTCAGGTCTGCTGCGACTGAGGGAAGTCATCTTGTCTAAACATGGCGTCGACAGGCCATTGAAGCTCCACGAGGCTAGTTCTGGTGAACAAGCGGTCGTCATGGGACTGCTCGGCATTGGCAGCCAGATAAAGGACCGCGCACTCATATGCATCGATGAGCCAGAGGTATGTTTGCATCCAGAATGGCAGGAGAAGTACATCGAGCTACTTTTCCATACTTTCGGCCAATACAATGAATGCCACTTTGTCATTGCAACTCACTCGCCGCAGATCGTTGCTCAGATTCCAGCCGGTGACTGCTATGTGATGACGATGGAAGACGGAAGGGCGAGACACGCACGCGACTACGCCCATCGCTCCATCGACTTCCAACTCGCGGAGGTGTTCGATGCACCGGGATATAGGAATGAGTACCTCAGCCGCCTTGCGCTGAATGCATTTGCAAGGGTGTCAAAAGCCAAACGTTTTGACGCGCAGAGTCTCCGAGAGCTATCTACTCTGCGCAGAGTCTTTGATGGCCTGCGTCTTGACGATCCGTTGCGTGACTTGATTGCTGCCCTCGAAGAGATGGCCAAGACGTATGGCTGACATTACGAAGCCTATAGTCTACTCAGAAGAGATGCGCCGACTAATCGCTGACAAGGCTGCTAATCCTGCTTTCACGTATCACAACTGGAGTGAGGATGATCTCGAGGACCTGAGACGCTGCATCAGGGATCACTATCGACTGGTACAGCTCGGTCTGTGCGCCTACTGTAAAGCGAGTGTCTCTTTACAAGCAGCACTCAATTGCCACGTCGAGCACATCGCGCCCAAGTCAAAGTATACACATTTCATTTTTGAGCCGAAGAACCTCTGCGTAATTTGTGCCGACTGTAATGCGATTAAACGCGAGCAGGAAGTTCTCCAAGAGGTACCAGACACTCTGGTCAACGGCAGCGCGCGCCTATACCCTCGATCTGGGGGTGCATTCAAGCTCGTTCATCCTCATTTTGACGACTACGACGACCACATCCAGATATTCGGCCCCTACTACGTCGACAAGACTAAAAAGGGCCACTTCACAATCGGCGTTTGCGGGCTGAACAGGAGAAGATTGCATCTGTTTGGCTGGGAAGCTGAATATGATGACGCAGACGTGGCAGCTGCTGCTACCGAATACTTAGAGACAAAGGAGCCGGTAGCGAGAAGCAGGGCTTTGCGAGCGCTCAAGAAGAAGTTGGTCATCACCTGAAAATAGCGGTTACCCACATCGCCAGATGAGTCTGTTTGTCGCCTGCTTCAGATTCCAGGTGCCGGAGTGCATCCCTACGACGATGTTGAGTCTATAGGCGTTCTCCAAAGCAGCAATCATCTTCAGGTGCAAAGCCCGGGCGGTTCCGCCCACAAACAACGTAGGTGCAAGATGCCCCGTTCTTGCGGGCGCGACTTCACTGCCATCTGGATACCAGCCGTGAGCGGTGACCAGCATACCTATGAAGCTGACCATCAACTCTGGAAACGGATTCATGGATTTGCACTCGTGCGCTGCCACGACCAAGTCGCTCTTGATTGAGAAGAGTTTTCGCTTACCTCCGGCAAAGTCCATGTTGCTTACGCCCTGAATCGTCGCTGCCTTCAGTAATACCAAGATATCTGGCGTGAAGCGTATGTCGGATGAAACATGTGATTCCACTCGGACTTGCTGCCTGATTTCGAACTCACCGTCTGTTCCGGTCAGGGCTACGTAGGAGAAGTTGGCGGGGTTGCCGGAAGGTGTCGTCAAGTAGC
>Ga0318562_10000910_pt1 | contig 13278 bp, 13 predicted proteins | sample GRESIP066b5f18_FD_203688 | JGI IMG/M metagenome (GOLD analysis project Ga0318562, IMG submission 203688) | Tropical soil microbial communities from Luquillo Experimental Forest, Puerto Rico - GRE.SIPMG.066b5f18 | ecosystem: Environmental > Terrestrial > Soil > Tropical forest > Bulk soil... | reverse complement strand
CCATTAGATTCTGGACTGCCGCGCTACGCTCGCAATGACGATCGATGAGGCTAGCTTTTAGGAAACCAACGTTGAAATAAATCTAGGCGATTTTGTCTCGAAGAAAATGCTTGATAAGAATTTTTTTAACCGAAGTATGCTTTCCCTAAAATTTTGTCATTGCGAGCGCAGCGCGGCAATCCAGTCGGTAATGCCGTTAGATTCTGGATTGCCTGCGCTACGCTCGCGATGACGATCGATGAGGCTAGCCTTTAGGAAACCAACGTTGAAATAAATCTTGGCGATTTTGCCCCAAAGAATCGACTAAATTAACAATGAGCACTCCCCCTTTTTTTTCAAGGCTAAAAGCAAACCAATGGGAGCCGCCAGCTGAAGTATTCCCGACAAATGTCTGGCGATCAGTATTGGTATTGCCCATATTAATATTTAAAAAGTGCTTAATAATATCAGGAATAATAATTCCGGAATTTACATCAGTTATACCCGCCAAAAAATCACCGTCTAACTCGAGATTTTTGATAATTTTTTCTTCTCCAACTAACCCGAATAATTCTATATGTTCAAGTTGAGAAAGGCGTAGAAGATCATATTCTGAAAGATCCGTGCTGCTCGAATCAATGCGGGATTTTTTAATTATCTCAAGTTTTTTAGCAAAAAATTTCCTAAAAGCATCGCGGTCACCAAAGTGAGGGAACAAAGAAGGGGAGCTCAGAATCGATGCGTTATAAATTGCATAATAGCCGCAGTAGTTAGGAGGATCATTAGGGGCGATTTGCTGATTTAAAGCTGGATACTGGGTAAATTGCATATCGCCAAGCTTGCTTTTTATGCTCCATTTTATGGGTGCACTGACAAAATCATGTGGTGTGTCATAGGGTGAAGTAGCATATATTTTAAGATCAAAATTTGATTTTCGAGCATAGATATCGAGAATATTTTTTGGGTTACTCTTAGATGCCAGTAATCGGTAGTAAGCGAGTTTTATTGCCGGATCAACAAGTAATATTCCGTGTACTAAATCGATATCTTTTGTGTAATTATCCGGTATGGTAGTTATTTCTTTTAAGCTTCTAATTAAAATTATTAAATTAAGTGCAAAAGACTTATTTTTTTTAATGTCATCGAGGGTTTTTTTATCGTTAAGATTCGCTAATCTAAGAAATAACGTTAGATCTATAATTTTTTTTGCTTCTGTGGGCTCTTCAATGCTAAAGGGATGAACGAGTTGTTCCAATGCTGTTATGTCGTGCTGAAATTGAGCCTGTTTTTTTTGCCAATCACCAACAAAAATATCACTGATATTCTTAAGTACTTGCTCGAGTGTTAAGGCAGGGGGGGCTGGCTTTTGAATTTGAGGGGGTGTTATCTTATTGTTAGTGAGCTCGCACGCTTGAAAGAATATAATTATTACGAAAAAAATACATGAGTAAAAGCGGTGCATATTTTTCTCCAGAATATTTGCTAATATTTCAAAGATACTATACTCCAAATTAAGTCTTTGGGCTAGGCGGTCATGCGGGATGATTTTGTAATATAAGTATATAGTATAAATCCCCGTAACTAAGACCAGATTTTAATCACGGGGTGGGAATTTTTACAAGATCTCAACGATTCGATTGTAAGATCCGCCATTAAGCGTTCTTACGTGAATGAGCGTTTCGCCGGCAGTTATTTTTTCTAGGGCCACGGAATAGGAAAAATCGGCACCTACAGGATCAGATTCGCATGTAGCATCATCACGAATTTCGGAAATTGGCTGAAGAGTAATAACGTTGTTTTTATATTCGTGAGCGATAACGCCCTTGATTTGCATGCAACCTTTTTTCAAAAGTGGATATCGCCCATGAAGGGTGATCGTAATAGACGAATTACTAACTTTTTTAACATCGGCATATTCTACAGGAGCGTATAAAAAATTATCGGTGTTTTGGGTTTTGGAAGACTCTACTTTGAGTTCTGCGTCTATATGTGGTTGCGATGTAATGTTAATACGATAGCCGCCCTGCAAAAGTCTTCCAAGATTAATAACTTGCGTAAATGGTGATATCATTTGGACGCATAGATCTTGTTCCATACGGTAACTACGTGGCGTAATGGTTATTATTTTATTTTCTGAATCTATGAGTACTAAGGGACTTTCCAGTGTATTACATGCATCTAAGAAATAGCCTTTTAAGACAACTTCTACGACATCGGTAGTGTCGTAACCTTCTGGGATAAATATTTTTTCAATTAGTGGCTGGGCGTTTATATATGTGCTGATCGACGCTATGAATCCAAAAGTGGCTATTAGAATTTTCACCTTCATGATGCACCCCGGTTGAGATTTTTATGATAAAAGCATGTGACTGTTTTGGGTCAATTGCAAGTTGCATGAAAAATCTTCTCAATAATCAACCGTGATTGCGGCATTAGACCCGATAAAGACCAGCACCCCAGACCATGCCTGCGCCTATTGCGAGCATTAAGACGAGATCGTCTTTTTTGAGCCGATGGGCTTGCGAAGCTTCATCATAGGCCAAAAGCAAAGAGGCAGCTGAAGTATTGGCGCAGCGGTCTAAATTTATTAAAAAACGATCCATGGGCATATCAAGGCGCTTGGCAATGGCTTCTATAATTCTCAAATTAGCTTGATGAGGTACAGCAAAGCTTATATCAGCGGCGCTTAAATTATGCTTATGAAGAAGTTTTTCCACTGCTTCACATAAAGCGCGTACGGCAAATTTAAAAGTCTCTCGGCCATTCATGAGTACTTTGTCTTCATGATTAATTAATGCTTGAGCGTCTGTTGGTTTTTTACTGCCCCCAGCGGGTATCCAGATCGTCTTTTGCTGAGCACCATCGGCATATAAACTTATATCAATAAAACCAGATTGATCAGAAGAAGTGCTTAAAATAGCAGCAGAAGCACCGTCACCGAATAAAATAGCAGTATTGCGATCTTCCCAGTTTACAATGGCTGACATGGATTCAGATGTGACGAGTAAGATATTTTTATAAATACCGGCTTTAATAAAGCTATTGGCTATGCTTAAGCCATAGATGCTGCCTGCACAGGCGGCACTTATGTCTAAGGCAGGGATATTATGGGCCCCGAGCAAATCCTGAATAATAACAGCAGTAGAAGGCAGGCGAAAATCAGGAGTGGAAGTCGCTACTAAGATTAAATCAAGATCAGAAGCTTGAAGACAAGCAGCAGCAAGCGCTTTTTGGGCTGCATAAAAACCCATGGCTGAGGTGCTTTCGTCTTTATTGGCGATACGGCGTTCTTTTATGCCAGTGCGGGTGCTTATCCATTCGTCTGAAGTATCAAGTTTTTGAGATAAATCATCGTTGGTGATAATTTTTTCGGGCAAATAGGAGCCTAGTCCAATAATTTTAGAGCGCATGTTTGGTAGTTAGCAAAAAAAAAGACACCCGGCAATGGTAAGAGCCGGGTGTGCTTTTTTAAGCAAGAATGCTTGAGCGTGGTGAGGGATTAAAAACCACCCATACCACCCATACCGCCCATGCCACCCATGCCGCCCATACCACCACCGTGAGCTGGAGCTGCTGCTTCTTTCTTTTCAGGTTTTTCAGCAACCATAGCTTCTGTAGTAAGGAGCAAAGAAGCAATCGATACGGCATTTTGAAGCGCTGTACGTGTTACTTTGGTAGGATCCATAATTCCTGCTTTGAGCAAGTCTTCATAGATTTCAGTCGCTGCGTTAAAGCCAAATGCACCCGTATTTTCAACAACTTTATTGATGACAATAGAGCCTTCATGGCCAGCGTTCATGGCGATCATGCGCAATGGTTCTTCAACAGCACGACGCAAGAGTTCAATACCAAATCGCTCATCAGCTTCTACTTTAACGCTATCGAGTGCACTGCGCGAACGGATAAGAGCAATACCACCACCAGGAACGATGCCTTCTTCAACCGCTGCACGGGTTGCATGAAGAGCGTCTTCTACGCGTGCTTTCTTCTCTTTCATTTCGACTTCAGTAGCTGCACCAACGCGAACAACTGCCACGCCACCTGCCATTTTAGCAAGGCGCTCTTGTAGTTTTTCACGATCGTAATCAGAAGTGGTATCTTCGATTTGAGCGCGCACTAATTTGATACGAGCAGCAATAGCGTCTTTAGCTCCAGCACCATCAACGATAGTTGTATTATCTTTATCGATGGTTACGTTTTTGGAAGTACCTAGATCTTCTACTGTTACGCTATCGAGTTTACGGCCCATATCTTCAGAGATAAAAGTCGCGCCTGTGAGGGTTGCTATATCTTCCATCATCGCTTTTCTGCGATCGCCAAAGCCAGGAGCTTTAACGGCACAAATATTAAGCGTACCACGAAGCTTGTTTACCACCAAAGTAGCGAGTGCTTCGCCTTCGACGTCTTCAGCAATAATCAACAAAGGCTTGCCAGATTTTGCTACTTGTTCCAACAAAGGCAACATGTCTTTGAGGTTAGAAATTTTCTTTTCAAACACCAAAATATAGGGGCTGTTAAGAACAACTTCCATGCGCTCTGGATTAGTTACAAAATAGGGGGAAAGATAACCGCGATCAAACTGCATACCTTCTACAACTTCGAGTGAAGTTTCGAGGCCTTTAGCTTCTTCGACAGTAATCACGCCTTCTTTGCCTACTTTTTCCATCGCTTCGGCAATAATTTCACCAATAGTACCATCACCGTTGGCGCTGATCTTACCAACTTGAGCGATTTCTTTGTGGTCTTTAATAGGCTTCGAGATTTTTTTGAGTTCTTCGATCATAGCCAAAGAACCTTTGTCGAGTCCGCGTTTAATAGCCATAGGATTATGACCAGCAGCGACGAGTTTTGAGCCTTCTTTGCAAATAGCTTGAGCAAGTACTGTTGCAGTAGTTGTACCATCGCCAGCGCTATCAGAAGTCTTGGAAGCGACTTCTTTAACCATTTGAGCGCCCATGTTTTCAAAGCGATCTTCGAGCTCGATTTCTTTAGCGACAGTTACGCCGTCTTTGGTCATCGTCGGTGCGCCCCAGCTCTTTTCAAGAACTACGTTACGGCCTTTAGGACCGAGCGTCACTTTTACAGCATTCGCGAGTTTATTAACACCGGCGAGAAGTTTTTCGCGGGCATTTGTATCAAATAAAATTTCTTTTGCAGCCATTCTTTACCTCGTTTTGTAGTTCGTACAAAAAATAATTAAGCCAAAATTCCTAAAATATCGTCTTCACGTAAGAGCAAGAAGCTTGAACCGTCAAGTTTGACTTCGGTCTCTGCATACTTAGCAAAAAGAACACGGTCAGATACTTTAACTGTCATAGCTTTAACGTGACCGTTATCAAAAGTACGACCAGGACCAACTGCGACTACTTCACCTTCGAGGGGCTTTTCTTTAGCGCTGTCAGGAATAATGATTCCGCCTTTAGTTCTTTCTTCGCTGTCGATTCTTCTCACTAATACGCGATCGCCCAGGGGCTTTAGTTTGATTGTCATAGGTGCTCCTTAGATAAAAATGGATGGACTTGTTCTTACATCCGGGTCTAAGAATAATCTCCTAAGACCCATGGTCAAGGGCTTAAAAGAGAGGGTTTTTTTGCCACTTAAAATTATCTAGTATAATCTAAGTACTTAGGAGATATGGAGGCCCCAAGCCATGTTGGTCAAAGCAAACAGCATGCAAGCCTACTTTCGCGAAGCGCTGGATGCAAGCCTTCGTTTATCTAATATAAGTGTTACAGAAACGGCTCAGGTCTATGTAGTCCACCTATTACATGAGTTTTCCCGTTCTGAAGTAGCTTTTGCTGGTACTGATTATGGCGAAAAAATAAGTGTCGCCCATATGTTGGAAAGAGGGCTCTTAGCACAAAATCCCGAAGCTTTACAGATATATAGACACTTAGGGGATACCTGTCTTTATACGCTAGGATTCTTTCGCGAAGCAGCGATCAAGCGCTTAAGCTCCCAGCGTTACTACAACGACATGGGCGCTCAGGCTTATGCGCAAGCGTCTATACTTGCAAAGCCTCATAATGCTGCTCTTTTTAGTGAACTTTCTAGCCGTTTTAACGACATGGTAATTCTCATAGAATATATAGCAAAATATAAAAACCAAGAAAAATCAAACTAGATAAATTATATAAAAACACGAATAAATATATTTTCCCGGCCTTGTTCGGTTGCCAAAGGCGCCGCATCTGGTATTAGTACGCCCTAAGCTTTTGGTAGGAGAGAAAATAAATGACAGCACGTGAGCATATGCGTGAATACGAAACTATCTACATAATGCGTCCTGAGCTCGATGATAATGCAGCTAAAGACTTTATGCTGGCTAAGAAAGAACTAATTGAAAAAATGGGCGGCAAAAATCTTAAAGTAACCGCACTAGGACGACGCAAGTTGGCGTGGGACACGCAAAAACAAAGCCGCGGTATCTATGTTCTTCATAGTTTTTTGGGTAAATCAGATTTAGTAAAAGATTTTGAACGCGCTTTAAGCATCGACGATAATATTTTATTGCGCCAAAGTATTGTTCTTAAGCATGATGTTGATCCTGAAACAGCTCAAGTAGAAGAAGACGTATTGGTTCCACCGGTCTATAAAGAAAAGCGTGAATTTTCTGATCGCCGTGGCCGTTTTGGCAATGATCAAGATGGTGGCGACTTCGATAATCGACGTTCTCGTTATGATTCCGACGATTATGATGACTTAATGGACGATGACCATAACTAAAACAAATTCAAAAGGCTGGTTTAATAATGGCAACTAAAATGCAAGCTATTTTAGCAAGGGACGTGGCAAACCTGGGACATGTGGGCGATGTAGTAAGAGTAGCACCAGGCTATCTTCGTAATTGGCTCTTGCCTCAGCGTCTTGCGCTGCCCGTTTCGAAATCTCGTTTAGCTCAATTTGAGCACCAAAAAGAATTGGTGCGTCATCAATTGGCTAAACTTAAGGCGACGTCTGAAAGTGTGCGCGACCGTATTGAAGTACCCAAGTTTACTATCGACGTTAAAGCTGGTGATCAAGGCAAACTCTTTGGTTCAGTGGGTGGACGCGATATCGAAGTTGTACTCAAAGCTCATGGTTTCAGCGTTGCAAGCAAAGACATCAAACTTGAAGATGGCCCTTTAAAGACCATCGGTCTTCATGAAATTCCCGTTCGTCTTGAAGGCGGCGTTATGGCTAAAATCAAAGTGATCTTAGCTCCTATTGTTGAAGCCAAGCCCGAAGAAGAGCCAGAGGCTGCTCCTGAAATGGCTTCAGCTGATGAGACTCACGAAGAGTAAAGTTTTTTGTTTGAGCAAAACTAAAGCGCCTGTAGGGGCGTTTTTTTTATGCGTGAGATCTAAATTCGCTCGGCCAATTTCTTAAGTGCTCTATTAATACCAAACATGGCTTCATCAAGTTGTGTTTGAGTAATAATCAAGGGCGGCGCTAAAATTATCATGTTATAACGAACCAGGGCTAAAATATTTTCTTCTTGCAGGGCCTGCTGCAAAATCTGAGCAGGTTTATAAGCAAGGCCGCTTGCACGATAAGGCACGAGAGGGCTTTGGTCTTCTTTGCTCTTCACCAGATCTATGGCTGCAAGCAGGCCTATAGAACGCACTTCGCCAACTAAGTTATGATCATGAAGAAGCTTTTGTAAAAGAGAACTGAGCTCTCGCCCACGTTCTTCTACGTTAAGGGCTATATTATCACGCTCGTAAAAACCTAAAGCAGCGCGTGCTGTAGCGCAAGCAAAGGCATTGCCATATTGGGTAAGGCCGCACCATAAAGATTCTTCGTCAAAAAAATCAGCGATTTGTTGGGTGACCATGGTTGCGCCAAGTGGCACATAACCTGCGCTTATGCCTTTGGATAAAGTCATTATGTCTGGTACAACATCAAAGTGATCCATGGCAAACCAAGTTCCAGTGCGAAAAAATCCCGATAATACTTCGTCGGCTATTAATAAAATCCCAAAACGATCACAAAGAGCTCTTATACGCGGCCAGTAATTTTTGGGCGGTATAAAAACCCCATTGGCGCCGGTAATACCCTCAAGCATGATCGCGGCTATTGTTTCGGGGCCTTCGATTTCTATAATTTCTTCGAGTAATCTTACCGTATCGATTTCTTGGCCACTCCCGCGTGCATAGGGATCAGGAAAGCGCACGATGCCTGTCATGGCGTTATCAACAGCAATACGTCGGTAATCACCGCTCATATTCATCGTCGCAAGCGTTGCGCCATGATAAGATCTATAGCGCGTGATGATTTTATGGCGCTTGGTAAACATGCGGGCGATTTTTATAGCATTTTCGTTGGCTTCAGCGCCGCCAAGCGTAAAAAATGTTTTAGTTAAAGCACGTGTATTATCGCGAGGAGCAATAGTTTTTAGATCAAGCGCTAAGTTTAAACGCTCAGTGCAAAGTATATCAGAGCTTGCCACTTTGGCTGTAAGAGCAGCTTCACTCATCGCTTTGATCATGCCTTCGTGCCCATGGCCTAGATTGGCGCAAAAAGCTTGGGACTTCATATCTAAGAGTTTAGTATTATCGGCGAGTGTTAAATATACGCCCTGGGCACTCTTAACATGTAAAAGCTGTGCGTCATGTTGTTTAGACCACGGCACAAAAACTACATCCTGATAACGCTTTTTGAGTTCTGAAGAACTTAGGTTGCCAAGCTGATGATCGATGAGGGGCATAATGAAAGCTCCTTAGTAGCAGTGCCTGCGCACGCCATCATAGACTTATTCGCGAGATCTAATACCAGGGTGCCACAAGTAGCAGTGCTATGGGGCATAGAATTATTAACCGGCATGGAGACTTGCGCCAAAGCCAAAAAAACCTGCGCTTGTGTCGATAAGTCTTGGCTTCTAACTTCTTCATCAAGATGCTTAAATCTTTCTAAAGTCGTAGAGTCTTTTCTAATAATATGGGTTTGACGCATCTCGGGATCAAGGCAGTGGTTCGTATGAAAATAACGTTGAGAAGCTAAATCCCAAACTATTTTTTTCTTCGTACCGCTTGTTTCAATACCAAAAAAATCCTTATTATCACCAACCGCATAATGACGCCCCGAGCCATTAGGTACTTGCATAATTTCAGCACAAGCATTTTTTGCCGAGCTATTCTCAAGAATTTTGCGTACGAGCGCTGGCCAGATGACGCCAATATGAGCATCAATGCTGCTTAAATTATTAATAGTTATACCTACTCCCCACTTATTTATTCCCGCCATGCCGAGGCATCCGGTGATAGAAAATAAAAGAGCATTTTTTAATTTAAGTATAATAACATAGGGCAGAGCACTTTCATGAATATCCCACGTTTGTCCCAAAAAAGCGCCTGTTGGGCTTGGGCTGTAAATAATTGAGCAACCACCTGCATCAGGATATCCTGCAGGCTTAATATCACGCATATCGGTATAATGATTAAGCACGATAAGACGCTCTATCGAATTATTACTGCCCGCAGAAATTCCTGCTAGTTCGTTATATAAATTTTGGTCGAATTTTTGTAGCACTGGTATATGCTCATGTGCAAGAGCAAGCACATCTTTGATGCGTTTAAAATATGAAGTATTGCACATGCGTTCTAAACGAATTTCTGCAATCTCACTAATTTGATCGCGTAAACTCTCGCCATGCTGCTGGCCACGCTCTTTAGGGTCATCGCTTAGTAGTTCAATAAATCTCATGATTTTACCTCCAAGATATCCTAGATATTGTAGCCAGAGAAAAATTAAAATATTCACGTCTTATGAAGCCAGCAGATGCCCCTAATATAACTTATTTTTGGACTTCTCTTCTTGTTGAGGAACTCATAAGAGCTGGTTGCACGCATTTTGTCGTGGCTCCTGGCTCTCGTTCGACGCCTTTAGCTGGTGCGGTAGCTCAAAATTCCCAAGCACAGCATATCGTAACTTTTGATGAACGAAGCGCGGGATTTTTTGCTTTGGGTCATGCTAAAGCACGCAATTTGCCAGCAGCGCTCATTGTGACTTCGGGGACAGCAGTGGCTAATCTCATGCCAGCTGTCGTAGAAGCTGCATATGCTCGTGTTCCTCTTATAATTCTTTCTGCTGATAGGCCCTGGGAATTGCGCGATGTTGAAGCAAATCAGACTATTAATCAGACTAATTTTTTTGGAAATTTATCCCGTTGGTTCTTTGAGCTTCCCTGCTCTGATCAAAGAATTTCGCCTCATATGATTTTAGGCGCAGCTAGTTATGCCGTTTATCGTTCTCGTTTTCCTCTAGCAGGCCCCGTGCACATAAACTGCCTCTTTCGAGATCCTCTGGTACCAACAGCAGAGAAATTCTTAAATAATTATACGAGTCTAAAAAAATGGGAATCAAGCACTCATGCTTTCACCAGCTATGATCATCCTATAAAAAAATCTTCACCTGCCATGCTTCGTACTGTCGCTGATGTGATCACTCATGCTCATAGTGGCCTCTTAGTTATAGGGGCCTTAAAAAATAAAAAAGCTCAGAGCTCTATTTTAAAACTCGCAAAAATTCTTAACTGGCCTTTGTGTGTTGATATAAGTTCAGGTTTAAAGCAAAATCAAAATTATTATATTATTAAACATGAACATCATGCCTTGCTAAAGCCATTAGCCGAAGGACAAAATTTTGATGTTGTTATGCAAATTGGTGGGCGATTAATCTCCAAGACGCTTGAGCAATTATTACAAACTCGTGCTGGTCTAACGCATCTTATGATCGATGATCATCCTGAACGATCGGACCCAGGGCTTTGTGTAACGCATAGGATCGAAAGTGAAGTAGAAATTTTTATAAAAGCACTTATAAAATTATTAAAAAATATCTCTTCGCAATCCTATGCTTTGCCTGTGTTATTAAAATCTTCTACGCGCGTGAGCAAAATATTAGATAAAATAATCGCCGAAGGCGACGCAGTAAGCGAGCCTTATGTAGCCCGTCGGATCTCAGAATTAATAAGCGCAAAAAGCATGCTCATGGCTTGTACGAGCATGCCTATACGCGATTACCATATGTTTGCCGTCTCACGTAAAGACGGAGGACCTCATATTGTCGTCAACCGCGGTGCAAGTGGCATCGACGGTTTGATTTCAACAGCCATCGGTTTTGCTCATGCTTCTCGCAAGCAAAGTACCGTTCTTATCGGCGATTTGGCTTTTATGCATGATGCTAACGCCCTTGCTATGCTCAACCAGCTTAAAGAAGCGATGTGCATCGTCGTAATAAATAACCAAGGAGGCGGAATTTTCTCTTTCTTGCCCGTAGCACAATTTCCGCAGATTATGACGCCTTTTATAGACGCGCCGCATGAGCATGATCTAAGCGGCTTTGCGCAAGCTTTTAATATAAATTTTGTTCGCGTGAAAACCAAGCAGGATTTTGACGTTGCCTATAGGCACGCACAGAGAACTAAAATTAATTATATTATAGAAGTTTGTTCGGATAAAAAAACTAATTTTTTACTTCATGAACGCATAAGACAAGAAGTGCTTTGAGAGAGAGTATATGAGTGCGAATTTATGTGTATTACTAGGTGCGTTAGGCAATGCTTTAGGAGTTATTCTCGGAGCTTTTGGCGCTCATTATTTTAAGCCATATCTGGGAACACAAGATTTTATAACCTATGAGACAGCCATTCGCTATTTTCATATTCATGCAATGGCGCTTATTGTCGTGGGTTTAGCCGGGCTATTTCCAAAAACTCATAAACTAAATCTTGCCGCTTGGTTTTTTATGGGCGGTATATTTTTCTTCTGCGGCAGTCTTTTTTTGCTCATCGCGACCAAAATTAGATTCTTTGGTGCGCTCACTCCCCTTGGTGGTCTTTGCTTTATTTTAGGCTGGATTACTTTTGCTTGGAATGCTGGTTCTAATTTTAAAAGGCACAATTAATTTAAAAACTAATCGCGCTATTAGAGCGCCCAATATCTTAAAGTTCAGAATTAATTTTATCTATAAGCGCATCAATTTGTTTTTCAGAAAATCGAATTGTTAAAACTTTTTTATAAAACCTTTTTCCGCCAATAGGGTCATCAATAGAGTGTAAATATCTAACAATAATAATATTATAATCCCCGTTTCTATCGCCCTTATTAATGCTTTTATCAAGAGATAGTAATTGTTCGCCACATAAGCCAAATTGAACAACATGACCTGAATTGTTATCACAATCGTCGAAGCCAAGTTTTATGGTATCTCTAAAACGAAGCAAATTAAATGCATCATTGAGATGGGCGTCTATAAGCGATGATTTCAAATTTCTAATTATATCATCTGATTGTAGGCACCATCGTAGCATGTAAATCTTTTTGAAATCTATGAGGGCCTCTCGATACAGCATTTCATAAACAACATAGAGAAAGTCGTGAGGATGATATTCCGATTTTTCTAATGACATGGGTTCTTCAGATGATTCTGGCTCTTGGAATGTGATTAATTTCTTAAAACCTCCCCAAGCCCAGTCGCTGAAGCTCGCTTTGCTTTTATTACTTTTATTAACAGTTACTTTGAGATAGGGTTTATAGCCCCCTTCAGCAAGCACATAGAGGATCTTAAGATTTTTTCCCTTAATAGGGTAGATATAGTGGAGCTCATTTTTCGCGCCGGTATCTTGGGGAAAACTTCCCTCAATAGTAGGTATATGAGTAATCTCAGAAATTCCGAGCATTTTTTCTAGCTCTTCAGGCACAGGAATTCTTTCATGAATAATATTACGACTTCTAAATAAACCCATTCCTTGATCATAAAAACCATTGCCATCAAAAAGACAGGTTCTTGCACCAATTACTAAATTTGTATCAAGATGGCTCATATCTACATCAAGATCATCCATTGCAAACAGTGTTGAAACGGTGAGATTAAGAAACGTAATAACTGGGATAATTTTTTTAATAATACATGACATATTATGGGCTCTCTGAAAAAAGCTAATAATTTTAAGCCAAGCTCGAAACTCGACGAGTATGATCAAGCTTGAGTTAAAAAGTATACCGCGTCAATATGCATCGCCATTCGCTTAAGCAAAGTTCAGGTTAAACTATTAAATTTTATCGTGCTGACGCTCTATTTGCTAACATATTGAAAATGTGCGCTTATATGTTAGATCGGGAGCATCTTCGGGGTCAGAAAAGACTCGAGATATAATAATTTTTTTTGCTCAAAAATCTTAATATTAATACGGGGCTATTTATGAAACTTGCAATCATTTTTTTGACTTCTATTGTGCTTGCAACGGCAAGTTTTTCTATGGAACCCTGCGATGAAGCATCGCTCGAAATTCGAAGCTTACCTGCCCAAGATTTTAAT
>Ga0318562_10000908_pt1 | contig 13283 bp, 11 predicted proteins | sample GRESIP066b5f18_FD_203688 | JGI IMG/M metagenome (GOLD analysis project Ga0318562, IMG submission 203688) | Tropical soil microbial communities from Luquillo Experimental Forest, Puerto Rico - GRE.SIPMG.066b5f18 | ecosystem: Environmental > Terrestrial > Soil > Tropical forest > Bulk soil... | reverse complement strand
TGACTAGGGAGGTGGTCGATGAGCACTGCCTTGGCGGTCTGTCACGGGGCGTTCGGCCGCGTGGCCGTCTACCGGCTCGACCGACCCATGCGCACCCACGCCCATCGCGAAGGCCATTTGACCTTCCTACTCAACGGCCCGCCAGCGGTCGTGACGGTTTGCGATGTTCCTCACCCCGTCGACCTGTCCGCCGGAGTGGCGATCAACCCTTGGCAGCCGCACTCCTTTCAGCCAGGCCTAGGCGACGAGCCCTCGATCTTTATTGTCGCCTATATCTGCGACCGGTGGCTTGACCGGGATCAGGAGGGTCGCGGCAGCCTCCGTTTCGGGTCTAACAAGATCGAGGTCGGAACTACAATTCGCTCGATCGCCGTGAGCCTTGCCCATGTCCTCGTCACCAATGCGAGCTGCCGGCTCGTCGAGCGCTATTTGAACCAGCTCTTCAAGGCGAGCTTTGACGCATCCTGGCGCAACGCGCAGCAGTCCATTGCCGCCGGACCCACTCGGCCCCTCGTCGATTTCCGGGTGCGCAAGTCGCTGCGTCTCCTGGATGACGGCTGTGCCAAGGGCATCGAACTCGAGGCCGTGGCGCGAGATGTCGGCCTTTCTCGCCCGCATTTCTTCAAACTCTTCCGCGAAAATACGGGAATGACCCCGGCGCTCTACGCAAACACCATGCGTATCGAACGGGCACTCGATCGCCTGATGGGTTCGCGGGCGTCTGTTACCGATATCGGCTTCGAACTTGGCTTTTCCTCGCAAAGTCATTTCACGCATTTCTTCTCCGCCCATGTAGGCGTCGCGCCCACGCGCTACCGGACCATCGCGCGGGTCATGCACGAATAGGAACACATAAAAATCAGACTGCGGAGCATGCCGCGTCACGCCGGCTCGGGTAGTTTTGGAGCAACGTCGGAGGGCGGCAAGTGGCAACAGCTCTTGGCGATGACGGTGTATTGCCTCGTGCCGGGCGGGGCGACGCGCTGGCGCGTTGGATAGCCCGCCACCCTCTTACCTCGCTGTTGATCGCAATTGCCGTCATTTTCGTGCTGTGGCTGGTCCTCGCCCCTTGGCCTGCAGGGTTCGAGGATGTGTTCGGCCGCAAGCGCCTCTTCATCAACGCATTGTTCAACGGCATCACGCTCGGCGGGCTCTATTTTCTGGTCGCCACCGGCTTCACGCTGATTTTTGGGCTCATGCGCAACGTCAACCTCGCGCATGGTTCCCTCTACCTATTCGGCGGCTATATCGGCTACGAGGCGGCGGTTTGGACCGGCTCATGGCTCTTGAGCTACGTTTTTGCGTTCGTCTGCTGCGCCCTGGTCGGCGCCACCATGCAGGTCTTGATTTTCCGCCGTATGGAAGGGCAGGACCTGCGCCAAACTCTGGTCACGCTCGGCCTCTCAATCGTCTTCTCCGACCTCATGGTGTGGGTTTGGGGCGGGAACGCGATCCAGATCGATACGCCGGACTATCTGATGGGGCCGGTGCCGACGCCGATTGTCGTTGCCGTCAAATCGAGCGGCGAGGCGATCTTTCTGCAGTATCCTCGCGTCAGGCTCGTCATTTTCGCGGCCGCAGTTCTCATCGGTATTGGCATGTGGCTTGCCCTGCACCGCACGCGCATTGGTGTGATGATCCGGGCGGGAGTCGATGATCGCGACATGCTGTCGGTCCTCGGATACCGGGTTCAGCTTCTGTTCGTCCTGGTCTTCGCCTTCGGCGCCGGGCTCGCCGGAATGGCGGGCATCGTTGGCGGGACCTTCCAGTCGATCTCGCTCGGCGAGGATTCGCATTTCCTCTTGGCGTCGCTTGTGGTGGTTATTGTCGGCGGAATGGGCTCGATACCGGGCGCGGCGCTCGGCGCGCTCGTCATCGGCCTCTCCGAGCAATTCGGCCTCGTCTATTTCCAGAATTATGCAACGGTCTCGACCTTCCTGATCATGGTCGTCGTGCTCGCCCTGCGTCCACAGGGTCTATTGGGGAAACGCTAGATGGCGATCTCCGACACGGGAACGGTGCGTGCGACCGGCGTCAGCGGCAGAACCTCCGCGCGATGGCTGGCGGAGCATTCTCCAAGCCTGCTTCTCGGCCTGTTCCTGGTGCTGCTTCCTGCCGTCGCAACTGATTTCGTGCTGGACCAGATCGTCGGATGGACCCTGGTCCTTGGCATGATTGCGTTGTCGCTGATGTTCCTTGCCGGCTATGGCGGCATGGTCAGTCTGGTGCAGATGACCGTTGCTGGCCTCGCCGGCTACATGATCACCGTGTTCGGCGCGAGCTCGCTTCCCACGATCAGCCTGTTCTGGCCCTGGTGGGTGGCAGCACCTATCGCCATCCTCATCGCCGTCGCCTTCGGAACGCTCGCTGGCGCCCTCTCGGCGCGCACCGAGGGCATCTATACGATCATGATCACGCTCGCTCTCGCCAGCGCCTTCTTCTACCTGACACTGCAGAACTGGTCGATCTTCAACGGCTTCAACGGCTTTACGACAATCCCGGCGCCGATCTTCCTCGGCATCAACTGGAAGTCGCCGGTCCCGCTCTATTATCTGATCCTGTTCTTCGCTGCTCTCAGCTACGCCGCAGTCCTATACGTTTCACGTGCGCCCTTCGGAATCGCTCTGCAGGGCGCGCGCGACAATCCACGCCGCATGAAGGCGATCGGCTTCAATGTGACCGCTCACCGCATCGCAGCCTACGCTTTTGCGGCGCTCATCGCGGCCATTGGCGGAATTCTCTTGGTATGGCTCAACAACCAGATCTCTCCGGGCACCGCGGGCATCCAAGCGACGATCGATCTTCTGGTTATCGCGGTCGTCGGGGGGCTCGGCCATCCGATCGGCGCCTTCGTTGGCGCCTTCATCTACGTCATCCTCAGAACCTTCGCTCTCGATGCGCTCGTTGCCGTCGGCCTCGACGCTCGCCGCTTCCAGACGATTATCGGATTGGGCTTTCTCGTGATCGTCTTTTTTTCGCCCGACGGCGTGGTTGGCATTTGGCGGCGTTGGTCGGCGCGCGCAGGCTCCCCTCCTGGGAGGAACGGGCCTTGAGCACGATCGCCGAACGAATTGCCGCCGCCGGCAGCGGCAACGCGATCGAATTGCGCAGCGTGAGCCGCCTGTTCGGGGCGCTCGCGGCCTTGAGCGACGTCACGCTCAGCGTGCGACCCGGAGAAAGACGGGCAGTGCTCGGATCGAATGGCGCAGGCAAGACAACGCTACTCAATTGCGTGACCGGGGATTTCCCTCCGACCTCGGGGACCGTGCGCTTCTTCGGCGAAGATGTAACGAGGCTGCCGCCGCACGAGCGCATTCGCCGCGGGCTCCGCCGCACCTACCAGATCTCGTTGTTGTTCCAACGGCTGTCGGTGCGAGACAATGTATATCTCGCCTGCCGTGGCGCCTCTCGCGGCCGCTTCTCGTTTCTGCGTACGCGCTCAAGCGACGCTATCATGCAGTCCGTCACCGATCTTATCGCGCTGGTCCATCTCGAATCGGCAACCGATCGTCTCGTGGGCGAATTGGCGCATGGCCAGCAGCGCCAGCTCGAAATCGCGCTGGCGCTCGCCGGTGCACCGCGCTTCATCCTGTTCGACGAACCCGCAGCCGGCCTTTCGCCCAACGAGCGCGGCGACCTCGTCGCGATCCTCACGGCGCTCCCCGTCCATATCGGCTACATCATCATCGAGCACGACATGGATGTGGCGCTGCGCGTGGTCGAGAGTGTGACGATGATGCACAACGGGCGCATCTTCAAGGAAGGCGCGCCGCGGGAGATCGAGGCCGATCCGGAGGTGCAGCAATTATATCTGGGGGCCGGCCATGCCTGAGCCCCGCTCGCCCAATCTCCTCGAGATCAAGGGCCTCAACGTCTTCTACGGCCGCAGCCATACCCTTCAAGGCGTCGACTTGACGCTCGAGCACGGCGTGCTTTCGCTGGTGGGGCGCAACGGCATGGGCAAGACGACGCTCTGCAAGGCGATCGTCGGGCTGATCCCCGCCGCGAGCGGCTCCATCTGTTTCATGGGCGAGGAACTCGTTGGCAGCACCCCGGCCGAGATCGCGCGACGCGGGCTCGGCTATGTGCCGCAGAGCCGGCGGCTATGGCCGTCGCTTACGGTCGATGAGCATCTCCGGCTCGCAGCCGGCAATGGCCGGGCGCAGTGGACGATTGCGCGCATCTACGACACCTTCCCCAGGCTCGCGGAGCGGCGTGCCCATCGCGGCAACCAGCTCTCAGGCGGTGAGCAGCAGATGCTCGCGATAGCGCGCGCGCTCCTCGTCAATCCGCGTCTCCTCATCATGGACGAGCCGACCGAGGGCCTGGCACCGGTGATCGTCGACCAGGTCGAGCAGATCCTCGTCAACCTCGGCGAACAGGGCGATATCGGGATCCTGGTCGTCGAGCAAAATATCGGGGTGGCGACCGCGATCGCCGAAAAGGTCGCGATCATGATCAATGGCCGGATCAATCGGATCACGGAAGCATCGCTCCTCGAAGCCGACCGCGACCTCCAGCAGAGGTTGCTCGGCGTCGGCCAGCACAGCGAAGTGGAGGCCCCCGAAGAGAGTGCCGAAACGCCGAGCCCCGATAGCGGACGCAAGCCAACGAGGCCGCGGGGTCCCATCCGCGTTTATCTCTCAAACCCGACTATCCCGACGCGCTGGTCGCAGCCGGCATCGGTCGCGCAGATCGAAGCTGCCGCGCGGACAAGGACGGTCGCCCAGGAGCCCACCGTGAGGGCGACGGCGCCGGCGGTCGACCTGAGGCCGATGCATCGCGGCGGCGTGGCGCCGGTCATCGTCGCCGGAACGCTCGACACGAAAGGCGACGAGCTTCGCTTCATTCGCGATCAGATTGCCGCCGCGGGCATCCGTGTGACGCTAGTCGACCTTTCGACCTCAGGTGGCCCTTCGCCCGCTGACGTGCCGCCGCATCACGTCGCGACGTATTTCCGTGGCGGACCCAATGCCGTCTTTACCGGTGATCGCGGCGCCGCAATCACCGCGATGGCAGACGCCTTCGAGGCATGGGTCCACCGGCACGAGCCGATCGGCGGCCTCATTTCAGCGGGGGGGTCGGGCGGCAGCTCGCTGGTCGCGCCGGCGATGCGGGCTTTGCCGATCGGCGTGCCCAAGGTCCTCATCTCGTCGGTCGCCTCGGGCAACGTCGCCCCTTATGTTGGGCCGTCAGACATCATGATGCTCTACTCAGTAGCCGATGTCGCGGGGCTCAATTCGGTCACGCGCCAGGTGCTCGCCAACGGGGCCGCGGCCATTGTCGGCATGGTGAAGGCGCGCGCCGCAGGCGCAACGGAGCGCGATCGGCTGCAGGCGCGGCGCAACGGCAGGCCGGCGATCGGGCTGACCATGTTCGGCGTGACGACGCCTTGCGTCGACGCCGTCGCCCAGGCGCTCGAGGATGACTTCGAGTGCCTTGTCTTCCACGCCACGGGCGTTGGCGGACAATCGATGGAGAAGCTTGTTGACTCTGGCGCGCTCGCGGGCGTGATCGATATCACGACGACAGAAGTCTGCGACCTTTTGCTCGGCGGCGTATTGCCCGCCACCCAAGACCGCTTCGGAGCGATCGCGCGCACCAGGATTCCTTATATCGGCTCGTGCGGTGCGCTCGATATGGTGAATTTCGGGCCAATTGACAGTGTGCCAGAACGCTATCGGGGCCGCACGCTGCAGGTCCACAATCCGAGCGTGACGCTGATGCGCACGACGCCCGAGGAGAATGCCAGGATCGGGCGCTGGATCGGCGAGCGGCTCAACCGGATGGACGGCCAAGTGCGGTTCTTCCTGCCGGAAGGCGGCGTCTCGGCTTTGGATGCCCCGGGCCGACCGTTCTCGGATCCAAATGCCGACGAGGAGCTGTTCCGCTCGCTTGAAGCGACTGTTCAGCAGACAGGTTCGCGCCGCCTCACCCGGTCGCGCGCGCACATCAACGACCCGCGGTTCTCGGCGGAAATCGTAGCCGAATTCCGCCGGCTTGTCGGTGGGCGCCTCGCCCGCCGGCGGGCAGGAGGGTAGCGCCATGCCCCGTATTCCGCGCTCCGACATCCTCGCCCGCTTTCGCGCCATGAAGGCGCGAGGCGAGCCGATCATTGGCGCCGGTGCCGGCACCGGCATTTCGGCGAAGGGCGAGGAGCAAGGCGGCGCGGATCTCATCGTCATCTACAATTCAGGCCGCTATCGCATGGCCGGCCGAGGCTCGCTCGCCGGCATGATGCCGTATGGCGACGCCAACGGCATCGTGCTGGACATGGCCCGCGAGGTGCTGCCCATCATCGCTCGCACGCCGGTCTTGGCCGGCGTGTGCGGAACCGATCCATTCCGCCAGATGGATGTGTTCCTGAATGAAATCGCAAGGCTCGGCTTCAGCGGCGTGCAGAATTTCCCCACGGTTGGGCTGATCGACGGCCGCTTTCGTGCCGGGCTCGAGGAGACGGGCATGGGCTATGCCCGCGAAATCGAGATGATCGCCATGGCGCACAAGCGCGACCTGCTGACGACGCCTTACGCTTTCGAACCGTCGGAAGCCGCCGCCATGGCGGGAGCCGGCGCCGACATCGTGGTTTGCCATTTCGGTCTCACCGTGGGCGGCTCGATCGGCGCCGCGACATCAACAAGGCTGGACGATTGTCCGGCACTCATCGACGCGATGGCGGAGGCCGCGCTTGCGATAAAGCGAGACGTCCTGGTCCTCGCTCATGGCGGACCAATCGCCGAGCCCGAGGATGCCGCCTATGTCCTCGCACGGGCTCGCAATTGCCACGGCTTCTATGGGGCATCGTCGATGGAGCGCCTGCCGGTCGAGCGCGCCCTTGTCGATCAGGTTACGAAATTCAAGGCGATTACAACTCAAAGCAAGACCAAGAAGGTGCCCGCCTCGAAGCTAAAGTCGGCGGGCGGGAGGAAGTAAGATGTCTGTCGCCATCCTAGGTAGCCTGATCATCTGGCTCATCGTTGCGATCGTCGTCGTCGCGATCGTCGTCTACCTGGTCAATTGGCTCTATCACCGTTCGTCGAAGGAACTCTCCTTCGTGCGAACGGGGCTGTTTGGCGAAAAGGTCGTGATCAACAGCGGTGCATTCGTGCTCCCGTTTATTCACGAGGTGACCCCGGTCAACATGAACGTCCTGCGCATGCGGGTCGTTCGAAGCCAAGGTGATGCGCTCATCACAAAAGACCGCATGCGCGTCGACATCGATTCCGAGTTTTACGTTCGGGTGCCGCCGACGCGGGAAGCTGTGACGATCGCCGCCGCGACGCTCGGCCGGCGCACCACCAACGTCGCCGAACTCGACGCGTTGTTGTCCGGCAAGTTCGTTTCCGCCCTGCGCTCAGTCGCCTCCGAAATGACAATGGTGGAGATGCACGAGCGGCGCGGCGAATACGTCGCTCGCGTCAAGGAAGCGGCGCTCGAGGGCCTCAAGCAGAACGGCCTCGAGCTCGAATCGGTGGCGATCACGGATCTCGACCAAACCGATCTTGAATTCTTCAATCCATCGAACCGCTTCGACGCCGAGGGCCTGACCAAGCTCATCGAGGATATCGAGGCGCGGCGGAAGCTGCGCAACGATATCGAGCAGGAATCGATGATCCTGATCCGCGGCCGCAATCTCGAAGCCGAGAAGCAGGCGCTCGAAATCGATCGCGAGAGCGAAACCGCCCGCCTCAATCAGGAGCGCGATATCGAGGTGAGGCGCGCGGTGCAGCGCGCCGAACTCGCGCGAGAGCGTTCGCTGCGCGACACCGAAGCGGAGCAGGCACAGATTTCCGCTCGCGAAGAGGTCGAGAAGACGCGCATCGCCCATGAACGCGCCCTCGCCGAAGCGCGCATCGCTTCCGAGCGTGACATAAGGCAGCGCGAGATCGAGCGTGGCCGCCTGATCGACGAAGCGGAGATTGCCGCGCGCGAGCGCGTCGAGCGCGCTCGTATCGCCCAGGAGGGGGTCGTGACCGAGGCGAGGATCGCCCGCCAAGAGGAGGACCAGCGGCGCGAGATCGAGCGCGCGCACAATGTCGAGCAGGCCGAGATCGCGGCGCGCGAGGAGACTGAAAAAGCGCGCATCGCCGAGGAGCTCGCAGTGACCGCGGCCCGCATCGCGCGGGACGAAGAGAACCGCCGACTCGAAATCGAGCGCGCGCGCAATCTGGAGCGGGCGGAGATCGCAGCCCGCGAGATCACGGAGCGTGCGCGCATCGCACAGGAACGGATCGTGACCGACGAGCGGATCGCTCTCGAAGAGGAGATCCGCCGTCGCGAAATCACCCGCACCCGAGTGGTCGATGAGGAAGAGATCAGCGCCAACAGGGCCACGGAGGCCGCCCGCATCGCCCGCGAAAAGGGGCTCGCCGCTGAGCGCATCGCCTCGGAGCTCGCCATCCGGACACTCGAGATCGAACGCAGCAAGACGCTGGAGGAAGCCGACATTGCGGCGCGGGAAGTCACGGCCGCAGCCCGCATTCAGCAGGAGGAGCGAATCCGAGCCCTCGAAATAGCCCGCGTCCGCTCGATCGACGAAGCGGAGATCGCAGCGCGCGAGGCCGTCGAGGCGTCGCGTATCGCCCAGGAAAGGAAGATTGCGGTCGAGCGCATCATGTCTGAGGAAGAGACGCGCAGCCGCGACATCGCGCGCGAGAAGGCGATCGAGGATGCCGAGATCAAGCGGCGCGAGACCGTCGAGACCGCGCGCATCGCAAGCGAGCTTTCTGTAGAGCGGGAGAGGATCGCATCGTCCAGAACGCGCGAGATCCTCGATATCGACCGCCGAAAGATCTTGGAAATTGCCGATCACGATCGATCGATCGAGGTCGCTGCCAAGCTCGCCGAGCGAGCGGACGCCGATCGCCGTGTAAAGGAAGCCAATGTCGTGGCGACCCAACAGGTCGAGCGCGTCGATGTTATGCGTGAGCAGACCATCGATCTCGCCCGGCTGGAGCACAGACGGGCGGTGGAGCAGTCCGAAGTCGCCCGCGCTCAGGCGCTTCAGGAAGCCGAGATCGCTTCCCGCGAGGAGGTCGAGCGGGCGCGCATCGCCGCCGAACGGGGGCTCGACGAGGCGCGCGTCATCCGGGAGCGGGAGCTGCGGCAACTCGAGATCGGTCGCGAAACTGCGGTCGAGACTGCCCGGATGGAAAGTGCCGTCAAGATCCACCGCAAGTCGCTCGAACAGTCGGCGGCGCAGACCGAGGCCGAGACGGCGCGCGCAGCGGCTGTCCAGGCCGAAGAGCGGGTCAAGACGGTCCGCGAGAGCGAGGCGGCGAACCGCCGCCGCGCCGTCGAGGTGCTCATCGCCGAAAAAGAGGCGCAGGAAGTGCGGATCGCGGCGGCCGCCGAAAAGGTGCGAGCCGCGGTCGAAGCCGAGGCCCAACGGCTTCTCAACGAAGCCGAGAACGTGTTGTCCGATGCGGCCCGTGCCTCGCTCTTCCGCCGCAGGCTTCTTGAGCGCATCGAGGGCATCGTGCGCGAAAGCGTCAAGCCGATGGAGAAGATCGAGGGCATCCGCATCTTGCATGTCGATGGGCTCAATGGCGGGGGCGGTGGAGGCGTCGCCGGCGGCCGCAGCGCCACCGACGAGGTGATCGATTCGGCACTGCGCTACCGTGTGCAGGCGCCGATGATCGATCAGATCCTGGCCGAGATCGGTATCGAGGGCGGAAGCCTCTCGCGGTTACCGGGCCTCATTCGCGAAGCGCGCGACATGCAGGCCATCGGGAAGGAGGCGAAGGCGAAGAAGCCGCCCGAAGGCGGAGGGTCGTCGGCCGGCTAATCAGCACGGCCAACCGGAAGGGAGGAGGAGCAGATGGCCCGCGTTTACGTCTCGAGCGTCATCAACGGCCGCTCCGACCGCGTCTGGGCGCGGGTGCGCGACTTCAATGGCCTGCCTTCATGGCACCCTGGGATCGCGGAGAGCCATATCGAGAATGGCGAGCCTGCGGACAGGGTTGGTTGCGTGCGCGATTTTCGCCTGCGCAACGGCGATCGCATCCGCGAGAAGCTCCTCGGTCTCTCGGACTTCGAGCTGTTCTGTACCTATTCGATCCTGGAATCGCCCATGGGCGTCGAGAACTACGTGGCGACGCTTCGCCTCACCCCGATCACCGATGGTGGGCGTACTTTCGTCGAGTGGACGGCAGAGTTCGACTGTCCGGCGGAACGCGAGGCCGAGCTTGTCTCTTCGATCGGCGCGGGCGTCTTCCAGGGCGGGTTCGATGCGCTCAAGCGCCAGTTCGGAGGTTGAGCTCATGATTCGTATCGTGCGCTCGACGGTCATCGATGCGCCGACTGATCGCGTCTGGGCATTGCTGCGCGATTTCAACGGCCATGACCGCTGGCATCCCGCAGTCGTCAAAAGTACGATCGAGCGCGGCCAAAGCGCCGACAGGCTTGGCTGCGTAAGGCGCTTCTTTCTGCGCGACGGCTCGGAACTGCGCGAGCGCCTGCTGACGCTCTCCGACCTCGAACAGACCTTCTCCTATTGTCTGCTGGAGACGCCCGTGCCCTTGTTCAACTACGTCGCCCATGTCCGCCTTGCCCCGGTCACCGACGGCAATCGAACCTTCTGGGAGTGGCGCTGCTCGTTTTCGACGCGCAAGGGCGAGGAAGCCGAGATGACGCGGACGGTCGGCGAGGACATCTACGATGCGGGCTTCGCGGCGGTGCGCGCCCAGCTTGCGGCTTCGGCAATGGAGGGGCGCACATGACCGTTACGGTCAAGACCTTCGCCCGTCTGGCTGAGGCCGCGAGCGCGCTCTCAACGGAACGCCGAGCGCAATTTCTCGCCGGCGGCACGCTCGTCATGCGCGCAGTCAACGAGGCAGACCCGGCGATCGAGACGATCGTGCGCTCGACGGATCCAAGCTTCCTTCACATCGCAGTCTCTTCCGGTCGCGTTGAGCTTGGCGCGGGCGTGACCATGGCGGCGATTCTTGCCGAGCGCGAACTTGCGTTTTTGCATCCGGTGGCGCGCGCCGTTGGCGGTCCGGCCGTGCGCGAGGCGGCGACGGTGGGTGGCAACCTTTTCGCACCAAGCCCCTATGGGGATTTCGCGGTGGCGCTGCTCGCGCTCGACACGACGGTGTCGTTGGCCGGCGGCCAGGGCCAGCGCGAGCTGCCGCTCGAAGAGCTCCTCGGCCGCCGCGAGCGAGGCGTTTCGCTGGTATCGAGCGTTGCCTTCAAGCGGCCGGCTGGCGACGCATTCCGGTTTGCAAAGATCACTCGCGTCCACCCCAAGGGGCTGTCGGTGCTGTCGATCGCCGCACTCCTGCCGCTAGCGAGCGGCCGGGTTGCCGGCGCTCGGATCGCCTATGGCGCCATGGACCACACGCCCATTCGGGCCAAGGCGGCGGAGCGCGCTCTCGAGGGCCGTTCCCTCGATGCGACTGGGATCGCTCCAGCTCTCGCTGTCGCGGCGGATGGGACATCGCCGAGCGACGATGCCATCGCCAGCGCCTGGTGGCGACGCGAATTGCTCCCGGTCCATCTGCGCCGACTGCTGCTCGGCGCGGAGCAGGAGTGAGGCGCTCATGAAGACGCCGATCCAGTTCCGTCTCAATGGGGAGGAAGTCGCTACCTTTGCCGACGGTGGGGCCAATCTGCTCGATGTGCTGCGCGAAGGGGTCGGCGACCTCTCGGTCAAAGGCGGCTGCTGGCAGGGCACCTGCGGCACCTGCACGGTGCTGATCGACGGCGCGCCGCGGCTGTCCTGCGTGACCCTCGCGGAAAGCTGCGACCGCAAATCGATCGAGACTGTCGCGGGCTTGCGCCGCGGCGCCGATCTCCACCCGCTGCAGATTGCCTTCATGGAGCGCTTCGCGGCCCAGTGCGGCTATTGCACGCCGGGCATGTTGATGGCGGCGAAGGCGCTGCTCGACCGCAATCCGAACCCCACCCGCGAGAATGTCGTCGATGCCATTTGCGGCAATATCTGCCGCTGCACGGGCTATGAGCCGATCATTGCTGCGATTCTCGATGCTGCCCGCGGCGACAGCCGCCGTCCCGCTTGAAGGAAAGCGCCATGCTCGAGATGCGCAAGGACATATTCGCCGATGAACGCGACGACAATCTGAAAGAGGTCGGCCGGCCGACGCAGCGCCAGGACATGCTCGGTCACGTAACCGGGACCTCGGCCTATTATGACGACCATCGCTTCGCCAATCTTCTGCATCTGAAGATCCTGCGCAGCCCGCATGCGCATGCGCGGATTCGCTCGATCGACGATGCGGCGGCGGCGCGGGCGCCGGGCGTCAAGCGCATCATTCGCGGCACCGATGTTCCGGTCAATCTGAACACGCTGTTGAGCCTCATCCAATTCGGCAAGGACGACGAGCCTTCACTCGGGACCGATGTCGTGCGCTACAAGGGCGAGCCGATCCTCGGCGTCGTCGCGACCAGCGAGCGTGCAGCGCGCGAGGCCCTCAACTTGGTGCGCGTCTCCTACGACCAACTGCCGGCGGTGTTCGACGTCGAAGAGGCGCTGAAGCCGGGCGCCGTGTCCGTCAACCCGGTCTATCCGAAGAACACCTTCGAATATCACGGCAAATACGACCACCAGAAGCTGCGCTTCGGGGATGTCGAGACGGGGTTCGCGCACGCCGACCTGGTGCTCGAAGAGCGCTATCAGATGTCGCCGATCGAGCACGCGCCGACCGAGACCAACGGCTCGATCGCGGTGCCCGACACCAATGGCCGCTTCATCGTCTACACCTCGACGCAGGCGCTGTTCTTCTCTCTGGATACCGCCGCCAAGATCAATGCGATGCCGTCGAACCAGCTGCATTTCGTTGGCGGCACGGTCGGCGGCGGCTTTGGCGGCAAGGTCGACACGCTCACTGAGCCGCTCGCCATCCTCGCCGCGCGGCTGACCGGAGCGCCCGTCCGCTACCGGCTGAGCCGGTACGAGGAAATGCAGTTCGGTTCGCCGCGCGGTGCCGAGCGCATCTATATCAAGGATGGCGTGATGCGCGACGGGAGGATCGTTGCTCGCAAGGTGCGGGCTTATTTCGACTCAGGCGCCTATACGCGGCTTTCGAGCTACGCGGTGGTTAAATGTGTGGCCCATATTCCCGGGCCCTATACGATCCCAAATGTTCACGCCGACGTCTTCTGCGTCTTCACCAACCGAACACCGGCGACCGCCATGCGCGGCTTCGGCGTCACTGCGCTCGACTTCGCCCTCGAGTGCCAAATGGACAAGGATGCCGTCGCGATCGGCATGGATCCGCTCGAGTTCCGGCTGCTCAACGCCTATCGTGACGGCGACATGA
>Ga0318562_10000906_pt1 | contig 13294 bp, 9 predicted proteins | sample GRESIP066b5f18_FD_203688 | JGI IMG/M metagenome (GOLD analysis project Ga0318562, IMG submission 203688) | Tropical soil microbial communities from Luquillo Experimental Forest, Puerto Rico - GRE.SIPMG.066b5f18 | ecosystem: Environmental > Terrestrial > Soil > Tropical forest > Bulk soil... | reverse complement strand
GTGATGAAACTGGAAAACGAATCCGATGTGACGATTCCGAAATGCTGACAGCGCTTTGCCATGCAGGTCATTGATTTTTTTCTCTTTCAGGAATATCTCACCCTTGCCGGTTTCATCCAGGGTCCCCAGGATATGCAACAGGGTAGTTTTTCCTGACCCGGAAGGACCAACAATGCTTACAATTTCGCCCTTTTCGATTCGGATGTCCACCCCTTTTAAGACCCATAAATCACCGTAATATTTCTGAATCCCGCTTGCCGTTAACATGCTGTTTCCATTGACAATACACATTAACACAAACCTAAAGATTCATGATCAGATTTAGCCAAATAAGGTTTGAATTTTCGAAAAATCATTTTGGAGCATGGAAATCATGATAATAATACCTGTTCTGCAACGTTAATTTTTTGCTGGTATTTGGTGATTTCATTATAAAAATTACTTTTGCGAAAAATTAAGTGTAGGCAGAAGGTCCGAAGCAGGGCTTTGGATGTACAATAGCGGATTTTCTTTCTGGCCTTATCGATTACCATTCAGAAAAATTAAACAAGGAAAAGATGTTCTGGACACTTGAATTAGCCAGTTACCTGGAAGACGCTCCCTGGCCCGCAACCAAAGACGAATTGATAGATTACGCGATACGGTCCGGGGCTCCGATTGAAGTAGTTGAAAATCTGCAGGAACTGGAGGATGAAGGAGAAATATACGAAGGGATAGACGATATCTGGCCCGATTACCCCTCACAAGAAGACTTTTTCTTCAACGAAGATGAATACTGACCCGGGTGGATTCACAACATTAAAAAAGCCGCTTGTTCAAGGCGGCTTTCTAGTTTAAAGAACTTACCATCATTCTTTGGCCTTCAATACCTCTTCAATAATCTGGCGGCTCACACCCGTGAATGAGTATCCCCCATCATGAAACAAATTCTGCATCGTTACCATCCGTGAATAGTCGCTAAACAAGGTCAGGCAATACGCCGCACAGGATTCTGCACTGGCATTGCCAAGAGGTGACATTTTTTCGGCATAGTGAAAGAACGCATCAAAGCTTTCCACACCGCTGCCCGCGGTAGTCATAGTCGGGGACTGGGAGACTGTATTCACCCGGACCTTTTTTTTGAATCCATATTCATAACCAAAGCTTCTGGCGATGCTTTCCAGCAGTGCCTTGGCATCTGCCATATCGTTGTAACCGGGGAAGGAACGCTGTGCAGCTATATAAGTCAGGGCTATCACAGAACCCCACTCATTGATGGCATCGAGTTTCATGGCCGTTTGCATCACCTTGTGAAAGGAAAGGGCCGATACATCCAGCGTTTTCTGAAAGTTGTCATAGTTGGTATCGGTATACGGAATGCGTTTACGCACATTGGGGGACATGCCTATGGAATGCAATATAAAGTCAACTCCGCCACCCAGGATTTCCATGCTTTCCTTGAAAAGCCTCTCCAGGTCCTCCATATTTGTTGCGTCTGCAGGAATGACCTTGGCCTTGCAAATGGCCGCGAGTTCATTGATTTTTCCCATGCGAAGGGCGATGGGTGCATTGGTTAATGTAATCGTCGCACCTTCCTCCACTACTTTCACAGCTACTTTCCAGGCAATTGATTTATCATCCAGTGCCCCAAAAATAATTCCCTTTTTCCCTTTGAGCAGATTATACGACATAGACTTGCATTGAATTTTTGTGGGCGTAAAAATAAGAAGTTATTTCATTGGAACCGGGAATAAATGGGAGATTGCCCAAACCAGTAAAAAAGTATATGCGAAAACAAATCCAAATGCAGAAGCAATATAAAGCACGAGACGCAGCGGGGACTGGGAAGGCCTTATGTTCTGATAGAGGAACTTATTGAAATAATAAGCAGGCACCAGGCAACAAAGCAAGAGAGCAAGTATGATCAAGGAACGGAATTTCATGATTTGCTGTTTGCCGCTTTCATCAGTTCATGACCAATTCCCTTGCGTTTTGCATCGCTGCTGCTGTCGGCCTTTCCCCGCTTAGCATCTGGGCAATGGTGGCTACTCTTTCTTCCTGGGACAGAAGCCGGATATTGGTCCGGATCATTTCGCCCCTGATCTCTTTGTAAACAAAGTAATGCGCATCCGCTTTCCCAGCAATCTGTGGCTGATGCGTGATGCAAACAACCTGCCTTTTCCTGGACAGGTCCTTCAGGATGATCCCGACCTGTTTTGCAGCTTCACCGGAAATGCCCGAATCTATTTCGTCAAAGATCAGGGTGGGGAGATCCATCGACTGTGCTACTAGTGATTTGATACACAGCATAAGGCGGCTTAGTTCCCCGCCGGATGCCACCTTGCGGATGGGTTCAAAACGGTTGCTTTTATTGGCATCAAAGAGGAATTCGACCTGGTCTGTCCCCGAGGGGCCAGGTTCGGTCTGCTGAACCTCCACTTTCAGACGCGCGTTGGGCATGCCAACCTGGCTCAGCAGGGCATTTACTGTCATTTCCAGGAGCTCGGTCTGTGCAACCCGGTCTTTTGAGAGTAGGGCTGCCTGCTGACTCGCCTGCCGGAACCAGGCTTCCATTTCCCTTTCCAGGGCGGCCAGGGTTTCGGCAATGTCTATCCTGGATTGCAGTTTTCTTTCCAGTTCATCACGGAGGGCAATAAGTTCGTGGGTATAGTGAAGACCGTGTTTCTTCAATAACCTGTAGCCGGTAGCCATCCGTTCACTGATCTCCTCAATCCGGCCCGGGTCATGCTGGATGCGGTCATTGATCCCCTCCAGTTCACTGGCAATATCTTTCAGCTCAATCTGGACAGATTGCAGTCTTTCCAGCAACCCAGGCAGGCCCCCGTGGAATCCTGCATAGGGCTGGATCTGGTGACCTACTGATTTTAGCTGCTGCAACACAGATTGCTCTCCTTCTTCCATTTCGAAATAGATTTTTGAAAGCATTGTCTTGATGGTCTCAGCATGGGTAAGCAGTTTCAACTCGCTTTCGGCTTCTTCCAGCTCATTTTCCCTTAAACCCGCCTTTTCCAGTTCATCAAACAAAAATTTATTGTAGTCTGATTCCTTTTCCGATTGCAATTGCCTGTCCCGGAGGTCCATCCAGTCTTTCCGGGCGGATATCCATAACCGGTAGCTGTCCTGGTATCCGGCTACCAGGTCCTTGTGGCCTGCCAGCGCATCCAGCACGCTTAGCTGGAAGTCCGAATCTGCCAGCTCCAGCGTATCGAATTGCTGGTGAAGGTCTACCAGGATCATACCGAGTTCCTTCAATTGGTCCAGGTTGACCGGGGTATCATTGACAAACGCCCTGGATTTGCCATTGCTGCTGATTTCCCTGCGGACATCCAGTTCTTCTCCCCCATCCAGATCATTGTCTGCAAGAAACTGCCTTACCGACTTTTTGTCTTCGCTGCTGAAGACGGCTTCCACCAAGCATTTTTTCTCCCGGTTCAGCAGGACCGAAGTGTCCGCCCTGGCCCCCAGGACCAGAGCCATAGCCCCTGTCAGGATGGATTTTCCCGCACCTGTTTCCCCGGTGATGATATTCAGCTTCCCGGAAAAATCAATGTTTATATCATCAATAATGGCATAATTCTGAATGCGCAATTGTTTAAGCATGGCCAGACACCCGATTTTCAAGATATGATTATTACAAACCCGGATCCTGCTGGTTGGGACCGGTATGTTTTCTTTTTGCAATGTACAAATATTGACGCGCGGGATATCCACATTTGACCTCAAATAATCCACAACCCATTGTCCCGCAGGCGAGCCGATAACCCAAATTAATCTGTCTTACACCTTTCAATACCGGCTTTTGCTTTCTGGTCAAGGGAATTTTTGTAGTCGTGATCCTTCATTGATATTACTTTTTGAAAGTAAGCAGTGGCCATTTGTGCCTGGGACCGCTTTTCATATAGATAACCAATCTGGAGGGCTGCCCTGGCCGCATAATATTCCCTGCGGTGCTCGCCCAGTTTGATGGTGGTAAGATAGGCTGCAATGGCCTCATCTGACCGCCCCTGGTCATCATATATCCTCCCGAGGCGGTATGCAAATTCGAGTTTCTCCTCCGGCGTAACAAAATCAGAGGAGCTTTTCCCCTGCAGCACGTCCAAAGCTTCCCGGATATATCCTCCGTCGTCCAGGAGCCTGGCCTTCAGCAGCAGCACATTCGGCCACCGGCCAGATTTTGCATCCTTGTGGGCCTGTTTGTCTGCTTCTGTATCCGTGCTTCCCCTTTCCAGTACAAGCTGGCGGAAGTCTGTAGCTTTTGAATGGTCGCCCTGCAGATAATAGTACCAGCTGAGTTTTTGGAGCACTTCCTTCAAATAGAATCTGCCTTTGAATTCAGACACAAATTTTTCCAGGTATTCATGGGCGTCAGCATCCAGGTGATTGAGCCTGGCTGATCCCATTTCCATATCCCATAGGGGCATTACCAGGAACCCTTCATTATTATTTTTTTCCTGAATGATCTGCTCCGTAAAGGCAGACTGCTGGTTATTGAGGGAAATATTGGCTGCCAGGTAGGCAAACAAATGGTTGTTTTTTGTATCCAGGTTATTTTGCCGGATATAGCCCGAAACCTCCTCCTTTTTATTCTCGATATAAAATTTCAGATACAGATAGTAGAACACGGCTTCATCATGAAACAGGTTGGCCATCTGGTCAGATTCGGCAAGGAACTGCTGCAGCTTTTCCATTCCCCCGCGGATGCTTCCTTTGATTCCCAGCAGGTTGCTTAGCCATCTGTATCCATCCGGAATGGTACCGGCTGCAACCTGCATGGCGCCCAGGAGCATATTGGCCGGATGGAAGGCGGGGAATTGCCGATTGACCTCTTCCGACTGAAGAAAGGACCTCCTAAACTCCCAGCCTGCATCCCACCCGTGATCAAATTTGATTTTGATGGCAGCCCATTGAAAGTGAATGACCGATTTTGTAAAGAGGAAAAAAGGTGAGTTGCGGGGTCCTTCATCCATTAGCTCCAGGCGCATGGCCAGCGCGGACTTTCTTTTCTTATACTCGGCAGGATCTTCATTAAAAAAAAGAACAAAGAAATCAATATAATTCTCCAGAAACTCCGGAATCAGGTTCTCCGGATGCAATTTCTTTTCTTCAGCCAAAATGTCCTCTCCATTCTTCAGTCTGAGGCGGACTATCTGTTTGTACGCCTCTTCGCAGTTTTTGTTGAAATCAAAGATCTTTTGTGACATTACCCCGTTGCTGGCAAACAGCAGCAGGACAAGGGCAGATGATTTAAACAGGCGGTGTGAAACAATCGCCGGGAAGATCAGTCTGGAAACTTGGACAAAACGGGGAAAATGCCACCGGACCGGCGAAGGTTGTTTCATAAATGCAATATAAATCACCGGTCTGAGAATTCAGGACTGACCCGAAAACAAAAAAGGGCGCCAGTTCATGGCACCCTTATATCAACTATTTGATGGTGGTTAACTATTTAACTTCCACACCGTCATTCAATTCATTGTCCACCAGGATCCGTCCGCAATTTTCGCAAACAATGATCTTTTTGCGTTGGCGGATTTCACTCTGCCGCTGGGGAGGAATGGCATTGAAGCAACCGCCGCAGGCATCGCGGACGACAGGTACTACCGCCAGTCCGTTTCGGTAATTCTTGCGGATACGGTCATAGGAATGAAGCAGGCGAGGTTCCACTTTTTCCCTGGCTTCCGCGGAAAGCTTGCCGAAATGCTTTTCTTCTTTTTCGGTAGCGGCTATGATTTTTTCCAGTTCTTCCTTCTTGTTTTTCAGAACGGCCTCCTTGTTAGAAATTGTTTTCTTGGCTCTCTCCAGCAAGGTCACCTTCTCGGCAATTTCCTCGTTTGCATCCTTAATATGCTTTTCGGCAAGCTTCACTTCCAGCTGCTGCATTTCAATTTCCTTGTTAATGGCTTCAAATTCGCGGCTGTTCTTGACGTTCTGGCTTTGCTTCTCATATTTCTTTATCAACGCCTCAGATTCCTTCGTCGCTTCCTTCTTCTGGTTGATGAATTCCTGGATTCCGTTGATCTCCTCTTCAATTCGGGTCTGCCGGGCATGTAAGCCCTGAATTTCATCCTCCAGGTCACTAACTTCCATGGGCAGTTCGCCTTTCAGGACCTGGTATTCATCTAACTTGGATTCGATTTTTTGAAGAGTGATCAGGGAAGATAATTTTTCCTCTACGGAGAATTCTTTTACGTTGTTGGACATAATTTAAAGATAATAATGAACCGGGTTGGTTTTTACACCCGATTTAAGGACTGCAAAGTTAGGGAATTTTTCCCTTAATTTGTCATGAATCAATTCAACCGTAAACTGCTCACTTTCAAAATGTCCTATATCGGCAATGACCATTTGGTCATTGGCCTCAAAAAACTCGTGGTATTTTATGTCAGAGGTGATAAAAAAGTCGACAGCCAATGATAAAGCGTTGAAAATGAGAAAGCTGCCAGCTCCACCGCAAAGCGCCACATTTTCCACTGCACGGTCGTTCAGCCGGGTGTGCCGGATGAGGGGAAGCTGAAACCTCTCCCTGACAAAAGCCAAGAAAGCCTGCTCTTTCATCTTTTCGGGCAGTCTTCCCCATAGCCCGGAGCCCACTGATTGATCTGCATTGCCCAGGGACACGACATCATAGGCTACTTCCTCATAGGGATGGGCCTCCAGCAGGGCTTTAATGACCTTTTGCTGGAGGTAGGAGGGAAAAATGACTTCAACCCTTGTTTCTTTCTCGGTATGCCTTTCTCCCTTTTTGCCCAGGAAAGGGCTGGCTTCTGATCCGGCCTTGTAGGTACCTGACCCTTCCGAGTTAAAACTGGTTTCCGAGTAATTCCCAATATGGCCGGCACCCGCCTCAAAAAGTGCTGCCCGCACTTTTTCGGCATAGTCCAGGGGCGCAAATGTGTAGATTTTCCTGAGGGAGCCAGGTCTTGGGGAAATGATTTTCCTGTCGACCAGGCCCAGCCGGTCTGCCATCCTTCCATTGACCCCGGCCAGGATATTGTCCAGGTTGGTGTGTATGGCGTAAATGGCAATATCCTTTTTGATGGCGGAGATTACCGTTTTTTCCACATAATTCCTTCCGGTTATCTTTTTGAGACCATGAAAAATAATGGGATGATGGGCGACGATCAGGTTGCAATTCAGGGCGGCGGCTTCTTCTACCACTTCTTCCGTGGCATCGAGGGTTACCAGTACACCCGGACATTCCCAGACTGGGTTACCCGTCAGCAGTCCCGTATTGTCATAATTCTCCTGAAGGGCAGGGTCTGCCAGGCATTCCAGGCAATGGAGGATTTCAGCAATTTTCATTCCTTGCAAATCGGTCCAAAGTTAATGGAAATAACGTTGACTGCTGTCTGTTAGAACCTGTTCGCCGGGAGGCCCGCTTCATTCAATGATTTTTTCGACGGTCGTGAGCTTGCCATCAGCATTGAATCCCTCCAGAACCACCCTCAGTTTCCGGGAGATGTCATTGTTGTAAAACTGGATCCGGACACGCTGATTAGATTTGTCAGTCAGTATCCATGGATTCCAGTAAAGCGTAGTGCGGACATCGGTGACATCGAGCAGTTCAGGTCTTGCTGTATAGTCGGGAGAATAAAACTCCCGGATGCCTGAATATCCGAGGACGGCTGCATGGTCAAGTCCCTTGACATTGGGATCAACCCTTCTCTGGGAACCCTTTTTGGTATAAACCGCGATGGTTCCGCCACCGCCACCCCCACCAACGCCTACTCCCGAACCGGGCCGGAATACCTTGATCATGGCGATGTCCGTAACCGGTGTGCCTTTAAGTTGTGAAACATCCACCTGCATTTCATTCAGATAGAGGATTGGTGTGGATCCGCGCCACTGAAGAGAAGTGGTAGCCTGATTCGTCGTGATGATCAGACCTGCCACCCGCCCTTGCAAATAGCTGAAAATGTCCATGGCACTCATCGCGACCGGATCGTCGCGCAAATCGAACGTATAGGCATCACCCCCGCTAAAGAGTCCTGAAGTATACTCTTCGTCCAGTTTCTGGGCGGCGGTCTTAGCCCTGCCGGTCACGACTACGCCCTGGAGAGTCTGTACTTTCCTGTCCGTTTCAGATCTTGTTTTGGCTGATTCCTGGGCCACCAACCTGTTCTTCTGCAACAAGCCGGAATCCTGCGCCGTCCATCCGAAATAGGGTAATGCCTGTGGCCTGACTTTTTTGTAGCCGGTAAACAGACCATTGGTGAAGAGAACGGCAGTCTGGCCGGAGAGGGACTTGTCAACAGCAAACTGGTAATAAGCCTTGGCCGTATCATAGAAAACCAGGCCTGAAACGCCGAATTTTCCTCCCGGACCCGTGAGGCGCGGCAGCGAAAGCATCTGTATGCTGGAGTCTTTCTTTTTTAATATGACATATATATTTTCTTCACGGGATATGCGTGTGGGTTCAATGCCCAGCACTTCGGCTTTCAGGGACAGGTAGTTCTCGGGCTGGTATTTGATCTGTGGCAGTTTGCCGGCAATCAGCAAATCCCATTTAAACCGCCGCCACCCATGGGTAAGCATAACAAGGTCCAGGTGCTTGGCCGTACTGTCTGAATTATTGGAGAAATAATAATAAGGATGAAAGACATAACCTTTGATTTCGCCTGTCAGCAAGAGTCTGGAAACCAGGTTGTCATCATATATTTTCTTCCCGTCCGCCACCATATCGGTCACTGCGATGGACAGATTTGACTTCAGGGTGTCGGGCACCGAAATCTCCAGCACATTATTTCCTTTCTTAGCCAGGTTTTTCTGGGAAACGACAATTTCCGGTTCGAAGTCAAAGTCATGATTGTTGATGAATACCACCCGCTCAGCCATCGGACGGTTGCTGGCTGAAAAAACGGTCATCTGCAAAATGCCTGAAGGAAGTTTGTCGACCGCAATACTGCCCCCGCTCATAAAATTGCTTTCGAGGTTCACTACGGCTTTATAAACCAGTTGCTGGTTCATGTGCCCGATAATCGTCAGGCGGTTATATTCCATATTGTCAGAAGACCGGGATACAGAAAAAAACACCTTCTTATTGTTGCCATTCATGACACGCAGGACGACGCCCTGGGATTTCACCCCTGGTAAACTAGTCTGGTGGCTGATTCCCTTATCATCTTTCCATTCTGCGACGAGTGAATCTCCCTTGTCCGGAGTCAGGAGGAATTTGCCCATCCCATCATGCTCGGACTCAAATTCTAGTATGTCTTTCCCTGTGCCGTCTTTCAGCATGCCTTTAATGTTAATGGGCAGGCCGGACTGGTCCGTTGCCTTAAAGGCTACCGTATTTTCAAGGCCGGCGATCATGTCGCCACCCTCCGGAAAAAATTGCAACACTTTGTCGGAAGCATTGCTCATCCTTGCAGTATCTGCGGCCGGGTTGATCAGGGGGATGTCTTTTTCATAAATAAACGCCGTATCGAAATTGAGCATCCAGGTAGTATACGCCCGGAAATGCAGGCGGCTGATTTTTATTCCTGCCGGAATATCGAAAAATCCCGCAGCAGTTGATTCCACCAGGGGCCAGACTTTTCTTTGGATCAGGTTGCCACCGGCGTCGGAAATTTCAGTATACAGGTTTTTACTGAGCGTGGAAGGATCGGTGCCCGAAAACAGGTAAGCCTTGAACCAGATGGATTCTCCGGGGTTATATACATTCTTGTCAAATTGCACATACGGTTTTTCCTGTGGGAAACTCTCCGCATACACATTCATCATGGAATCTATTTTTTGGCCATATTGGATTCGCGGAAACAATAACAGCATCAAAATAAACAAGCAGGTTCGCATTTTGTCCATACGGTAAAAATAACTGCAAATCTCAGGTATCTGGATATACAAATAAAAATGATTTTTAATTTCGGCAAATATTGTTATGGTAGAAGAAAAAAAATGTTAAAATGAAAATTTCGCGCCCAACAAAGAAATGCTATAGGGAATATCAGGATCAGATGAGGAAAATCGCTGACGTGAAAAATGCACTGGCCGTTTTGCAATGGGACCAGGAAACCTATCTGCCCGCCAAGGGCGCAGGATTCAGGGGACAGCAGATGGCAACCCTTTCTGAACTGGCTCACCGCATTTTTACGGAAAGAAAAACAGGAAGATTGCTGGATGAGCTGGCTGGACGTGAAGATCTGGATGAGAAAGAAAAAAGGAATATTGCGCTTACGCTGGAGGATTATACCAAACAAAAAAAGTACACGGCGGCTTTTGTCAGGTTGTTAAGCCAAACCACTTCCGACAGCTTTCACGCCTGGGTTCAGGCCAGAAAGGAGAATTCCTTTTCGGTCTTTGAGGAGCACCTCCGGAAACTGGTTGACCTCAAGAGGCGGGAAACCGACATCCTCGGATACAGTCTCCATCCATATGATGCCCTGCTCAATGAGTTTGAAAAGGGCTGTACGGTATCCATGCTGGACAAGACCTTTGATTCGGTTCGCGGCCCCCTCAAGAATCTCCTTGACCGGATCGTTTCCAAAAAACAGGTAGATGATTCATTTTTGCTGCAACATTTTCCGCGGCAGGCCCAATGGGATTTTGGACTGTCGCTGATCAGGGATCTGGGTTTTGATACGCAAGCTGGCCGACAGGATATTTCGGAACATCCGTTTACCACCAGCTTCAATACCCGTGACGTACGCATCACTACGCGGATTGAGGAAAATGACTTCGGCTCCATGACCTGGAGCTGTATTCATGAGGCCGGTCATGCGCTATATGAGCAAGGCCTTCCTGAAAGCGAATATGGATTACCGGCAGGCGAGTATGCGTCCCTCGGGATCCATGAGTCCCAGTCCAGGCTGTGGGAAAACTCAGTGGGCAGGAGCCTGGCATTCTGGAAGTTCGAATATCCCCGGTTGCTGCAGTATTTTCCGGGTCAGCTGGGTCCGGTTCCTGTCGAACAATTCTACCAGGGTATCAACAAGGTGGAACCCTCTCTGATACGGACTCAATCCGATGAACTGACCTATCATTTTCACGTTATGATCCGCTATGAGCTGGAAAAATCATTGATCCAGGGAAGCCTTGATGTCCATGACATTCCGGCCTACTGGAATGAACATTACAAAAAGTATCTCGGATTGACTGTTCCTGATGACAGGTCCGGATGTTTGCAGGACGTTCACTGGAGTCATGGAAGTTTTGGGTATTTTCCGACATATAGTCTTGGCAGCTTTTTTGCAGCCCAATTGTTTGCCGCGGCCGGCCAGGCAATACCCAATTTGGGAAAGGCCCTCGGGGAGGGAAATCTGGAACCGCTGCACAACTGGTTGAGGCAACGCGTGTACCAGTATGGACGTATGTTTACGAGTGAAGAACTTGTTCAGAAAGCAAGCGGAGAAGTACTCAATGTTGGATATTTTATGCAATATCTGCTTGATAAATATCAGAAAATTTATCAATTTTGAGTTATAATCCAGAGTTCTTATGAAAAAGGTTTTACTCATCATCATATTACTTCAAACGGTACAGCTTTTCTCCTGCAAAAAGTATATTCAGCAGCAGGAGCAAAATGCATTGGTAAAGGCCATAACCAGCGGGGTGTGGGTTGTCACCAGGTACCTTGTTAACGGAACCGACATTACCTCCTCCTTCTCAGGTTATGTCTTTCAGTTTCAATCTAATGGAACGGTTACAGGCACCAAGGGTACAACCAACAGCAGCGGAACATGGTCCGGCGATATCACTACCAAAACGATTACCTCCAATTTTCCTTCTGCAGGGGACCCGCTTGATCGATTAAATGCTGTCTGGAAGATCACCGACAGTTATGTTGATTCAGTGGCTGCCATGACCACCACCGACAGCTCCAACAATATCCTGAACCTGCATAAGCAATAGGTTCGTATGCAGGAAGGCCCTGTTCAAAAATCCGAATTTCGCAGACCGATCATTGAATGACTGGCAATCAATCAGATAGGTGCAACAGGCCGCCAGCTTGGGACCCTTACAGCCAGTTTTTAGGAAACAGGGAAAGCCAGGTGGATAATTTCCTTTTTATTTGTGCCGGGAAAAGGCGGTTAAGTGTTTATTTTATGGAATTGAGGAAATGGATACAGCAATTTTCTGGACAGACAGACGTTATTGATTCTTAGCTAATTAAGATAATCCGGGTAAGATAAAGAGAACTTAATTCATACCCAGCCTTTTAATCCTTAAACCAGCACCCCCTTTTTCGAGTCATAGATGACCGGGAGTGGCTGCCCTTTGAAAGCAATTTTAAAATCATACATTATTTTAAAATCGCTTATCCGTTGAATAGAAAGCTACTTTTTTCCCTTTTCTCCGGGTTGTTGCTGGCATTAGCGGCTGGGGCACAGGTGCCGGGGGGTAGTATTGTTTCCACATTCCTGACACCAAATTGTGCAGGTCCTGGCGGAATCCCAAAGGTTCCACAGGCTGTGGTTGCCTTTACTATCGGGAATCTGACCAATAATCCCACAGCCTATTCCTGGAGCGCCAGCAGCCCTACTATTACCTTTGCCAGCCCCACCCTTGAAAATACAAATGCCACCTTTTCGCAACCTGGAACGTATACCATAACGCTTGTTATGACCAATGCTTCGGGTAACTATACCACAAACTATTCGATAACTATCTTTCCCAACCCGATTCCTGATTTTTCAGCAACCCCGTCGAGTGGTTGCTTTCCACTGCCGGTTCAGTTTACGGATAAAACTTCGGCCGGGGGGTTTGGTGCTACGATCACGGGTGAGATCTGGGACCCGGGAACTGGCCAGATTTATACCAGTGCCCCCAGTGTTACCTACCTGAACCAGGGCACCCCAACTGCCAGTTTAATAGTTACTAACAGCTATGGGTGCCAGAGTGATACTCCGAAAAATATCATCACCGTGACTCCCGGGGTAACTGCCGTGTTTAGTCCCAGTCAGACAAACACCTGTAAACCCCCTACCCTTGTCAATTTTATCAATGGCTCAACAGGTCCCGGCCAGGTCAACTGCACCTGGAATTTTGGTGATGGCTCTCCGCCGGTTACCATTCCCGGCATTACCAATCCCTCTCATATCTATACGGCAGCAAATACTTATCAAGTAGTGCTTGTCGCCGCCAGTACTGCTGGATGCACCGCTACCGATACGCAAAAAGTTCAGATCATCGCCGGCCCCACCCAGTCCGATTTTACACCGCCGGGTAATGTTTGCGTGGGAGAACCCGCAGCCTTTTTTAACACGTCAACCCCTCCACCCGGATTGTCTTCCTGGAAATACGGCGACGGGAATAGTAACACCGGCCTCAACGGTTATCATGTCTATGCCGCCCC
>Ga0318562_10000905_pt1 | contig 13294 bp, 11 predicted proteins | sample GRESIP066b5f18_FD_203688 | JGI IMG/M metagenome (GOLD analysis project Ga0318562, IMG submission 203688) | Tropical soil microbial communities from Luquillo Experimental Forest, Puerto Rico - GRE.SIPMG.066b5f18 | ecosystem: Environmental > Terrestrial > Soil > Tropical forest > Bulk soil... | reverse complement strand
TGTGGCTGGCAGTGAAGTATTCGCCGAGGATGTCGCCGAGGCCCGCGGCTTTGATCGTGGCGGCCAGCGACCCGCCCACCCCGGTGAGGATGAGGATCTGTCCGCTTTCCTTGAAGCCGGTCGCGATCGCGTGCTGGATGGCGTCTGCGCCGAGCGCGTAGCGACCCACGAAGCTTGTGCCGATCAGGCCGATCAGCAGGGCGATGACGGGGGAGGACACGAACTTCACGATCGGGTTGTGGATGTCGGCGGCGTCGAGGATCGCGCCGGTTGCAATGAGAACCAGGGAGGCGAGCATCGGCGCGAACAACACGATCAGCGGTGTCTGGGTCCGGGTCACCGGCGCCGCCTTAGTGGCCAGGCCACCGCCCGACGGGATGTCGTCGTCGGAATCGGTTGAGGCGGAATCGGTTGAGGCATAGACGGGTTCGTCGTCCAGCTCATCGAGAGATTCGGGGTCGGCGCCGAGGAATTCCTGCTCGTCGCGCTCGGGGTTCCACCAACCGTGGTTGAACAGGAACGACATGATGGCGACGGAGATGGCGACGGTGGGGATCACCAGCAGCACGCCGAAGAGGAGCATCTTGCCGAGCGGGACACCGAGCAGGCCGGCTAGCGCCAGCGCACCGACGCCGGGAACGGTCAGGACGATCCCGCATTCCAAGCCGATCGCCATCGCCGCCGCCATGCGCGCGGTGCCGTTCTTTCCGATCTTCTTCGCCAGACTGCGGGCCAGCGGAGCCGAGATGACAAGCAGCACATCGAGAAAGATCGACTGAAGCAGGGTGGCGATGGTCAGGGACATCGCGTAGGGCATCCGCTTTGAGCCGAACAGCTTCAACAGTGTCTGCACGAGGCGCTGGATCGCCCCAGTCTGCTGGAGGATCGCGCCCATCAACACGCCGAACGCGATCAGCAGGCCGACCTCGGCCATGATGTCGCCGAATCCCTTCATGATCGCGTCGATCGTTTGCTGGACGCCAAGGCCGACCGCCAGTCCGAGGTAGGCGGAGCCGACCACCAATGACACGACAGGGTTGAACTTGAACCGCACGATCATCACGACCACCCCGATGATCGCGACCGCTGTGTTGATCAGGACTGCGGTATGTGACATGGGCAAACCCCTTTGTACGGCCCTCGTGAATGTCGGTGATGCGCGGCACATGGGCTGAGTGATGTGACGCGCACCGCATTCATATTATGAGCACAGACCCACGATACAAGCAAGCCGGTGAGTATGCACGGTCGCGAACTGGGGTTTTGTCCTCTGGAGTGAGCGGGTGCGGCGTTGGGGCGGCGCGGTTAGGAGGCGCCGTAATCCCGGATCAGCCGGGCGCGGATATATGCCATCTCTTCGGCCATGTCGATCGGGTAGGCCTGCATGATCCATTGGTATGCGGTGCCGAGTACAGAGGCGCCGAAGTCGTTGATCGCGCGGTCGATGTCGATGTCACTGCGAACGGAGCCGTCGGCGATGCCGTCGCGCAGTCCGCCGCCGACGGTGTCCGCCGCCCGCTTCAGCCACATCCGAATGTAGGGATGGGACTGAGATTTCGCCTTTGCGGCCTCGAACGTCAGCACGAAGATCGCCCGCAGCAGATCCGGATCCTCGGCATAGAGGTCGGTGATCCGATCGACGTGTGCCAATGCCTGCTGCAGGCCGGTCGAGTCGGGATCGGCGTCCGGGCTGAGCTTCTTCTCGTATTCCGTCGAGAACAGCGTGTCGAGAATGGCGTCCTTGCTGCCGTAGCGGGCGTGAACCATGGCGCGGCTGTATCCGGCTCGGCGGCCGATCTCAGCGGCAGTCGTTGCCTCCCAGCCCTTTTCGCCGATGAGTTCGACCGCGGCCTCGAGCAGCTTGCGACCCGATATCTCGAGGCGCTGCGGCTGGGTCAGACCCCTGGCGGGGGAAGGCACCCTTGCATATTAGACGCTCGACAACTAACTTAGTTGTCGAGCGTCAAATATCTTCTCCTGGAGGTCAATGGTGACTTCGGCCGCGACGGACGTCCCGTCAGACATCGACGGCGTCACCCCGAAGTGGCTGAGTGAGGCCGTCGGCGGACGGGTCACCGACCTTCGCGCCGAACAGATCGCGCTCGACACGGGGTTCTCGTCGTGGCTCTATCGCGTGCATCTGTCCGGAGATTCGGTGCCCGCCAGTGTGATCGTCAAGCTGCCCGCCCAGTCAGAGGCCGGCCAGGCGATGGGGATGATGGGCGGCTACGCCCGCGAGGTCGCGTTCTACCGCGATGTCGCCGGGCGCGCGCCCATCGGTACGCCGCGCGTGTACGTCGCCGCGATGGCGGAGAACCGGGCCGACTTCGTCCTGGTGTTGGAAGACATGGCGCACTGGGACAACGCCGATCATCTCGCCGGCCTGTCGCTCGATCGGGCCCGGCTGGCCATCGCCCAGCTGGCCGGGCTGCACGCGTGGTCGACCGACCCGAAGCAGTCGGCCGATCTCCAAGCCTTTCCGAGTATCAACACGCCGGTGACGCATGACATGCTGCCCGCGGCATTCGAATTGGGTTGGGCTGTCTACCAGGACAAGACGCGCACACCGATTTCCTCATCCGTCGCCGAATATGCCGGGCGGTTCGCCGAACTCGCGCCCCATGCCATCGAGGCATTGAGCGACCGCCAGATGCTGCTGCACGGTGATATCAGGGCCGACAACATGTTCTTCTCGGGCGACCGACTCAAGGTGGTCGACTTCCAGATGTCGGCATGGGGCGGTGGCGCGCTGGATATCGGCTACCTGGTCAGCCAGGGACTGCCGACCGAGGTGCGGTCGGGCTGTGACGAAATGCTGGTGCGCGAATATCTCGACGTCCTCCGCGCACACGGCGTGGACGACTACTCGTTCGACGAGGCATGGCGGCATTACCGTTTCGCGGTTGCGTACTTCGTGGTGCTGCCCGCGATGCCACTGCTGAGCTGGGACACGCTGCCGGAACGATCACGGCAGCTGTGTATGCGGCTGGTCGAGCGTGCGGTCGCGACCATCGACGAGATCAATGCAATGGAGGTGTTCGCGTGACGCGGTCCGCTCGTGAAGTGGTGGAACTCTACAATCTTGTCGTCTGGAACAAGCGCGACTTCGCACTCGCCGAAGAACTGATGGGCGACAACGTGATCCGTCACGAGGTGGGGGAGGCGACGACGCTGACTCACGAACAGGCTGTCGCTCGGATCGTTGACCACTGGGAGATGTTCGAAACCATCCGGTTCGACCTGAACCTCGTCGTGGCGGGCGACGACGGTGAGCACGTCGCGATCGTCTACCAGTCACCGATGGAACTCAAGGACGGCACCAAGACCGACGTCGGCAGCATGGAGATCTTCCGCGTCGTCGAAGGCAGAATCACCGAGGTCTGGAATTGCGGATACAAGCAGGGAGTGTGGCAGTGACTGAATTACCGGCTCAGCTGTTGGCGACTGAACGTGTGCTCGACGAGCTCGGCTATTACCTGCTTGCCGGCGCGGGCGGGGAGGGGCCGTCGACACTGACAGCCGAGGCCCGACGTGGCGAGGAGATGGGCTTCGGCACCGGATTCATCTCCGAGCGGTGGAACGTCAAGGAGGCGTCCTCGCTCGTCGGTGCGGCGCTCGCGGTCACCGATCGAATGCAGATCGCCACGGCCGCAACCAATCACAACACGCGGCATCCGTTGATCACCGGTTCGTGGGCGACCACCATGCACCGGCTGTCCGGTGGCCGCTTCACGCTGGGCCTCGGCAGGGGAGTGGCGGCCATGTACGCCGCCTTCGGCATCCCGTCGGTGACGACGGCCCAGATGGAGGACTTCGCGCAGGTGATGCGCAGGCTCTGGCACGGCGAGGTGATCTTCAACCACGACGGGCCCATCGGCAAGTACCAGGTGCTGTTCCTCGACCCCGACTTCAACGAGGACATCCGGCTGGCGCTGGTGGCCTTCGGCCCGAACACCCTCGCACTGGGTGGCCGGGTGTTCGACGACGTCATTCTGCACACCTACTTCACGCCGGAGACCCTGCAGCGGTGTGTGAAGACGGTGAAGGATGCCGCCGAGAAGGCAGGCCGCGACCCCGACAGTGTCCGGGTGTGGTCGTGTTTCGCGACCGTCGGCGATCACCTGCCGGAGGAGTTGCGGTTGAAGAAGACCGTCGCGCGGCTGGCCACCTACCTGCAGGGTTACGGCGAGCTGATGGTGACCACCAACGACTGGGATCCCGCAGTGCTGCAACGGTTCCGCGCGGACTCCGTCGTCACATCGATACCCGGCGGCATCGACCACAAAGCCACGCCCGAACAGATCGAGCACATCGCGACGCTGATCCCCGATGAATGGCTGGAACCCGCGGCAACCGGGTCGGCGCAGCAGTGCGTCGACCGCATCCGCAAGGAGTTCGACTACGGGGCCGATGCGCTGATCATGCACGGCGCGACACCGGACGAGCTTAAGCCGATCGTCGACGCGTACCGCGCCGCAGACGGCTAGCCGCGTGACCGGACTCGGCGTCGGGTTGATGGACCCGGTGATGGCGGCACGCCCGACCGTCGATGCGTTCAGCCGTGCGAGTTATCTTGGCGCCGTTGCGAATCGGCTCGACTCATACTGGGTACCCGACCACATCAACGGGCAGACGCCGCAGCCGTTGTGGGACAAGAAATACACGGCGTCCGCGCGATTGCTCAAATCGCCGGATGCCCCGATGGAGGCATGGACGCTGCTGGGGGGCATGGCCGCGCGGCGGCGGTTCAACCGCGTGCGCCTTGGCATCGGGGTCACCGACACCGGCAAGCGCCATCCCGCCGTGACCGCGCAGGCCGCCGCGACCCTGCACCTGATGACCCGCGGACGGGCGATGCTCGGCATCGGGCCGGGCGAACGCGTCGGCAACGAACCCTACGGCGTCGACTGGTCCAAACCCGTCGCCCGATTCGAAGAGGCGCTTGCGACGATCCGCGCGCTGTGGGATTCGAAGGGTGAGCTCGTCAACCGTGACTCGCCCTTCTTTCCGCTGCGGGACGCGATGTTCGATCTTCCGCCCTACAAAGGGAAATGGCCCGAGATCTGGGTCGCGGCGCACGGCCCGCGAATGCTGCGTGCCACCGGTCGCTACGGCGACGCGTGGTTCCCGGGGTTCGCGCACCGGCCGCAGGACTACGCCAAGCGACTGGAGATCATCCGCACCGCGGCGTCCGACGCCGGTCGCGATCCAATGGCGATCACGCCCGCCTTCTGGATTCCGGTTATCGCCGCACGCACCCGCGCCGAGGTGGATGCCGCCCTCGATGCGACCGCCGTCAAGGCCTGGGCGCTGAACGGGCCCGCCGAGTTCTACGCGAATCACGGTGTCGCACATCCGATGGGCGACGATTTCGCCGGAATGCAGGACCACGTCGCGTTCACCATCGACGAGCGCACCATCCTGGAGAAGTCGGCGCAGGTTCCGCTATCGGTCGTCAAAGGAATGATGCTGACCGGCACGGTCGGCGACGTCCTCGAACAGGCGGCGGTGTGGCGCGATCACGGCGTGCGCCACATCGTCGTGGTCAACTTCGGGCCGATGCAGCCGGACGTGCGCGCCACCCTGGCGACCTTGCGCCCGTTCAACAGGGTGATCCGCGGCCTCAAGCGGTTGTGATTTCGGCGTGCGCAACCCGCTACGCCGAAATCACCAAAAGCTACGGCGTGATGACGGTGCGGCTCACCGGTTCTGCGACGGCCTGCCTGCTGTGGATGGCGCGCTGCAGCGCCGACAGCAGCGCGTCGCGGGTCTCCTCCGGGTGGATGAGGTCGTCGAAGCCGAGGTGGCCTGCCGACCGGAACGACGCCTCCACCTCGGCCTTGCGGAGCTTGGCTTCGATGTCCTCGGTCGCATGCGACGCCCGGCTCAGCGCGGCCGCGCTCATCGCACCCATCGTGGCGCCCGGATAGGCGAAGGTCGCGCTCTGATTGTCGAATCCCAACAGCGACATCACCATCGAGCCGAACCCGTAGGCCTTGCGCAGCGTCACGTGCAGCTTGATCGTCGTCGCCGCCGTCTGCGCGGCGAACATCCTGGCGCCGCTACGCAATACTCCGCTCTTCTCCGACCGACTGCCCGGCAGCATGCCAGGATTGTCGGCCAGGAACACGATCGGCAAGTGGAACGAGTCGGCGACCATGATGAAATGCGCTGCCTTGTCAGCGGCGTCGGCGTCGATCGAGCCGGCCAGCACCTTGGGCTGGTTCGCGACGACCGCGACGGGATGGCCGCCGAGGTGGGCTAGCGCGCAGATCATCGCGGGCCCGAACTTCGGCTGCACCTCGAACCAGTCCGGCCCGTCGAATACGGCGTCGAGCACCGCCCGCATGTCGTATACCCGGCGGTTGCCGCGGGGCACGATGTCGAGCAACTCGGGGGTGGGCCGCGGTTGGGCGCTCTCGTCGGCGGGTACCTGCGCGGGGTACGACCATGCGCTCGACGGGAAGTACGACAGGTAGCGGCGGATGTCGTCGAGCACCGCCTCGTCGTCCTCTGCGAGGTTGTGGATCACGCCGCTGGTCAGCGCCACGTTCGGGCCGCCGAGGTCCTCTTTCGAAATCTCTTCGCCGGTCGACTCTTTGACGACTGGCGGGCCAGCGGTGAAGATCGCACCCTGGCGGCTCATGATGGTGAAGTCGCACACCGGCGCGACGAGGGCGCCGTGTCCGGCGGACGGCCCAAGCAGGCCCGCCACGGTGGGCACCTTGCCGGAGCACTGCGCCTGCGCAAGCAGATCGGTCGGGGTTCGGCCGTAATGCTCTCCGCTGGGGCGGAACCCGGCACCCTCGAGCAGCATCACGAGCGGAATCTTGTCGCGCAGCGCCAACTCGGCGAGGCGGTAGCGCTTGGCATTGCCTCCGGGTCCGATGCTGCCCGCCAACGTGGTGAAGTCCTCGGCGCCGATCATCACCGGTGCGCCGTCGATCGTTCCCGAGCCCGTCACGATGCCGTCGGAGGCGACGTCCCCGCCGACGAGCGTGCCGAACTCGCGGAACGTGCCCTTGTCGAGCAGATGGTCCAGGCGTGCGCGTGCGTCGAGCTTGCCCTTGGCGCGGTGTTTGGCCAGTCGCTCCTCGCCGCCCATCGACCGCGAGCGCTGACGCCGAAGATCGAGGTCTTCGAGCGTCTCGTGCCAGCCCTGCTCGTTCGTCATGCGCAATTCCCGTCGTCAATAGGCGATCGTCGCACCGGCGTGATCACGTTGACCATACTGAATTGCTTACTGTAGCGTCCTCGCTTATGGGCGACCGCGGCGGTCTCAAGGTTGACGGGGCCGTTTCCAGCCGCCTCGCAGACGTCGCCGAGGCGGCTAGTCGGCTGGAGCGACGGGGCTACGACTGCTGCTGGACCGCCGAGATCAACCACGACCCGTTCCTGCCGTTGGTGCTGGCCGCCGAGCACACCGAGAAGATCGAACTGGGTACCAGCATCGCCGTGGCGTTCGCGCGCAATCCGATGAACGTCGCCAACATCGGCTGGGACCTGCAGGCTTACTCCGAGGGTCGCTTCATGATGGGTCTCGGCTCGCAGATCAAGCCGCACATCGAAAACCGGTTCGGCATGCCGTGGAGCAGGCCGGTGCAACGCATGCGCGAGTTCGTCTTGGCGCTGCATGAGATCTGGTCGTGCTGGCAGACGGGCGCGAAGCTCGCATTCGAAGGCGACTTCTACACCCACAAACTGATGACACCGATGTTCACGCCCGAGCCCTTGGCGCACGAGTTCCCCGCGGTCTTCGTCGCCGCGGTCGGTGAAGCGATGACCGAGATGTGTGGAGAGGTTGCCGACGGCCTACTGGCGCACGCGTTTACGACGAAGCGCTACTTTCAGGAAGTCACGACACCCGCCCTGCTTCGCGGCATGGAGCGATCCGGTCGCAAACGCGCCGATTTCCAGGTGTCCTGCCCCCTGTTCGTGGTGACGGGCAACGACGACGCCGAGGTCGCCGCCAATGCGGCGGGCACCCGCAAGCAGATCGCCTTCTACGCGTCGACACCCGCCTATCGGAAGGTGCTTGAACTGCACGGCTGGGGAGACCTGCAGACCGAACTTCATCGCCTGTCCCATGCCGGCGAATGGGATCACATGGGATCACTCATCGACGACGAGATTCTCAACGAGTTCGCCGTGGTCGCACCCGTCGGCGATGTCGCGAAGCGAGTCCGCGAGCGCTGCGACGGCGTCATCGACCGCGTCCTGGTCGGCTTTCCGGCGACCATCGACGAAGCCACCGCGAGCGCCGTCGTGCAGGAGATGAGAAGCAACGCGTGAGCACCCCGATCATCGACGACGCCGCCAAAGTGTTCGCCACGCCAAAGGCGTACACCGACGAGACGAAATTCCATGCGGCGCTGACGCATTTGCGTGCCAATGCGCCGGTGTCGTGGGTCGATGTCGACGGCTACCGGCCGTTCTGGGCCATCACGAAGCACGCCGACATCATGGAGATCGAGCGCGCCAACACCTTGTTCACCAATTCGCCGCGCCCGGTCCTGGTGACGGCCGAGGGGGATGAGTTGCAGGCAGGCATCGGCGTCAAGACGCTGATCCATATGGACGACCCGCAGCACCGCGATGTCCGCGCGATCGGTGCCAACTGGTTCCGCCCAAAAGCCATGCGGGCGATGAAGGTTCGCATCGACGAGCTGGCGAAGATCTACGTCGACAAGATGGTGGAGAAGGGACCGGAGTGCGACTTCGTCCAAGAGGTCGCGGTGAACTACCCGCTGTATGTGATCCTTTCGCTGCTGGGAATGCCCGAGTCCGACTTCCCGATGATGCTCAAGCTCACCCAGGAGCTGTTTGGCAGCGATGACGAGGAGTTCCAGCGCGGCACCTCGCCCGAAGACCAGATGCCCGCGTTGCTCGAGATGTTCCAGTACTTCACCGCGCTGACCGCGTCGCGGCGCGAGAAGCCGACGGACGACTTGGCTTCCGCCATCGCGAACGCCTTGATCGACGGTGAGCCACTGTCGGATATCGATGTGGTGTCCTACTACCTGATCATCGCCGCCGCCGGGCATGACACCACGAGCGCGACGATCTCTGGCGGTCTGCTGGCGCTGATCGAAAACCCCGACCAACGCACCAGGCTGCGCAACGACCTTTGTTTGATGGGACTCGCCGTCGAGGAGATGATCCGGTGGGTCACCCCCGTGAAGGCGTTCATGCGAACCGCCGTTGAGGACACCGCGATTCGCGGTGTGCCGATCGCCGCGGGTGAGTCGGTGCTGCTGTCCTACCCGTCGGGAAACCGTGACGAGGACATCTTCGACGATCCATTCCGCTTCGACGTCTCCCGAGATCCCAACAAGCACATCGCGTTCGGCTACGGTGTGCACTTCTGCCTCGGCGCGACGCTGGCCCGGATGGAGGCGAACAGCTTCTTCTGCGAGCTGCTGCCGCGCCTTGACTCCGTCGAGTTGGCCGGCGAGCCGAAGTATGTGGCGACGACGTTCGTCGGCGGCCTCAAGCACTTGCCCATCCGCTATACGCTGCGCTGAAGCGTTGACGACCGCCCCGGAAAACTCCGAGGCGGCCGTCTCGCCGGTTTGCCTAACTAAAACGGGAGCGGAATCCAGATCCCGAAGAACCAGAAACCCCACTGGTTGTAGCCCTGATCCCACACCGGTTGCTCGTTGTAACCGAAGTAGTTGATCGGCGGCGGCGGCGGGCCCCACGCGGGTGGCGGCGGCCCATCCCACGCCGGCGGCGGCGGTGCGCCCCAGCCCCACGGCGGCAATCCGTCACCCCATGGGGCGCCGTGGAACCGTCCGCGCCAATCGTTGTCCTGCGGATTCCACGGCGGCCGCCAATCGTGGTTGTCCGGGCCGCGGAAGTCGGGTCCACCAGGCGGGCCGCTAGGTCCGCGGAAGTCGGGTCCACCGGGATCGCCTCCTGGGCCGCGCCAGTCTCCGGGTGGGCCGCCGCGATCGGGAGGTGGTCCACCCTGATCGCCGCCGGGTCCGCGGAAGTCGGGTCCGCCGGGGGGAGGACCGCCCTGAGGGCCGCCGTTGGGTGGGCCACCGCGATCTGGAGGCGGGCCGTTGCGATCCTGAGGGGGACCGTTCTGCGGGCCATTGCCAGGACCGCACTGCACCATCGGTGGGCACTGACCAGGCGCGGCATTGGCGATGCCAGAGCTCAAGCCGATGCCCGTCGCACCGAGGGCAGCGCTGATCGCCGCGCCCGCAACGAGTTGATTGAGTTTCATAACCAGGCCTTTCACGTCGAGAGACGCCCCAACCCAAACGCGAGGTTAGGCAGGCACTGTAAGAGCGAGCTATGTCGTCGCTTTGAAATTGGCCGCGCGCCGCACAGCGAGATCTCGCTTGCCGGTAGTTGCCAAGGCGGTGAACAGCTTTGACGGAGACGTCAGCAGCAACGTGGGTTCGGGTTGCTCTCCGTCGCATCGTGGCGCATCCGCCAATACTCGCGTTCGGAAACGACCGGCTCACCCGGATGCGTGCGGTTGCGGTGCTCGACGTAGCGACGATAGTGGTTATCGCCCATCAATGTTGCCCAGTACCAACCGATCTGGCGGGCGATTTCGGCAGCTCGTCCCATTGCTTTTGCACCTCCCGCTCCACTTTGGTCGGGATCAGTCCCGACGGTGCGAACAGTCGTGACGGCACAGGCTCATCCTCGGTCAACGGGCTGCCGCTGCCGCGTAACGCGCGCAGCGCAACGAGCACGCCCGCGGCGAACACGATGACGACTAGTACCGCGAACACGATCGACAGCGATCCTTGGATGAACGTGTTGCGCACGATCTTGTCGACGTCGCCGGGCGTCTTCGCCGTCAGGCAGAGCTTGCCCGCCGCCCGGGCGGCTTCACAGACGCTGTGCTGCTTCCAGTAGCCGAGCTTGGGATCGGCGGAGAAGATCTTCTGCCACGACGCCGTCAGTGTGACGGCTAGGTCCCACAGCAACGGAATGCCCGGTATCCAAACCCATTTCAGCAAGCTCTTCTTGATCACGACGACCGATACGACAGTCAGTGCGATCGCGGCGAGCAGTTGGTTGGCGATGCCGAACAGCGGGAACAGTGTGTTGATGCCACCGAGCGGATCGGTGACGCCCATCAGCAGGATGCCGCCCCACGCCGCGACGACGACGAGGCTGCACACCCACGCGCCGATCCGCCAACTCGGATCCTTCAGCTTGCGCAGCGGTCCACCGAAGTTGCTCAGCCCGTCCGACAGCATGAATCGCGCGACGCGGGTGCCCGCGTCCACGGTGGTGAGGATGAACACCGCCTCGAACACGATCGCGAAGTGATACCAGAACGGCCGCAACGAGTGGCCGCCGAAGACGCCGAGCACCTGGGACATGCCGATGGCGAGAGTGGGTGCGCCGCCGGTACGCGAGACGATCGACTTCTCGCCGACTTCCTGCGCCCAGCCGCTGATGTGCGCCGCATCGACAGGCGACCCGGATAGGCCAAGCCCGTTGACGTAGGTCGCCGCGGTTTCCGCGGTGCCGCCGGTCTGCGCCGCCGGCGCGTTGATCGCGAAGTACAGGTGCTGATTGAGTACCGCCGCGATGATCAACGCCATGATCCCGACGAACGACTCGGTGAGCATGCCGCCGTAGCCGATCAGCCGCATCTGGCTTTCCTTCTCCAGCAGTTTTGGCGTGGTGCCGGAGGAGATCAGCGCGTGGAAACCCGACAGCGCGCCGCAGGCGATCGTGATGAACAGGAATGGGAACAGCGATCCGGCGAACACCGGGCCGTGGCCGTTGATGGCGAATTCCGAGACGGCGGGCGCCTGCATGACCGGCCGGACAAGCAGGACGCCGAGGGCCACCAGGACGATCGTGCCGACCTTCATGAAAGTGGACAGGTAGTCGCGCGGCGCCAGCAGTAACCACACCGGTAGCACCGACGCGGCCAGGCCGTAGACGACGATCCACCAGGTCAACGTCACCGGAGACATGCCGAACCACGCTGCGCCCCAAGATGTCCCGGCCACCCACTCACCGGATGCGACGGCAAACAGCAGCAGCACGACGCCGATCAGGGACACTTCCGACACCCGGCCGGGCCGCAGGTAGCGCAGATAGAAGCCCATGAACACGGCGATGGGGATCGTCATCGCGATGGAGTAGACGCCCCACGGACTCTGCGCCAGCGCCTGCACCACCACCAGAGCCAGCACGGCCAGCAGGATCACCATGATCAGCAGAACGCCGACGATCGCTGCGGCGCCACCGATGGCGCCCAACTCTTCGCGCGCCATCTGACCCAGCGAACGGCCGCGGCGCCGGGTCGAGATCGCCAGCACCAGGTAGTCCTGAACGCATCCGGCGAAGACGGCGCCGATGATGATCCAGATAGTGCCGGGCAGATAACCCATCTGCATGGCGAGCACAGGGCCGACCAGTGGGCCTGCGCCCGCGATCGCGGCGAAATGATGTCCGTACAGCACCCGGCGGTCGGTCGGGACGTAGTCGGTGCCGTTCTCGAAAAGCTCTGCGGGAGTGGCGTTGTCGTCGCGCGGCTGGACGATCTTCATCTCGACCAACCGTGCATAGAAGCGGAACGCCACGATATAGGTGCAGATCGCGGCGAGCACGAACCAGACGGCGTTGACGGTTTCCCCGCGGAAGAACGCGATGACGGCCCATGCCACGGCGCCGATCAGGGCGATGACGCCGAAGATGAGCTTGTGCCTCGTGGTGATCGGTGATCTGTCGATGATCGCCACCGGGGGCAGATCCTTGTCGGTGCGGATGAAGGTGATGTTGCCGTCTTGCTCCTCGATACGGTCCGACGACGCGGCGGTGGGTGTGGCCACAATGCCCCCTGGATTACGGCGATGTATTCCGTGGGTGATCTTTCCGGACGAGTACCCGGATCTGAAGGGGGTAAGCGCTTTCAGGTTAATTGCGCTCGTAGAACGTTCGGACGGTGTCGATGGTGTCGGCCTCTGCAGGGCCCTTGTCGTCCCGGTAGCGCAACACCCGCGCAAACCGCAGCGCCATTCCGCCTGGGTAGCGGGATGATGTCTGCAGCCCGTCGAACGCGATCTCGACTACCTGCTCCGGTCGCAGCTTGACAACCCAGCCGTCGGTGGGTCCGTCCGCCAGCTCGGTGAAGCGGGTGGTTTGCCAGTCCAGCATCGCGTCGGTCATGCCCTTGAACGTCTTGCCGAGCATGACGAACCCGCCCGTCGCAGGATCGCGCGCACCGAGATGGATGTTCGATAGCCTACCCGTGCGCCTGCCCGAGCCCCATTCGACGGCGAGCACGACGAGATCGAGTGTGTGC
>Ga0318562_10000902_pt1 | contig 13345 bp, 14 predicted proteins | sample GRESIP066b5f18_FD_203688 | JGI IMG/M metagenome (GOLD analysis project Ga0318562, IMG submission 203688) | Tropical soil microbial communities from Luquillo Experimental Forest, Puerto Rico - GRE.SIPMG.066b5f18 | ecosystem: Environmental > Terrestrial > Soil > Tropical forest > Bulk soil... | reverse complement strand
GGCGGGTCGCGCCGCCTGTGCGGCCCTCGCGAAGGCGGCGCGACCCGCCGCAGTACGCAGGCGGCGGATGGCGATGCCCGCGACCGTAAGCTCATGGGCGGCTCGTGAGGCTGGCGGAAGCGGCGTCGGGTCGAGCTCGGCGAGGCTGCGCTCCGCTTCGTCGAGGCGCCCGATCAGCAATAGGCGCCGCACCTCGAGATTGCGCGCATGTGCGGCATTGACGCGATCGCCATGCGCTTCGAGCGTCGCGCGCGCCGCCTCCAGCGCCTTAGCGGGCCAGCCGAGATCGCGCGAGACGAGTGCGATCTCGGCCACGGCGACGACGCAGCGGGCGCGCGCCATCGTCTCGCGCGGGCCGAATGCGCCGGCAGCGCTGCGCAGCAGCGCCTTGGCGCGAGCAAGCTCACCGAGCTGCGCCATCGCGATGCCCCGCAGCGCCAGCGCCGGCGCGTCCTCGCGGAGCGCGACCCGCTTCAAGGCACCGATGAGATCGCCCGCCGCGAGCGCGCGCGCTGCAGCGGTGATCAGCGAGTCCACGGGGTTCCCGTCGCGCTCGTCGGTCTCGCCATCCGATATCTGGTCCTTGTCGATGCTGAGAGCACAAGGACGCCATCATGCGCGATTGTCTTCGGGCGGAGCAACAGCAAGCCATGGCAAAGGGCGACCATCCCGCGGTTCCAGCGAAGCTTCGCCGCGGTTGCGGCGATGCCGTCAGCCGCTTCTCAAGAGATTGGCAGTCCGATTTCCGACAGATTGGCCCCGGCCGCGAGCTCGCTCGCACGCGGGTCGATCTCTGCCCGCAAATCGCGCCCCAGCACGAAATCCGCGAGGTCCTGATTGACCTTGTCCTTGTCAGTATAGAACAGGCCGTGCGGGGCTCCGGCATAGGTCAGGAACCGCGAATTCGGGATGAGCCGAGCTGCCTGCTCTCCGGTGGCGGCCAACGGAGCCGTCTTATCGGCATCGCCATGAATGACCAGAGTCGGGACGTTGATCGCCCCCATCGCGGCGCGAAAATCGGTCTCGAAGAGGATGCGCAGACAATCGATGGTGGCTTTGGGCGAGGCCTGCATGCAGAGATAGCGCGCCCAATCGAGATAGGCGCTCGAGACAGACAGCCTCAGCACGCCGGCGCCGAAGACCTGCTTGATGAAGCTCGTTAGCACATTCGGCCGATCGGCCCTGAGCTTGCCGATCATGTCGTCGAACACGCTCCGGTCGATGCCATAGGCGTTGTCGCTGGTCCTGGACAGCAAGGGTACGACCGAGGATATCAGCGCGACCCTCGACACGCGCTTTCCGCCGTGCCGGCTGAAATAGCGCACCACTTCGCCCGTTCCGAGCGAGAAGCCGGCGAGCGTGATATCGTTGAGATCGAGCCTTTCGATGAAGGCCGCGAGATCGTCGGAGAGCGTGTCGTAGTCGTATCCCTGCCAGGCCTTCGTCGATCTGCCGAAGCCGCGCCGATCATAGGCCAGGCAGCGGATGCCTTGCTCGGGCAGCGCCATCAATTGGTATTCGAATGATTGCAGGTCGAATGGCCACCCATGAAGCAGCACGAGCGGTTTGCCTTGGCCCCAATCGACGAAGTTCAGGCGAATGCCTGGGGATGCCTCTATGAAATGAGATGTATCCATGCGGGCTGACCTCGCAGAATCGCTCCGATCACCGATCGAATGCCTCCAATCGCCTCCAGAGGGGGCGAGTTTGCAGTCGGATGACGCGGACAGTGCGCCGCGACGCGGGCGCTTGTGACGCGGGCGCTTGTATCGCGTCCTCCCGGTCCGAGCACGCCAAAACATCCGGCGGATCACCGGTGCACACTCAACCATTTAGGGTGGTCGTGACCGTCGGCAATGCCAAAATGCGGGTATGACAAGGTTCTTTCGCGGTCATTTCGTGGCCCCAATTCGTGGCCCAAGGCTCGGCGGCTCGTGGCGCATGTGCGTGTGACTGAAGACACATATGTTGCCAATTGCTCGGAATATTCAGAGCGTCAATTCACGATCATCGGATTTATAGTGTTGAGACTCGCGGTGCCCCCCGCCGGTGGTGGCGGTCCATTTGGTGTTCGCGAGCGCTCCGGAGCAGTGCCGATGGCTGGCTATGCGCGTTTGCATCGCGCCGAAGGAACCGAACCGACTTACATGACGTTCCTATGTGGATGGCCGTCCGCCAAGTGATAGATGGCAAGTGATAGATGGCAAGTGATAGATGGCAAGTGATAGATGGCCGCTCAGGATGAGTTGCGGATATGCGCCTGATATCTGTGCTGATCTTTCTCATTTCTGCGCCTGGTTTTGCTGCGCCCTCTCTCGCACATGACGAATGGGCGAACGGCAATCCGGTTCCGATCTGGGTCAAGAACTCCTGTTGCGGGCCGGAAGATGCCCATCACCTGATCCCTGAGCAGGTCCATGCCATGTCGGATGGTTGGCACGTCGACGGCTTTCGGTCCGTCCTGCCATATGGCCGCGAGTTGCCGTCCCAAGACGGTGAATACTGGATTTTCTACAAGACGTATCCGGATGGCGGCCAAACTCCTGCCTTCTGTTTCTTCGCGCCGATGCAAGCCTTCTGACGAGAGGGCGACGAGGTGAGTCACCGGGAGAGTCGAGGAGACGCTTCTCGGCGCGCCGAACTCGAGACTTCGCAAAGAGATTGACGGCTTCCGCAAAGGAAATTGGAACTTCTCCCGCCCAAATAGCGTTGATCTATCGGCGGTGGTCACTTCGGATGAATAAATTCGAGGATGAGCCATGAAGTCCGCGATCACAGCAGCGATTTTTGCGGTTTTGCTGATATCAGCATCGGCATTTGCGGTCGAGGTTGTCGGCCGAAATCCTTCGGCCTTTCAGCGGGCCGATTTGCCGCATTGGCCGCCAACACCGATCGGGCCCGGCGGCACAGCGCCGCCGCAATGGGCATTATGGCCACTTCTCATTCCGCTGCATGACACCGAGAAGGTGCTGCCCGCAAAGCCCGCGCTGCAGCGTCACCGCGGATCGGTGGCGTCCGCGGAGGCTGCGCCGAATGGCCGTTTGCGGGCTGGGGCGACCAGACCTGTGGCCTCGCGCCGTATCGGCACCAAGGGATCGCATTACCTTTCCATAGGTACGCTTTACTGAGCAACCCGATGCAAGACCACATGTATGTCGATGGTGTCGCTTCGAATGTCGAGGCTATCGACGTGAACATTGTCCATATGACTGCACTGTTTCGGCGCCTTCTACTTGGAGGAGCAGAGCTTAGAGGAGAATGTCATGACGCGCGTGATCAGCGGGTTCTTCGACGACGATGAGGTCGCGAGGAATGCGGTCCGTGAGCTCGAGAAAGCGGGTATCCCCGCGAGCCAGATTGCCCTCGTAGGCAACAATGCCGACGACCATTGGAGCTCCACTCTGCTTCCACGATACGGCGATGCAACGATGCGGCGAGCCGCGGCCGCACGTTTCGGCGGAGTGGTCGGCGGCGGCGCAAGGCTGTTGGCGCGGATGGGCATGATGACCATTCCAGGGCTTGGCGCCGTGGTCGCGGCCGGCTGGCTCGCCTCCACCGCGGCCAGAGTGGCCGCGGGTGCCCTTGCGGGCGGCTTCCTCGGCCTATTGGTTGGGGCAGGCATCACCGCCAAGCATGCGCACATCTACGCCGAGGGCATAAGGCGGGGAGGGACCCTCGTTGTCGTCCGCACCGTTGATGCTCGCGAGCCTGCTGCAAGGGTGGCCCTGATGAGAAATGGGGCGGTCGATCCTGACGCGAGGGGGGCCCAATATCGTGAGACCGGCTGGTCCGGCTTTGACGACACTGCGCCCCCGCTGAGCACCACGGGCCGGGTGAGATACACCGATGCGATGCATTGGTTGCGGTAAGCCGTCAGGGAGAGCACGGTGGTACGCCGGTAAGCCCGGCGGTCGATCGGCCTCGTGTGTGTCGCGGCAACGCCGAGGCTTGCCTCCGGCGAGGCCACGCAGCCGGCGCAGGTGCCGGATCGAGGTTAGACGGCGGTCGTCGTGATCAGCAGAAGTGTGCCCTCGTTGTCGATCGCAGCCGCGATGACTTCGGCGGCGCTCTTGCCCTTCGCCTTCAGGGCTGCCGACGCTTGCGGAATGGCGTCGATCGAACGCCGCAAACCGTCGAGCTCCTCGCTCTTTCGGTGTGAGATTGCAGCTTTGACCTCTTCCCGGACGGAATTCGGGAGGCTGTCGAGCTCAGTGACCACAATGGTCGTGAATACACGGCTGGGTTCACCGCTGGGCGGCTCCGTTGTCGAGGGATTCGCGGCGCCCTGGGCTGGCACGAATGCTGGTTGTCCCAGGGCGAAGGCCGCACAGGCGGCCAATATCGCCAAGTAGCGCATGACCGTTCCTTTCCAAAGCCATTAGGCAACATGGATTCAACTCGGAGCAACGATCGAAGTTCCAGGCCGGTCCTTCGTCGGCTCTCGCCGCAGGTCGCCTCGAGCCCGCTCGTCCGAGCACGACAATGTGAAGGATTCCCAGGGTGCGACTCGGCGGGTCCCTTGGAATCCCGCCACACTTGTCACTCCCACCCTTCGAGGCCCGGTCGTAATCTACCCCGCGGCCGGCGATCGGCGGATCGTGTCCGCATGGGGCGGACACAGTGCAGCACGATGAAGGGAGCGAGGCGATGACGACGCATGTGGTCGGAACACGCGAAGAGTGGCTCGCAGCGCGCATGGAGCTGCTCGCGGCAGAAAAGGAGCTGACGCGGCGCAGCGACGAGCTGGCGCAGCAGCGCCAGCAACTGCCATGGGTGCGGATCGACAAGCCCTATCGCTTCGAGACGCCTGAGGGGAGCGCCACGCTCACCGATCTCTTCAGGGGGCGCTCGCAGCTCCTCGTCTACCACTTCATGTTCGGACCGAACTACAAGGCGGGCTGCCCGTCTTGCTCATCGATTGCCGACGGCTTCAACGGCTTTACCCATCACCTCGCGAACCATGACGTAATGCTCTGGGCGATCTCGCAGGCGCCGCTCGCGAAGCTGCAGGACTATCAGCGGCGCATGGGGTGGAGCTTCCCCTGGGCCTCCTCCTTCGGCAGCGACTTCAACTTCGACTTCACGGTCTCGATCACCGAGGAGCAGCAGCGTGACGGGACCGCGAGCTACAATTATCGACCGACCCTGCCCTTTGATCCGGAGGGATCGGCCGAGGTCGCAGCCCTTACCGGCACCGACCGCGCGAACTTCATGCGCGAGCGGCCGGGCATGAGCGCCTTCATGCTCGAGGATGGCGTCGTCTATCACAGCTATTCGGCCTTTGCGCGCGGGCTCGACGGCCTCTGGGGCGCCTATCAATGGCTCGACCGCGCTCCGAAAGGGCGCAACGAGAAAGGCTATTGGTGGCGCCGCCACGACGAATACGGCAAGTCCTGAGCGGACGCAGCGCGGCGCCGCGCAACAATGTGGCCCGCGCCCGCACGCAGATTGATACCAGCACTTTGCAGCTGCTCTGCAACCTTGAATCGATCATTGGGGCTCAGCGAATAGAGCCGTCCGGCCCTGGAATCGGTAGGCTTTCTCCCCGCCGTGGTGCCGAATCGCCTTCGACATCACGACGATCGCAGCAAGAGAACGCCTGGGCCGTTATCGATCGCCGCGACATCTGAATCTCGAAGCCGTCGAAGACTTGGTCGGGGCTGGTGGTGTGGTTGCGCGACGAGGTCGGGCTCGCCCAGACGCGTGCCTTGCTGTTTGTCTCGAGCCATTCCGGCCCTAAGAATAGGGCACAGAATAGCGTTCGAAGTTACAGCCGAGCCGTAGAATTATCACCCTCAAATAATTATGTCGTTTCAACCGAATAGCTTGGTCGAAACGCTGCTATGACAGTACATCATACGGCGCTCGCTCAGCGCACGGTCGAGGTAGCTAGAGCGATTCGCGGCAACAGCGGTTTTGACGACATCTAAATCTCACCCTCCACCCCACCTCTCCATCCGACTGTGCGAAGCTCAGCAGATGCCGGCCGCGCTTGCGGATTTGATTGATCTGGCAGCAATTTATTGAAGCCTCGCCTGTCTGTGGTATTGTCGGCGATCGGTAGCGGGGGAGGACACCAATGATCAGGTGGAAAGTCTGCGCCGGAGTGGCCATCACTATCTCTTCGATATTATTCGCCGGCAGTTCGCATGCTGCTGACGTTTGCGAAGCCGTGGCACTGCGGGACGTTCCGGCTATGGAGGACCCGACGTCTATCCTCTCTCAGGGGGAGCACGACCCTGCGGTCACTCAATATCGGGTCAACAAGAAGACCGGCGTCACCTCCTTCTGTTCCCACGGCGGCTATTGCTGTCCCACGCACCTCACGGTCAAGGGACACAAGGTCGAAGCCTTGCGCCTTACGAACTGTAAGATTGGCAAGCGCTATGACGACAAGAATGACCCCGACGAAATAATGTATGACGTAGATGTCTATCGTTCAAAGAATTCTGCCGACACCCTCAGATACGACGATCTCGACAACAAGCTCCTCGGCATGGGTCTTTGCTCCGCCTGCGCGTCCAATGCGGCCGACTACTATCTACACAAGCCAATCTCGCGGTGTGCCCAGCTTGTCAATCAGGCGATAGAAGGCAATCCGATCGCCACGAAGCGACTCGTAGACTTTCCAGGCTATTGCAGTGAGCACTGAGGACTTGAGATACCCCGCTGGAACGCTGCTAGGCCTTCCTGTCGGTCGATCCAGCTTCGAGCAAGCCTCGCCTCTAGATAGCCATGAAGGACGACCACAAGCTGAACGTGGCGACCACAGCCGCGGCGCATCTCCCCTCAGCCCGGACCTGCGCGGGGCTCGTTGAGCGACAAAACGCTACGTCCGTGTTGACCTGGATCAAGGCTGCGCCTTCGTGGGGTAGCTAGGTAAGAATCCCTCAACACGCTACGCGGCGCGCCGTCATATGGACGATACGGTCTACGACTTGATGCGCAAATGCTCTGCCGCCGCACGGGAGGGTTTGGATTTCCCGACCGTTTGGAATGATGTCTTGAGGAGGCATCCTCTCGTGCTCGGCCCGCCAATCCAAGTGTATCATGGCGATCTGCCGCATCTTGAAATTCCGCTCCTGAGTGGGCGACATCTCGTCTACAACTCGTCAAAGAGAGAATTCTCTCTAGTGTAGCTTGGGGGAGGCAGCTGATGCCAAATAGATTTCTGTGCCCCAAATGCCGAGGCCAAAGGATTATTTCCTGCACCCTTTGTGGTGGCAGTAGCAAACAGTCGATTTGCGGTATCGAAATCGGCAACTGCAAGGAGTGCAACGGGACCGGGCAGCGTTTTTGTGATGTTTGTGGTGGTTCCGGTGAAATCGAAGCGGGCCAAGGCGGCGCTGGGGTCGGTCACCGTCCCGCGTTGGAGCAGTTCACTCCGAACGAGCACTAAATTCCGAGCTATCGCCTTTACCGGCCGGGAGATTGAACCCCTTTAGGGCTCGCCTATGAGCCCAAGCTTGTCCCGATTTTGCAAGGATGAGACCGCCGCCACCTCGATCGAGTATGGCGTGATCGCCGCTCTCGGGGCGATCCTGATCGTCTTCACGCTAAGATTGATCGGAGCCTATCTCGGCACGAGCTTCGGCACCGCCAGCCAAATCGTAAGCGGCGGATCAGTCCCCAAGTGAGAGGGTACTTCGGCTACCTATTCGGCCTTTGCGCGCGGGCTCGACGGCCTCTGGGGCGCCTATCGGTGGCTCGACCGCGCTCCGGAAGGCCGCAATGAGAAAGGCTATTGGTGGCGCCGCCACGACGAATTCGGCAAGTCCTGAGCGGTATGCTGCTCATACAGCATTGAATCGCGACTCACCCTCCAGCGATAATGGGAACTAGAGGTGCCGGACCCGGCGACAGGGCAGAAGTGCCGGCCGCGCCGATTGATAGTGCCGGACGCCCATGGGAAGCTCCCAGATGGCAGCGAGACAAACTTGAACTTGCCCGTGCCGTTGCTCAGCGACCCTGCTTAATCAGGGAGAGGATGATGAAGCGCCTGATTCCGGTTGCCGCCCTCGTGGCGGGATACTGCGCCTTCTCCACGACCGAAGCCGGCGCGGTCGTCTGCGCCCGCGGCGTCCGCGGGGCCGGTTGCGCCGGGCCGCGCGGCGCCGTGGTGGCACGGCACCCACCAGTCTATCGCGGCGCTGCCGTCGTTCGCCGGCCCGTCTATCGGGGTGGCGTCGCCTGCTATGGGACATGGCATGGCGGGGTCTGCCGTCACTGGTAGGCGGCCAATCCGCAGATGGGTCGCGCATGGTGCGACGCGTCACTTGCGACCCGTCACTGCCCTCAACCGACAACTCGCCGATCATCAACGCCGCTTGATGAGGTCGAGCGAGGCGGGGATGTTTTCGGACGCCGCGTCGCACACGATCATGGGGTCGACCTCGATCAGAGCCCCCATGATTCGTTCGACCTGCTCGCGACGCCTTCGGAAAAGGCTGGTGTCTCGTGTCCGGGCAGATGGCTGCTCCAGCCAGGCGCTCAGCTGCTCAGCGGCGGTCGCGTCGATGGCGAACAGACACTGGCCGCTGCCGCCGCGCTCGAGCGCCAATGCGGTGCCGACCGCTTCGGCGACCTGGAGCCTACCAGCGACCGAGTCGAAGCCTTGCAACGTCTGATCCAGTTCCGGCGACCCTGCCTCGGCGATGCAGACGTTCACGAGCCAGGCGAGGCAGAGCCCGCTGGACAGGGCGTGAATGGCCTTGCGCATCATCGCCTCCACGGCCAAGCCCAATGAAGCCAGATATATGCGCCTTGCCGAGCGAAAGCATCAGGCACGACGAATGGACCGCCGGGTGATTGGGCCGCCGGCTTCCAGCCGGCATCTTAGCTAAAAACCTCGCGTGCCGGGACCTGTACGCCCGCAACGCGCGATGCTACGGCGTTGGCGGTGAATGCCGGCCGGAGGCCGGCGGCGGTCAGGATGAGAGTGCATGCCGACTGGAAGCCAACGGTCCGGCGAGGGGGACCTCGCCCGCCATTGGGCGGCGGCAGGCGAGGTCCTGACCACGGCGGGGATTGACCGGGGGAGTGATCATCCGTGGCTGATCTCAAAGACTCCCGGCTCCGGACGAATATTCCACCCGCTCACGGCAATGGGAGCGGGCCATGAGGCGCCGCGGGTGACTCACGGGGCGCTGATCCCAGAGCACGACCGAGACTTCCACCACACCGGCCTAGCACCGCGACAGCAGGTCTTGGCCGACCGGCACGGTATGTATTGAAAATTTCGCCTATGTTAACGCTTGAAATTCCAATTCACTCGCGCTACGCTTCAGCTAATGATGCCGCTCCGGCCGCGTGCTGGGCGCACGGGGAGGTTACGATCGCAATGACAGACAGGCGACCGGACAGGCCATTGCCGCGGGAGTACAGCGCGCTCGATACGTTCGCCTTCCCAGTCGGGCGGCTACGGCAGCGGTGTGCAGGCTAGAGCCTTGGCAGAGCCGGGCTTCCTCGGTGTTGTCGGCTTCGGGTCACAGGGATGGGGCGCCGTCCTGTTGTCGGGCGCCGTCGTCACGCTGGCGGCAGCCCTATGCGGTCTCGGTCTCGGCGCGCTCATCGGCGCGTTCGGCGCCTGGGCCAAGCTGTCCGGCGGGCGGCTGCTGCAAGGATTGGCCGAGACCTACACGACCGTGCTTCGCGGCGTGCCCGACCTGCTCGTCATCTATCTGCTCTATTTCGGCAGCAGCTCGGTGCTGACTTCAGTCGCTGGCCTCTTTGGGCAGGAGGGCTACTTCGCGCTGCCGGGCTTTGTCGCCGGCACGATCGCCATCGGCATCATCTCTGGGGCTCAGAGCACCGAGGTGTTCCGCGGCGCCTTCCGAGCGGTGTCGCCTGGCGAGATCGAGGCGGCGCGCGCCTGCGGCATGCCGCCTTTCCTGCGCTTCCGGCGCATCATCGCGCCGCTGACGTTGCGCCATGCGCTGCCAGGAATGGGCAATGTGTGGCTCGGCCTGCTGAAAGAGTCCTCGCTGCTCTCGGCGACCGGCGTGGCCGAGCTGATGCGGCAGGCGCAGGTGGCCGCGGGATCCACGCGGATGCCCTTCGATTTCTATATCGCCGCGGCCATTCTCTACATTGTGCTGGCGATGGGCTCCGGTCTCCTCGTCGAGGCGGGCGAGCGGCATTACTCGCGCGGTGTGCGCAGGACATGATGAACCTTCCCTTCATCTTCGAGACGCTGGAGCGCCTGATCGCTGGCATCCCGCTCACGCTGGAGCTCGCCACCCTTTCCGTTGCCGCCGGCGGCTGCATCGGTCTTTGCATCGCGTTGATGCGGCTCTCCGGGCGCTGGCCGCTTGTCGCCTTCGCCTGGCTCTACGTGCAGCTCATGCGCAGCACGCCGCTCCTGGTGCTGCTCTTCCTGATCTATTACGGTCTCGGGCAATTCGCCGCGGTCCGGAACGGTCCGCTCTGGCCGGTCCTGCGCGAGCCCTATTGGTGCGCGTTGATCGCGCTCTCCTTCAACAGCGCGGCCTATGCGGCCGAGATCATCCGCGGCGGCCTCTTGTCGGTCGGCCACAAGGAGAGGGAGGCAGCGCTCGCCTGCGGCATGTCGCGGCTGCTCTACATGCGCCGTATCATGCTGCCGCTGGCTATCCGGCAGGCACTGCCGGCCTATGGCAACGAGGCGATCGCCATGGTCAAGGCGACCTCGCTCGCCTCGCTGGTGACGCTGATGGAGATCACCGGCATCGCGGCTTCGATCGCGTCGGAGACCTACAGGCCGATCGGCGCCTTCGTGGCGGCCGGCGCGCTCTACTTGGCGATCACCTTCCTGCTCACGCGCGCCGTGAAGGCGATGGAATATCGCCTAACACGGCATCTGCGCCCGCCGCCGACGGCGCCAGCACCGTATCCGAGTGGAGCTTCGGCATGAACGGCGAAAGGCCGCCCACAGTTGATCTGCGCGAGCTGCGCAAGCGCTTCGCCGGGCTCGAGGTGTTGCGCGGCGTGTCGCTGCAGGCAGCGGAGGGTGAAGTTATCTCCATCCTCGGATCGTCGGGGTCGGGCAAGTCGACACTCCTGCGCTGCATCAACATGCTCGAGATACCCGACGCCGGCACGGTCACTGTCGCCGGCGAGACGGTTCGGCTCGTTCCGTCTCGGAACGGGGCGCGCCAGCCCGCCGATCGGCGCCAGGTGGACCGCATCCGCGCGCGTATCGGCGTGGTGTTCCAGAGCTTCAATCTCTGGTCGCACATGACGGTGCTCGAAAATGTCATCGAGGCGCCTGTCCATGTGCAGAAGCGGCCGCGGGCGGAGTGCATCGCCGAGGCGCAGGAACTGCTTGCCAAGGTCGGCATTGCCGACAAGCGCGACCACTATCCCGCGCATCTCTCCGGCGGGCAGCAGCAGCGGGCTGCGATCGCCCGGGCGCTTGCCATGCATCCCGCCGTCATGCTGTTCGATGAGCCGACATCGGCGCTCGACCCCGAGCTCGTGGGCGAGGTGTTGCGGGTAATGCGCGCGCTTGCCGAGGAGGGGCGCACGATGCTCGTCGTCACCCATGAGATGGGCTTCGCCCGCGATGTATCGAGCCGCGTCGTCTTTCTGCACCGTGGCGTCGTCGAGGAGGAAGGGCCGCCCGACATCGTCTTTGGCGCCGCCCGATCAGAGCGGTTCCGACAATTCGCCGGCAGGTGAAACTCCGCAGTTATTCGTCCACCACAACGAGGAAACGCCGATGAAAGCATCGCGACTGAGAGCATGGCTATTCACGGGAGCGGCCGCCGTCGGGCTGGTCAGCCTTAGCGCAAAGGCCGATGACAAGAAATGGACGGAAGTCCGCATCGTCACGGAGGGCGGCTTCGTGCCGTGGAATTACACCAAGCCCGACGGAACCGTGGCCGGGTTCGAGATCGACCTTATCCACAACCTCTGCGACCGAATGCAAGTCAAATGCACGATCGCCACGCAGTCGTTCGACAGTATGATTCCGGCCCTGACCAGCGGGAAATACGACGCCATTGTCGATGATGTCGCCATCACGCCGAAACGCGAGGAGGTGATTGCCTTCTCGGCACCTTACGCGGCGCTTTGCTACACCTTCGCCACCCTCAAGGACAGCGACATCGCCGGGAAGCTGCCGCGCGATGACCGGATCGTGCCGCTCGGCGATGAAGCCGCCGCCGCCAAGGCGCTCGAGCCGGTCAAGGCTGCGCTCAAGGACAAGTCGATCGGCACGCTGTCCGCCGGCACGTCCGTGGCGTTTGTCGATACCTATCTCAAGGGAGTGACGTTGACGCGTCAGTATAAGACGCCGGATGCTCGCGACCTCGACCTCGTCAGCGGCCGCGTTGATGTCATCATCGGCTCCAAGGACGCCTTGCTCGGTGCCGCTGCCAAGCAGGGCAATAGCGGCATAACGATCGCTGGCCCGTGCTTCCAAGGTGGCGTGGTCGGCAAGGGCGCGGGAATTGGCCTTCGCAAAGAAGACAGCGCGCTCAGGGCGTTGTTCGACAAGGCCATCCAGGGGGCCTTGGCGGACGGCACCATCCGGAAGCTGTCGGAGCCTGTTTTTCACATGGATGTGTCCCCGCAATAGCAGGCCTGTCTACCCGCGGCTCGAAACGAAAGACATCGTTCCCATGTCCTTTCCTGCATCGATGTCCTTGCCAGCACGCTCCGCTCGCTCCTTGCGTGTCGGCGTTGATTCCGGTGGAACCTTCACAGATATCTGCCTCTACGACGCCGACGCCCAGACCATCAGTGTCTGGAAGGTGAGCAGCACGCCGCAAGACCCGTCTCTCGGCATCGCCAGCGGCATCGAGCAGGGGCTCGCCTCCGTGAAAGCCAGCGCAAATGAGAGGATCGATGTCTCCTATCTCGGTCACGGGACGACGGTCGCGACCAACGCGCTGATCGTCGGTCGTGGTGCGCAGACCGGCATGATCACAACGCGCGGCTTCCGCGACGTGATCGAGATCAGGCGGCAGAAGCGGGATTCGCTCTACGATCTGCAGACGGAGAAGCCGCGCATCCTGGCGCGGCGCGACCATCGGCTGGAGGTCAGCGAGCGTGTCCTCTTCGACGGCAGCGTCCTGCAGGCCCTCGATGAGGACGAGGTGCGCGCCGCCGCGAGGCGCCTGCGAGAGGAGGGCGTGCGCGCCATCGCGATCTGCTGTCTTTTCAGCTTCATCGCTCCTGGCCACGAAGCGCGCATCCGAGCCATCGTCGAGGAGGAGATTCCCGGCGCGTTCTTCAGTGTGTCGCACGAGGTCGCACCGGAATTCCGCGAGTATGAGCGATTCTCGACCACGGTGGTCAATGCCTATCTCGGTCCGATCATGCGCGAATATCTCAGCCGGCTGCAGCCGCGGCTCGCCGATAT
>Ga0318562_10000898_pt1 | contig 13370 bp, 10 predicted proteins | sample GRESIP066b5f18_FD_203688 | JGI IMG/M metagenome (GOLD analysis project Ga0318562, IMG submission 203688) | Tropical soil microbial communities from Luquillo Experimental Forest, Puerto Rico - GRE.SIPMG.066b5f18 | ecosystem: Environmental > Terrestrial > Soil > Tropical forest > Bulk soil... | reverse complement strand
GCACGTCGTCGCGTTCGTCCAGCCTCGGATCCTGGCGGGCCGCCACGATCAGCCGGTCGATGATCGCGTCGTATTCGCGGCGGTACGCGTGCGCGCGGCCCCACGGGCTCCACCGGCCCAGATCGGTACGCGGGATCGGCAGGGCGACGAGCCGTGAGCCGAGTTTGACCATCGCCGGGAGCAGCGTCCGCAGCTCGGCCAGCTCGGCGCCGTCCGCCCCGAACACCGCGCGCAGGATCGCGTTGAGCGTGATGCGCATCATCGGGCCGAGCACGGCGAACTCGCGGCCCTCTGGCCAGGACGCCATCTCGCGGACCGCCTCCTGTTCGATGATGGCCTCGTAGGCGCGGAGCCGCCGGCCGTGGAACGGCGGGGTCAGCAGCTTGCGCTGCTTGCGGTGCGCGTCGCCGCTGATCGCGAAGAAGGAATTGGGGCCAAGGATCAGGCCCAGGTTGAAATCGAGGATGTCGGCGAGCTCCGGACTGGTCATGAACAACTGCTTGACCTCGGCCGGGTCGCTGATCACGACGGCTTCCCCGAAGATCGGGACATTGATCCTGAAGGCGGAGCCGTACCGGTCGTGCATCCTGCGCATCATCCACAGCGGAGCAATGATCGCCAGGCCGCCCTGCACGAAGCGCGGGAGCGATGGGCCATCCGGCAGTGTCACGGTGTTCATGCGCGCCTCCGGTCGACGGTACGCGGACGTACCACATCGACGGTACGTCAGAGTACCATGATGTACAAGTCTGCGGTCCCCGGAGGGATAGCCTGACGACTGTGAGTACCGCGCAGCCCGAGGTCGCGAGCCCCGAGACGGGAGCAGCGCCGGCCGAGTTCCGGCGGCGGCTGCTCGAGGGCATGGCCGCGGCCATCCGCGAGTGCGGTTTCCGCGACTCGACGGTCGCGGACGTGGTGCGCCATGCCCGTACCTCGCGCCGGACGTTCTACGAGCACTTCCCGAGCAAGCAGGCCTGCTTCATGGCCCTGCTCCAAGAGGCCAGCGCGGCGATGGTGCAACAGATCGCGGCCGCGGTCGATCCGGGAGCGCTGTGGGACGCTCAGGTGCGGCAGGCCATCGAGGCCTGGATCGCAGCGGAGCAATCTGATCTGGCCCTCACGCTGAGCTGGATCCGGGATCTCCCCTCGCTCGGCTCCGACGCCCACCACCTGCAGCGTGAGGTGCTCGAGGCCTTCGTCGTGCTCATCCAGAACCTCAGCGACACCCCGAACTTGCGAGCCGCGGGCGTCGCCCCGCCCTCCCGCCAGCTTGCGGTCCTGTTGTTCGGCGGCCTGCGCGAACTGATCGCCACCACGGTCGAGGACGGCGGTGACATCGGGGACATCACCGAAGTAGCGGTCCAGGCGACTACGGCGCTGCTCGGCCCGCGACACCCCGGCCGGCTACACCATCCCTGAGCTGCGCAGCGCGGCGACCTCGGCGTCCGTGAGCCCCAGTTCGGCCAGGATGGCGTCGGTGTGCTCACCGACCGCGGGGATCGGGCCGAGATCGGGCGGCGCGCCACCGGTACTTACCGGGAAGGGCAGGGTCCGTATCGGGCCGGTCGGCGATTCCATCTCGGCCCAGCGATGCTCGAGCTGCGGATGGGCCAGCAGGTCACCGACCGTGTTGAGCCGGGCGTTCGCGATCTGCGCGGCGTCCAGCAGCGCTAGCACCTCGTCCGGCGGGCGCGTGCCCAGTGCCGCCTCGATCTCGCGGTCCAACTCGCCTCGCGCGGCGACCCGCGCCGCGTTGGTCGCGAACCGGGGGTCGTCGGCGAGTTCGGGCCGCCCCAGCACCTGGGAACAGAGCCGGTGCCATTCGCGGTCGTTCTGCACCCCGAGCTGCACCGTGCCGCCACCACCGGTGCGGAACGACCCGTAGGGTGCGATCGTCGCGTGGCTGGTGCCGGTCCGGGCCGGGGGCACACCTGTGTACATCGCGTAGTACATGGGCTGGGCCATCCACTCGGTCAGCGACTCGAACAGCGACACCTGCAGCGCGGCGCCCACGCCGGTGCGTTCTCGCGCGTACAGCGCGGCCAGGATCGAGCTGAACGCGTACATGCCCCCGGCGATATCGGCGACCGAGATGCCGGCCTTGGCCGGGGCGTCCTGAGTACCGGTGACCGAGAGCAGGCCGGTCTCGCACTGGATCAGGAGGTCGTAGGCTCTCCGGTCACCGAACGGCCCGTCCGGCGCGTAGCCGGAGACGTCGCACACGATGAGCCGCTGGTCGCGGACTCGCAGAACCTCCGCCGACAGGCCCATCCGGGCCGCGGCGCCCGGGGCCAGGTTCTGGACGAACACGTCCGCCCGGTCGATGAGGCGGCCCAGCACGGACCGGCCCGCGGCGCTCCCCAGATCCAGGCTCAGCGACTGCTTGCCGCGGTTGAGCCAGACGAAATAGCTGGCCAGCCCCTTGACGGTGGTGTCGTAGTGCCGGGCGAAGTCACCCGAGCCCGGCCGCTCGACCTTGATCACCCGGGCGCCCAGGTCGGCCAGCTGACGGGTGGCGAACGGCGCGGCGACCGCCTGCTCGACCGACACCACGGTGACACCGGTCAGCGGAACCGGCATGTGACCGCTCCGAGGTCGCCGAAGTCCGCGTGGATCACGTCGCCAGCCTGGACGAAAACCGGCCGGGTGAACGAGCCGGCCAGGATCACCTGGCCAGCGGGAAGGTCCTCGTCGTACCGGGCGAGTCGGTTCGCCAGCCAGGCCACACCGTTGGCCGGGTGGCCGAGCACGCCGGCCGCGACGCCGGTCTCCTCGATCGCCTCATTGACGTAGAGCAGGGCGGCGACCCGGCGCAGGTCGCAGGCGTCGGGGCGGACGGCGCGGCCGCCCACTACGATCCCGGCGTCGGCCGCGTTGTCCGAGATGGTGTCGACGATGGTGCGCAGGTGACCGGTGTCCGGGTCGCTCATCTGCACCCGCGCGTCCAGGATCTCCAGCGCGGGCGTGACCCACCGGGTGGCGTCGAGGACGTCCAGCGCGGTCACCCCGGGTCCCTTCATCGGCTGGTCGAGGACGAACGCGAGCTCGACCTCGACGCGGGGCCGGATGAACCTCCCGGCCGGCACCGTCCCGCCGTCGTCGAAGAACATGTCGTCGAAGATGACGCCGTAGTCCGGCTCGCTGATCGATACCGCCTGCTGCATAGCCCGCGAGGTGAGGCCGATCTTGCGCGCCTTGATCGCGCGGCCCTCGGCGACCTTGAGCGCGACCAGCGCTCGCTGCACGCGGTAGGCGTCCTCGACGGTCATGTCCGGGTACTGCAGGGACAACTGGCGGATCGGCGTGCGCGAGCGCTCGGCCGCCAGCAGGCGCCGCGCCGCGTCGGTCACCGCGTCGTCATCGAGCACCCTCATAGGGTCCCACGGAACGCCAGGCCCGCCAGCAGTTCGCGCTCGGTCTCGGTCAGCGGGACCGGGCCAGCCCCAGCACCCCGGGATGCCTTCACCAGCACGCACTCAGCCAGGGCGACACACGCTCCGTCCTGGAAGGCGGCCTGGGCCAGCACGTAGGACGAGACGCCGACGCGCAGCACGGCCGAGGCCACCTCCACCGAGCCGGGATACCGCCCCTCGCGCAGGAACTCCAGGGTGATCGTGGCCAGCAGCAGGGTCAGCCCGCTGGCCGCCGGCAAGTCCATGACCCGGTGATGCAGGTCGGCGCGGCCCTCCTCGAACAGGCGGCCGAAGGCGCCGTTGTTGAGATGACGGTTCGGGTCCATGTCGCTGTACAGCGTCCGGTGCGCGAACCGGACGGGATAATTCGCGGCGTGAAGCCGGTCGGCCTGCCCGGCCAGCCGGCGGCTCACAGACGCCTGGCCGGGGCTCGCACGCGCGTTCGCATAGCTGGATTATGGCCGAGAGCCCGGCCAAGTACGGTACCTCGATGCCCGCTGCGTGTCCTACGGACGTACCTCGTAGACCAGGTTGAACGGGGTCTCGGCGGCACGCCGGAACCTGGTGAAGCCCGCCTCGGTCACTACCCGCCTGATGGCGGCCTCGCCGGCCTGCGCGCCGAGTGCATAGCCACCCGGCTGCGACATCGCGTTCGGCACGCACAGCAACGTGGAGAAGCTGTAATAGACGCGCCCGACCGGGTTCATGTTGCCCGCGGGATCATCGGTCGCGAAGGGCTCGACGACGAGCCAGGTGCCGTTCGGCTTGAGCACCCGCCGGATACGCCGGGCGGCGGCGAGCGGATCGCCCATGTCATGCAGGCAGCCGAGGGTGGCGGCGAGATCGTAGCCGGACCCGGACAAGGATGCCGCCGTGGCAACCTCGAACGTCACCCGGTCGGTAACCCCAGCGTCGCGGGCCCGCTCGCGGGCCCGCCTGATCGACGGCTCATGGTCGTCCGAGCCGACGAACCGGGAGTTCGGGTACTCCTGCGCGAGCCGTACGGTCGACGCGCCGGGCCCGCAGCCGATGTCCGCGACGCTGGCTCCGGTTCGGAGTTTGTCGGCCACGCCGTCCAGGGCCGGGATCCAGGACCGGATGAGGTTATCGATATAGCCGGCCCGGAACAGCTGCTCACAGCCGGCGACCACGTCCTCGTCACGCTGGTGCCAGCCCAGGCCGGTGCCGGTGCGGAAAGCCTCGGTGATCCGCGGCTCGGCCCGCAACGCGTCCAGAGCCAGCACGAACGCGCCTGGAGCATAGATGGCACCGTCGGGTTTGGCCAGGGCGAAGGCCTGTTCCTCGGTCATCGAGTAGGCGTCGTCAGCGGCGTCATATTCGACGTAGCCACCTGCCGCCTGCCCGCGCAGCCACTCGGTGACGTAACGAGGATTGGTGTGAGTGCGCTCTGCTAGTGCCTCAGCGTTGGCCGGCTCGGCCGCTAGTGCCTGGTAGAGGCCGAGCCGGTGCCCGATTACGACGTTCGCGGCCGCGGCCATAGCGCCAAGATCCGACACGAACCGGCCCACGAACTCGTTCAGCATGTCCTCGTTGATAGCCATGATGAGCCTCGCCTGACCGGGTAAGAGTCTGAGGCGATCGCGGTCGGCCAAGGCTAGCTATGGCTTTATGTTCTGGTTGATGTGGAAGAGGTTGTCGGGATCGTACTTCCGCTTGACTTGAACCAGCCGGTCGTAGTTCTGCCGATAGTTGGCCGGGATTTTGCCGTAATCGTCATCCTGCATGAAGTTGATGTATCCGCCCTGCTCCGAATACGGAGCCATGGCCTGGTAGTAGTCGCGCACCCACCCGATCCGCTCGGCATCCTTCGCCGGGTCGTTCCATGCGGCCAGCAATACCATCCCGTAGGTGGCCTCGCGGTAGGCGAAGGCCGTGTCGTCGGGTCCGACCCGATGGCAGGCGCCGTTGATCGGGTAGAGATGCATCGTCGCGCTCACCTCGGGAACCCGGGACCCATGTTCGACATGGGCCGCGATCGCGGCCTCGGGCAGCTCGTTGACGAAGGCACCCTTCCAGTAGGCGCGGATCCCCTTCGGATAGAGGGGGTCGAACGCGCTGTTCAGCGCGGGGTACGGGAGCGGGCCCGTCCCGTTAGCCACCACCGGAGCGACATCCATGAACGGCTTGAGGATCCTCTCGGCCTGGTCGAGCGGGCCGGCCCAGTGCACCACGGCGAGCGCCAGGGTGTCCCCGTGCCGGTTCTCGGGGATGAATGGCAGCGGCGGGGCGATCTGGAACCCAGGAAAGCCGCCGAATTGCTCAGGCGCGTCCCGGATGAATTCGTCGAACATCTGCAGCAGGGCCGCGGCGTCCTCGAGGTTGTAGAAGATCGGACCGGCAAACACCTGGTCGACCTCGTGCAGGCGGTATTCGAACGACGTGACGACGCCGAAGTTGCCGCCCCCGCCGCGAAGTCCCCAGAAGAGATCCTCGTTCTCATGCTCGCTGGCGGTGACGAATTGTCCGTCGGCGGTGACCACATCGGCTGAGATCAAGTTGTCGATCGACAGCCCGTATCCGCGGGTGAGGTAACCGATGCCACCGCCGAGGGTGAGGCCCGCGATGCCGGTAGTGGAGATGATGCCGCCGGTGGTCGCCAGGCCGAAGGCGTGCGTGGCGTGGTTGAAATCGCCCCACGTGGTGCCCGCTTCGGCGCGCGCGGTCTTGTTCCTTGGATCGACACGCACGCTGTGCATCGGTGTCATGTCAATGACCAGGCCGTCGTCGTTCGTGCCGAATCCGGGTGCGCTGTGCCCGCCGCCCCGGATGGAGAGGCCCAGCCCATTGTCCCGGGCGAAGTTGACGCCGGCGATGACGTCAGCCACCTGGTCAGCGCGGAGCACCGCCAGCGGACGCTTGTCGAACATGCCGTTGTGCACGGCGCGCGCCGCGTTGTAATCCTCGTCGTCAGCCGTTATCACGCGGCCTCGTACCTGCTCACGCAGGTGCCCGACGCTGAGGCCCGTGGTCGGTCCCTCGACCCGTGTGTCTGTCATGGTTTACGTCTCCCTGTGCCCGATAGGTCCCCAAGTGCCTGTTGGCCCCCAGGTTCCGCTGCGTCATTGCACTGGCGTTGCAACCGCGCTGCAATCGGCCCCGATAGAACCGGGGAAACACCGATTCCCGGGGGAGGCGGCGATAAGGGCGAGGTATCCGGATGCCAAAGGCTTCATCGAGCGCGATCCCGCCTGCCTGGCTAACCTAATCTAGGGCTGCATCCGATACAGACGCCGATGTTTGACACCGCCCGCCCGGCATCCCGTCGTGATGGTCCTCGCGCTGCGGCATTTGCATCCGCGGAGCATGCACGACAAGGGAGCCTATGCATCGCACAAGAGCCCACATCCGCCCCTACCGCCCCGGCGACCTCGACGCCTTGTACCGGATCTGCCTCCTGACCGGCGACAACGGCCAGGACGCGACCTCGCACTTCCACGACCCCCAGCTACTCGGGCACTTCTTCGCAGCGCCCTACGGGTTGTTCGAGCCATCCCTGGCCTTTGTGGCCGAAGACAGCGAAGGCGTGGGCGGCTACATCCTCGGCGCGCTCGATACCCGGGCTTTCGAGGAACAGCTGGAAAGCAAATGGTGGCCCCACCTGCGCACTCGCTATCCCGACCCGTCGGCCATCCTTGCGCCAGAGCAGCGGACGCCCGACCAGCACGTGGCGTACATGATCCACCATCGCTGGCACATCCCGGAGGAGTTGGCCGCGCGCTATCCCTCGCATCTGCACATTGACCTGCTACCGCGCCTGCAGGCCGGCGGATACGGCCGCCGGCTGACCGACACACTGATCACGGCGCTGCGTAGCCAGGGATCGGAGGGAGTGCACCTGCACGTCACCCACGGCAACCGGCGCGCGGCCGGGTTCTACCGGCACCTCGGCTTCACTGAGCTCGCCGCCACCGACGCCGATCTCCCGGTCCCCGGCCTGCACCTTTTCGGTATGGACCTACGGGCCGCGCCTAGCGCTGCCCGGCAGCGGGCATACCAGGCTTGACCCCGCTACCGGCCCGCGAAACCGACCTGGTCATGGCCGTGCGGATCGCGCTTCCCGCAGGACGTGCGGCAGCCCGTGCTCGTGGGCCAGTTGCTCGGCGCGCCGCAACTGGGTCCGGGCCAGGTCGTCTTTACCCATCCGGAGCAGGGCATGTCCGTCGATGGCCAGCGTGGCCGCCAGGGTCGGGATCCACGGGACCCGCTCGGCTACGGCGAGGAGCGGGGCCAGGACCGCACGGGCCCGCTCCGGATCGCCGCTCCCGAGCCAGGCCCTGGCCAGCGACATGCATGCCTCGTCGCCGAACATCCACGCGCTGTCGGCCGGGATGCTGGCCTGCTCGAGCAGCCGGTCGGCGTCGGCCAGGACCGCCGGTGAGCCCGTGGCTTCAGCCAGCGGCGCCGCGCAGCGCAGCAGGTTGGCCTCGCCGCCTCCCGCCTCGGCCGCCGCCAGACCGCGCTCGAACAGCTTGATGGCCGCGGTGCGGTCACCAGTCACCTGCAGCGTGGCGCCCAGCAGGGCGCAGGCCTGCGCCTCTCCCCAGAGGTGCTCGTATCGGTCGGACAGGTCCAGTGCTCGGCGGCCTATGGCCAGCGCCTCGTCGTCGCGCCCGCGGAGCCGGGCCAGCCAGCCGAGGTGCATCATGAAATGGGAGGCGTAGGAGGGGTAGCCGCCGCGGCGGTTGACCTCGAGGGCGGTCTGCATCGCGGCTTCCGCCATGTCCCAGTCGGCCGAGGCAATGTACAGGAACGCGGTTTCGAACTCGGCCCATTGCAGTCGGCCAAGATCGTCCAAGCGGCGCAGCAATGGCTTGAGCTCGGCCAGGGCGGCCGCCTGGCCCTGGGCATCCCCGACATTCAGACAGGCGATCTTGAGGGCGTCCAGCCCGGCCGCCAGGGCGCGCTCGTCGGCGGCGGCCCGGCCGGCGGCGACCGCGCGCCGGGCGTAGTCCAGGGCGGCGTCCAGCCGCAGCTGGAATCCGGCGATGATGGTCAGCCGGGCCAGCAGGTCGGCCTCGCTGGCCCGGTCGCCGAGCGACATGGCGATCCGCAGCCCAGTCTCGGCGTGGGACGTCGCCGCGGGCAGGCCGCGCGTGGCCGCGAAATCGCCGCTGAGGTAGCGCAGGGCCAGCATCTCCAGCCGCCGGTCGCCGGCGGCCCGCGCGCCGGCCAGCCCTTCGGCCAGATCGGCCAGGGCAGCATCGTTGGCGCCGGCCGCCTCGCGCGCGCGGGCCCGGACGACCAGGGCCCGGGCCCGCGCCTCCGCGTTGCCGCTGCGCTCGGCCGCGTCCAGTGCCTGCGTGCTCAGCGCGATCGCGTCGCTCGCCGTATGCCGCCGCAAGGCATCCTCGGCCGCCAGCAGCCAGGCCCGCGCCGCCCGGAGCCAGTCGCCCGCGGCCGCGGCGTGCCGGGCCAGCGACTCCGGCTGCCCGGTCAGCAGGTCGGCCGCACGCCGGTGGTAGGCCAGCCGGGTCGGCTCGGGCGTGGTGGCGTACAGCACCTCCCGGATGAGGTCGTTGGCGAACTCGTAGTTCCGGCCGCTGGCCACCAGCAGCCTGGCCTGCAGCGCCTGTTCGCAGCGCTCGACCGCGGCGGCCGGGGTGAGCTGGAGCAACTCGCCGAGGGTCAGCGGATCGATCGCGGCGCCGAGCACCGAGGCCGCCCGCAGCAGCGTTTCGGCGGCCCGCCCGGTCTGCCTGACCCGGGCCTGAACCGCGCTGCGCAGCGACTGGGGCATGACTCCCTGGGCCGGGTCGGCGTCTCCGCCCGCCAGGGCCCGCAGCACCTCTACCACGAACAACGTGTGGCCACCGGTGCGCTGCAGGATGGAGTCGGCCAGCGCGCCCTGCCCAGCCGCGCGGGCCAGTTGCCCGACCGCCGCCGGGCTGAGCGGGCCCACCTCGACCCGGGTGGCCATCGGGGCGAGCGCGGCGCTGATCTGCTGATCGTGCTCGGCTCGGACGGTCACCACCACGAGCAGCCGGTCGCCGGACATGTGACGGCCGAGGTAGTGAATGAACTCGGCGGTCGATTGCCCCGCGTACTGCAGGTCGTCCACGACGAGCAGGACGGGCGCGCGTTCGGCCAGGCCGGCCAGGAACGCGGTCACCGCCTGGAAGGACCGGCCCCGTTCCATGTCCGGGCTGCCCCGCCAGGCCGGCGGCGGCCCGAGCAGCGCGGCCACCTCGGGCAGCAGGGCCGCGGCGGCCGGTCCGTGCTCACCGAGCATCTGCTGGAGCACGCTCGCGGTCGTCCGGGCCGCGACCGGCGCCATGGCCTCCACGATCGGCTGCAGGAACAGCGAGCGCTCGGCCTCGTAACAGCGGGTGCGCAGCACGGTCGCGCCGGTCTCATCCGCCTCCGCCGCGAGATCCTCGGCGAGGGTCGTCTTACCGATCCCGGCCTCCCCGATGATCACGATCAGCCCGGGATCCCCGGCGACGGCACGACCCCAGGCGTCGCGCAGGACCGCGGTCTCCGCTTCGCGTCCCACCAGGGTCGGCTGCTTCAGTCGAGGCGTCTGAGGTGACTGGGATGGTCGGAACGGCTGGGGTAGATGAGACGGGTGCCGCCGCAGGACGGCCAGGTGCAGCTCCTGAGTCTGCGGCGCCGGGTCCACGCCCAGCTCGTCGGCAAGTCGCTCGCGCAGTGCCGCGTAGACCACCAGAGCCTTGGCGGGCTCACCGGCCGCGGCGCAGGCCGACATGTACCACCGGTGAGCCGTCTCGTCGAGCGGGTCAGCCGTCGCGGCGGCTTCGGCGTAGCGGACCGCTGCGCGGGCGTCTCCGGTCGCCAGCGCCGCCTCGGCGGCGGCCAGCTGAGCCCGGCGAAGTAGCGTACGCAGCTCATCGCGGGCCGGGTCCACCCAGGACGAGTACGGCTCGTCGGCCAGCGCGGTGCCCGCGGACAGCAGGGCGAGGGCCTGCTCGGCGGCGGCCAGGGCGATCGCGGGCGAGGCCGCCAGTTTCCGCTCCGCGTGTTCGCAGTACCGGGCGGCCAGATCGAGGTCGACGCTGACCTCGGGGGAGTCGGCGAGTCGGTAACCCGGCCGGCCGCCCAGGATCACGCCGGAACCCAGCACTCCGCGCAGCCTGCTGACCAGGGAGGCGATGTTCTGCTCGGCGGCCGCCGGGGGCTGGCCGGTCCACAGCACGTCGATGATCCGCTGCACCGGGACCAGGCCCGGCCGTTCCACCGCGAGCAGCTTCAGCAACGTCCGGGACTTGCGGCTGCCCAGCTCGCCGTCCGAAAGCACGGCGCCATCACGGATGACGCCGAACGCACCCGCCAGACGCAGCTCGACCCGCGAGGCAACGGCCGGTCCCGCGGGCTTGTCCCTCCCCACAAGCACTTCTTACCGCTGGTCAGCGCGATCCGGCAAGGCCCGCCTGTTCCCGGGAGCACCACCAGGTGGAGCGGCCGCCGACGGTGCCGTGCACCATTTCCGCGCCGCAGCGCGGGCAGCTGCCGCCCGGGCGGCGGGCCGCGATGACGTCGCCGGTGTGCGCACCGCCGCCTGTCGCCAGCGCGGAGGCCAGCACTGACCGCAGCGCGCGGTACAGTCGGTCGACGTCCTTTCGCTGCAGGCGATTGACCGGGGTGCCGGGTGAGATCCTGGCCTGCCACAGGATTTCGTCGGCCAGCAGGTTTCCGATTCCGGCGATCTTGGACTGGTCCAGCAGACGTGCCTTGACCGCGATCGTCCCCTTGCTGATCAGCGCCCGGAACTGAGCCGGGGTAACCTCAGCCGCGTCCGGGCCGAGCGCGTCGATATCGGGGTTGAGCACGATGCGCCCGAGGCGGCGCTTGTCGAACAGGGCCAGCCGGCCCCCGTCGGCGAACTCGAGCGTGAAGCGATCCCACTCGGCCCGGCGCGGCTGCGCGTCCCGGCCGGGCGGATCACCGCCCTCGGCCACCCAGCCGTCTTTGGCGGTGACCACGATGCGGCCGCTCATACCGAGGTGAATGCCGAGGTCCGGGCCACGGGGTCCACGGGGTCCGGGTCCGGCCGAGCCGTCCGTACCTGAGGTCTCGCACCACATCGTCTTGCCGCGCCGGTACGCCGCGGTGAGTATGCGCCCGGTCAGCGCGGCGCGCAGTTCGCCGGGGGAGTGCGGTCGGCAGACGAACGTGTCGGCGTCGTCCACGCCGACGATGCGGCGGCCCAGGGCCAGATCGGCGATCAGGCGGCGGGCGATCTCGACCTCAGGTAGCTCTGGCATCTAGCCCCCGTCCCCGCGCCTGGTATCAGCCTGCCCCGGGTCAGGCTGCAGCGCTGCGAACCGGTCGGCGGCCCGGTCGAGCTGGGCCAGGATGTGCTCCTTGGCCAGGGCGTCCAGGGGCGTGTCCGGCCGGGCTATGACCTCGCGCAGGACCGGGACCAGCGGCGCGTATTTGTCAGCCAGCCGGTGCAGCCGGGGCCCGGTGGTGTGGATGAGGCCGACGCCGTTGTCGGTGAAGTCCGAGGCCTTGATCACCCGGGCCCACGGGTTGTCCCGCAGGCTGTCGGCGACGTGCTCCCGGTACTGCTCGTGCTCGTCGCGGTCTGGCGCGTACGGCGGGTTCGTCACCGCGCCGACCAGCCCGGCCACCCGCGGGCCGAACTCCGCCGCCAGCACCGCGAGCGCGGCCGGCTGCCCAGCGCCGCTCCCGGCCAGTTCGGCCCCGCCGCCACCGGCGGCCAAGTCGGCCCCGCCGCCACCGGCGGCCAAGTCGGCCCCGCCGCCACCGGCGGCCAAGTCGGCCCCGCCGCCACCGGCGGCCAAGTCGGCAGCGTGATCTTCCACGGCGTCGTGCAGCAGCGCGGCGCAGACCACGTCGGCGTCGCGGACGCGGTAATGCGACATGATCCTGATCGCCACCCGCAGCAGGTGGTTGACGTACGGCTCCCGGTCCCGGCGGTCATCGGCGTGCAGCCGCGAGGCCAGCTCCAGCGCCCGGTCCATCCGGCGCCGGTCCGCTTCTGGCCAGGACGCGATCTCGACCGCGAACCGGTCGCGCAATCCTGCCTCGCCGTAGGTCGAGGTGATCGCGTGCAGCGGCATCGTGGCCAGCAGCCGCTGCTGATCGGCGTCCATGGCCTAGAAGTAGCACATCGTCAGCCCGGCATGTCGGCCATGTCCGCAGGCTCGGGCAGCAGGGTCAGGTAGATAGTGAACCTGGTCCGGCCCGGTCGGCTGGTCACGGTGATACTGCCGCCGTGCGCGGCCACCACAGCGTCCACGATGGCCAGGCCCAGACCCGTGCTCTTGCCCGCGGCGTCCAGGTCGCGAGCCCGCGACGTGTCGGCCCGGGTAAAGCGCTCGAACAGCTCGGGCAGCAGTTCAGGCGGGATGCCGGGGCCGTCGTCGGTGATGCTGAGCTCGACCCGTGGTGCGGCGGGCCGGACGCCGCGCTCCACCATCCCGCCTTCCGGCGCCGACCTTGAGTCGCGTTCGGGCCCGGGAGCCTCGTCGAGGCGCAAGGCGACGCTGACCGTCGAGCCGGGCGGAGTGTGCTTGCCCGCGTTGCTCATCAGGTTGGCCAACACCTGGTGCAGCCGGTGCTCGTCGCCGCGGACCAGGATCGGGTCGCTGGGCAGGTCCAGGCGCCAATGGTGGTCCCGGCGGGCGACCCGGGCGTCGCTGGTCACGTCGATGGCCAGCCGGGACAGGTCGACCGGCTCCCGTTCCAGCGGGCGGCCCGCGTCCAGCCGGGCCAGCAGCAGCAGGTCGTCGACCAGTACGCCCATCCGGGTCGACTCCGACTGGACCCGGGTCAGCGCGTGGGTCACGTCCTCGGGCACCGGGCCGTGGTGCCGCAGGCCGAGTTCGGCGTAGCCGCGGATCGCGGACAGCGGAGTGCGTAGCTCATGCGAGGCATCGGCGGCGAACCGGCGCAGCCGCGCCTCGCTGGCCGCGCGGCGGCCCAGGGCCCGCTCGACGTGCAGGAGCATCC
>Ga0318562_10000895_pt1 | contig 13382 bp, 12 predicted proteins | sample GRESIP066b5f18_FD_203688 | JGI IMG/M metagenome (GOLD analysis project Ga0318562, IMG submission 203688) | Tropical soil microbial communities from Luquillo Experimental Forest, Puerto Rico - GRE.SIPMG.066b5f18 | ecosystem: Environmental > Terrestrial > Soil > Tropical forest > Bulk soil... | reverse complement strand
CGGTGATCGCGTCGGCGGCGGCATGAGTGCCCGTCGTCTCGAGGTCGACAAATGCCAGCGAAGGGGCAAAGAGCTGCATCGAGTCGCTCGCCTCGCTCACCGCATTCCCCAGGACTTCGCTTCGGCGGCGACAGTATCCCGAGGGGTTGACAGAAAGAACGTTCGTTCGCTATTGTAGTGGCATGTCGAACGATCGTTCTTACCTTTCGTCGCTCCAGGATTATTACGCGCGGCATCGTGCTTTGCCGTCCTACGCATCGATCGGCCAGTTGCTCGGCCTCAAATCGAAGTCCTCGGTCGCGGCGATGGTCGCGAGGTTGAAGCTTGCAGGCTTCATCGACTCGACACCCGACAAGCGTCTCGCGCCTACCGCGCGGTTCTTCGCGCGTCCGATTGCGGAGTCTCCCGTCCAAGCCGGCATGCCGAACGCCGTCGACGACGCGCATGGCGACGCGCTAACGATCGACGATTACCTGATCGAGCGCCCGTCGCAGACAGTGCTGATCCGCGTGAAGGGCGATTCGATGATCGACGCGGGAATCCTCGAGGGCGACCTCGTCGTCGTCGAAAAGACGCCGTCGGCTAAGCGCGGCGACATTGTTGTCGCGATCGTCGACGGCCAGTTCACGCTGAAGCGACTCGAAACGGATCGCGGAGAGTTCGTGCTGAAGCCCGAGAACAAGGCGTATCCGGTGATTCGCGCCGAAGGCGCGCTCGAGATCTTCGGCGTGATGGTCGGCCTCGTGCGGAAGCTCTAGACTGCGCCTCCAGGATTTAACGCAGCGAGCGTGAAGCGTCGGCCGCTCAGCGAGGCAGCAGTGCTTCGACCTCCACCAAGCAATCGTAGAACGTCGCAGCGCGCCCCAGGTCGGTCAGCGCCTGGCTCGTCACATTGTTCGCGTTCGTTCCATCGGGCGTGAGTTTCTTCCACCAGATGGAGGGCGCGACGACCACGCCCGGTCGCGTGCGGTCGGTCACGCGAGCGGTCGCCGTGAAGCTTCCACGATCGTTGAAGATGCGGACGCGATCCCCCGTTGCGATCCCACGCGGCTTCGCGTCGTCGGCATGGACGTCAAGGTGCGGGGTCTTCTCCTCAGCGACGAAGCTCGGTAGGTTGGCGAACGACGAGTTGAGGAAGTTGCGCGCCGGCGGCGAGAGGAACGCGAGCGGGTAGCGTTGCGCGAGCGATGGATTGCTTGCGACCGATTCGCGCGGCGGGATGAAGGCGGGCAGCGGATCGTGACCTTCGCGCGCCAACGTGGCTGAATAGAATTCGCACTTGCCCGAAGGCGTAGGAAAGTTGCCCTTGGCAAACGGCGCGTAGGACTCGGGCACCGCAAGCCGCTTGAACCCTGCTCGCTTCAGGCTCTCCCAGTCGAGGTCCGCTCCGCGCGGATGGCTTGCGTTGAACGCCTGGCGCGCGAGCTCCTCGTCGCTCTCCCCGAAGCAGGGCTCCGAAAAGCCCATCTGGGCCGCGAGTAGCCGGAACACTTCGGTATTGGGCTTGGCCTCGCCGAGCGGCGCGATCGCCGGGTTGTTCGCGAGCGCGTACAGGTGACCGTACGAGCTATGGATGTCGATTTGCTCGAGCTGAGTCGTCGCCGGCAGCAGGATATCGGCGTAGTCGGCGGTGTCGGTCTGGAAAATCTCGTGGACGACGCAGAAGAGATCCTCGCGCGCGAATCCGGCTTGCACCTTCGCCGACTCGGGAGCGACGGCGACCGGGTTCGAGTTGTACACGTAGATCGCGCATACCGGCGGATCGCTCGCCGTGGTGAGTGCGTCGCCGATCGCGCTCATGTTGATCGTGCGGGGCTTACCTCGGATCAAATCGGGACGTTCGAGCGCGCGGTTATCGATCGGGTAGGTACCGGACGTCGACAGCAACGCGCCGCCAGCGGGGTCGCGCCACCCTCCGATCAGCGCGGGCAAACAGGCGACCGCGCGCACAGCGTTGCCGGCGCCCGCGTGACGCTGCATCCCATAGTTGAGGCGAATCGCCGCCGGCTTGATCGTCCCGTAGGCGCGCGCGAGCTCGATCACTGTGTCGGCGGAAATGCCGCAAATGGCGGCGACACGATCCGGGGGGTACTCGGCAGCGCGGCTGCGCAGCCCGTCGAACCCGAGCGTGTACCGACCGATGTAGTCGTGATCGAGAAGGTCTTCGGCGATCAGCACATGCATGATGCCGAGCGCCAGCGCGGCATCGGTGCCGGGCATCAGCGCGATGTGCTGGTGGCATTTCTCGGCCGTCTGGCTCCGATAAGGATCGATCGCGACGAGCTTCGCCCCGCGCCGCTTCGCTTCCTGGGCGCGCGTCCAGAAATGCAGATTGGACACGATCGGATTGCTGCCCCAGATGAGAATGAGGCGGCTGTCTTCGAAGCGCTCGACATCCGTGCCCATCGCTGCACCGACCGTCGCGACCCATCCCGCTTTGCCGGCGGTCGCACAGATCGTCCGGTCGAGCTGCGACGCCCCTAGCCGGTTGAAGAAGCGGCGGTCCATCGACCCATACTGCAGGAGTCCCATCGTCCCCGCATAGGAATAGGGGACGATGGCCTGTGGCCCGTGGTCCGAAGCGGAGATTTCGCCGAAGCGCGCCGCAATCGTGTCGAGCGCTTCGTCCCAGCCGATTCGCTCGAAGCGGCCCGCGCCCTTGGCCCCAACGCGCCGCATCGGATGCAGCAAACGGTCGGTCGAGTACGTTCGTTCGAGATAGCGAGCGACTTTCGTACAAAGCGTGCCGCCGGTCGGCGGATGGTCGGAGGCGCCGCGAACCTCGATGGCGCGGCCATCCTCGACGGTGATCAGCATCGCGCAAGTGTCCGGGCAGTCGTGCGGGCACGCGCCGCGAACGACGCGCCGGGCAGGATTCGGGTCGAGAGGCATGGGAGCGTATCCGTCAGGTAACCGTCATTATGAATCTGACCGACGAGAGGTTGAATCGCCAGCCGACAGACGACCTCCGCGGCTCCGGTATTCTTTCGCCAATGAACAAGCCAGCCCTGCCTGAGATCCCGAACGTCGAGTTCGCCGACGGGGCGAGCGTGCCGGCGCTCGGCCTCGGCACCTGGAAGATGGGCGAGCACCCGAAGCATGCAGCACAAGAGGCCGCCGCGCTTTCGGTCGGGCTCGATCTAGGAATGACGCTGATCGACACCGCCGAAATGTACGGCGATGGCGGCGCGGAAGAGGTTGTCGCGAAGGCGATCGCGAAACGCCGCGATCGGGCGTTTGTAGTTAGCAAGGTGTATCCGCACAACGCTGGCCGAAAAAGCGCAATCACCGCCTGTGAGCGCAGCCTGCGTCGCCTGCGCACGGATCGGCTCGACCTCTATCTGTTGCACTGGCGCGGTCGCGTGCCGCTCGGCGAAACGGTCGAGGCGTTCGAGCGGCTGCGCGCCGCGGGGAAGATCGTCCGCTGGGGTGTTTCGAACTTCGATGTGGCCGACATGCGCGAACTCTTCGCGCTGGCCGAGGGACGGCACTGCGCGACGAACCAGGTCTTGTACCACCTCGCGGAACGCGGCATCGAATGGGAGCTACTGCCATGGCTGAGCGAGAGGCGCATTCCCGTGATGGCATATTCGCCGCTCGGGCAGGGTGGCCTCTTGCGCAAGCCGAAGCTTGTGGCGTTCGCGCGCCATGTTGGGGTCACCCCTGCTCAGCTTGCGCTACGCTGGCTGTTGCGTACACCGGAGATCATCGCGATTCCCGAATCGGCGGATCCTGACCACGTTCGCGCCAATCGTGCCGCGCCGTCCGTGCCGCTTGACGCCGCCACGCTTCGTGAAATCGACTTGGCTTTTCCAGCTCCGAAGGGACCGACGCCGCTCGCCATGCTGTGACGTCGCGTGTTGACACCGCGCGTCGCACCAATCTCCGTCGACCGCCGCTTGACTCACGAGCATCCGCGGGTGCGACGCTCTTCCGGATTTCCGTTGCGCCGCGCTTGGCGAAGGCTGGCACGGTTGCTGCTTAGGGTAGCGCAACCGCCCTTGCGGGCAGCCGACGAGATGGAACCGAGGAGAAACCGACGTGAGCTATACGTTCTACGACTATCTTGACCTTCCGCCCGGAGCAACCGCGGCGCAGATCGAAGCGAGCTACGTCGCGCTCCTCGAGAAATTCGGCTACGGCACCACCGATGCGGGCCAGGATATGAGCGGACTTATCAGGATGATTCACTCGGCTTACGAAGTGCTATCGAATGCCGAGTCGCGCAAGCGCTACGACGCGGAGCTCACCCAGGAAGCCGCGATGGCCGACGCGGAGCTAAAGGCTTCGCTCGACCAACAGGTCGGTCATACCCAACGTGTTCAGCATCCGCCGGCTGCGCTGCGCAATGCGCTTGCGGCGGTGGCTGCCTGAACCAACGGGTGCGCGCCTTCGCGGCTGCCCAGCTATTACTGCATACAGCGATGCGGTCGGCAACCGCTCTTTTCTCCAATCGGCGTCGGCGCGGCGCGAGCCGCGTGCGCATCGCCGCGCGAGCGAAGCCACGCCTCCTGTTGGCGCACGTTTCGCGCAATGTCCGGCGTGTTGAGGGTCGATCGCGCGGCCAGGTGCGTTCGGTGTCCGCGATGAGAACCGGGCGCGCTCCGCTCGCTCGCGTGCGGCCGCTTCGGATCGTCCCGCGCGGCGTCATACCCTACGTCAAGCATTAGCCGGCTGCTCGTCGAGCTCGATCGCGTGTAAGTGAAGCATCCGGCGCGCTTGGGCCGGATTCGCTGCGTTCGCGTTATTCTCGCGCCCGGGCGCCGCTTCCGCGCAGGTTGGCTCGTCCCTTATCGTCACCCCAGGGGCCTCAGTAAAGATGGACCGTCAAATCTGTTCCCTTTATTTTTCATAAATCTATAGGTGATCATTCATCCTGATTAGCGGGATTCGAAAATACGATTGGCATCTTCGGGCCGCTGTCACTACCTTGCCGTTGGGCGGCGCAGCATTGTGGCCGCGTCATAGCGACAAGGAGTTACGGTCAATGCAAACCAAGCAAAGGGAATCGGTCATCAACACGATGAACGAGATGGAGCGTGCACGCGCTCTGGATGGCATGCATACGGCGTTACTCATCGAACGCCTTTTCAGCGCGATTGCCTCGCGTCTTCGAAAGGCGCTGCGTAGCGCAGAACATGCGATGACGCTAGTGTACGGTCGGGGCTTCGAGCACTGACGCCGCAACGGCTGCCGCCGTCGCGCGGGGGCGGCGCCACCGGATACTGAGAGCCAGCCTTCGGGCTGGCTCTTTAGTTTTGAGGTGCGGACGTACGCGTTCTGCGGCGCCCCTCGCCTGACGGAAACCAGTCCCTATTTCCTTCGCTCGAGCACGACGGATACCGGCTTAGCGTCGGCCCCCGCCTTGCCGGTGATCGGCGGTGTCGGCAGTTTCGCCTCGCCGGGCTCGATCACGAAATGATGTTCGAGCGAGTACCACGGACCTTTCACGTCGCCCGCGGGCGCGGGGTCGCTCTCGTGCAGCACATAGTCGCCGATGAGCGCACGCCACACACCGAACTGAACGTCAGTCTCGAGATTCGGGTCATCGCTCGAATAGACCTGCGAGAACTGGGTCTTATAGCCCGACTTGAAGATCAGGAAGTGAATATGCGCCGGACGCAGATTGTGGCGGCCTTGCTCGCGCAGTAGATCTCCTACCGGCCCGTTGATCGGAATCGGGTAGCCGATCGGCTTGATGCTACGGAACGCGATTCTGCCCTCCGCATCCGTCGTGAACTTGCCGCGGAGGTTCATGTCGGCCTGCGCGGGATCCTGGTTCTCGTAGATGCCCTCGCCCGAGGTGTGCCACACATCGACTTCGGCGCCCGCGACCGGCTTGCCCGCAAGATCCTTGATGTAGGCCGTCACGAACATCGGCGTGCCCGGCGTTGGCGAGCGTACGATCGAAGCGCCGTTCTCGGCGCGAGGCGACCCCGCACGCCAGAACGGTCCGAGAAGATTGGCCGTCGTCTCACGCTTGCCGCGATCCCCGTTGTTGAGCAGGCACACGAGCGACGACACGCCGAGCGAGCCTCCGATCAGCACGACCTCGTTGTGCGATTTGTCCGAAAGCTGGCCGAGCTTCACAATGATCGCGGCCGCTTTCTGGTACTCGGCCTCGGTGAGCCGCACTTCGCGTATCCATGCGTGGAGGTGACGAACGGCCGACGACATGACTTCCTTGAACCGCGCATCCGCGGAGCGCTCGATCTCGCTCAGAACGGACGCCGTCACGTCTTCGTGGGTTTTGACGATCATTCGATTTTCCTTCGTCGGTTTCGCGAAACAGACGGGCGCACCGCGCAAGCGGACGATTACCGCTCAGTGCAGCTTGATGTGCGGCTCGGTCGAGCGCGACAGGAACCGTCCCGCGGTGTCGAGCGACACCTTGAGGAAGCCGTGGAGCGCGAGCTCGTGCATCTTGTAGAGCGAGAGGTACATGAGCTTCGCGAAATGGCCCGAGATCCAGATATTGCGACCGGCTCCGATCAGGTTCCCCACCGTGGAGTGCTCGCCCAGCGAGACGAGCGAACCGAAGTCCTTATATTTGAATTCGGTCAGCGGCTTGCCCGCGAGGCGATTGCGGATCTGATTGACCATGTGTGATGCCTGCTGGTGCGCAGACTGCGCGCGAGGCGGAACGCTCGTGCCGGGCTTTCCTGCCCAGGGACAGGCTGCGCAGTCGCCGATCGCGAATACGTTCGGGTCGCGCGTCGTCTGCAGCGTGGGCAGCACGACGAGTTGGTTGATCCGATTGGATTCGAGGCCCCCGAGATCCTGCAGGACGGGCGGCGCCTTCACGCCGGCGGCCCAGACGGCAAGCTCGGCGAGGATCACCTCGCCGTTCGCGAGCTTGACACCGTTCGGAAGGACCTCCGAAACTTTGGCTGACGTGCGCACGTTGATGTTGAGCTTGTGGAGCAGCGCGGTCGCACCCTCAGACAGGCGCGGCGGGAGCGCGGGGAGGATGCGGTCGGCAGCCTCGATGAGCGTGATTCGGATGTCCTCGTCCGGGTTGATGCGATCGAACCCGTAGGAAACCAAGGTGCGCGTCGTGTTGTGCAGCTCGGCCGCGAGCTCGACGCCGGTCGCGCCAGCTCCGATGATCGCGACCTCGAGCTGTTCGGCGCGGATTGGCTCGGCCTGCGCATGCGCGCGGAGGAATGCGTCGACCAGCTGTCGGTGAAAGCGCTCCGCCTGCGCCGGAGTTTCCATCGAGATTGCATACTCGCGCGCACCCGGCGTGCCGAAGTCGTTGGTCATGCTGCCGATCGCGATGACGAGCGTGTCGTAGCTGAACCGCCGCGGCGGCGTGACCTGGCGGCCCTCATCATCGATGTAAGGAGCGACGAGCACCTCGCGGCGCTCTCGGTCGAGCGCGACCATCTCGCCGATCCGGTAGCGAAAATGATGCCGATGCGCGTGGGAGAGGTAGTTGGTCTCGTAGATCCCCATGTCCATGCTGCCGGCGGCGATCTCGTGCAGATGGGGCTTCCAGAAGTGCGTGCGAGTCCTTTCGATCAGCGTGATGTGCGCTTTCTTGTGCTGTCCGAGCTTGTCGCCGAGCGATGTCGCGAGCTCGAGCCCGGCCGCGCCGCCGCCCACGACGATGACGCGATGCAGATCGGTCTCGTCCTGAGCAGTCTTGCGATTCCATTGCGACAGGTCGAGCGGCGGCGGCTTCACTGCTTCGGGCGCAACGCCGGCAGGACCCCGAGCCGTCGGGCTTACCCCGGGCTCGCGCAATGCCGGTTTGATCTCGGCCATCGAACGCTAGGACTTCGCAGCGTTCGCCGCGGAGACGGCGGCGCGCAGCCCGAGCAGATAGCTGTCGACGCCGAAGCCGCAGATCTGGCCGTTGGCGACCTCCGCGAAAACCGACTGGTGGCGGAAGGCTTCGCGGGCGTGGATGTTCGACATGTGGATCTCGACGATAGGCACGGTGATGATCGCCAGCGCGTCGCGAATCGCATAGCTGTAATGCGTCCACGCGCCCGCGTTGATCAGCACGCCGTCGACCTTGTCCAGGTAGCCTTGGTGAATGCGCTTGCACATGTCGCCTTCGCTGTCGGTCTGGAAGCTCACGACCTTGACGCCCAGCTCCTTCGCGAGCGCCTGGAGCTTCTCGTCGATCTGCGCAAGTGTGATCGTTCCGTATTGCTTCGGATCACGCTTGCCGAACATGCTGTGATTGACGCCGTGGAGCATCAGGAAGGTTTTCATCGTTCGTCCTCTGTTGGGATCATCACGTCGCTGAGGCGCAGCGCGCGGATCGATTCATCGACGCGTCGGCCCGACTGAAGGTCCCGCCACCCCTGGCGATCGCGTCGGTCCACAAACCGGTTGTTCGCGCCGGGCGAGCACGGCCGTCATCGTAACCCTTCGGCCGGGGTCCGTCGAAGAAGACCGCGCCGCCATCGCGGCGAAAGTGTCTGGCGAAACGTCACGGTGCGTCACCTAACGAAAGTAGGGGCGTATCGCGGGGTCAGGTTCGCGTGCGCCTTCCGAGAGCATCGACGGCACGTGCGTGCGCTGCGTGGAGCCCTGGCAACCGAGCCTAACTTTCGACAGGTGACGACCTTGCCGATGGCTCATAATGTCCCGTCGAGCACGATGGAGAGGCAATCGGCGCGCACCTGCACGCGCCGGTCGAGAGTTGGCGGGTCCGCCGCGGTTCATCGAGTCGCGGATCGCGCCCTGCTCGATGCGGCGCGCGAACAGCGCGACGCCATCGTGCGAGAGAACGATGCGCTCCCATGTAGCCGGAATTGCGGCGGGCTTTACGGCGCGCGAGCATAGAACCTCGATATGTTGAACAGGCGAGTTGAATCCACGCGCCGCGCTGGCGCAACCAGGAGAACCCCATGATTCCCCCCCGCGTAAGTGTGGATGTCGTGCGCGAACGGATCGGCCAGTACGCTGACAAGAAGGCAACCGCCGAGGAACGCTATGCGATCTACAAGGAGCTGATCGGCTTCCTGCCGCCACGCATCGAGGCGCGCATCAATGTCACCGGCGCGCTCGATCCTGAGCTGCTTGACCTGCAGGAGCGCATGCGCGCGCGTGCGATGTATCCGAAGTGCTTCGACGTGAAGACCTCTCAGCTGATGCTCTTTGGCATGCTGCTGATGGACATGAACGACGCGGCACCGCTGCACGGAATCGCCGCGCGACGCGCCGGCGCGACGTGGGAGGAGATGCAGGCGGTCGTGAGCCTCGCATTTCTTTTCCGGGGATTGTCGGCGGCGAACCGCGGCGCCGAGCTCCTCGCCAACATCGCGAAGCGCGAAGCGGAAAGCGACGCCGCCGAGAAGGCCTCGAAGGCCGACTGACACCAGGAGACAGCGCCATGACGAAGCAGATTCTCAATTTCATCAACGGCGAATATGTCGCCGCAAAGTCCGGGAAGGCGTTCGAGAACCGCTCTCCCGTCGACAATCGCCTTGTCGGCATGGTGTCCGAGGCAGGCAAGGAGGAGGTCGACGCCGCGGTCAAGGCGGCGCAGGCTGCGCTCGAGGGCCCGTGGGCGTCGATGGATATCGCAAAGCGCAGCGAGCTCATGTACGCGGTCGCCGACGAGATCAACCGCCGCTTCGATGAATTCCTCGACGCCGAGGTGGCCGACACCGGCAAGCCGCACGCGCTCGCGAAGCACATCGACATCCCGCGTGGCGCGGCGAACTTCAAGATCTTCGCCGACGTCGTGAAGAACGTGCCGACCGAATCGTTCCAGATGACCACACCGGACGGCGGCGCCGCGTTCAACTACGCGATTCGCGTGCCGAAGGGCGTGATCGCGGTGATTGCGCCATGGAACCTGCCGCTGCTGCTGATGACTTGGAAGGTCGGCCCGGCGCTCGCCTGCGGCAACACAGTCGTGGTCAAGCCGTCCGAGGAAACGCCGTCCACTGCGACGCTGCTCGGCGAAGTGATGAACAAGGTCGGCGTCCCGAAGGGTGTGTACAACGTCGTCCACGGTTTCGGACCGAACTCCGCGGGCGAGTTCCTCACGCGCCATCCCGGCGTCGCAGCGATCACGTTCACCGGCGAAACGCGTACGGGAACGGCGATCATGAAGGCCGCCGCCGAGCGCACGCGCGCGGTCTCGATGGAGCTCGGCGGCAAGAATGCTGGCATCGTTTTCGCCGACGCCGACTTCGATGCTGCGGTCGATGGCATCGCGCGCGCGAGCTTCGCCAACACAGGCCAGGTCTGCCTCGGCACCGAGCGCGTTTACGTCGAGCGAAAGATCTTCGACAAGTTCGTTACGGCACTAGCGAAGGCGGCCGAAAGCATGAAGATCGGCCGTCCTGAAGCGCCCGGAACTCAGCTCGGGCCGCTGATCAGCCACGAGCATCGCAACAAGGTGCTGTCGTACTACAAGAAGGCAGTCGACGAGGGCGCCAAGGTCGTTACCGGCGGCAGGATTCCCGATATGGGCAAGGAGCTCGCCGAAGGCGCGTGGATCACACCGACGGTATGGACCGGTCTTCCCGAGACAGCTACCGTCGTGCAGGAGGAGATCTTCGGCCCATGCTGTCACGTGCAACCATTCGATACCGAAGCCGAAGCCGTTCGGATGGCGAACGACACCAAGTACGGACTCGCGACGACCGTATGGACCAGCAATCTCGCGCGAGCGCATCGGATTGCGGCGAAAATCGAAGTCGGCATCTGCTGGATCAACAGCTGGTTCCTGCGCGATCTGCGCACGGCGTTCGGCGGCTCCAAGGACTCGGGCATCGGCCGCGAGGGCGGCGTCCACTCGCTCGAGTTCTACACCGAGCTGCGCAACGTCTGCGTGAAGCTTGACGCCGACAAGGATGCGCCGGTCGAGCGCCGCGAAGCGAATTCCAATGCCGGGTGGGATCGCGAGCCCGGGAAGGAAACCGTCGGAGCGCAGAAATGACGGGCGGAGTCGTCGCCGCGACGCTGGTTGCACACGTTCCGACGCTCGGCAGGGCCGAGAACACGCCGGACTACCAGCAAACGCTGGTGCAAGCCGAGCGCAAGCTCGGCGCTGCGTTGCGTGCCGCGCTCAAGCCGGATCTTTGGGTCATCGTATCGACGCACTGGGTGTCGACGTTCAACTGGTTTTCGACATGCCAGCCGAAGCATGAGGGACTGTGCGTCGCGCAGGAAGCGCCGAACCTCATTCCCGGCCTGCCATACAAATATCGCGGCGACCCGGAATTCGGCGCAGCGCTCGTCGACGCCTGGAACGCTGCCAATGTGGCTGCCGTCCGCAACGAGGCGGCGAACTACAGCTGGGACTACGGGACGTACGTACCGCTCAAGTATCTCGACCCCGACGGCGAGGTACCGGTCGTCGGAATTCCCGTGGTGCTGATGGCCGATCATGGCGAATGCCTGCGGGCCGGCGCAGCCGTGCATGCGACGGCGAAGAAGCTCGGCCGCCGCGCGGTCTTCCTCTGCAGCAGCGCGCTTTCGCACCTCCTCGTGCGCGGCCGCCACAACTGGCCGACGCCCGAGCGCGTGGAGGCCGACAGACGCTTTGTCGAACAGTTGAAGCGCGGCGCGATCGACGAAGCGATCGCGGGCTTCGCGGAGTACAGCAAGAAGGTCGTCGCCGAGATGGGCGGCCGGGCGCTTGCGACGATGCTGGGCGCTGCCAGCGCCATTTCGCGCGACGGCAAGCACGTGCTTGCGCAACAGTACGGCGAGTGTGCCCAATCTTCGGGCAGCAACAACGCGGTACTGTTGATCTCGGACCAGCAAACGCTGGATACGGTCGGCGCGCGCGCCGTCGACAGCCAGCAGCCGATGGCGCACGTGACCGACAAGGACCTCGCGAAACTCGAGGAGACCGAATGACTGAGCGCGGCCGGCGACGGAAGGCAAACATGACGAATGCGGTGGCAAAATGAGTGTCGAACCCAAGGTGATCCAGGATGTCGCGGCGCGGTTGCGCCAGGCGGCGGAATCGGGCAAGCCGATCCCGCCGATTCGCGAAACGCTGGAACGTGGCGGTGTCGCCGCCGCCTACGCCGTTCAGCAGGTGAACACCGACCACGCGCTTAAACAGGGGCGTCGGCTGGTGGGCCGCAAGATCGGCCTGACGTCGAAGTCGGTGCAGAAGCAGCTTGGCGTCGACTCGCCCGACTTCGGGATGCTCTTCGCTGACATGGCGCTCTATGACGGCGAAGAAGTTGCGATGAATCGCCTGATGCAGCCCAAAGTCGAGGCCGAGATCGCATTCGTGCTGGAGCGCGACCTCATCCGCCCGGGGGCGACGCTCGCCGACGTCGTGTCGGCGATCGCGTATGCGCTGCCCGCCGTGGAGATCGTCGGGAGCCGCATCGAGAACTGGAATATCAAGCTCCTCGATACGGTTGCAGACAACGCGTCGTCAGGGCTGTTCGTGCTCGGGACCCAGCCGCGCAAGCTCGACCAGATCGATCTGCGTCTGTGCGGGATGGCGATGGAGCGGCGCGGCGAGCCGGTGTCGTTCGGGGCCGGTGTCGCATGCCTCGGCAATCCCCTCAACGCCGCGCTGTGGCTCGCGCGGACGATGGTCGAGGTCGGCAGCCCGCTGAAGGCGGGTGACATCATCCTGAGTGGCGCGCTCGGTCCGATGGTCGGCGCTTCGGCCGGCGACGTCATCGACACGCGGATCAACGGTGTCGGCACCGTGCGCGCCGCATTTGTCGCGTAGGAATCTTCGGAGAGAACCCATGCCGGATATCAAAGCTCTCGCGCAGCGCGTCGACGACGCCGCACGGTATGCGAAGGAGATCCCTCAGCTTTCCGAGCCGATCACGCTCGCCCACGCCTATGCGATCCAGAAGGAGAGCCTCGGGCGCCGCTACGCTCGCGGCGAGCGGCAGGTCGGAATCAAGATGGGTTTCACGAGCCGCGAGAAGATGGTGCAGATGGGCGTCCACGACATGATCTGGGGACGGCTCACCGACCGCATGATCGTCGAGGACGGAGGTACGACGTCGTTCAAGACCTACGTCCACCCGCGGATCGAACCCGAAATCGCGTTCCTGCTGAAGCGCGAGCTCGTCGGCACCGTGACGCCGTTGCAGGCGCTCTCCGCGGTCGAGGCGGTCGCCCCGGCTGTGGAACTCATCGACTCGCGCTACCAGGCGTTCAAGTTCTCGCTGACCGACGTCGTTGCCGATAATTCGTCGTCGTCGGGATTCGTCGTCGGGCCATGGCACTCGGCGGATGTCGACTTCTCGAACCTCGGAATCGTCGTGTCGTTCAATGGCTCACCGGTCCTTGTCGGTTCGACGGCGGCGATTCTCGGCCATCCGTTGCGCTCGCTCGTGGCGGCCGCGCGCTTCGCCGCCGAGGCGGAGGAGCCGCTCAGGCCCGGCTGGCTGGTCATGGCGGGCGGCGCGAGTCACGCC
>Ga0318562_10000894_pt1 | contig 13385 bp, 15 predicted proteins | sample GRESIP066b5f18_FD_203688 | JGI IMG/M metagenome (GOLD analysis project Ga0318562, IMG submission 203688) | Tropical soil microbial communities from Luquillo Experimental Forest, Puerto Rico - GRE.SIPMG.066b5f18 | ecosystem: Environmental > Terrestrial > Soil > Tropical forest > Bulk soil... | reverse complement strand
CAAGCTCGACGCCCGCGAGCGGCTCGGCTGGGCACGCAGGGGCACCGCTGACGGGCTCCCGTTCGTGCAGCGCAGGATCAACAACGTCAAGCCGTACGCCGTGCCCGGCTACGTCAACGACGCGCTGTACCCCGTATGATCATCATCGACGGCGCTGCCATGCTGGACGGCGCGTTCCTTCTCTTCTGTGGCGCGGTCATCGGCCGCGTCACGAAGAAGAAGGGCCGCAAGGGTCCCAAGTCACCCAAGCCCGTCTGCGGCTGCGGTCACCACCTGGCATTCCATGATCCGGAGACCAGGGCGTGCCACGGGATGATGGACGGGAACGCGACCCAGTTCGACGACTGGGACGCGCCTGTCGCCTGGGAGCAGATCCCCTGCACCTGCCGGCAGTACAGCGGTCCCGAGGCAGTGCCCGAGTTCTTCGCGCCCGAGATAACCGCGTGAGCCTGGAGGATCATGAATAGCTGGTATCACGCGCAGTCAGCCGCCAGGAGATGGGGCGGCGTCCCGGATGATTACATCGAGATCGAGGAGTTCATCGACTCCTCGAAGAAGATCATCGGTGACGTGCGGCACCGCTCGGTCTATCATCACACCGAGGGCGTCTGGCTGTGCCAGCGCATCTTCGGGCGGACTATCCCCGTGAGGCACCATGTCGTGCCCGTGCGGCTCATTGCTGAGCGTCACATACTGGAAGACCTGGGCTGGCTGCCCAGCCCTGCCGACTACATCGACGGCATGTCCATCAGGTCGTGGATGGGCGGCAAGCAGAAGAAGGAAGTCCCGCTGTTCGTTCTCGGCCTGAAAGAGGCGCAATGACGACTACGTTCCTGGGCATCCCCGTCGAAGGGGAGATCACTCGCGGCGACAAGCGGGCGGAGCAGCGCCCGCTGGCGGAGTTCGCCCCGCTGATGCAAGCCGTCCTGGATGACCCGCTGATCGAGGAATTCGGCTGGCATCAGTACACCCCGTACTTCAACGACGGCGACCCCTGCGTCTTCAGCGCCTACGGGACCTGGGTGCACACCGCCGAGAAGACGGACAGTGACATCGATGACGAGGAACAGCAGCTCGACTATCATCCCGTGATCGGCATCAAGCGGTGGGATGAGAAGAGCAGGTCTTACGCCCGCGTCAAGCAGACTCCCGAGCACAGCGCCGCCTACAATCGCGTCAAGGAGCTGTCAGACGCGATCGAGGGCGGTCATTTCGATGACGTGCTCCTGGACGCGTTCGGTGACCACGCGATGGTCATCGTCAAGAAGGACAGCATCACCGTGGAGTTCTACGAGCACGACTAACCAGGCGATCCCCGAGTCATGATCCCGGTGCTTCGTATCGGGACCATGCTCATTCCTCGTGCAGGTTATGCGGCGTCCCCTGAACCAGAGCCCCTCGAAGACCGCGCCGCACAGCTCACCCCACTCAAGAAGCTCATTCAGCGGCAACGTAATGAGCCAGAGGTCGTCGGGCGAGATAGTCCTCAAATCGAGGCTTCAGTCGCGACGAGTGCTCAGCTCGACCGATGTAACTATTGCAGTTGCAGCAGAGCAGTCCCCGAATACACTGCGGACAAGACAGCTCCGGATCATGCGCAGAACAGCTATGATCATGATCAACTGCCAGACGCAGGATCTTACCGCTCCGCTTCATCCTCTCAGGTTCACCGCAAAGAGCACAATCGCCCGCTTGCTCAATAAGCAGCCACTCATATATCTCAGATGTAATACCGCGTCGGACCAGAAGGTTGTATCCGCGACGCGATGCAGAGGCACATGGTTTACAGAATGGTCGCTTACCCGAGAACTCTGTCCAGGACTTAAAGGCGTGACGACATCCGCCTGCGCCTTTATAGGCGCACTCCCGACCCTCATAAGTGATAAGCCAGGAGGTTGGCATCAAGAAGTTCGCTTAGCAAGGAGAGGGCGCATCTCAGGGAAAGCGGCCTCCATCGACGTGTGCTTCTCTTCCACCTCGGCTTCAGGGATCGTCTCCCCGCCGCACTTGTTGCATGCCTTCATCCAGGCGTGCCCCAGGAAGTTGCACCTCTTGCACCAGCGGCCCTGCTTGCGCTTGTCCCGGATGTACTCCTTCTGCGGGCCGGCGTCCACGAGCCCTGCGCTCGCGTAGTCCTGGTTCCGCAGCTTCCGCAGCGCGTTCGCGTCCCTGTCCTCGTCCAGGGTGACGAATGACCCGGGACCGCTCACTGCCATGTACTTCTTGTCGCCGTCAGCGAAGCCTGCACATCCTGCCGGAAGGTTAATGCGGGGCAATTCATGCTCCTGTGCTGATGATGTAGCTGAATGATGAGGCAGTGGCGTTGCCGGTGGTGGCGTAGATCTTCGCCTGGGTCACCGACAGGTACCCGTCCAGGTTCGTCGGGGTGACGGGCACCAGCAGCCCGTTCGTCGCGGACACGCCGGGGCTCGTCCCGATGTACACGGCCTGCGCCGACACCCACGGCGGCTGGAAGATGACCGTCGAGACCGTGCCTGCGGGAATCGTGAAGACGCTGACCGTCGAGCTGGACGGCACCGTGGCCTGCCCCAGGATGATCATGGCGGCCTCTCAGAAGTTGGTCACGATCACGAAGTTGACCGAGCCGGCGTTGACTGCGCTTGTGTTCGCGCCGTAGAAGGTCGCGCCCTTGCTCCCCACGTAGGTGAAGAAGTTCGTGGGAATCGAGTGGCACTGGAGCCCGTTCGTGGTGGTCACGTTCGTGCTCGTGCCGACGTAGATGTTGGGCGTCGAGACATTCCAGAAGGTAACGTTGCACAGCCCTGACGGGACCGTGAACAACGGCACCGTGCTGGTAGTCGGGACTGTAGCCTGTCCCATGACGTAACTCACGATCCCAGCTCCTTCAGACCTTTCCCAGCACCCACTGGACGTCGGGATTGAACTTCCTCCGCAGCCGGGACACTTCCATGGCGACCTGGCTGCCTGAACGCCATTCCTGGAAAGCCTTCATGTCATGATCGCCGTAATTCCGCTCAGTCTCCCGGTACAGGTCATCACGTTCCGTCTCCGGGTCCACCGAGTAATGATGGTGCGCGATAATGACATCAGGGCAGTACCTGATGAGGTTCGCCCGCTTCGCCAGGTCCGCGATCGAATTATCGATGAAATAGTGCTTCAGGACAGGATTCGCGTACCAGCCCAGCGTCCTGATCACGTCCCTGCTGCACAGCCAGGTCTCCGGGACATCGGCCCTGCGCAGGTCGTTCGGGTACACCCAGCCCGAGCCCCCCAGATCCTCCAGGGCCTCCAGCATCAGCGTGTCCCAGTGCTCGGTAACGAATACGTGGTCGTCACCGAGCCACATGATCGGGTCCTCGGATTCCCCGATGACGCCCGCGACGGCGCGGTTCAGCTTCTCCACGAGGCACCCCCGGGGGTCGATGACCGCGCTGCGGTGACCCCGCCAGTCCATGTCCTCGTAGCTGTCATCATCAGAATCGGTAACGAAGAGAAGCTCAGCGTTATCCGTGGTCTTCTCGAAGGAATCCATCAGCCGCTCGCACTTCTCGCGGCGCTGGCGGGTGGGGACAATGACCAGAAGGGACATTCGCCGTTCCTTACTCGGGCGGGTCAAGGATGATGTCTTCCCACGGATTGTCCGGGAAAGACCATTTCATGGGCTTGCGCGCCTTCACGAAAACGCCGGGACAGTCAGGATCGGAGATCAGGATGACGATCTCCATCCCGGCGCGCTCCATGATCAGGCGCATATTAGGGACGCTGTAGCGCCAGTAGTCCCCTTCATAATCGTGATAGGGAAAGCCCTTGGAGCGGGTGGTGATCACCAGGATTCCCCCGGGCTTCACTGCGGTGATCATCCCCGCCATCGCGGCACGCCAGTCTTCCGCGTGCTCCAGCATTTCCGTGGAGAAAACGAGGTCGAATTCCCCGAGCAGGGGCAGGTCTGCCGCGCTCATAACAACGTCAACGCCAGGACCGGGGCTGAGGTCAATGCCGGCATAGGACGCGGGCTGGAAATACTCGACGTCATTGCGCCACGAGCCGTTCCAGTTCCTGGAACCCGCCTCCGCGACGTCAAGACCCTTCACTTCGGCTTCCATGATCGCTTCCCGCACCCAGTCCTGCACCGAGCCGTGCATCTACATCAGTCTCTCTGTCCAGGTCCGGGGAGCTTCCAGCGGACTATTGCTGATCTCGACAGGCAAATGGTACTCGAAAGGACGCGGGCCTTTCTCCTTCACCCACTCGATATACCGTTCAAGCCCCCGGTACAGCTCCACCCTCGGACGGTAGTCAAGCATTTTCCGCGCCTTATCCGCAGAACAGTGCGCCTCGAAAACCTCAGCCGGCCGGGCCGGGAAGTATTCCGGCTCAAGCTTGCTGTCGCAGAGGTAAAGGATGGTGTGCGCGAGCGAATTGATCGTAACCCAGTCATCATCGCCGTTATCATCATGATCGGGACCGACATTGAAAACTTCCCCGGCGTAATCCCCGGTCACCAGCTTCAGGAGAGGATCTGTCACGTCGTCGATGTATGACAGGCAGCGCCGCTGCCGCCCGTCCCCGTAGATAATGGGCGGCTTGCCCTGGAGGATGCGGTTGATCATGATCCCGGCGACATTCCGGAACGGGTCGTAATAGCGCTGCCCCGGGCCGTAGATGTTGTGGGGGACTACTATCACCCACTCCATCCCGTGCAGCCCGCAGAGCAGTCTCACAGCCTGTTCCGAGGCCACCTTGGCGCAGGCGTACGGGTCCTCGGGACTGAGGGGCATATCCTCGGTGAACGGTGCCTTCTGCGACCCGTAGCGGGACATGGAGGAACAATAGATAAAGCGGGATACCCCGGCGTTGGCAGCAGCCCGGAGCATCCCTATGGTGCTCATCAAGGTGTTCTCGTAAACCACCTGCGGAGAGAACACGCTGAGCCCCTCGTAAGGGGCGGCGGCGCAATGGTAGATGACATCTGCGCCCTCGATCAGGTCTGCATACTTATCAGGGTCCCGGCAGTCGGCAATGCGCCAGGGGATGCCGGGGGGGACATTTTCCTTGTCCCCCCCGAGCAGTGAATCTATTCCCGTTACGTCCCAGCCGCGAGCCTTGCCCTCACGCGCGATGTGCGCGCCGAGAAAGCCCGCGATGCCCGTGACGAAGATGCGCACTCAGACGACCCCTGCGCTAACCGACAGCGGGCCGGCGGCGGCGACGACATTGGTCGCCACCGTGACGGACGCTGCGTGATCGTACAGGGTGGCCGTGCTCGTCGTCGCCGTCCACGGGGTGGAGGCTCCCGTGACAGACGAGACGAACAGGTACTCCATGCCCGTGCCGCTGCCGACACGGATGTACGTGCCGGCAGTCACGCCTGCGGTCGCCACGGTCAGCAGGGTGACCCCCGCCGGGGCAGCGCCGGTCAGCGTCCCGGTAGCGCCGATGGAGTTGACGCCCGAGCACGCGTACAGGTTCACGTTGACGTTCTGCAACTCCAGCGGGCGGTTGCCCGGCAGGATCGGCAGTCCGTTGAACGGGCTCACGTTCGCGCCGCCGATATAGATGGTAGCCGATCCCGGGTTATAGAATCGGCATGTCGCGGGCACAGAAGGCGTCGGAGTGAATACCAGCAGCGGGACCGGCGTCGCGCTGACGTTATTCGGAACGCCTGGACCCAAGTTGGGCATACACTCTCCTCAAAGTGAAAAGTTCTCTTCAGCTCGCGGAGAACTCAGACGTACGCGACATTGAGGGCGTAACCGAGCGAGACCGAGGTCACGCCGGATGCGCCGCCGACCGCCACGCCGACGACAGCGCCGCCCGGCACCTGGCACTGAGACAGGATGATCGTGCCGCCAGCAGGGATCTGGAAGCTCGCCGCGCTCGTGCAGGTGGTGCTGGTCGGGTTCATCGTGACGAACAGGGTCTGCGCGCCGGAGTTGTTGATCACCAGGTCACGCGCGTAAGCGAACGTGGCCGAGGTGCTCGACGGCACGGTGTAGAAAGTGTTGACAGTCCCGTTGGTGCCGCCGACCAGGGTGGCCTGGGTCTGCCACTGGGCATTAATCGCCACACAGCTCCTTTTTCTCTTGATGTGGCTTGAGTGAAATCCTGGGCAGGGCCGGCCCGGCAAGAGCCGGCCCTTGCACATCAGGAGAACGGGGTGACGTCCGAGACCTGGAGACCCTGGAGAATCCCCGAGTAGAACGGCGCGTGCGCCACCAGCGAGCCCAGCAGGAAGATGCTGTAGCGGAAGGTAGCGTCGATGACCGGCCAGGCCACGGAAACGTAGTCCTGGACGACCGTCATCTCCCAGGCGTTGTCAACGTGGCTCCACGTCTGCGGGAGCTGGTAGCTCATCAGCAGCGCGGTGCCCTGGCTCATCCACGGGTGGACGGTCAGCTTGACGGTGGACCTGGTGACCGGGTTGACGAACTCGGCAACCGCCGCGCCCGCCCGGATGCCGCTGATCTGATCCTGGCTGATGTTCAGCAGGTAGTTCAGCGAGTTGCCCTGGAGCAGCATGTCGTTGGCAAGCCTCATGAGGTCGCCACCGTCAGCAACGATCTCCGAGGGGTCAGCCTTGTAGACGCCGGGGCTGACGTTGTTCATGCCGTTGTTCTCCCACATCGCGTCCAGCGCGGTGAAGATCGCGTTGGTCGAGAGGTGAGTGCCGACAGACTGGTTGACGTAGCCGCCCTTCCACACGTTCGCGGACTCGAAGCCCACGTTGGTGTAAGGACCGGCGCCGGTCGCTGACTGCCCCGACAGGGTGGGGATGATGCCTTCCATCCTGTTGGAGCCGCCGGTGCCGGAGTCCACCGTCATCGGCTGCCCGCCGTTGGCAGTGGAGGTGGCCACGGCCCCCTGGAGGGTGACCCTCAGGCCGCCGACCGCGTTCGCGGACTGGATGCCCTGGTAGGTCGTGGTGCCAACGGTGCCCGTGCCAGACTGGACCGAGGTCCCGATCTGGAGGTACATGGTGCCGCCGTTGGTGGTCATGTAGATGTTGTACTGCTGCGCGCCGGCGACCGGCGCGATGGTGACGTCCGCGACCTGCCCGTTCGCAGCGGTGACGTTACCGCTGGAGGCAGAGGCGATGGACTCACCGAAGTAGTTCAGCGCGGTCACCTTCACCGCGATGTTGGTGGTGACGCCGGTCAGGCCGGTCTCGTTGGACCCTGCGGTCCGCATGGTCACGGTCGGGGTGCCGGGAGCCGCGATGTTCTGGGAAGAACCCGCGAGCATCTGGTACTCCTCGCCCAGCATCATCTCCTGGAGCAGGACCAGGTTCGCCAGCGCGGAAACGTCCTCGAAGCCCTGTCCCTCGAACTGCGCCAGCCAGCTCAGGGACTCGGTGAGCCCGAAGAACCGGTAGGGCACGTTCAGCTTGTACTCGGTCTGGGAGCCGGTCTTCGGCAGGTTCAGCGGCCAGTTGGTGCCGCCGATGCCCGAGGCACCGGACTGGACAAGCTCGGGGATGGAGATGTCAACGACGCCCTGGCCGCCGGTCTGCGACCCGGAGATCCCGAGCAGGCCGTAGACCTGGCGGGATGCGCCCTGGCCGGCAGGACGCGGGAACTTGTTCCTGAACAATGTGTAGACCGGGTAGATCAGCCGGCTCGGGGCGAGCAGGTCGAACGGGACCAGGCCGTAGGGAACGCCGTTCAGCCCCAGGTTGCCGGCGGTGAACGACTTGTTCAGCACGCTGGACTGCTTGAGCTGGTAGGCGACAGGGGCGAAGCTGCGGTGGTTCAGGAAGTCACGGGACATCCCGCCCAGAACCGTGTCCGCGTCCTCGCGTCCCTGCATGGTGGAAGTCCGCACGTCCAGGGCCGCCTGAGTGGCCTTGGTGAGGATTTCCCCGGAGTGGCGTCCCTCGGAAAGAGGAACACCGCCATTGGTAACATGACCGACGCCCTTGACCAGTTCCTTGGCCTTGGTCGTGAAGAGGGCCTCATAATCGGTCCTGCGGGCTGCCTGCGTCATCTGCGCATTAACAGCGCCTACGGGCGCACCCGCGCCCATAGTGGGGGCAGCGATTTCCTCGCCGCCGGGCAGGATATCTGCCACACGCCTCCAAACGGTGAAGCTGTATTAGTCCGAATTTCCTCTGTACTTCTGGAGGGCTGTATAGGCAGCTTCCCGCTCCGCAGGATTCTCGCTGGTCCGCCATGCCCTCTCAAGCTGGCGGATCATCATTCCCTGAACGCGCTCTGAGATATCCGCCGTCTGTGCAGCGCCCGCCGGGCGTGCATTCTTGTTCAGCGGATTGAGCGCCAGGCCTGTAAATGCGGCAGAAGCAGGATCGGGCTGGTTGGCGAGCGCATTCCAGCGCTGCTGGTGCTCGTCCAGCTCCTTCTTCTGCCCGTCGAACTGGGTCTGGTAATTGACGAGAAGCTCATCCTGAGTCTTGATGTGCTCAGCCTGAGCCTCGATCTTCTCCTCCAGCGGGGCGATGATCTCCGCCATGAGGGACTTCATGACCTCCGGGGTAAGACCCTGGGAAGCAGGAACGTCCGCGACGGCCGCCTTGGTGACGGCAGCAGCAGGCGGGGAGACGCTGGACGCCTCCTGCATCGCGGGCAGCCCGAGCGCCCGCAGCACCGCGTCCTTGGAGGTGAGCCCCTTCTCCACCTGCTTGGCGAGCGAGCGGGCATACCTCTCTGCGGTCTTGCGGGACAGCTCCTCGCGAGCCTGCGCCTCGGTGATCTTGCCGAGCTGGACCCTGCGCTCCAGCTTGCGGATGAGCTTGTAGACGTCCCCGAGGACCTCCTCGCCCGCAGCGCTCTCCGCGCTCTTGCTCATGCCGGCCGTCACGGGCACCGCAGGAGGCTGCTCCTGGCGGTACGCGTCCTGATCCAGCATCGGGCAGGCGCTCGGGAACATGTGGTTGAGGTGGTCGTGGAACATGGAGAGCGCCCGGCGGGCCTTCTCCTTCTCGATCTCCCCGTAGTTCAGGCGGGTGACCACGCCCTGCTCCGAGGGATACTCCATGCCGCCCTTCATGAAGCTCGGGGAAGGCGACTGGTGACCAGCGCTGAGCGGGGGACGCCCGAAGCTGTTCGCGTTCGGGGCGCTGTCCGGGATGCGCGACGACGAGTTCGGGGAGCCGTAACCCGGGGACAGCGACGCGTGCCCCTCGGTGACATACGGGCGGTTGTACTTGACCGGGCTCATCGCGCACGGGCTCGGGAAGCTCGTGGGACCGGGGTTGGCGTCACGGAACGCCTTGTGCGCCTCCTCGCGGAACGCGAGCACCAGGGCGGGGTCTGCGGTCTTCAGGGTGACCGCTGCCTGCCATGCCTGCTGGGCCTGCATCGCCTCGCCCAGCGACTTGCCGGTAGCTGCGGTCAGCGCCTTGCGCTGCCAGACCTCCTCGTCGATCAGCGCGGCGAAGTCCTGCCCGGCGAAGATCTTCGAGACCTCGGACGGGTCGTACGCGGGGCAGGTCAAGTCATGCAGGATGCCCTGCTCGGCGTCGATGCCGATCGTCTTGTACCGGAGCATCGCGGACTTCATGTGCGGCTTGGCGGGAGACTCCACCAGTTCGCCCACCGGGGCCGGCCTCATGTCAGCGGCCTCTTCAGCGCCGCTGGCGGTCTTCGGGTCCGTGTGGCACTTCTCGGTGTGAACGTGGTCCATCTTGCAGGACTTGCCGTCGTCACCGGCCGCAGGCTTGTTCAGCCACGGGGGCAGCTTCTTGCCCTTCTTGGGCTTCTGGGGCGCGGCAGCCTTGTCGCTGGCAGCACCGGACTTCGGCTTGGGGATGACAGGCTTGTCGTCAGCGTCATTGTCGCCGTCGCCCAGCTCCTCGGTAATCGCCGGGTCCTTGGTGACCACGGGCTCGGCCTCCTTGGCCGACACGTCGTCATCGGACTCGTTCGCGTCGTCCCCGTCGTCGGGAACCGGGGGCTTCTTCGCCTTGAGGGTCAGGTCTTCCTGACCGTTCTCGAACTTCGCGGAGCCGTTGTTGTCGTCGAGAGGATTGGCCACACCGAGTTCCTTAGCCCTTCTGCGGATTAGCGCCTTAGCACCGGATACATTTCCGTGGCCAGATCTCGCGAGAATGGCCGCATTGTGGAGGTCTTCGGTATTCTCAATCGGGTAAGAACCATCGGAAAGAGCATGACCCTGGGAAGCGAGTCTCCTGCGCTCGGAAGTGGAGACATCACGCTTGTAAACCGCGAACTCGGCGTCGTAGAGCGCCTGCTTGGCGAGTTCCTCGTAATGCTGCTCGATGAACTTGGTCTTGAGCAGCTTCGCCATGTCATTCGGGGTGAACGTGAAGGACATGTCGCCGGTCGGGTCGTTGAAATCGTAAAGCTCATCGACCTTTACGGGATTTGCTCCGAGCGCCTTCTGGATGACATCGGAATCACCGAAAAGCTTACCCGTGTATTCGGCATGACCGTCACTGGCAGACTTGACAAGCTGGAAGCGGCACCTGGCGTTAGCAGGCCGATCGACAAGTGATACTTCGACCAGCTCACCGCCCTTGATAACCCCGCCGCGTGCTTTGCCGGTAACATCATTGACAATCGTGGGACGTGCGATTCCCACACTGAAGGCGCGGAGCGCGCCCTTAGCGACAAGCTTCTTGGCGATAGGCTCAATAACGAGTCCTTTCAGCCAAGTGGCCCCTTCGTTATCGGTAGTGACCTCAAGTCCTACACCGGCAGGATCACGCTGAGGGTTATGTTGAACGCGGAGATTTCCTCCGGAGGCTAGCCAGGACTTGCTTGCGGAAGCCATCCAGTCGGGGGAAACTACCTGGGCGTCACTATCGATCTCGCCGTCAGAGCACTTTCCGTAGACAACGATATCCCCGTCCTCGGTTGTTTCCATGCGTTCGATGCCGAACGAGGTGAAGGTGAGTTCGCCGCTGTCGGTGAGAGTGGCTGCCATACGACTCCGTTAGTAGAACTTGCATTCAATAAGCTCGTCGGTAGAATAGGCACTATGAAATGCTCAGTCGAGGATTGTCCTCACCAGGAACACTGTCGCGGACTATGTATCCGCCATTACCGTCGCCAGCTTCACTCTGAACGCAGTGAATGCAGTGTGGAAGGGTGTACTACGAAGTGGCACTCCAGCGGTCTGTGCGTTAAGCACTACACCAGAATGCGGAGCTGGGGGACTACCGATGACCCGGAACCTCTGCCCTTGCAAGGTTCCTGCTCCATTGAAGAATGTACCGGGGCAATCAAGGCCAGAAAACTCTGTGGCATGCATCTGCGTCGCTGGTACAAATGGGGCTCGACTAATCTCCCCGAACGAGCAAAGATGCGTACCTGTAACCGGTGCAGGAAGGAATTCCCGCGCGAAGAATCCAAAACGACAGAACTTATCTGCTCAGAATGCCTGCCGTTTCACCGTCAGGATCGTATTGCGACCCGACTAAGCCGTTCATCGGAGATGACCGAGATGGCTACCCGGCTCCGAGAGAGACAGAATGGCAGATGTGCCATCTGTGGTACTCTCGAAGAGAACGCCCCGCGTAAGCGACTGCACATTGATCACGACCACGCGACCAACGTCATTCGTGCTCTTCTGTGCGGTCCCTGTAATTCAGGACTCGGGATGTTCAAGGACAGTCCAGAGTTGCTGGCAGAAGCAGCTCATTACCTAAGGAAATTTTCTCGTGAATGAAGAGAAAATCATTAAAGTGGCGACCGGAGTACTTGTCGGTCACTGGGCAGACAAGAAACTTGCTCAGTATGGTTATCCGACAATAGGCAAGATCGTCGGTTTCATTATCGGTCTCTATCTGTGAGGGAATGCCCCGCTTAACGGCGGGGCACTTCACACGCATCCGTCGTGCAGTACAGCTCGCCCTCCGCCTCCGGCAGAGCGGAATTGCCGTACAGGGAATCCCAGTCGAGCGGCTTGATATTGGCGCGGATCGCATCCCATTCTTCTTTAGCGACCCGCTGGTAAGGAGCCTGCTGATATACGGCTTCGGCGGAAGGAAGGAAACTCACGCTCTTCAGTTGCCCGTCGAAAGCGCGCAGGACGGCGGGAATCTGGCCGGCTTCATCCTCGCGGAACGTGAGAGTCACCGACACCGCGTTATCCGACCACCAGCGCTGACAGGTAGCAGCGAGGCTAGCCTTCTCCCAGACGCTGACTTCCCTCTCGGAACGTACGTCCGGTCCTTCCACGGGGAAGGTGATCACCATGGTCGTCTCAGGATCTGAGACAGAAGGTTCCACAGGATAACCCGCGTCCTGCATCGCCTTCACGAACGGGCTGTCCCTGATGTCCCGGACCGTTCTGAGGTAGTACCCGCGCTCCTTCGGCCAGTGCGCGCCCGGGGTCACCCCGAACAGGAGGGAGACTGTCCCGGACGGCTTGACCGTGGTGACCTTGACCGACTCCCGGACGCCCAGCCACTCGGAGTAGATCCTGTCCCAGCGGCGGATTTCCGCGTATCCCTTGTCCTGCCACCTGCGCAGCTCAGACCAGCCGTGCTTCTCCGCGAACTGGGCGATGCCCGTCATCGAGGTGCCGATCCTGCGGTTGCGGATCATCACCTCGTTCGCCTCCGGCCACTGCACGGGCAGCAGGGTGACGGTCTTCGCGAAAAGATAAGCGAATTTCAGGGTGCGCAGGTAATCGGAAAGACTGTCACAGTTGGAAGGGAAAGTTTCTACGAGATTACATTTCTCGAAACTTTCCAGGGGGATTTCCCCGCAGGGATTCACCCCTGCGACACGGTAATCTTTGCCTAGCCGCTCGTCCGCGAGCCTGCCGTAATCCTGGGCGAGATCCCTCCAGAAAATGCCCGGCTCACCGTTCAGGGTAATCCTGTCCGCGAGATAGGAAAGATCATCGCCCGTTGCCGCGAGGACTGAATTATTGGACAGGTGCCCCCATCCGTCAGCCCCCATCCGCTCCGGGTTGAGGTTCCAGTCCTTCAGGTTCAGGAAGTCCTCGTCATCCCCGAGCCCCAGCGCGATCTGGGCGCTCCTGCGGACATTCGCTGACACGACGCACTTGCCCGCCATGTTCATGATGTCCGTGATATCGGACGAGGTGAGCGGCTGCCCTGCCCTGCCCGAGAGCAGGGCCGTTACCTGCCTGTGCAGCTTCTCCAGGGGGGCGGGACCAGAGGCCACTCCTCCGAAGCCCTTGATGGGTGATCCCGCCGGCCGCACGCGCGAATAGTCGAAATTCGGCAGGCGCGAGCCGGTAAAGAATGCCCTGAGAAGTCCGCCGAGAGACTCGCACCAGCCCTCACGGCTGTCTGCGACAGTGTGCGGGTAACGACCCTGCGGCTCGTGAAGTGTTACCTTCTCCGCGCCGAGAGTATCAAAACCGACGCCGATGCCCAGCATGCTCTCATCCATCATGCGGGTGAACGGGAGCACCGGGTTGTCTGCCAGGCTGGCGGTACTGAGGAAACT
>Ga0318562_10000893_pt1 | contig 13397 bp, 13 predicted proteins | sample GRESIP066b5f18_FD_203688 | JGI IMG/M metagenome (GOLD analysis project Ga0318562, IMG submission 203688) | Tropical soil microbial communities from Luquillo Experimental Forest, Puerto Rico - GRE.SIPMG.066b5f18 | ecosystem: Environmental > Terrestrial > Soil > Tropical forest > Bulk soil... | reverse complement strand
CGGCGTCACCCCGTTCGTCTTGTTGCTGAACCGCTCCGGCCACATCTCATAGAAGTCCTTGAGCACGCTCTCCTTCAGCAGCTCCGAGTGCAGCGCCGCCACACCGTTGATCGCATGGCTGCCGACGGTCGCCAAGTGGGCCATCCGGACGCTCTTGCCGTTGTCCTCGCCGATCAGCGACATGCGCCGCAGCCGGTCGTCGTCGCCGGGGTACTTCGCGCGAACCTCGTCGAGGAAGCGGCGGTTGATCTCGTAGATGATCTCGAGGTGGCGCGGCAGCGACTCGCCGAACATCTGCAGCGGCCATGTCTCGAGGGCTTCCGGCAGCAAGGTGTGGTTCGTGTATCCGAACGTGGCCACGGTGATGTCCCAGGCCTCATCCCAGTCGAGCTGTCGCTCGTCGACCAGCAAGCGCATCAGCTCGGCTACCCCGATCGACGGGTGAGTGTCGTTGAGCTGCAACGCGAACCGGTTGGGTAGCTCGCGCAGCGACGCGTCGGTCAGATCGTCGATGATGTGCAGCACATGCTGCAGCGAACACGATACGAAGAAGTACTGCTGCAACAGCCGCAGCCGCTTCCCGACCTCGGGCTCGTCGTTCGGGTACAGCACCTTGGTCACGGTCTCCGAGCTGACCTCGTCCTCGACCGCCTTGTAGTAGTCGCCGGTGTTGAAGGCGTCCAGCGCGAACGACTCCACCGCCCGAGCGCTCCACAGCGTCAGCACGTTGCAGGTGTTCACGCCGTATCCCTGGATCGGCGTGTCGTACGCGACCCCCTTGAGCAGTCGGCCGGGCACCCACCGGACCCGGTCACGGCCCTTGTCGTCCGTGTAGTGCTCGCTGTAGCCGCCCCACCTCACCAGATAGTTCACGTCTGGCTTGGCGATCTCCCACGGATTGCCGTTGGCCAGCCAGTTGTCGGTCTTCTCCACCTGCCAGCCGTCGCGGATCTCCTGGTCGAAGATGCCGAACTCATAGCGGATTCCGTAGCCGATGGCGGGCCGTTCGAGGGTGGCCAGTGAGTCGAGGTAGCACGCGGCGAGCCTGCCCAGGCCCCCGTTGCCGAGACCTGGCTCCTCCTCACAGGCCAGCACCTCGTCGTAGCCGACGCCGATTCCCTCGAGCACCTTGCGGACCTCGTCCTCGATCCCGAGGTTCAGCAGGTTGCTGCCAAGCTGCGGACCCATCAGGAATTCCGCCGACAGGTAGCACGTCACCTTGCGGCCCAGGTCGAGCGACGTCTGCGTCGACGCCACCCGGTTGTCCTGCATGCGATCGCGGACGGCCAGCGCGGTCGCCCGGTAGAAGTGCTCGGGTGTCAGGGCGGCGGATGGCCGACCGATCGAATAGCGCAGGTGGTCGACGATGCCCCGCTGCAGCGCATGGGCGGACAGGCCGGTACGGCTGCGCTCGCTGGCATCGAACGGGGCGGGGGTGGCTGGCTGGACGACGTCGGTCATCGGCGCAGTCTTGCATTTAATCGCGTCGCGCAAATGAACTTCAGGCGAGCATCATGGAGCAATGCGTCGTGAGGTAACCACCGTCGATGATCTGCGCGCGATCGTCGGACATCCGAACTCCTACGTCGCGAACAAGGTCGCCACCCGGCTCTCGGCCGTTCAGCAGGACTGGTTGGCCCACTCTCCGCTTGGCTTCGTGGCGACGACGGACGCCAACGGTCGCGTCGACGTGTCACCGAAGGGCGACCCGCCCGGGTTCGTGCACGTCATCGACGACACCACGATCGCGATTCCGGAGCGGCCCGGCAACAAGAGGGTGGACGGCTATCTCAACGTGTTGCAGCGCCCGCACGTCGGCACGCTGTTCCTCATTCCCGGTCGCGGAGACACCCTGAGAATCAACGGCACGGCGCGCATCCTCGCCGACGCCGACTATTTCGACGCGATGACCGTGCAGGGAAAGCGTCCGATCCTGGCATTGGAGATCGACGTCGAAGAGGTGTTCTTCCACTGCGCCAAGGCTTTTCTGCGGTCAGATGCGTGGAAACCGGAGAGCTGGAACCCGACCGCCGTGCCGAGCGTCGCGCGGATCGCGCAGGCGCTCAAGAAGGACATGACCCTCGCCGAACTGGAGAAGTACTACGACGAGGACAACATGCGAAAGATCCTGTACTAGCGACTGCGATCATCGCGCAGTGCTGATCTTTGCGTTCACCGTCTTGGCCGTGACCTTCCGGAGTTAGGGTCGATTCGGAGGTTGATCCGGTGGATTGGCTAACGGCGCCCGAATGGTGGTGGGGCAGGCTGATCCTGGAACGCGGGATGGCGGCGGTTTACCTAGTCGCCTTCGTGTGCGCGGCCAGGCAGTTCCGCGGGCTCATCGGTCGGCACGGCATGCTGCCCGTGCCGGAATACCTGGCGCACCGGCGATTCCGGGACACCCCGAGCCTGTTCCATCTGCACTACTCCGACGGCTTCTACGCCGCCCTCGCGTGGACCGGTGCGGGGATCTCGGCCGCGATGGTGGCCGGTCTCGCCGACACCGTGCCGACCTGGGGCGCGATGCTGCTCTGGCTGGTGTTGTGGGTGATGTACCAGTCGATCGTCAACGTTGGTCAGATCTGGTACTCGTTCGGCTGGGAATCGCTGACGCTGGAAGCAGGCCTTCTGGTGGTTTTCGTCGGCAACGACGGCGTCGCACCGCCGGTGCTTGTCATGTGGCTGACGCGCTGGCTGCTCTTCCGAGTCGAGTTCGGTGCCGGGTTGATCAAGCTGCGAGGTGACCGCTGCTGGCGCGACCTGACGTGCCTGTTCTACCACCATGAGACGCAACCGATGCCCGGCCCCCTCAGCTGGTTCTTCCATCGGCTTCCGCGGCCGTTTCACCGTGTGGAGGTGGCAGGCAATCACTTCGCGCAGCTGATCGTCCCGTTCGGGTTGTTCGCGCCGCAGCCGGTTGCCAGTGTCGCAGGCGCAATCATCGCGGTGACGCAGTTGTGGCTCGTGCTGTCGGGAAACTTCGCGTGGTTGAACTGGCTGACGATCGTCCTGGCCGCCAGCGTGATCGACACTGCGACGGTGTCGGCAACGCTCGGTATCGCTGCACCCGCCTATGCACCTGCGACACAACCACTTTGGTATTCGGTTGTCGTAATCGCGTTCACGACGCTGGTGCTGGTTCTGAGCTGGCGACCGGCGAAGAACCTGATTTCGCGCAGACAGCGCATGAACAGCACCTTCGATCCGCTGCACATGGTCAACACCTACGGCGCATTCGGCAGCATCAATCGGACCAGGGACGAGGTTGTTCTCGAAGGAGCGTCAGGCCCCTCCGACGAAACCGTCTGGAAGGAGTACGAATTCAAGGGCAAGCCAGGAGACGTGCGGCGATGGCCGCGACAGTGGAGTCCGTACCACCTACGCCTCGACTGGCTGATGTGGTTCGCCTCGATCTCGCCGTCGTATGCGCTGCCCTGGCTGATCCCCCTGTGCCACGGGCTGTTGACCAACGAACCGTCGATCGTGCGACTCCTGCGGACCAACCCGTTCCCAGAGGCGCCGCCCGCCTATGTGCGGGCGACTCTCTACCGCTACCGCTTCAGCACGGCGCACGAACTCGTGTCGCAACGGGCGTGGTGGCAGCGTGACCGGATCGGCGAGTACCTCGCGCCCCTATCGGTCGACGAAGCGCGCCGGCTGTCCGGCGCGCCGCGTCGGAACCTCAGATCTGGTTGATGCCGCCGTCGACCGGGATGTCGGCCCCTGTGGTGAAGCTGCTCAGATCGGATGCGAGGAACAACGCGGCATTGGCCACCTCGTCCGGGGTCCCGTAGCGGGCCATCGGGACGATGCTGCGCTGGTAGTCCTCGAACTGCTGTTCAGCGTTCGGCCCGGGGAACAACATGCGGGCAAGCATGTCGATGCCGGGTGTATCGGTGGCGCCGGGACTCACCGCGTTGACGCGAATCTTGCGGTCCCGCAACTCACTTGCCCAGGTACGGGCGAATGACCGGACTGCCGCCTTGATCGCTCCGTAGACGCTGATGCCCTCGGCGGCCCTGCCTGCCGTGGTCGACGCATTCAGAATGATGGAGCCTCCGTCGTTGAGGAGTGGCAGGGCTTTCTGCACGGTGAAGACGACGCCCTTGAAGTCGACGCCCAGCTGATAGTCCAACTGTTCCTCTGTGACGTCCTCGATGCGCGCGGCCTCCAAAATCGCGGCGTTGGCGAACACCACGTCGACCCGCCTGCCGCTGTCGGCCACCGCGGCGTAGAGCCTGTCGACGTCTTCCGGCTTGCTGACATCGCCCTGCACGCCGGTGGCGTTGTCACCGAGCTCCTTGACCGCCGCTTCGAGTTCGGCCTGCCTGCGCCCGGTGACGAACACGTGCGCGCCCTCGTCTATGAATCGCTTGGCGGTGGCGAATCCGATGCCGGTGCTGCCTCCGGTGATGACCGCCGTCTTGCCTTCGAGAAGTGCCATTGTCATGCCTTTCGTAATTCTGGACCATTCGGTCAACAACTACAGACGCGACGACTGGGCGATCTATTCCGGCTTACTCAGGCGGTCGGGATCAGAGACACCATCTCGTCGGCGGCGGCCTTCAGCTGTGCGGGCTTGGCGCCGCCCTTGTGCAGAGCCTCCTGGCCGCGCATGAACGCGAGCAGCGCGCCAGCCAGCGCCTGCGGATTCTGCTTGGCGTCGATGTCCCCGTCACGCTGTGCTTCCTTCACGCAGGCGACGAGTTCGTCGCGCCAGGTCGCATATGCGCGTTCGACCTTTTTGTCGACGGCCTCATCGAGGCCCGCCAGCTCTGCTGCGCTCTTGGCCATCATGCAGCCGCGCCTGCTCGTGTCCGCGGCGATCGCCTTGACCTGTGCACGAAGGTGGTGGGCAAGCCGGTCATAGGCGCGGAAGGCGGGATCGCGGAGCTGGGCGCGGACCTCGTCGAGCGACGACGCGATGTAGTCGTCGAGTGCGCGGAGATACAGGCCGTGCTTGTCACCGAACGCCCCGTAGAGACTGCCCTTGCCAAGGCCGGTCGCCGCGGTGAGATCGTCGACCGACGTCGCCGCGTATCCGCGCGTCCAGAACTCGTCGCGCGCAGCAGCGACGACATCGCCTTCTGCGAACTTCCTGGGTCGTGCCATACCAGTACAGTACGTCCGTTTTGGACTGGTTATTCCGTATCTTTGACGAGCACCGCGCGGGTGTAGAGCAAAGCGAAACCCTGACGCTGCACATTCTGCTGGGATTTCGAACCCGGTGAGGTGGTGACGACCGCGATGTCGCAGCCGGCTTTCGCCGCGTCGGAGAGTCGTACCGCGAGCAGGGCGGTCTGCACGCCGTGCCGACGGTGCGCAGGCGCGGTGGCGGCACCGGTCAATTGCGCGACGCCGTCCGTCATCCGCATGCTCGCACCGCCCGCAATGACGCCGTCCCGGACAGCGAGGTAGGTCTGCGCGCCCGCCGCGACGAAGTCCAACTCGGCCCGCTCGACGACTTCGCGAGGAAACTCCTCGAATGAGGGCACGCCTTGCTCATCCGGGTGGGCGAACCCCGTCGTCACGACCTCCATCCATGCGTCGAGCTCGTCTTCGGTGCTCAATCGAACGTCCAATTCGGCTGATGCAGAGGGTGTTTCGGCCACTTCCAACGAGCGACCGAGCACATTCTCGAATGCGACAAGCCGATAGCCGCGGCCGGTCAGCAGCAGTCCGATCTCCGGGTCGGCAAGATTGGCGAGCTCCACCTGGGTTGGGGCCGCCAGACCCGCGTACGCGCGCTCGATCTCGTCGAATTCTGCGCCGCCCGGCACCCCGCCGAAGCCCAGCCCGACCACCTTGTTGAACGGCGATCCGCCCTCGGCGAAGCATGCCGCTCCACCGGCGACAGGTCGTACGAACGCTGCACTGGGGTTTCGACGCCGAGCGACCTCGGTGCCCGCAGTGATCAGCTGTGTTTCGGCACGTTCGATCCGCTCGGCGAGCTCGGTCCCGCAGAAGGCGAATTCCGCCACGTCCCTATGGAACACCAATCACTTCCGTTGTCGCGCCTTGATTTCTGCGTGCGCCCAATGATTCGCCCAGCGTCCACAGCGCGACACCCAACAACACGATGTCCTTCAGCAGAAACTGGCCAGGCTGGGCGCCGAGGATCGGGATGCCGCCCAGCTGGCCGACCGTCAGGCCAGGTGTGGTGAACAGGAAACTCACTGCTACGGCTCCGCCGCTGAGAAAGTGATAAATCCATGACATCAGCGGGCTGTGCTCGATGAGTACGCGGGCTTCCATCTTCACGTACTTGCCATACCCGATCCACACCAGCACGATCACCAGTCCGTAGCGGCTGACGATCGCTCCTGCGCTGGTCAGCCATGTTGACAGCGCTACTCGGTTTGGGGTGGTGATCGGGCCAACCGACATTCGTCGTCCTTGCGTTCGCTTCGCAGGACACACTCCTGCTTCGCAGGAGTGGCCGAAACAGCGCGAAGCGTTACACGTCGCCCGGGCACCTAGGCTGGCCGTCGTGCGCACGCTGCAGACCGGCCGCCGGGAGTTGGTTGCGGTCGCCATCGCCGTCGTCCTCGTGGTGGCGGCGTTTGTGGTCCCGCACCTGCACCTCGGGATCGTCACCCCGCTGATCCGGGCCAACGCCGTGCGGTTCCACGACTTCGCCGACACCGCGCCGATCTTCGGCTGGTGGAAGGCGCACGTCGGGTGGGGCACGCTGCCCGCGATCCTCATCGGAATCGCTGCCGTGCTCTGGGGCCCGACCATCACAGGGCGGTTGCCCTGGCGAGCCCTCACGCTGACCACCTGGGCGACCTCGTGTGCCTGGGCGTTCTCGCTTGCCATGATCGACGGCTGGCAGCGCGGTTTCGCGGGCCGTCTCACCGCCCGTCACGAGTACCTGCGCCAGGTGCCGACCATCACCGACATCCCGGCGGCTATACGCAGCTTCTCCCGCAGAATCCTCGACTACCAGCCTGATTCGTGGATCACCCACGTCTCCGGCCATCCCCCTGGCGCGCTGCTGACGTTCGTCTGGCTCGACCGCATCGGCCTCGGCGGCGGCGCGTGGGCCGGACTGTTGTGCCTGTTGGTCGGATCCAGTGCGGCGGCCGCGATCATCGTCACGCTGCGGGCCGTTGCCGACGAAGCGACGGCACGGCTCGCAGCTCCCTTTGTGGCTGTGGCCCCGACGGCCATCTGGATCGCCGTGTCGGCCGACGGCTATTTCGCAGGCGTGGCGGCCTGGGGCGTCGCCCTGCTGGCACTGGCCGCGCGGCGAACAGTGCGGTTACCGCTGTTGGTCGCTGCCTGCTCAGGCCTGCTTCTTGGCTGGGCGATCTTCCTGAACTACGGCCTGGCGCTGATCGCGATTCTCGCGGCGGCCGTGCTGATCGCCGCCGTCGACTGGCGCGCCGCCCTGGCCGCACTCGTTCCCGCTGCGGTGGTCGCCGCCGTGGTTTTCGCGGTGTTCGCCTGGGCCGGGTTTTGGTGGTTTGACGGCTATACCCTTGTGCAGGAACGCTATTGGCAGGGCATCGCCAACGATCGGCCGTTTCAGTACTGGTCGTGGGCCAACTTCGCGTCGGTGGTCTGCGCGATCGGACTCGGCAGCGTGGCAGGCATCGGCCGGGCGTTCGACATCGCCGCGATCCGGCGCAGCCCGGGCCTTCGTCTGCTTGTGCTTGGCGCGCTGCTGGCGATCGTGTTCGCGGATCTGAGCATGCTCAGCAAGGCCGAAACCGAACGTATCTGGCTGCCGTACACGATCTGGCTGACCGCAGCGCCCGCCTTGCTGCCGCCCCAGTCACACCGCTTCTGGCTGGCGCTCAACGTGGTCAGGGCCATCGCATTGAACAGCTTCATCCTGACCAATTGGTAACGGAACCCCGCGAACGCGTAACGAGGGCTCGATTTACCGACACCATGGCAGGTGCGAACGTGTCATAGATGGAGCCGATGACCCATGACGGGCGACACCAGCGGCGGCGACCTTCCGCCCAGCGAGTACGGGTTTCCGAGACGACTGTGGCGTGGAATGGACCAGCATCCACCGCCGGGAATGCAGAAGCTGCAGCGATGGCGCAGCCCGCTGCGCGGGATCTGGCTGACATCGGTGTTGGGTTCCGTGCTTTTGACCACACTGCCGATCGTGATCATCACCGGCCTGCTGTCCTACATCGCATACGGGCCACAGTTCGGCCAGGCCATTCCGGGTGGTGTCGGCTGGCTGAAGCTCCCGACATTCGACTGGCCGACCCACCCGGCGTGGCTGTACCGGCTGAACCAGGGCCTGCACGTCGGGCTGGGGCTCATCCTCATCCCGGTAGTGCTGGCCAAGCTGTGGTCGGTTATACCGCGACTGTTCGCGTGGCCACCGGCGCGGTCGATCGCTCAAGTGCTGGAACGCATTTCATTGCTGATGCTGGTCGGTGGAATTCTGTTCGAGATCATCACCGGTGTCCTCAACATCCAGTACGACTACATCTTCGGCTTCAGCTTCTACACCGCCCACTACTACGGCGCATGGGTTTTCATCGCCGGGTTTCTGATGCACATCGCCATCAAGATTCCACGAATGTGGGCGGGCCTTCGGTCGATGTCGATGCGAGAGGTGTTGCGCACCAAGCGAGCCGACACCGTTCCCGAGCCGTATGAGCCCGACGGCTTGGCCGCCGAAAATCCGGGCCCACCCACGATCAGCAGGCGTGGAGCACTCGCACTCGTCGGCGGAGGCGCGCTGTTCGTAGCGGTGATCACAGCGGGTCAGACGCTCGGCGGTTTCACCAGGAAGGCGGCCCTGCTGCTACCGCGCGGCCGCACCCGCGGCGACGGTCCGAACGACTTCCAGGTCAACAGGACTGCGTGGGCAGCAGGAATCTCCCCCGAACTGACCGGCGAAAGATGGCGGCTCACCCTGACCGGCGGCTCGTCCAAGGTCGTCCTCGATCGCCCTGCGCTGATGGCGATGACGCAGCACACCGCTCATCTGCCGATCGCCTGTGTGGAAGGCTGGTCGACGACGGAGACGTGGACCGGCGTGCCGCTAGGTGAACTCGCGCGGTTGGCGGGTGTACCAAATCCGGCATCGGCGTTCGTCCTTTCGGTGGAACGCCGCGGCGCGTTCAACCGTGCCACACTGCAGGGCAGCCAGGTGATGCACCCGGATTCGCTTCTCGCGCTTCAGGTCAACGGCACCGACTTGTCCCCCGACCACGGGTATCCGGCGCGGATCATCGTGCCCGCGCTGCCCGGCGTGCACAACACCAAGTGGGTCGGCTCAATCGACTTCAGGACGGCCTGAAATGCGCACGGCCATGGCTCGGTTCCGCACGGTGTACGGATCTCATCCGCTGCATCTGTTGACGCTCATCGCGGGATTCGCCTTGCTCGGCTACGTTCTGACGACGATCAAGCCGGTGACGCTGTGGAACACCCACACGTGGTGGCAGTCGATCATCGTGTGGTTCGCGGCGGCCATCATCGCCCACGACCTGATCCTGTTCCCGGTGTACGCCCTCGCCGACCGGATCCTGCTGGCCGCCACTAGAGGGCCACGGCATGCCGGCGACGAACCCAAGTTATCCGTACTGAACTATGTGCGCATTCCCGCGCTGGGCGCCGCGCTCACTCTGCTGCTCTTCCTACCCGGGATCATCAAACAAGGCGCCCCGACCTACGCGGCCGCGACCGGACAGACGCAAGACGTGTTCCTGGGCCGTTGGTTGATGCTCACCGCGGCGATGTTCGCCGTCAGCGCAGCGTGTTACGGCCTCCGGCTGGTGTTGGCCCAGCGGGCTAAGCAGCGGCCAAGGTAGCGACAACCCGGCAACCGATCGGGTGAATGTCGGTCAGCGCCATGCCCGCTTCCTCCGCGAGTTCGGCAGCGCAGTCGATGCCCACCGAGGCCCACCGAAACCACGGACCGACAGTCCGGGACGACTCGAGCCGGACCCAGCCGGTGCGGATACCAGTGAGCACCGCGTCGAATTCCACGACACACCGCCCAGTGCGGCCCAATAGCTCGGCCGCCCTCCGAAGCACGCGTAGCGGGTCGCCGCCGAGCCCGACGTTGCCGTCGGCCAGCAGCACTGTCTGCCAACGGCCGGTACCGGGCAACGGTTCAAAGACATCCCGGCGCAGTACGGGTGCCCCACTGCGCCGCGCGATGCCAACTGCGGTCGCGGACTGATCGACGCCAAGCGCCGGTATGCCCCTTCGGATGAGTTCCGTAACCAAACGCCCTGGGCCACAACCCAAGTCGATCGTCGGGCCCTGACACAGCTGCAATACGGCCCGGTCGAACTCGCCGTCGGCGTGCTGGCCACCCAGCCAACGCCGCACCGGCAGTGTGCGTATCGCGCCGTCGTCATGCCGAACCCAACACCGCTCGCCGTCGAGCGCACGATCGTAAAGATTGCCCAGCATGTCAGATTCCCGCCGCCCTTGTCGCGCGCACGAACCGGCTGTCGGGTGCACAGTCTGCCCGCACGAGCTCCACATCATCGATGGTGTCCACATCCGATAACTCCGCGACCAAGGTCACGGCTAAGCCTTTGTCCCGCAGGGCTTCCAGCGTGGCGGGTCCGGTGTCCGCGCGCGATGTCGGAATGGTGTGCAGGCAATCGGCCATCGAGGGCTCCGTTACCCCGAGCACCCACCAACCGCCGTCGCGGGCCAGTCCGAACACGACGTCGGTCTCGACCAGAGCCTGAGCACATTCGGTGAGAAGGTCCGCGGTCACCTGCGGGGTGTCAGACGCAATCAACAGAACGGGACGCGCACCCGCCACCGCCGCGGCATCGGCGATTGCATTGGCCAGCCTCGCTGAGAAGTCGTCGCCGCGCTGCTCGACGACGGGTAAATCGGCAAGGCGCGAACGAATTTCGTCGCCGCTGCTGGCCCGATCCAGGTCTCCCGTCAGCGACACCACCCGCGCCTGCACGGGCGTCGCGTCGACCGCGTCAAGGGTGTCCAACAGCGTCGCGGCGGCGATGTCGGCAGCAGCGTCGTGACCGACCGTCGCACCCAGCCTTGTCTTGGCCTGACCTGCGACCGGCGCCTTGGCGATGACGACCAGCGTCACGCCTATCACGAGACGGCTCGCCAAAAGTCAAGTCCCGCATGAACACTTCCGCGCAGCGATCCGCTGACTTTTGACTTGCCGCCAGTGCGCGGCCCGTACGGTACATCGCGTTCGACGACCGTCCATCCGGCCTTCGCGGCGCGCACCATCAGCTCGACCGGATAGCCGTTGCGACGGTCGGTGATGCCGAGGCCGAGCAGTGCGTCGCGGCGGGCCACCCGCATCGGTGCGATGTCGTGCACCGGCAATCCGTACTTGGTGCGTATTCGCCAGCACACCGCCGCGGTGCCCAGCCGCGCATGCCACGGCCAGCGCAGGCCCGGCACGGGACGACGCCTGCCGATGGCCATGTCCGCGCCTCGGTCGAGTTCATCGACAAGGGTGGGCAATGCCCCGGGATCAAGCGACCCGTCGGCGTCGACCACCGCGACGATCGGCGTCGCCGCTGCTTCCACCCCGGCATGAACCGCCGACCCGTAACCCGGGCAACGTTCGGTCACCACATCGGCGCCAAGTTCGCGGGCCAGCTCGGCGGTCCCGTCGATGCTGTTGTTGTCGACCACGAGGGGTCTATACCCCGCGGGCATGGCGGCAAGAACCCCCGGCAAAGACGCGGCCTCGTTGAGGCAGGGAAGCACCACCGTCACCGAGCCGTCGGGCATGACAACCGACGTTAGGGCAGCGAAGATGTCCCTGCCATGGTGAACGGTGACAAAACGATGACATCAGCCCTGGTAGGACCCCCACACGGCTAACCTCGGAAGTTGTGACGCGGGTACTGATCGCCGACGACGACACCGTTGTGCGCGATGTCGTGCGCCGCTATCTGGAACGCGATGGCTTGGACGTCGCGATCGCCCGCGACGGCAACGAGGCGCTTCGGCTGCTCGGCACGCAGCACATCGACGTCGCCGTGCTGGACGTGATGATGCCAGGACCCGACGGTCTGACCTTGTGCCGCAGTCTGCGCCACCGGGGCGACTACGCGGTGCCGGTGATCCTGCTGACCGCGCTCGGCGAGGAGGACGATCGCATCGCCGGGCTGGAGGCCGGTGCCGACGACTACCTCACGAAGCCTTTCAGCCCGCGGGAGCTGGCACTGCGCGTTCGCTCGGTGCTGCGACGCGCGCCTGCCCCGGCAGGCGTGTCGCCGATCGAGCTGACGGAGGGCGACTTGAGTGTCTCCACCGGTTCGCGTTCGGTGACCGTCAAGGGCGAACCGGTCAGCCTGACCAACCGCGAGTTCGAGCTTTTGGTGTTCTTCATGACTCACGCCGACACGGTGTTCTCCCGCGAGCAACTGCTCAAACAGGTGTGGCGATGGGACTTCGGTGATCTGTCCACCGTCACCGTGCACGTCAAACGGTTGCGGTCAAAGCTGGGCGACGAGCATCGGGTGCAGACGGTGTGGGGCAGGGGGTACCTGTGGAGCCGCGATGAGCGCCCCCGCGAAGAGCAGACTTCCTAGATGCCGTCGAATGACTTCTGGGAGATCGTCGGATGGGCGCTGGCGTGCTCGGTGCCGGTAGTCCTGGCGGGGGCGCTGGTCATTCGGCTGGCGCGGTCGTGGTCGCTGGCGGTCAGCATGGTGGCGCTGGTGCTCATCCCTACGATCGCGACGTTCACCGGCGTGCTCGGCGCCAGTGGCTTCATGATCACCGAGACGTTCGAGCGCACCGCCGTCGTTCTGGTGATCGTGTCGATCGTGACGATTCCCGCCGCGGTCATGATGGCCCGCTACCAGGCCCGCCGCACGGTATGGGAGCAGGAGATCCGTGACTCCGAGCGGTCCGCGGAGTTGTCGCGACGGCGGTTGGTCGCGTTCGTCAGCCACGATCTGCGGACACCGCTGGCGGGAATCCGTGCGGTGTCCGAGGCCATCGCCGACGGCGTGGTTGCCGATGACGAGGTGCGCGAGCACGCCAAACACATTGAGCAGGAATCGATTCGGCTATCAGAGATGGTCGACGACCTGTTCGAGATGTCGAAGATCAACGCGGGCGCGATTCAGCCCGCGTACGACAAGGTGGCACTCGACGAAGTGGTCGACGACGTGATGGCGGCCCATCGCATCGCCGCGGAGCGGGCAGGCGTGGTGCTGACGGCAGACCTGCCCGCCAAACCGGTGCGGGTGCTCGGCAGCGACAGGGCGCTGGTGCGGGTGTTGTCCAACTTGGTGGCCAATGCGATCGCGCACACGCCGGAGGGCGGCAAGGTGCAGTTGGCGCTCGGCGCCGACGAGAACGGCGCATGGGCCCGCGTGGACGACACCGGCGTCGGCATCGACGAGGCCGACCTGCCGCGCGTCTTCGACGTCGCCTACCGGGGTTCCAACGAC
>Ga0318562_10000891_pt1 | contig 13406 bp, 13 predicted proteins | sample GRESIP066b5f18_FD_203688 | JGI IMG/M metagenome (GOLD analysis project Ga0318562, IMG submission 203688) | Tropical soil microbial communities from Luquillo Experimental Forest, Puerto Rico - GRE.SIPMG.066b5f18 | ecosystem: Environmental > Terrestrial > Soil > Tropical forest > Bulk soil... | reverse complement strand
CCTCGTCTATCCGGCAGCCGGATTGCCGCTCATCGCGCGCCGGCGCGGCATGCCCTTCCTCATCCTCAACCGCGGCCAGACCGGCCTCGATGATGAGGCCACAGAGCGTTTCGACACGGAGGCAGGGCCCGTGCTCACACGCCTCGCCGCGCTGATGAGGCATCGAGTCAACTAGCGCTTCTTCGTGCGAACTTTGTTGGCAACCCGGATTTTGCGCTTTGTTTCGGCTCCGGCAATGGTAGATTATGTGACGAATCAGTATTGGCCCGTCTGACCCTGGTAGTCCGATGAGCAGCGATGTCCCGGAGCATCACGCGCGATTGAGCCCCAGACCGGCTGCTCCCTCGTCAGCCCAGTGGCACGGGAGGGTAGATTGAACGACTCCTTGCACGACACGCTCAGAGGCAGCCTCGTCGGAGAGATCAACGGGGCAAGCATCGTTTCGGTGGACCCGATCCACATCGAAGGTGTGGTGAAATGGTTCGACGCGGTCAAAGGCTATGGTTTCGTCAAGCCTGACCAGAACTTACCCGATGTCTTGCTGCATGTGACCTGTCTTCGGCGCGACGGCTTTCCGATCACCGTCGAAGGCTCGCGCGTCGTGCTTGAGGCGGTGCGCGGCCAGCGCGGCCTGCAGGCGCTGCGCGTCCTGAAGGTCGAGCCGCCGAAGCTGCCTCATCCATCCGAGCTACCGCCGGCGCGCACACACAGCCAGGTCACGCCGTCGAGCGGGCTCGAGGCCGTCAGCGTCAAATGGTTCAACCGGGTGCGCGGCTTCGGCTTTGTCAGCAAGGGCGAAGGCGAGCCCGACATCTTCGTGCATATGGAGACCTTGCGCCGCTACGGCCTCGCGGAACTGCGCCCCGGCCAGCACTTGCTGGTCCGCTATGGGCCTGGGCCCAAGGGCCTCATGGCGACCGAAGTGCGGCTCCCCGATCACAACGCCGTCGCCGCCTCGCATTAAGGCTGGCATTGCCGAAGATTCGCCGCCAATAAGGATCATTCCGGGGCGGCGACGAATCTGGCGATGAGGAGCGTATCGTGGGGCAAAGGCGTTGGGGCCGGCAGGAGCGCAGTGGCTCGGCTGCGGCTATTCTTGCGGTCTGGGCGATCGTTATCGGCATTGTCTTCGCTTGGCATGCAGGCACGCCCGGCGCGGCTCGAGCCGCCGAGGCCCTGCAGCGGCTCGAGATCGCGTCGAGCAATGGTGCCCATGTCTTCCAGGTCGAGCTCGCCAGCACGCCGGCCGAGCGCGAGAAGGGGCTGATGTTTCGCCGCTACATGCCGAAGGATCGCGGCATGCTCTTCGATTTCGGCAATCCTGAGCCTGCGGCGATGTGGATGGAGAACACCTATCTGCCGCTCGACATGCTGTTCATCCGCTCGGATGGCAGCATCGCCCGCATCGAAACGCATGCCGAGCCTCTGTCGCGGCGCGTGATCGCCTCGGGAGAGCCGGTGCTCGGTGTGCTCGAGCTGAATTCGGGCGTCTGCGACGAGCTCGGCATCAAGGCGGGCGACAAGGTCTCCCACCCGATGTTCAAACCGCGCTGACGGGCCCTGCGGCCGGATGGAGACGCGCCGGGCCGAGCTCGAGGCGATCATCCGCGCCGACCCCGATCTCATGCGCAGCCTGCGCTTGATGCGCGAGCTCGCCTTGCCGCAAGCGCGGCTCGTCGCCGGCGCCATCTATCAGACGGTGTGGAACCTGATCTGCGGCCTGCCGCGCGGCACCGGGATGAAGGATCTCGACCTCATCTATTTCGACGCGGACCTCTCCTACGAGGCCGAGGATCGCGTCATCCGCGAGGTTGCGGCAGCGAGCGCCGATTTCCCGCTGCCGGTCGAGATCCGCAACCAGGCGCGCGTGCATCTGTGGTACGGGCGCCGCTTCGGCGGCCATTACCCACAGCTCGCATCGGCCGACCAGTCGCTCACCCTTTATGCGGCGACTGCGCATGCGGTCGGCGCGCGCCTCGAGCCGGACGACAGCATCGACATCATCGCGCCCTTCGGGCTTGACGACATTTTCGAGATGGTGCTGCGCCGCAACCCCGCGCTTCCAGCGACACAGTCCTATGCGGAGAAGGCGAGGCGCGCCAAGGCGATCTGGCCGCGGCTCGAAGTGTTGGGCTCAGAGTGTTCGGCTCAGAGTGATCGATCAACCCACAGTGATCGATGAGGGGCCTGCGGGTTGCAGCCGCAGAGACGGCCGCGCCGCGACGCCTCACATATGGCCGACATCCTCTGGCACTTCGTAGAAGGTCGGATGGCGATAGATCTTCGAGGCGGTGGGCTCGAACAACGTGTCTTTGTCACTGGGATCCGAGGCGGTGATGGCCGAGGAGGCCACGACCCAGATCGAGAGCCCTTCGCCGCGCCGCGTATAGACGTCGCGCGCATTCTGCAGCGCCATCTCTGCATCGACCGCATGCAGCGAGCCGACATGGCGATGGCTCATCCCGCCGCGCGAGCGGATGAAGACTTCGAAGAGCGGCCAATTCTTGTCGGTCATGACGATCCTTCGCTCTACTCGGCCGCGAGCTTCGCCGATTCGCGCAGCGCCCGACGCTTCTTAGCATGGGCGAGCGCCGCCTCGCGGACCCAGGCGCCGTCCTCATGTGCCTTGCGGCGGGCACGCATCCGATCCTTGGTGCAGGGCCCGTTGCCGGCGACCACTTGGCGGAATTCCTCCCAGTCGATGGGGCCGAATTCCCAATGGCCGGTCGCATCGTTGAGCTTCAGCTCCGGGTCCGGGAAGGTGAGGCCGAGGAAATGGCCTTGCGGCACCGTCGCATCGACGAATTTCTGGCGCAGATCGTCATTGCTGAAGCGCTTGATCTTCCAGCGCATCGAGGTGTCGGAATGCTCGCTCGCCTTGTCCGAGGGGCCGAACATCATTAGGGATGGCCACCACCACCGATTGAGCGCGTCCTGCGCCATCGCCTTCTGCTCCGGCGTGCCGCGCGAGAGCGTCAGCATGATCTCATAGCCCTGGCGCTGGTGGAAGCTCTCCTCCTTGCAGACGCGGATCATGGCGCGCGCATAGGGGCCGTATGAGCAGCGGCAGAGCGGGATCTGGTTCATGATGGCGGCGCCGTCGACCAGCCAGCCGATCGCCCCGATATCGGCCCAGGTCAGCGTCGGGTAGTTGAAGATCGAGGAGTATTTGGCCTTGCCCGTGAGCAGCTGATCGACGAGCTCCTCGCGCGTCACGCCGAGCGTCTCGGCCGCCGCGTAGAGATAGAGGCCATGGCCGCCTTCGTCCTGCACCTTGGCGAGCAGGGCCGCCTTGCGCCGCATCGAAGGCGCGCGCGTGATCCAATTGCCCTCGGGCAGCATGCCGACGATCTCGGAATGGGCGTGCTGCGAGATCTGGCGCACCAAGGTGCGCCGATAGGCGGCCGGCATCCAGTCATTCGGCTCGATCTTGTCGTCGGCATCGATGCGCGCCTGGAAGCGCGCCTCGCGCTCGGCATCGCCCGGCTGCGTCTGATGGGCGTCGATGGTGTTCAGGCCTTGCGTATACATGCGCAGTCCTCCGGCCGATCTTTGGGGCCATCGCGGCAGCAGAGCCGCGGCGCCGCAGCTTCCTTCTAGCACAGGGCGGACCTTGCGTGAATCGCGGCGCTAGCGCCTTGCGGCTACCGCCTCAGGAACCGCCGATCTCCTCATAGAGCTCGCGCGCCACCGTGTAGGAGCCGCGCTTCTCGGCGATCGCCTTGACGCGCACCACCTTGGTCGCCTGCGGCAATGCCAAAGTGAGCACGTCGCCGACCTTGAGCTTGCGCGCCCCGTCGGTGACCCGCTTGCCTTCGAGCCGCACATGGCCTGCCTCGATCAGCATCTGCGCGAGCGAGCGGGTTCGGGCAAAACGCGCCACCACCAGCCATTTATCGAGGCGTTGGGGCGCATCCTGCGCCTCTTCCTCATCGGCATGCGGGCTGGTTCGGCGGCGCGAAGGGCTCATCTCTGCCGTGAAGGACGAGCGTAAGCGCCGCAAATGCGGCTCACCGCCTTCCCTCCTCCTCCATACGCGCCTTGAGCGCCATCAGCTTGGCGAAGGGATTATCGGGATCGATCGCTTTCGGCGCGCGCTTCTCGGGGCGCATCGCCGCGTGGCGCTGCGGCGTGTCGGCCTGACGCTGCGGCGCATCGGGGCTCCGCTCCGGGCGCTGGCCCTGGCGCTTGTCGCGCCGCTCATGGCGGCCCCCATCGCCGCGGTTCTGGTCACGCCCGTGCTGCCTCTGCTCGCGTTGCGCCGCGCCGTCGGCGGTGGCGCCTGCCGGCGCCGCGGCCCTCGGGGCCTCGGCAGGCCTCGGCCCACGATCGCGCCGCGGCCGCTGCTGCTGTCGGTCGCGCGCCTCGCCGGGCTGGCCTTGCGGCCGGCGCTGATGAGCCTGGCGCTGCTGGCGCCACACCTCGATGATCTCGGGCTCGGCTGCTTCAGCCGCAGCGCCCGAGGCAGCCTCTCCGGCCTTGGCCGTCACGGGCGCCACTTCGGTCGCGGCTACTTCGGCCGCTGTTACTTCGGCAACGACCGCATCGGCCGCTTCGATCGGCGTGATGGGAGCCGCCTGACTGTCGCTCGCGGCAGGGGCGCTGTCCACCGGCGCCGGCTCGGCGTTCGCGGTTGCCAGGACTGCGGCTTCGGCCTCCTGCGCCACGGCCACGGCCACGGGCACCTGCTCCTGCGGTTCGGTGGCCGCGGCAGGCGCGGGCTCGGCATCCGGCAGCAGCCCCGGCAGGAAGGGCTCGTCATCGCTCGGCATGGCGGGACCCGGCAGCGCCTCGCCTGAAGCTTCGGCAGTTGCGCTCGGCGTCGGAGCAGCGACGACCGGCGCGGGTGGAGCCGCAAGCGCCACCGTGATGGCGGGGCCCGGGCGCTTCGTCGCCACATAGCCGAGTGAGGTGAGGATCGCTGCGAAATCCTCGCCTGCGCAACCGGCGAGCGACGTCATCTGCCCGGTGACGACGAAACCGTCACCATCCGCGGTGCCCGGAGGCGGCGCGCCCTGCGTCACACCGGGCCGGTATTGCACGGCGGGCCGGATGAGATCGGCGAGGCGCTCGAGGATGTCGACGCGCACGGCGCGCTTGCCGCACAGGCGAAATCCTGCCGCGCGATAGAGCGCTTTCGGCGCATCGGGGTCGGCCGGGAAGGAGGTGCGCCCCGAGGAGGCGAACTGCATGATCGTCTCGAGGCCCGTGGTCTCGGGGCCGCCATGCTTCAAGGCGTAGAGCTGCGTCGCCAAGGCGCGCGGCGCGGGCTTCAGGAGCGCCGGCACGTAGATGTGATAGGCGCCGAAGCGCAAGCCGAGGGCCCGCAGCTTGGCGCGGCCTTCCTGGTCGAGCGACTTCATCTCGGAAGCGACGCGCGAGCGGTCGAGCACGCCGAGCGCCTCGCTCGCCTGGAAGGCGATGCCGCGCGCGACGCCGGCGAGCTCGCCCGGATTCTCGAGCGTATTGAGCGGGCCCAAGAGCTTCTCGACGCGCGCCGCGATCCACAGCGCGAGGCGCCGGTCGATCTTCTCGCGTGCCGGCGCCGAGATCGTGTCGTCGACGAGCATCGCGATGCGCGGCTTCAGCACGCTGTCGCCGGCCACCAGCTTGCCCACCACCTCGCCGCGCCAGCGCGCGGCGCCGTCGCTCGCAAGCACGATCGCATCATCCTTCGCGTCGGCGAAACGCGCCGCGCGGGTCTCGAATTCCGGCGACAGCGCCTTCAGCGCCGCCGCACGCAACGCTTTCGCATCCGGCCCGCTGGCCTCAGGCGACAAGGTGAAACGGAAACCCTGCAGGCGTCCCGCTTCATGGCCCTCGACCAGCACGTCGCCGGACGCTGTTATTTCGGCTTCGAGCATCGCATTCTCTTTCAGGCGGCGCATCAGCACGCTCGTCCGTCGATCGACGAAGCGCTGCGCCAGCTTCTCGTGCAAGGCATCCGACAGACTGTCCTCTACCCGACGCGTCTCTCCCTGCCAATGCTCAGGATCAACGAGCCAGTCGGGACGGTTCGCAGCAAAAGTCCAAGTTCTGACCTGCGCGATGCGGGCCGAGAGCGTATCGATATCGCCATCGGTCCGATCGACCATCGCGATCTGGCGCTGTAGCCAATCATCGGGAATGCGCCCGCCGCCAGCGAGGAATCCGAACAGCGCGATCACCATTTCGCTATGGGCGTGCGCCGCGACCTTGCGATAATCGGGAAGCTGGCACACCTGCCACAGACGCTCGATCTCGCGGCGCGAGGCGGCTTTGTCACGCACTCCCTTGTCGCGCGCCGCGATCTCGAGCGCGATCACGTCGTCGGCGGCCGGCGCGCGCGTCAGGCCGGGCTCTTGCGGCATCATTGCGAGACTCGCCTGCAAGGCGTCGAGCGAGGAGAAATCGAGATCGCTGTTGCGCCACTGAAACCATTCGAGCGCATCGAATTTATGCGTCTCGAGCGCCTCGACGAGATCGGGGTCGAAAGGCGGGCAGCGTCCGGAAGATCCAAAAGTGCCGTCGCGCAGATAACGGCCGGCGCGCCCGGCGACCTGGCCCATCTCGGCCGGGCTCAGCCGACGATGCCGATGGCCGTCGAATTTGCGGTCGGCCGCGAAGGCCACGTGATCGACATCGAGATTGAGCCCCATGCCGATCGCATCGGTCGCAATGATGTAATCGACATCACCCGCCTGGAAGAGCTCAACCTGGGCGTTGCGGGTGCGCGGCGACAGTGCGCCGAGCACCACCGCGGCCCCGCCCTTCTGGCGCCTGACCAACTCGGCGATCGCGTAGACCTCCTCGGCCGAGAAGGCGACGATTGCCGAGCGTGGCGGCAGGCGCGTGAGCTTCTTCTCGCCCGCGAAGCTGAGCTTCGACAGGCGCGGACGCGTCACCACGTTGACGCCAGACAACAGCCGCTCGACGAGCGGGCGCGCCACGGATGAGCCGATGATCAGCGTCTCCTGCGTGCCGCGCGCATGCAGCAGCCGGTCGGTGAACACATGGCCGCGGTCGAGATCGGCGGCGAGCTGCACCTCGTCGATGGCGACGAAAGGGACCTCGACATCGCGCGGCATCGCCTCGACCGTCGCGATCCAATAGCGCGGCGCCTCGGGCTTGATCTTCTCCTCGCCCGTGATCAGCGCGACGGCCCCGATGCCGGCCTTCTCCACCACCCGGCTATAGACCTCGCGCGCCAGGAGGCGCAGCGGCAGGCCGATGATGCCTCCGCCATGGGCGAGCATTCGCTCGATGGCGAGATGAGTCTTGCCGGTGTTGGTCGGGCCGAGCACCGCAGTCACGCCCTTGGCGCGGTCGGCATGCGCGAAGCGCTTGAAGATCATGGTCATTGGCGCGTTCCGAGGCGGGCGAGCCAGGGCAGAGCGGGGCGCGATCGCACGGGACGCCGCGCCGCGACGGCAATCAGGAGAAGGCCGGGCGGATGGGGACCGGGCTGATGGCGCGCAAGCCAAGACCCGGCAACCCGATACCGGGCAACGGAATACCGGGCGGACCGGCGTGGGCCGAGGCCGGTGCGAAGCGATAGAATCGGATCAGGGGACGAGGCCGCTCGGGAAAAAGGCACGATCAGGATTGTCCGTCCTCGGCTGCGCGAGCAGCATCCAACGACCAGGTTGCCGCATTTCGACCCCTCACGCCGCTCGCCACCTATATAGGGCGCAAATGACGGTTTGTCGCGGCGACCCGCCAAAGAAGCGGTGGGTAACCGGAACATCGTCCGAACAGATGGCGCCCGAATCGGTGGCCACGTTGTGAGTCACATTTCGTGCGAAGAGTCGAATCGGTGGCTGGAGCCTTTCCCGATCTGATTGAATCGGATCGGGGGCCCGAAATGGCGCCTTCCCTCAGGTCACGCCGGGTTTCCAGCGCGCTGCGCGCTTTTCGACGAAGGAGGCGAGACCTTCCGTCGCCTCCGCGGATTGGCGTTTCAGCGCATGGCTTTCGACGAGGCTTGCGAAGCTCGCCTCGTCGAGCGCGGCTTTCGAGGCCGCGAGCGCCAGTGCCTTGGTCTCCGACATGGCGGAAGGGCCATTCTCGAGGAGCTGGCCGATGGTTCGCGCCCCAGCCGCCTCGAGCTCGGCCACAGGCACGACCTCGTGCACGAGGCCGATGCGCCTTGCCTCCTCGGCGCCGAAGCGCTCGGCGGTCAGTGCGTAGCGCCGCAGCTGGCGAAGGCCGATCGCATCCTTGAGCTGCGGAATGATGATGGCCGCGGTGAGCCCCCAACGCACTTCGGAGATCGAGAACAGGGCATTATCGGCCGCGATCACGATGTCGCAAGCCGCGATGATGCCGGTGCCGCCGCCGAAGCAGCCGCCCTGAACGAGGGCGAGCGTCGGCACGGGAGCGAGGTTGAGGCGGCGGACCGCTTCGGCAGTGGCGCGCGAGGCCGCGACATTCTCGGTCGGCGAGGCGCGCGCCACGGATTCGATCCATTTCAGATCGGCGCCTGCCTGGAAATGCCGGCCATTGCCCGCAAGCACGATGGCGCGCAGCCCGGAAGCCACCCCAAGCGCCTCGGTCGCGGCGAGGAGGCCGTCGATGAGCCCGCCGTCATAGGCGTTGTTGACCTCTGGCCGGTTGAGGACGACGCGCGCGACCCCGCGCTCGTCGATGCTCCACAGGACCGGTCCATTCGCGTTGGACGAGGGCATGGCGGCCATTCTCCGGCTCGATCGGGTGCGATCGCCCCAATCCGGCCGATCAGACCCGCATGTCAAAGATTTTCGGCAAGGGGCTTGCGGAGATTCAGGGGCTTCCAGAGGTTCAGGTCAGCCGCCGCAATCGACAAAGGCGGCCGAAAGGCCGCCTTTGCTGCTCAATGCCTTAAATCGCTTGGCTAGATCAGTCGCAAACGCGCCGGCGCACAATGATCGGATAGCCATAGGCGTCATAGTCGCGCATGCGCTCATAGTGGCACGCATAAGCGACCGGAGGCGGAGCCGCATAATAAGGCTGATAGGGCGCGAGCGTGCCCGGGCCCTGATAGGGCGGAGCCGCGAGCGCCGAGCCGAGGCCGAGCCCGAGGATCGTGCCGCCGACGACACCTGCCGCAACGTCACCGCCGCCGCAGTTCCAGCAGCGGTGATAATATTGCGCCTGCGCGGGCGCAGTCGAAGCGAGGGACGCGAAGCCAAGCGCACCTGCTGCGACAAGAGTGGTTGCCAAGGTTCTCATGACCATCCCTCTAGTTTCGACCTTGTCGGCGCGGGCGACCGGTGGCCCGATTCATCCGCTCCGCCATCTTCCGGGCGTGCAGCGTTCCTGACCAAGTGTGGAACGCCAGAGCCCAGCCTGCCTTCGATACCGAACCTGCCCGGAAAGGCGAAGCGCGGCCGTTCAACTGGCCACTATAAACTATTCGCGCAATGGGGCTGAATAGCGGCTGAACACCAAGAGGATGCGGCCCTCGCGCCCCGAAACGGCACAGTTCAACAGCTTGCTGTGGACAATTTGCCGCGAGGTCGCCGTTCGCCGTGCTCAGGCAAGCCCCGCTCAAGCAAGAACCGGCATGAAGTCAGTTCCCATGGTCCGAATCACGACTTCGCCGGATGTCCGACCCCGCGATGCCGGGATCGGCACCCATGGGATGGGGCAGATCGCGGATGGGACGTATGTGTAGGATCACCAGGCGCGGCGTGTCCGCCGGCCGGACGCAGCTCTCAGGCTTGCGCCGCCGCCTTCTTGGCGATCTCGCGCTTCAGCGCCCTCGCGTTCGTGGAGAGTTCCGCCTCCGAAGCCTTGGCGAGAAAAGCGTCGAGTCCACCGCGATGCTCGACCGAGCGCAGCGCATTGGCCGACACGCGCAACCGGACCGCGCGCTCCAGCGCCTCCGACTGGAGGGTCACGGCGCAGAGATTGGGGCGGAAGACGCGTTTCGTCTTCCGGTTCGAATGGCTCACGAGATGGCCGCTCAAAACGGCCTTTCCGGTCAGCTCGCAACGGCGAGACATGGCGGTTCCTTTCTTCGGACAAGATCGGCAGGCATCGCCACTGACGAAAGCGGATTCGCTGCCTGCCGGAAATTGTGAATGACGTCTTCGGGGCGCGTGTATAGGTGAGAGATGAAAGGCACGTCAAGATTCGCCACGCGCAATGCCACCGCCGCCGTCCTCGCGGCGACCGGCCTGTGGCTCGGGCAGGGCGCGACGGCAAGGGCGGATGACCTCAAAGCCGCCTACGCCATCACGCTTGCCGGGTTTTCGGTCGGTGAGGCCTCACTGTCAATGTCCTCGACGGGCAAAAACTACCATGCGAGCCTCGCTATGCGGCTTTCGGGCATTGCGGGCCAGCTCACCGGCGCCCGAGGTGCCGCTGTGGCCGCGGGCTCGATCACAGGTGCGCATCCGACGCCTGCCTCCTACGCGATCACCACGACCAATGGCCAGGCCTCGCGCACGGTGCGCATGGCCCTGCAGGGCGGGATGGTCTCGGCCGTCGAGGTGAAACCCCCGGTCGATGTGTTTCCCGATCGAGTGCCGGTCGGGGCGGGTGACAAGGCCAATGTGATGGACCCGATCAGCGCCCTCGTCATGCCGGCTCCTCATGGCGATAAGCCGCTCGATCCTGCCGGTTGCGACCGCAAACTGCCAGTCTTCGACGGTGTCGCGCGCTTCGACGTATCGCTCACCTATGCGCGCACCGATCACGTCACGCTTGACGGCTATGGCGGCCCGGCCCTCATTTGTGCGGCGCGCTACACCCCGATCTCGGGACACCGCACCTCGTTGAAATCGACGAGCTACATGGCCGAGAATCGCGAAATGGAGGTTTCGCTCGCGCCGGTCGGCGGCACCATGCTGCTCGTGCCGGTGAGGATCGCGGTGCGCACCATGTTCGGAATGCTGGAGATCGACGCGACGAAAATCCGGCCCGGAGGGGGAAATATGGCGCCGAAATTGGAGCACGCCCAATCCGACCGCAGCAAATCCGGTCGCACCCAGGCGGGGCTCGTCCAATGAGCATGCGGGTCGGATCGACGCTGTGGCGCGGCGTGGCCGGCCCGGCGCGCGCCTTCGGCGCGAAGCTTGCCGTAATGGGCTTGGCAGTCGTCGGGGCAGGTGCTTTCGCCGCACAGGCCAATTCGCCGTCGATCGTGGTAACCTACAATGTCGAGTATCACGGCATCGTCTCGCTCGATGTCGGGCGGGCGACCGTGCAATACAGCTCGACCGGCACCGGCTATCAGCTCGCTCTGTCGTTCAGGCCGAGCTCATCAGCTCGCTCGCTCGCGGTCGGTCCCGCAATGGCGCGCACCGCGGGCGCGCTCTCCGCGCGCGGTCTTTCGCCGCAGTCGACGACGCTCGACTACTCGATCCGGGCGCTCGCCGAGACGCGCGACTTCACCTTCGCGGGGGATCGGCTGCAGAGTGTGCACATCACCAAGAAGAAGGAAGGCGGCTTGTTCAGGGACGGCAGCACGGTCGGCTATGATCCGCGGGCGCTGCCGGCCTATGCGCCCTTGTCCGACGCCGATCAAAAAGGGGTGCTCGATCCGCTGAGCGCGATGCTGCTGCCCGTCACGGGCACGAACACGCTCGATCGCTCGAATTGCGACAGGCGGCTGCGCATGTATGACGGGCGGCGGCGCTTCGATCTGGTGCTGAGCTATCGCGGGCTCGAAAATGCCGCGCCGGGCGGTGAGGCGCTGGTCTGCGGCGCGACCTATGTGCCGATCGCCGGCCACAGCGTCGATGGCGACGAGTTCACCGAGAGCATGCGCGAATACCGCATCAGCGTCGCCCTCGTGCCGGCGCCCGGCAAGAGCTTCCTTATCCCGAACCGCATCACCTTGAACGATGCGAGCGGCGCCCCGATCGCCGAAGCCAAGGCTGTGGCGATCTCGGGGCGGTAGTCTCTTCGCGCAAAGTGATGCGCGTATTTCCTTGGTAACGGGCCAGGCGGAGCTCCTTCTGCCCGCTTGCGGGGAGAAGGGGGGATGAAGGGGCTTCGTGAGTGTGAGCCGGCGCTGGAGCCTGCTCAGCCACCCTCTCCCCGCAAGCCCCCGCAAGCGGGGAGAGGAGCTGCATCGGCTCACCTCTCACCTCGTATGGAACACGAGCGTGCGGATCTCGATGCTCTCGCGCGGCGGGGCGTCTTCCGGCGTAGTCGGGTCGAGGAAGGCGCTGTGCGGCGCGAAGCGGGCTCGCCCATCGGTCAGCGAATCATAGCATTTGATGAGCAGCGCCTCGTCTGCCGCCATGGCCGGTATGTAGTACCAGCGATGCGCCGCGTCGTAGCGCACCGCATAGGTCTCGCCGATCCGATTCGGGTAGACGAGGTCCGAGGCGACGAGATCCTTCGCCGCAACGCTGCGTGCATCGCAAAGCGCGAGCGGCGCGTCCAGCAAAGGCCCGCGGATCGGCCGCCACAGATTGATGACTTGCAGGCGGCCGCGCAGCAGCTCGTCCGCCTCATCAGGCAGAAGGTCACGGACTCGCTGCGGACCAGAGGCTTCTGTGTGATCGACATGCACGCGCGACACGGGCTGCCTCAGCCCGTCGCGGCGATCCTCGGCGCCAGGCACACGGCGACGCACCGTATGGTCGAAGACGAAGACGCGGTCGGCGCCGGTCGCCTGGCCGATGACGCGCTCCACCTCCGGGTAATAGTCGCGGCGCACCTCGTTATCATCATAGAAATTGTCGACCTTGCTCGCCTCGCGCAGCAGCGCGAAGCCTTCGCGATCGAGCGAGAGCGAGGAGGCGATCGGCCGTGCGTCACGGATCGGCACGATATGGGTGTCGGCGACGACATTGCTGCGCGGTGTGCCGGGCGGCGGCTCGAAGGTGTAGTTTCGCGGCTTCTCCGACATCGCTCCGAGATAGGTGAGCTCGGCTGCGACGGTCGCGAGCTCGATTGCGGGCTCGGCTCGAACATTCATGACGTCTCTCCTTTGGCGTGACATCCTGAGCGCTTCACCTCGAGAGATGGACGTCCGCCCGCGGCAGTCGCAAGCGCCGCCGCGCAAAAAAGAAGGAACGCCTCCGGTGAGGGGCCATGCGAGTGGGATTCATCTCCGAGCGTTACGAGACGTAGGCCGGATATCGTTTCGCCGCCGGCGAGCGGAGCAGGCGCTGCTCGTAGCGATGCCGACCCGCGTCCTTGCGCGGTCAGCCGACGTGCCGATCCGGCACGGTCCGCCATCTGCGGCCGCGTCACGGGTAGCCGAGTGGTAATGGCGAGACCCAGCAAATCGGCGCTGCCCGCTTCGCCGCGGCTGCGAGCTTCCAATCGTCATCAGGGGCCCATTTCGTTGCGGCATGCCCGCAGTTCCAGGGGCCGCGGGCGCGAGCGGCGGCGCCCCAGGCGTAGGTCTCCATTCGTTCCTGGGCGAGATCGCCGATTCGTTTGGCCTGTGTTCCCGACCGGTGCCAGTGGTTGATCGTTCCCGC
>Ga0318562_10000888_pt1 | contig 13435 bp, 11 predicted proteins | sample GRESIP066b5f18_FD_203688 | JGI IMG/M metagenome (GOLD analysis project Ga0318562, IMG submission 203688) | Tropical soil microbial communities from Luquillo Experimental Forest, Puerto Rico - GRE.SIPMG.066b5f18 | ecosystem: Environmental > Terrestrial > Soil > Tropical forest > Bulk soil... | reverse complement strand
GTGCGGCTTCCGGTCAAATGGAGCCGTCTGCGGTTCCATTTGACCGGAAACGCGTTGGTCCCGGTGCCGAGACCAAAGGCATTTTCCGTCCGGCTGATTCCAGCCGGACGAAAAATGCTCTAAGTCTTTCCTTATGCCGTTCGACAACCTCAGAAACCCGGGCCCACAGCGCGGCGCCGGCGAGCGGGCGATCAACCTGCCGCCGGCCATCCTGTGGCTGATCGCCATCAATGTGGCCGTGCACCTGGTGCGTCAGTTCCTCTTGAGCGACTCGATCGACCAGCAGCTCGTGACCGACTTCGGTCTGGTGCCGGCCAACATCACCGGCGACCAGGGCAGCCTGTTGCTCAGCCTGGTTTCGCTGATCACCTACCAGTTCCTGCATGGCGGCTGGGTGCATCTCGGCGTCAACATGCTGTCGCTGGCGGCGTTCGGCGCGCCGGTCGAGCGGCTGTTGGGCGTTCGCCGTTTCGTGTTCTTCTATCTCTCGGCCGGCGTGGTGGCGGCGGCGGTCCACGTCGTGGTCTTTCCCGACTCGCCCGATCCGGTGATCGGCGCGTCGGGCGCGATCAGCGGCGTGTTCGGTGCGGTCCTGATGCTGATGCGGCAAATCGGCAGCCTGTCGTCACTGCTGCCGATCGCCGGCATCTGGATCGCGCTCAACGTGTTCTTCGGCATCTTCGGCGGCACGCCCGGCGCCGGCAGCGAGCCGGTCGCCTGGATCGCCCATATCGGCGGTTTCATTTATGGACTCGCTGCCATCCGCCTGTTCATGCCGCGACCGCCCTCCTGAGTGGCGTTCCGCGGCCGGATGCGCTATCGCTCGACGGTATTTCGGGGGAGCGTGACTGTATGGCGGGGCGCGCCGCGGCAAGCCTGATTTTCGCTTTTCTGCTGGCGTCACTGGCCGGCTGCAAGCCTGAAAACAAGTTCATCGCACCACCGCCGCCCGACATCACGGTGGCGGTGCCGCTCAAGCAGTCGCTCGTTCCCTTCACCCAGCAGACCGGCAACACTCAGGCCTTCAACACCGTCGACCTCGTCGCCCGCGTTGAAGGATTTCTGGTCAAGATCGGCTATGAGGACGGCGCCTTCGTCAAGAAGGGTGATCTGCTGTTCCAGATCGACCCCACGACCTACATCGCCCAGGTCAAGCAGGCCGAAGCCCAGCTCGCCGCCACCCAGGCGCAGCTGGTGCAGGCGCAGGCCGAGTTCCAGCGACAGGAGACGTTGCTGCGCCAGAACGTGACGGCCCAGAACACCTACGACATCGCCAAGGCCAAGCGCGACGCCTTGCTGGCCGACGTCGAGAACAACAAGGCCCAACTCGCCGTCAACCAGGCCAATCTCGGCTACACCAACGTCCAGGCGCCGTACGACGGCGTCGTCACGCGCCACCTGGTCTCGGTCGGCGAGCTGGTCGGCGCCACCAGCGCCACCAAGCTCGCGACCATCGTCCAGCTCGACCCGATCTACGTCTATTTCAACCTCAGTGAGCAGGAGGTGCTGGACATCCGCGCCAACCTCAAAGGCAAGCGCCTGTCGCTCCAGGAACTGTCGGAAATTCCGCTCGATATCGGCCTGATGACCGAGGAGGGCTATCCGCACAAGGGGAACCTCGACTACGTCTCGCCCGAGGTCGATCCGACCACCGGCACGATCCAGGTGCGCGGCCTGTTCAAGAATCCTGACCGCGCGCTGCTGCCAGGCTTCTTCGTGCGGGTGCGCGTGCCGGTGGCGTTCGGCACCGAGAATATCCTGGCCGTGCCCAACCGAGCCGTCTCCGAGGACCAGTCGGGCCGGTACGTCCTGACGGTCAACAAGGACGACGTTGTCGAGCAGAAGCGCGTCAAGATAGGCCAGCTGCTGGTTGGCGATCTCAGGATCATCACCAGCGGCTTGATGGCCGACGATCGCGTCGTGCTGACGACCAGCGGCCGCGCCGTGCCGGGCGGCAAGGTCGTGCCCAAGCTAACGACCCTCCAGGCCCCGCCCAACTAGTGCCGGGCGGTATCGCGCCATGATCTCCAAATTTTTCATCGAGCGTCCCGTGCTGGCCAACGTGCTGGCCATCGTGATCGTGCTGATCGGCTCGGTTGCGCTCGCCACCCTGCCGGTGGCGCAATATCCCAACATCGTGCCGCCGACGGTGCAGGTTACCACGACCTATCCCGGCGCCTCGGCCGACACGCTGGTCAACAACGTGGCGCTGCCGATCGAGCTGCAGGTCAACGGCGTCGAGAACATGATTTACATGAGCTCGACCAGCACCGACCAGGGCACCTACACGCTGACGGTGACGTTCGCCATCGGCACCGATCTCGATTTCGCGCAGGTGCTGGTGCAGAACAAGGTGAGTGCGGCGCTGGCCGCCTTGCCCATGCCGGTGCAGGCGCAGGGCGTCGTCGTCGAGAAGAAGTCGACGGCGATCCTCGAGATCGTGGCGCTGACCTCGCCGGACGGGCGCTACGACAGCCTGTACATGAGCAACTACGCGACCATCAATTTGGTCAACCCGCTGTCGCGGGTGCCCGGCGTCGGCAACGTCAACGTGCTGGGCGTCGGCCAGTATTCGATGCGCGTCTGGATGGACCCGCAGAAGCTCTACACCTACCAGCTGACGCCCAACGACGTGATCAACGTCATCCAGGGCCAGAGCCAGTCGGTGACCGCCGGCCAGGTCGGCGCGCCGCCCGCGGCCAAGGGCCAGGACTTCCAGTACACGGTCTACATCCAGGGTCAGCTCACCGATCCCGCCCAGTTCGAGAACATCATCGTCAAGTCGGCCAATGCCAACGGCGGCAGGATCCTGCGCGTCAAGGACATCGGACGCGTCGAATTGGGCGCGCAGACCTATGCCCAGACCATCAAGATCGACGGCAAACCCTCCACGGGCATGGCCATCTACCAGCTGCCCGACGCCAACTCGCTGCAGGTCGAGCAGGCTGTGCACAAGACGATGGAGGAACTGAAGAAGGCCTTCCCGCCCGGCCTGGTCTACAGCGTGCCGTTCGACACCACCAACTTCGTCAGGACCTCGATCAACGAAGTGTTCATGACTCTGATCGAGGCCGGCGTCCTGGTCCTGATCGTGATCGTGATCTTCCTGCAGGACTGGCGCGCCATGCTGGTCCCGGCGACGACGATTCCGGTGACCATCATCGGCGCCTTCGCCGCCATGGCGGCACTCGGCTTCACCATCAACCTGTCGACCCTGTTCGGCATCGTGCTGGCGATCGGCATCGTGGTCGACGACGCCATCGTGATCGTCGAGGGCGTGGCGCGCCATATCGAGGAGGGCATGTCGGGCCACGACGCGGCGGTCAAGGCGATGGACGAGCTGATCGGCCCGGTGATCGGCATCACCCTGGTGCTGATGTCGGTGTTCATTCCGGCGGCCTTCGTGCCCGGCCTGACGGGCCGCATGTTCGCCCAGTTCGCGCTGGTGATCGCCGCCACCGCCTTCATCAGCGCGGTCAACGCCGCGACCCTGAAGCCGACGCAGTGCGCGATGTGGCTGCGTCCCGCGGTGCCGCCGGAGAAGCGCAACATCTTCTTCCGCGGGTTCAACGCAGGCTATGCCCGCTTCGAGCACGCCTATACGTCGCTGATCAACTTCATGGTTCATCGCAGCTGGCTGATGGTCGGGCTGGCGCTGATCCTGGCCGGCGTCGGCGGCTGGGGCGTGGCGCGCCTGCCCAGCGCCTTCATTCCCAACGAGGACCAGGGTTACCTGATCGTGGGTGTGCAGATGCCCGACGGCGCGTCGCTGGAGCGGACCACCGCCGCCCTCGACCAAGTCACCAAGGTGGCGCTGGCGACACCCGGGGTGCAGCAGGTGACCGCCATCTCCGGCATGTCGATCCTCGACAGCAGCGCCCAGCTGGCCAATGCCGGGGTCGCCTACGTGATCCTCAAGGACTGGGGTATCCGCGACAAGGAGAAGGGCCAAGATCTGCGCTCGATCATTATCCACATCTCGCAGGCTCTTGCCGGCATGCAGGATGGCCTGGCCTATCCGCTCGTCCCGCCGCCGATCCAGGGCGTCGGCAACGCCGGCGGCTTCCAGATGCAGATCGAGCAGCGCGACGGCAGCTTCGATCTCATCAAGTTGCAGTCGACGACCCAGGCCATGCTCGAGCAGGCCGCGACCCAGAGCTCGATTGCCAACCCGATCAGTTCGTTCCGCGCCAGTGCGCCCAACCTCAGGGTCGACATCGACCGCTCCAAGGCCGAGACGCTGAAGGTCAGCGTCGGCGACGTATTCCAGACGTTGTCTGCCTATCTCGGCTCGACCTACGTCAATCGCTTCAACAAGTTCGGTCTCAGCCTGCAGGTCTACGTCCAGGCTGATTCGCAGTACCGCGCCAATCCCGAGGACGTGCTCAAGCTCTACGTCAAGAGCATGGAAGGCAAGATGGTGCCGATCGGCGCGCTCGCCACGCTCCGGCCGGCGGTCGGATCACCGATCATCAGCCTGTACAACCTCTATCCCTCGTCGGCGATCGTCGGTTCGCCGGCGCCGGGTTTCTCGTCGGGCGAAGCAATGGATCTGATGAACCAGATCGCCGAGCGCACGCTGCCGCCCGGCACCAGCTACGAATGGACCGCGATGTCCTACCAGGAGAACATCGTTGGCAACCAGCTCATGATCGTGTTCGCGCTGGCGATCGTGCTGGTCTATCTCTGCCTCGCCGGCCAGTACGAGAGCTGGATCGCCCCGGTCAGCGTCATCCTGGCCGTGCCGCTGTCGCTGATCGGCCCGGCGATCGCGCTCGGCATCGTCGGCGCCGCCAACAACCTCTACACCCAGATCGGCCTGATGCTCTTGATCGCGCTCAGCGCCAAGAACGCCATCCTGATCGTCGAGGTGGCGCGCGAGGAGCGGATCCTGCACGGCAAGGACATCATGGAAGCGGCGGTCGGAGCGGCGAAGACCCGCCTGCGGCCGATCCTGATGACCTCGTTCGCCTTCATCCTGGGCGTGGTCCCGCTGGTCACCGCGACCGGCGCCGGCGCCAACTCGCGCATCTCGCTCGGGCTTTGCGTGTTCAGCGGCATGATCGCCTCGACCTGCCTCGCCGTGCTGTTCGTGCCGTCCTTCTTCACTGTCCTGCAACGCTTCGAGGAGCGTCGCAAACCCGTCAAAGCCAAGCCGCCAACCGAAGCCGAGCCTGCGGTATAATCCGCGCGCATGGCCGACCAGGCGCTTCCGTTCCGCCGCTATTTCTCCGCCAACCTGGTGGCGCTGGCGCCGTCGGCCGTCGCCCTGGGCGCCTTGCACTGGGCGGGCTATCTCGGCGGCCGTCCCGCACTTGCTGCCTTCGCCGGCATCGCCGTCGTCACCGGCGTCCTGGTCCAGCGCTATCTCGGCTCGCTGGCCCGCTTCGCCCGTTTCGTCGGCGAGTTGTCGGAAGAGCAGGAGCCGGTGATGCCGCGCCTGGCCTTTGCGCCGGCCACCGAGGAGCTCGCCTCGGCGGCGGCGACGCTGTCGGCCGGCTGGCGCCGCCAGCGCGCCTCGATCGACAATCTCGCGGCGTCCGCCCAGGCCATCATCGATGGACTGCCCGATCCGCTGATCGCGGTCGACCGGCAGCGTCGTATCGTGCGCACCAACCGCGCCGCCGTGGCGTTGCTGGGCACTATGGGCACCGACCGCGACCTGTCGACGGCGCTGCGCCATCCCGAGCTCCTGTCGGCGATCGATTCGCTGCTCGACACCGCCGACGGCAACTTCGTCGGGCCCGATCAGGTGGCCGTCGAGATCGTGCTGTCGGGCGCGCCCGAGCTCGACGTCATCGCCCATGCCCGCCGCCTGCCGCGCGCCGCAGCGGACCGCTCGCTGGTGCTGATCGTGCTGCACGACACCACCGCGCTGCGGCGGGCCGAGCGCATGCGCGCCGACTTCGTCGCCAATGCCAGCCACGAACTCAAGACGCCGATCGCGGGCATCATCGGCTTCATCGAGACCCTGCGCGGGCCGGCGCGCGACGATGGGGTCGCACGCGAGCGTTTCCTCGGCATCATGGCCGACCAGGCCGATCGCATGCGCCGCCTGGTCGACGACCTCCTGATGCTGTCGCGCATCGAGCAGCACGAGCATTCGCGGCCCGACGCCGAGGTCGACCTGGCGCGCGTTCTGGCGGGGGTCGAGGACCTGCTGCAGCTCAAGGCGTCGTCGCGCAAGGTGCAGATCGCGCTCGATGTCGAGCCGGCGCTGCCGCGCGCCATCGGCGACTATGACGAGCTCACGATCGTGTTCCAGAACCTGATCGACAACGCCATCAAGTACGCCAAGCCCGCGACCGCGGTGAAGGTGGCCGTGCGGGCTGTCGAGCCGGGCAGCGTGTCGGTCGCTGTGAGCGACGAGGGCGACGGCATCCCTGCCTCGCATCTGCCGCGGCTGACCGAGCGCTTCTATCGCGTCGACACCGCCCGCTCGCGCCAACTCGGCGGCACTGGCCTGGGGCTTGCCATCGTGAAGCACGTCGTCAACCGCCATCGCGGCCGGCTGGATATCCAGAGCACGCCCGGCAAGGGCTCGACCTTCACCGTGACGCTGCCGGCGGCGGCCTGATTACTTCGTCTTGTCGAGGGCGAGGCCGAAGCCCAGCAGCGGCACATCGAGGTTGAGCGACCGCTTGTTGGAATCCTGCATGGTGATCTTGAGCAGTGTGCCGCCGCGCATCGCTGCCACCATCTTGTCGTTGAGCTGCATACCGACGAAGCAGCCGTTATTGGTGCAGGTCTGGACCTGCTGCTTCTCGACCGGGCCGCTGTCGACGTGGATCTGCACCGGCTCGGCGAGATTCAGGCCAAGCGGCAGCTGAAGCATCATCACTGGCGTCTTGGTATCGGGCGGGGTGCGCACCGAGATCAACGCCACGAGCTGCTTGTTGTCCTCCCGGTTCACCAGGCTCTGCAGGGCCCGGCATTCGAGGGTCTTGCCGTCACCGGCGCATTCGACCCGCCAGGCCGCCGGAGGCGGATCCTGGGCCTGGGCGGGACCGTAGCCGAGCAAGCTCGCCAGGGCCGCGGCAATCGCTACCGAACGGCGGCTGGCACCCATATTCAAGCAAATCATGTAATGAAGTTCCTGCCCCGGTCGTTGGTTCGACGCAACTTTGCCCCATCCACAAGGCGTTTAGTCGCTGTCACGGAATTGTAGCATTTCCGTAATATAAGCGAGACGACGGCCTTTTAGGCACGTAACTGCTTTTGAAGGAGGGCACCCCGTGAATTTCATGAAGACTGCGCTTGCCGCGGTCGCGGCCATCGCGACCTCGCTGCCGGCGCTCGCTGCCGACATCTCCGGCGCCGGCGCCACGTTCCCGTACCCCGTCTACGCCAAGTGGGCGGACGCCTATAAGAAGGAAACCGGCGTCGGCCTGAACTATCAGTCGATCGGTTCGGGCGGCGGCATCAAGCAGATCAAGGCCAAGACCGTGACCTTCGGCGCCTCCGATGCGCCGCTGCCGGGCAAGGAGCTCGACGAGTCGGGCCTGGCGCAGTTCCCCATGGTCATGGGCGGCATCGTGCCCGTCATCAACCTCGAGGGCATCAAGCCCGGCGACCTGGTGATCGATGGCCCGACGCTCGCCAAGATCTATCTCGGCGAGATCAAGAAGTGGGATGACCCGGCCATCGCCAAGCTCAACCCCGGCGCCAAGCTGCCCTCGACCGCGATCGCGCTGGTCCACCGCTCGGACGGCTCGGGCACGACCTACAACTTCACCTACTATCTGTCCGATGTCAGTCCCGACTGGAAGTCGAAGGTCGGCACCAACACGGCCGTGCAATGGCCGGCCGGCATCGGCGCCAAGGGCAACGAGGGCGTCGCCAACAACGTGGCGCAGACCAAGGGCTCGATTGGCTATGTCGAGTACGCCTACGCCAAGCAGAACAAGCTCACCTACACCAAGATGGTGAACAAGGCGGGCAAGACCGTCGCGCCGACCTCGGACGCCTTCCAGGCCGCTGCGGCCAATGCCAACTGGAAGAGCCAGCCGGGCTACGGCGTGATCCTGGCCAACCAGCCGGGCGATGCGTCGTGGCCGATGACGGCGGCGACCTGGATCCTGCTGTACAAGACGCCGTCCGATCCGGCGGCGACCGGCGAGGCGCTGAAGTTCTTCTCGTGGTCCTATTCCAAGGGCCAGGACATGGCCAAGGACCTCGACTATGTGCCGATGCCGGCCAATGTCGTGAGCGACGTCCAGAAGATGTGGTCGACCGACATCAAGGATGCGAGCGGCAAGCCGCTGTTCGGCATGACGCACTGACGAGCTACTGACGGGCTGAGGCCTCCCGGCTCCCGGCCGGGAGGCCCTTTCTCCGGACGCGAGGGGGCTTAGAGTGTCCGAAGTGGCATTGAACGACACAACTGTGGCCGCTGGCCAAGCGGGCTCGCGCGCGGCGGTCCTGAAACGCCTGCGCGGCACCGACATGGCCTTCCATGCGCTCACCCGCGGGGCGGCGCTGCTGGTGCTGGCGCTGCTGAGCGGTGTCATCATCGCGCTGATCATCGGCTCGGTGCCGGCGCTCAAGGCGTTCGGCTTCGGCTTCGTCGTCAGCGAGGTCTGGAACCCGGTGACCGAGCAGTTCGGCGCGCTGGCGCCGATCTACGGTACCCTGGTGACCTCGGCGATCGCCATGGTGATCGCCGTTCCGATCGGCCTGATGATCGCCTTCTTCCTGACCGAGCTCTGCCCGATGTGGCTGCGCCGGCCGATCGCCATCGCCATCGAGCTGCTGGCCGGCATCCCCAGCATAATCTACGGCATCTGGGGACTGTTCGTGTTCGCGCCCTTCCTGCAGAAGAACGTCCAGCCGTTCCTGATCGACACCTTCGACGGTGTGCCGGTCCTGTCCTCGCTGTTCGAGGGCCCGCCCTACGGCATCGGCATGCTGACCGCGGGCTTCATCCTGGCGATCATGGTGCTGCCCTTCATCACCGCCATCTCGCGCGACGTGTTCGACGCGGTGCCGGCGGTCCTCAAGGAGGCGACCTACGGGCTGGGCTGCACGACCTGGGAAGTCTTCAAGCACGTCATCCTGCCCTACACCCGCGTCGGCGTGATCGGCGGCGTCATGCTGGGGCTGGGCCGCGCGCTCGGCGAGACCATGGCGGTGACCTTCGTGATCGGCAATGCCCACAAGGTATCGGCCTCGATCCTCGCCCCGGGCACCACCATCTCGGCGACGATCGCCAACGAATTCACCGAAGCGGTCGGCGATCTCTACACCTCGTCGCTGATCGCGCTCGGCCTGATCCTGTTCGTCATCACCTTCATCGTGTTGGCGATCGCGCGCTACATGCTGCTGCGCCTGCAGCAGCGGGCAGGCTGACCATGGCGCACGGCGTGAACAACGCGCTCTATATCCGCCGCCGGGCGCGCAACACGGTCGCGCGGACGCTGGCACTGGCCGCCACGGCCTTCGGCCTGGGCTGGCTGGTCCTGATCCTCGGCGCGCTGATCTTCGAGGGGGTGGGTGGGCTCTCGCTCGCGGTCTTCACCCAGGACACGCCGCCGCCCGGCTCGGCGGGCGGCCTGCTGAACGCCATCGTCGGCTCGATCGTGATCACCGTGCTCGCCATCATCATCGGCACGCCGATCGGCATCCTGGCCGGCACCTACATGGCCGAGTATGGCCGTCACGCCAAGCTCAGCATGGTCGTGCGCTTCATCAACGACATCCTGCTCAGCGCGCCGTCGATCGTGGTCGGCCTGTTCATCTACGAGATCATGGTGGCGCCGATGGGCCACTTCTCGGGTTATGCCGGTGCGGTCGCGCTCGCCGTCATCGTCATCCCGGTGGTGGTGCGCACGACCGAGGACATGCTGACCCTGGTGCCCGACACGCTGCGCGAAGCGGCGGCCTCGATCGGCCTGCCGCGCGCCCACATGATCGTGCGCGTCGCCTACCGCGCGGCGCGGGCCGGCATCGTCACCGGCATCCTGCTCGCCGTAGCGCGCATCAGCGGCGAGACAGCGCCGCTCTTATTCACCGCGCTCAACAACCAGTTCTTCAGCGTCGATATGAACGCGCCGATGCCCAGCCTGCCGGTGGTCATCTTCCAGTTCGCGCTGTCGCCCTACGAGGAATGGCAGAAGCTCGCCTGGACCGGCGCGCTCTTGATCACCGTCACGGTGCTGGCGCTCAGCATCATCGCCCGCTCTCTCACCGCGAGAAAGTCATGAACGACGTCCAGACTCACGCCGTTGCCGCCGGCACCGCCACGGTCGCCCACAAGGGCGTCAGCACCGCCGGCCTCGCCGAGAAGGTCTCGATCCGCAATCTCGAGTTCTTCTACGGCGACAACCGGGCGCTCAAGGGCATCAGCCTGCCGCTCTATGCCAACAAGACCACGGCGTTCATCGGACCGTCGGGCTGCGGCAAGTCCACGCTGCTGCGCATCCTCAATCGCATGTACGACCTCTATCCCGGGCAGCGCGCCACCGGCCAGGTGCTGTTCGACGGCGACAACCTCCTGGATGCCAGCCAGGACATCAATCTGTTGCGCGCCCGCATCGGCATGGTGTTCCAGAAGCCGACGCCGTTCCCGATGTCGATCTACGAGAACATCGCCTTCGGCATCCGGCTCTACGAGAAGCTGCCGCGCTCCGAGACCGACGGCCGCGTCGAGCACGCGCTGCGCCGCGCCGCCTTGTGGGACGAGGTCAAGGACAAGCTCGCCTCGTCGGGCCTCGGCCTGTCGGGCGGCCAGCAGCAGCGCCTGTGCATCGCCCGTACCGTGGCGGTGAAGCCCGAGGTCATCCTGTTCGACGAGCCGTGCTCGGCGCTCGATCCGATCTCGACCGCCAAGATCGAGGAGCTGATCGACGAGCTCAAGAAGGACTACACGATCGTCATCGTCACCCACAACATGCAGCAGGCCGCGCGCGTCTCGGACTTCACGGCCTTCATGTATCTCGGCGAGCTGATCGAATTCGACGTCACCGAGAAGATCTTCACGACCCCCAGTGACAAGCGGACCCAGGCCTACATCACGGGCCGCTTCGGCTGACGCAAAGGAAGAACAACATGGCGAGCGACCATATCCTCAAGCGCTTCGACAAAGAGCTGGAACGGCTCAACGCCACGATCAACGAGATGGGCGGCCTGACCGAGAGCCAGTTTGCCAAGGGGCTGGCCGCCGTGCGCGACCGCGACACCGCGACCGCCGAAGAGGTGATCGCCGACGACGCCCGGGTCGACGCGCTCGACGCCGCGGTCCAGGAGCAGACGGTCAAGCTCCTGGCGCTGCGCCAGCCGATGGCGGTCGACCTGCGCGTGGTGCTGTCGTCGATCAAGATCGCCGCCGCCCTCGAGCGCATCGCCGACTACGCCAAGAACACCGCCAAGCGCTCGATCGTGCTCGCCCAGGCGAGCCCGCCGCCGTCGGCCGTCGCCGGCATCGATCGCCTGGGCCGCCTGGTGCGCACGGCGCTCAAGGACGTGCTCGACGCCTTCGCCGACGACGACGTCGCCAAGGCACATTCGGTGTGGCAGCGCGACGAGGAGATCGACCAGGTCTACACCGGCCTGTTCCGCGAGCTGCTCACGTACATGATGGAAGATCCGCGTACCATCACCGCCTGCACCCACCTGATGTTCATGGCCAAGAACATCGAGCGGGCGGGCGATCACGTCACCAACATCGCCGAGCTGGTGAGCTTCCGCTCGACCGGCCAGAACTTCGCCGAGGCCCGCCGCAAGGGCTCGGGCGCGCTCTACACCACGGATGCCGCGTCATGAACGTCGCCACCGCCCCTTCGCGCCGCGACAGCCAGACAGCGTCGGTGAAGCCGCGCGTGCTGATCGTCGAGGACGAGACCGCGCTGGTCGAGCTCTTGCGCTACAACCTCGAGCAGGCGGGCTTCCGCGTCGCCGTCGCCTATGATGGCGAGGAGGCTCTGGCCTCGGTGCAGGAAGATGTGCCCGATCTCATCCTGCTCGACTGGATGCTGCCGTTGATGTCGGGCATCGAGGTCTGCCGCCAGCTGCGCCGCCAGACCTCGACCGCCAACCTGCCGATCATCATGCTGACGGCGCGCGGCGAGGAGGGCGATCGCGTGCGCGGGCTGGATGCCGGCGCCGACGACTATGTGCCCAAGCCGTTCTCGCCGACCGAGCTGGTGGCGCGCATCCGCGCCGTGCTGCGCCGCATCCGGCCGGCGCTGGCCGACGAGGCGCTCAGCTACGCCGACATCGTCATGGACCTGGTGGCGCACCGCGTCATCCGCAGCGGCAAGCCGGTGCATCTCGGCCCGACCGAATTCCGCCTGCTGCGCCATTTCATGGAGCATCCCGGCCGGGTGTTCTCGCGCGAGCAGCTGCTCGACGCGGTGTGGGGCAAGGACGTCTATGTCGAGGCCCGCACGGTCGACGTGCATATCCGCAGGCTTCGTATCGCGCTCAACGGCAACGACCACGCCGACGTGATCCGCACCGTTCGTGCCGCCGGATATGCACTGGACGCACAGGGCTAGGGCCGGTTTTCCACACCGCCAGTAACGGTTTTGTAGCCTTAGCCGCCTACACCAAGCTTGCCCGTTCCCGGCCGGCAATTCCCACGCCCCGCTCCGGAATGGGTAGGTTCCCCCGGCACGGAGACACCCCGTCGCCGATTACTCTCCCCCTCCTTCCGTCAGGAAGGAGGGGTTTCTTTTTGGCCCACGCGCCACAGCCACAGCAGCAGCAACAGGCCGGGGATGGCGAGCAAGGTCGTCAGCACCCAGAAGATCGTCCAGCCGGTGTGGGTGGCCAGCCAGCCGCCGCCGGCCGAGAGCGCGGTGCGGCCGAACGCCATCAGCGAGGTCAGCAGCGCATACTGGGTGCCCGCCATGCCCTTGGTGCACAGGCTCGACAGGTAGGCGATGAAGGCGACGCCGCCCAGCGCGCCGGTGAAGTTGTCGAGCGTGATGGCGATGGTCAGCACGACGATGTCGTGCCCGGCCTCGGCCAGCCACGAGAACAGCAAGTTGGTGACCGCCTGCAGGATGCCGGCGACGAACAGCGACTTGAAGATGCCGTAGCGCGCCACCAGCACGCCGCCGGCCAGTCCGCCGGCGATAGTGGCGGCGACGCCGAAGCTCTTGGTGACGCCGAAGATCTCGGGACCGGAGAACCCCATCTGCACGTAGAACGGCCGCGCCATGCTGCCGCCCAGCGCGTCGCCGTACTTGTAGAGCAGCGCGAACAGCAGGATCACGACCCAGCCGCGATAGGCGAGGAACTCGGCGAACGGCCGGATCACCGCCTCCTTGAGCCAGCTCGTGGCGTCCGACGCGGGCGGCAACGCCGAGCGCGGCTCCTCGGCGAGGAAGGTGGTGATGATGCCGACCACGGCGAGCCCCGCGATCACGCTCAGCACGACCGGCCAGGGCACGAAGGAGGGCAGCAGCAACGCCAGCGCATCGACGATCCAGAG
>Ga0318562_10000887_pt1 | contig 13441 bp, 11 predicted proteins | sample GRESIP066b5f18_FD_203688 | JGI IMG/M metagenome (GOLD analysis project Ga0318562, IMG submission 203688) | Tropical soil microbial communities from Luquillo Experimental Forest, Puerto Rico - GRE.SIPMG.066b5f18 | ecosystem: Environmental > Terrestrial > Soil > Tropical forest > Bulk soil... | reverse complement strand
GGGCATGAAACGTCGACGGGTAGTACAGCGGATCGTGGGTCTCGACGTTTCGCAGCTCGCCCATGTGCGTCGGCGACGCCTGCCCGGTGTCGAGGATCCACCGGACCGTGTTGGCGTGCCACACGGCGTCCCACGTGCTCGGGATCGACTGCCAGTGCGGCATTCCGTAGACCGCCGCGACACCAATCAGTGCGGCGCCGATCAGCACCCCCGCGGCGACGACGAGCGCAGGACCGCGGGACATCGCCAGCGCTTCGGCGTCGCGGTCGCGGAATCGGCCAAGCACCCACGGCAAACATGCGGCGATCACTGTCACGACGACCAGAGCAAAGAGAGCAGTCCAGCCGTTCCACGGGATGCCGATCGCGCCGAACGGGACGATGGCCAGTGCGACAACGCCGTACGTCAATGCGGGCCCCACGGCCACCGCGACGGGCCCGGGCAACCGGGACGCCCGTGCCACCATTGCTCCGGGCGCTACCAGCAACAGCACCGCTAGTAGCACTCCGAAGGCCAGGCTCACTGGACTAGTATGGCTGCCCAGGTGACCCGGTCCGGCACTGCCCACGTGGGGTTGGGCGCCCTCGCAACGCTGTCGGTTTGTGGATTTCACGAACTCTCTAAGGTGGCTGGCATGGCATACGACGTCGCCCGGGTGCGCGGACTGCATCCGTCCCTGGGCGATGGATGGGTTCATTTGGATGCGCAGAACGGCATGCTGCTGCCCGATTCCGTAGCCCGCACCGTCTCGACGGCGTTCCGCAACTCGATGACGACGACGCTGGGTCCGCATCCGTCGGCGAAGCGCAGTGCAACGGTGCTCGACGAGGCCCGCCAGGCCGTCGCCGACCTGCTCAACGCCGATCCGCGCGGTGTGGTTCTCGGGGCCGACCGCGCCATCCTGCTCAACTCGCTCGCCGACGCATCGTCGTCACGCGTTGGCCTGGGCTATGAAACCGTCGTCACCCGGCTCGACGACGAGGCAAACATCGCGCCGTGGCTGCGCGCGGCGAATCGCTATGGCGCCAAGGTGAAATGGGCCGAGGTCGACATCGAAACGGGCGAGTTGCCGACCTGGCAGTGGGAGAACTTGATCAGCGACGCGACGCGTCTGGTCGCGGTCACGTCAGCATCCGCGACGTTGGGCACGGTCACCGATCTGCGTGCCGCCACCAAGTTGTTGCACGTCGACGGCGGGCTCATCATCGTCGACCATTCGGCGGCGGCGCCGTATCGCCTGGTCGACATCGACGACATGGACGCGGATATCGTCGCGGTCAATGCGCTCGCGTGGGGCGGCCCGCCGGTCGGCGCGCTTGCCTTCCGCGACCCCGACATGATCAACACATTCGGGTCGATCGCCCTCAACCCGTATGCCACCGGCGCCGAGCGGCTGGAACTCGGCGCGCACCAGTACCCGCTACTGGCAGGGCTGGTGGCGAGCATCGAATACCTGGCCTCGCTCGACGAGTCGGCGAAGGGCACGCGACGCGAACGGCTAGCCGTCTCAATGCAATCCGCGGACGCCTACATGAAGCGGCTTTACGACTATCTGCTGATCTCGCTGCGGTCGCTGCCGCTCATCATGGTCATCGGCAGACCCGAGGTATCGATTCCCGTGCTGAGCTTCGTCGTGCGCGATGTGCCCGCCGATCGGGTCGTGCATCGCCTCGCGGACAATGGCGTGCTTGCCATCGCCAACGCGAGCTCGCGGGTGCTCGATGTGATCGGGGTCAACGACATCGGCGGGGCGGTCACCGTGGGTCTCGCGCACTACACGACGACCGCAGAGGTCGACCAGCTGATCCGCGCGCTGGCCTCGCTCGGTTGACTGGTCGCTAGTCGCTGACGCGCAGCAGCACCTTGCCCGACACGTCGCCGGAGTCGAGCAGTTCGTGGGCCGCCGCGGCTTCGGTGATCGGGAACTCGGCCCCGACGACCGGGCGGACGCGTCCGTCGGCGACCATCGGCCACACGTTGTCGACGGTCTCGCGGACGACCACACTCTTGCTGCTCGGGCCATCGACGGGACGTGCCCGCAGCGTGGTGCCGATGACACCGGCACGCTTGCCCATCAGCTTTCCGATGTTCAATTCCGCCGTGATGCCGCCCTGCATGCCGATGATGACGACTCTGCCGTCGTTGGCGAGGGCGTCGATATTGCGGTCCAGGTAGGCCGCGCCCATGATGTCGAGGATGACGTCGGCGCCTGCACCGTCCGTCTCAGCGCGCACGCGCTCGACGAAATCGTCGTCGCGATAGTTGATCACGATGTCGGCGCCGAGTTCTCGACAGAGGTCGAGTTTCGGTGTTGAACCGGCCGTGACCGCAACCCGTGCGCCAAGCGCCCGCGCCACCTGAATCGCGTGTGTACCGATCCCGCTGGCGCCGCCGTGGACCAGCACCACTTGGCCCTCGGACAGGCCTGCGGTCATCACGAGGTTCGACCACACTGTGCACGCCACTTCGGGCAGGGCTGCGGCGTTGTGCAGTTCGACCGTCTCCGGCACGGGCATCACCTGGCCCGCGGGCACTGCGACGAACTCGGCGTAACCTCCGCCGGCCAGCAAAGCACACACAGGTTGCCCGATCGACCATTGATCGCCGCGTTCGCCTACCTCGGCGACGGTCCCGGACACCTCGAGGCCGAGGATGTCGCTTGCCCCAGGCGGGGGCGGATACTTGCCCGCGGCCTGAAGTAGATCGGCCCGGTTGACCCCGGCGGCGCTGACCTTAACCAGTACTTCACCTGTATTGGGCGTGATGTCGGGGACTTCCTGCCAGTTCAGACGGTTGGCGGATTCGGCGACGATCGCATGCATTAGAAAACCCTACTACCTGCGAATTCCGGCCCGTAGCAATGCGTTCGTCGTTTACCATTCCGTAGATGGAGGGGATGATTGCCGGGCGTACGGCTGGTGATATGCCGGGCTTGGACATCGCTGAACAGAGGACGTGGCAAAACTTCCTCGATTCGGCACTGCGTATGTACGCGACCCTTAACCGGGCGCTGGTCGAGGCTCATCATCTGACCCTGAATGATGTGCGCCTCCTCGACATCCTGGACAAGTCGCCGAGCGGTTCGGCACGCATGGGTGATCTGGCCGATGGGCTGATGTCGCTTCCGAGCCGGGTGACCCGGCAGATCCGTCGCCTGGAAGTGCAGGGCCTGGTGCGGAGAGGCGCCAGCCCCGACGACGGGCGTGGCGTACTGGCCAGCATCACCGACGATGGCCGCCTGCTTGTGCGCCAGGCGATGGTCACCTATGGACAGGGTGTGCGCGAGAACTTCCTCGGCAAGCTGTCGCGGCCCCAGATCGCCGCGATGGGTGAGAACTGCCGCCGGATCAGCGTCGCACTCAAGGGCAACGGGTCGGCCGCGAAGGTCGGCCGGGTCTAGCCGCTACTCTTATCGGCGGTGGCGTGGCAGAGCGGCCTAATGCACTCGCCTTGAAAGCGAGAGACGGCTAAAACCGTCCGGGGGTTCAAATCCCTCCGCCACCGCCAATTGTGACCTAACGGCCGAACGTCGATTGCACGCGAGCGACTCGCGCACTTACTGAGCTGACCGTGCTGACAATCCCGGCCGTTTGGATGGCCGTCTCGTGGCCGGTGTGGGCGATTGATGTCACGACCTCATGAACGAAGTCCAGCGTCGCCTTCGGGTTGGTGAAGTCACCCCACTCGCCGTCGGTAGAGGCCAGTCCGACATGGCCGACATTCGTACCGATGATGACAACGCCGTCCGATCCGGTGACGTCATCGCCGAACCCGGACTCGCCCGTGTATCCACCGCTCCCGCCTTGCGCGACAACATGTTTGAGCGCCTGGGAGATCAGGCCCGCGACACTGTCCTGCCCTGTGGTGTCGATGCCTTCCACGCCGCCACCCAGCACCCCTGCACCGTGGTCAGGAAGGAGCGCCAGCGGCCCTTCACCGCCGCCGTCCCAGCCCAATCCGGGCGTCCCGCCTCCGGTATCGCTGCCCATGTCACCGTCGCCGTAATCGTCGGACGCCGTTCCTTGGCCTTCGTCGGGATTTTCGGGATGGTCATCATCCCCGGAAGGGTGATCGTCCTGGCCGGAAGGGTGATCACCCTCGTCGGAAGGATGGGAGTCGCCGCCCGAACTGTCCGGGTCCGGTTTGAAGTACCCGTCGCCTGTGTCCCCGGGAAAGCGCGCGTAATTGAACGGTTCGATCGTTCCGCTCGAAGTGTGGTCCGACGGTGTTCCGTCTGGGCCCCACTCCGTGGTGTGCCTGGTCGCGTTACCATCCGGACCCCATGTCGTGGTCGTGATCGATCCCGACCCATCCTTGTTGACGTGGGAAGTAGCGACGCTCTGCGTACCTTCGTCACCCTTCTGGTACGTCCCGCGGTCGGTCTCCGTCTTGCCGTTCGCATCGGTGTGCGACTTCTCCCACTGCGCGTTGCCGTCCGCCCCGATGGTTTGAGACTCCCGGTCGGACGATGTGTAGGACTTCTGATGATTCTTGTCGTAAATCGTGATGGTGGTATCGGTCTGTGATGATCCCGACGCACCAGGTCCCTTCGTGCCTTTTGAGGTGATGTTGCGAATCTCCTCCAAGCCACTGTCGTAATCGATGCGGATCGTCGTTCTTTCGGTGCCGTCGGCATCGGTCGTCGTCAGCTGAGTCCCCTTGGCGCCCGGGCCCGTCGGAAACGGCTTCCACGTGCCGCCTCCTGTGACGCCCTTCGAGGTGGAAACAGTTTGGAACTCACCGACGCCGCCGGAGGCGAACTCGATGTTGCCGTTGGTGAGCCATCGGGTAGACCGGTTCGGCCCGAAGTCGTCGTAGGTGACCTGAGCCGTGGCCTTCCAGAGTTCGTTGCCGTGTTTGTCGAGACGTAGGCGTTCCAGGCTCACACCTTCATCGATCGCAGACAACGCGCCACTGGCCCTGGTCCGCGCCAGCCAACCGTCGGGGTGGCGGCGCTCTGTCTCCGATGCCCAGGCGCCGTCGGGCGCGATTTTGATCTCGCTGACTCTCACGAGGGAAGCAGCCCACGATTCGGCGCGCGCCACGACCGAGCCATCGGGCTGCGATTGCGCGGTGCGGAACTCGATCACTCCAGAAACGTCGTGCGCATCGACGCTGGTTTCAGTCCATTGATCGCCCTGCGTCGTGACCACCGTGCATCGGCCGTTGCCAACATCGACCCGGCTCATCGAGCCGTAGATATCGATCAGCCTCGCCGTCGATGACGCATCGGCGTTGACAGTGATGATCGATGCGGTCGAACGCGCTGCGTGGTGTGCCATGTGTCCCCCTTGCCTCGGCGCAAACTCTCAGGCAAAACGCTAGATACTCACCGGAACTTCATGGGTGCCATCGACGAACCTGACAGCAAATACACAGCAACCGGGTTCAGCCGTCCCCACCGCGGCTCAGTTGCTGACCGGCTCGAGGTAGATCGTCGCGGCGGCGGTCCACGGCGACTCGGTGTGCCACGCGGGTAGCCCAGGCGGGGCGCCGTCGCGTGTCCACACCAGGCGGTATTCAGGAGGCCGCGGCTCCTGCGTGCGGTCGAGATGGGTGAAGTTGAACTCGAGCAGAGGTTTCAACACGGGTCCGGCCTCGCGAATCTGCTTCTCGATCAACGGCAGCGTGATGCCGGGGTCGGAGAACACGTCGACCACATTGCAGTCGCAGGAGTAGGCGACGGTGCCGATCTCGGGCGGGGCCTTCACGGTGGCATCGCCGACCAGCTCGCCGACCTCCTTGCCGATGGTCATGTATTGCTCGGGCAGCGCCCAGTTGCCGAAGATCACCGGGTGTCGCCACGGCATCCCGAGGCCTTGAAACGACACCGCAGCGCCGATCGCGAGCGCAGCCGCGACGACGACGGGCGCGCCGAGCCGCACCCCGCGCCACCGCCGCAGCGCAAGCGCCAACCCGAAAACGCCCGTAACCCCAAGGGCGACAGTCGAACTGACGTAGTACCAGTGGTAGGGCGGCACGCCGAGTGCGCAGTAGGCCCCGTAGTCCGCCAGCGCGCCCAGACCCAGACCGACGAGCGGCCAGAGTTCACCTGGGAGCTTGCGAACGAGCCCGGCGGCCAACAGACATAGCACCGTCACCGCTCCGACTGCAGCGGGGATGATGGTGAGCAACAGCGGCAGCGTCATACCTGCCTGCCACATCTTCCACAGCCCGTTGCCGAACGTGGCTTCGCCGAACGACTTCTGCAGGGTCTTGATCACCAGCGTCGTCGGTATCGCTGAGCCGAAGTGGTGCCAGCTGAACGTCCACCACGGCAGCACCACGACAGCGGCGGTCAGCGGCGCGACCCAGAACCGGCGGCGCAGTGTCGGGGTGGCCAGGTACACAACGGCGACGATGATGCCCAAGTCCGGCCGGGTGAGGACCAGCAGGCCGGCAACGACTCCGAACGCGATATGGCGACCGCGCACGGCCTGCGCTGCCAGCCCGGTGAGGAACGCAGCGGTCGGCACGACCTCGAGCCCGAACGCCGAGTTCACGAAAGGGTTGGCAAAGACGACGGCCAACACGGCCAGCGACCAGGCGCCCGAGACCTTGATGCGACGGGCTATCTGTGCGGCCCATACCGCCATGGCCGCCGACAGCAAGACGATCAGAATGCCGAGACCAAGCACCGGTCGCATTGCGCCCGTGACGGCGGTGATCCAGGTGGCGACGGCCAGCAGCACGACGTTCAACGGCGACGTCGCGGTGTTGGACTCCTCCGCCGGGATCATCCCCCAATGCAGGTGCTCGGCGATGTTACGGGCATAGCTGAGCGTGATGTAAGCGTCGTCGACCAGGCCGCGGTGTGCGACATAGAACATGACCGCGCCGATCAGCGCCCCGGGGATGGCCCACCACAGGTCCCCACCCCGGCGCCGCGCCCGCTCGGGCGGCTGGTCGGCCTCGACGGCCTCCAGCTCCACCATCTTCGTCATCGGCGAGGATCATATGGTCCCGACAGCTAACCGGCATCCGGTTCGTGCGTACGGGCGGACCACCCGGCGCTACGGTTGGTGCATGCTTGACCGCTTGAAGGTGTCGGCCCGCGAGAAGTTGCAGCGCGCCCTGGCCGAGGTCATCGCCGCCGAGCACGAACGCACCAGGCAGGAGCAGCGGGATCGGCACGCAGAGCTGATGGCCGCCCTCGACCGGTTGCACACCCGGATCGCCGACACCGAATACCGTGCCCGGCGGGATATCTCGTATGCGCAGGACGCTCAGACGGCGCAGGAGAGCGCGGCGTTCGTGCTCGAGCACATGCCGAGGGCGAAGGTGTTCTGGGAGGTGCCGGACACACTGCGGTACGCCCTCGGCGAGATCAAGGGGCCGGGGTTGGCACTCGAGTTCGGGGTGGCGACCGGCTCCACGCTGCGGATCATCGCCGAAACGGTGGCTGCCGACCGCACGGTCGCGGGGTTCGACGTGTTCACCGGCCTCCCGGAGACCTGGCGTACCGGGTTCCCTGCGGGGGAGTTCGCCCAGGAGCCGCCGGACATTCCCGGCGCCGCGGTCGTCGCAGGCCTGTTCGAGGACACCCTGCCGACGTTTCTTGCAGAGACCGACGAAGCGATCGCGTTCATGCACGTCGATTGCGACCTGTACTCGTCGACCAAGACGGTCCTGGATCTGACGTCTGACCGGCTCGTCCCCGATGCGGTGCTGGTGTTCGACGAGTTCTTCAACTACCCCGGTTGGCAACAGCACGAATACCGGGCGTGGACCGAATTCGTGGAGCGGACGGGCCGTTCGTTCGAGTATCTGGCGTACACGGGCAACCACGAACAGGTCGTGGTGCGCCTGCACTGATCAGCTCTCGTAGAGGCGTGCCCAGTTCTCGCGGCTGATCAGGTCGGGAAGGGCCCTGCGATACTGCTCCTGTAGAGCGGGCGCTTCATGCTGAAACCTTCTCAGCGCCTTCGTCATTCGCTTGGTCAGATCCGTCAGCTTCTGCTTGTCGCGGCGCCGGATCCGAACCCCCGACTGCGAGGCATCGGTGACCACGGCCTGGTCGAACAGCGACACGTGCCACCACTGGTTGTCCTCTGCCGCGATCGCGACCGGCCCTGGGATGGTCCGGCCGAGCCACTGGAAGAGCCAGCGCTTGGCCAGCACGAGGTTGATTCGGTCCTTACGGGGCAGGTGGCCGCGCGGATGGATCCGCGGGATAGCGCCCGTGAGTTCGCCGATCTCGACCGCCTTGTGGACGACGGTTTCGGCGTACGCCTTGCGCTCCTCGCGAATCGCGGTCAGCGCCGCGGGACCGCCGTCTCGCAGCACGTCCGGGCCGGCCATGAAGTCCTCGATGCCGCGAATCATGGTGTACGCCATGCCGTACTGCATCGAGACGAGTCCCTCGGTGATCTCTCGCGCCAGCCAACGACCGGTCGCCTTCGTGTCGATGGTGCCGTGCAGCGCGTGGGTGATGAGTGAGTTGCGGACGCTGTAGTAGCGGAAGAACTCGTCGCGGTCCTTCCAGTCGAAGTCGGCGTGCCAGACGCCCGCGTTGGGCAGCGTCGTCGTCGGGAATCCCGCTTCCCTGGCGCGCAACCCGTATTCGATGTCATCCCATTGGAAGAACATCGGCACCGGAAGCCCGATGGCGGCGATCACCTCCGACGGGATCAGACACGACCACCACGCGTTGTACTCCGCGTCGATGCGCTTGTGCTGCAAGTACTTCGTCATATCGGCTTTGTGCAACGCCCGTGGCGCCCAGCGGCCCGCGCGCAGCCTGATCAGCTGGGTCTGCTCGGCGCTGACGTGCAGTTCGCGCGTGTTCTTCAGGTACAGCATCTGCGCGCCGATGATGGTCGGCGTCGGCGTCAGGTTGGCAAAGGCGTTGAGCCGCAGGATCGTTTCCGGCTCGCAGAGGATGTCGTCGTCCATCAGAATCACGTTCGCGTGATCGGCGACGCTGGATATCTCGTACATTCCACGCGAAAAGCCGCCTGCACCACCGAGATTGGGCTGGCGAAGATAAACGATCTTGTCGCCGAGCTGCGCAGAGACGTCATTGAACAGCGGTCTGGTGTCGACGGTGTCGGTGCCCTGGTCGACGATATAGATCGCGTCAATGCCCGCCAGAAGGCCCTTGTCTCCTGCGACGGCCGCGACGTTGGTCGCGCAGTCGTCGGCCCTGTTGAACGTGCAGATGGCGATCGCCGCGGGCCGGATCGTCGGCGGCGCGGGCGCCGTCCACTCCAGGTCGGTGATCGTCAGCGGGCCGTCCACCGCTGTGCATTCCATCCACAGCGCGCCGCCGTCGACGTACTCGTTGAGCTTGGCCGACAGCACCGCGGTACCGGTGCCGTCCACCTCGGTGCTGTCGATGGTCCTGGAGCCGCCGTGGATGTCGGATCCGCGAAGAAGGATGCGCGCCCTTGTCGACGTGTCGAACGCCAGCTTCAGCTGGACTTCGGTCACGCTGGTCCACCGCTGGAAGTAGCTCGCAGGCAGCCGGCCGAAGTAGGTGTTGGTGTCGACGGTCGCGCCCTTTTCCAGGTGCACGGCATAGCGCTCGCGGTGTGCTCTGCCGGTGACGATCCGGGCGTACATGTCGTCGACGACCTGAGCGCTGGGGCCGGTGAACAGCCCGCGCGCCACCACCAGCCGCTCAGGTGCGGCATGCTCGGTGAGCGCCTTCTTCAGCGTGTCGGGGGTCGCCTGGCCCGGGTGTGCCGCCCCGCGCTCGGTCATGCTGCTCCTGCTAAGTGATTAATCCAGTTGGGTGTCATATCCCCAGCTCCCCCGAGGGAGCGTAACAAGATGGCGGGCTAAGACAAGTTGGCGGCTTCCAGCAGCGACTTGAGTCGCGCAAGGTCGTTGCTCGTCGCCCGCCTGACCGCCGTGGCCAGCAGCGGCGCCGCAAGCCCTGCGAACCCTTTCGGCTCCCCGCGGTTGCGCAGCGTCATCCAGGTGGCGCCGTCCGCGCCGTCCTCCCACGCGTAAGTGGTCTCCATCTGGAAAGGCCCGCGATCGGAGCGCATCACAAAGCGCTCGGCCCCGGCGAGCTCGACCACTTCGTAGGTGTACTCCAGTCTCTTCCCCAGGAACTCGCTGGTGAATCGGAACCGGGAGCCCGGCGCCACCGGCGGGGCCGTCTCCCACTTCACCGCCTTGATATTCGCGTACCACGACGTGACCTTGTCGGGATCGCAGCAGTACGCGGCGACCTCCGGCCGCGGCCGGTTGATCGTCGTGTGCACCTCGACGTCGACCGTTGCCATGTGATCAGTGTCTCAGCGTCACGCGGCCGCCAGGGCCAGCGCGGCGATGCCGTCGTCGATCTGCGACTCGGTCAGGTTGGCGTAGCCCAGCAGCAGCCCCGGCGGCGCCGAAGCCGGATCCGCGTAGCACGGCGCCAACGGCTCGACGTTCACCCGCATCGCCGCGGCCCGGCTGACGAGATCGGCTATCGGGTAGCCGTCCGGAAATCGGACTGTGAGGTGAACGCCCGCGGCGGCGCCCAGTACCTTCGCCTGCGGAAGGTGACGGGCGAGCGCGTCGAGCAGAGCGTTCCTGCGGGTCAGATACCTGCGACGCATCTGGCGTAGGTGCCTGTCGTAGCCGCCGGAATTCAGCAGCTGTGCGAACGCGATCTGGTCCATCACCGAGCTGCCCGTGTCGGCCAGGCTCTTCGCCAGCCTCGCTGCGCCGACGAGCTGCGGTGGCATCACCATCCATCCGATGCGCAATCCCGGCGCCAGCGTCTTGCTGGTCGAGCCGATGTAGATGACCCGGTCGGGAGCGATGCCCTGCAGCGCGCCGACCGGTGCCCGGTCATAGCGGTACTCGGCGTCGTAGTCGTCCTCGATGACCAGATGTCCGGCGCGGGCCCACTCGACGAGCGCGGTGCGCCTCGCCGCAGAGAGCACGACGCCCGTCGGTGACTGATGGGCCGGCGTCGACAGCACCGTCCTAGCGCCGCTGTCCGCCAATGCCGCGACATCGATGCCGTCCTCGTCGATGGGAACGGCCGTTGGATTGATACCGTTGTGTCGCAACACCATTCGATGCAACCAGAATCCGGGGTCTTCCATCGCCAGTGGTAGCTCAATGTCCTGCAGCACACGTGCGAGGAGTGCGATCGCCTGCGTCGCACCGGAACAAAACACGATATGCTGCGCGTCGGCCTGTACGCCGCGCGTGCGGCGCAGATAGTCGGCGACCGCGGTGCGTGCGGCCGGCAGTCCCTGCGGATCGACGTAGCCCAGGGATTCCGAACCGATTTCGGCCAACCCCTGCCGCAGTGCGCGCAGCCAGGCGTTGCGCGGGAAGCTGCCGAGATCCGGCGATCCCGGCAAGAAGTCGATGTCGTAGCGCCGTGTGGTGTCGGCGCGTCGCGGCGTGGTCGCCGCGTCGACGGTTGCCACCCGAGTTCCCGAGCCGTGCCTGCTCAACAGGAAGCCCTCCGCGACCAGTTGGCTGTATGCGTCGACCACCAGCCGACGGGAGACACCGAGATCGGCGGCGAGCACACGCGTGGACGGCATCTTGGTCTGCGGTGTCAGCCGGCCGGTGCGGATGGCGGCGCGCAGCCCGTCGCAGAGTTGCCGGTGCAGAGGTTCGGTCGCGGTGCGGTCGAGTGTCAGAAGTAACTCACGTCCGGAACTGGTACCCGAAATTGCCATGAAAGTGGTGCCTATCTTGAGGCCATTGACGATCTAGCGTGAACGTATGGCAACGACACCTACTCGCACAAGAGCCGGGTTCGGCCCGCGCACGCGAGGAGCGGCGATGGTCAAGGTGACCCTGATCGTCTTCGGCCTTTATGGCGTCGGGCTCGGGCTGTTCATGATGCTCGCCCCCGGCGCGTTCTTCGACACGCTGGGGACCTTCGGTGTCCGCAACGACCACTACATCTTCGACAACGCGACGTTCGAGGTGCCGCAGGGTCTCTTGTTACTGGCGGCGGTGCGCCGGGTGTCGTGGCGGGTGCCTGCGCTGGCGTTCGCGACGCTGCATTGGGCGCTGCATTCGCTCAGCCACATCATCGATCCCCACCACGGAGCGGGCGATCTGATCGGCTGGCTCGAGGCGGGCGGACTGGTGGTGACGACGGTGATCCTGGGGGTTGCGCTGCGCGCCGCCATGCACGCCGAGAAGGCGGCTGCGCGCTGATGCGTGTACTCGTTGCCGGAGCCACCAGCGTTCCCGGTCTGCCCCTGTTACGCGAGCTCACTTCCCGCGGCCATGACGTCGTCGGGTTGACCAGGTCGTCGTCGAAGACCGGGCCGATCGCGGCGGCCGGGGCCAAGCCCGTCGTCGCGGACGTGTTCGACCCCGACGAGATAGAGAAGGTGGTCGCCGACGTCGGGCCCGAAGTGGTGGTCTCGCTACTGACCACATTGCCGAAGTGGGGTCCCAAGCGGCCCAAGGACTTCGAGCCGGCCAGGCAGTTGTGGGGCCGCGGCGCGCTGAATCTGGTGGCCGCCGCGCAGCGGGCAGGTGTGCGCAGGGTGGTCGCCGAGTCGGTGATCTTCGCCTACGGCTACCCGACGAGCGGGCCGCAGGTGATGGATGAGACCGATCCATATCCGGGGCCGCCACCACCCGGTGGGGGCGCGATGCTGGCGGCGCTGCGCGGCATGGAGCAGACGGTCCTGTCGTCGGGCGAGCACAGCGACACCGAGGGAATCGTGTTGCGGTACGGCTGTTTCTACGGGCCGGGTGTTCCACACGACGAGCTCTTCGTCCGCCTCGCAAAGTTCTGGGCACTGCCTGCTCTGACCGGCACCGGGGTGGTGTCGTGGATCCACATCGACGACGTGGCCAAGGCCACCGCCAACGCAATCGACCACGGTCGCGGCGGCCAGATCTACAACATCGTCGACGATCGGCCGCAGTCGTTCGGCGACTACGCCCGCGAGCTGTCGGCGAAACTCCGTCGGCCGCAACCCATTTCGATCTCGCACCGGCTGGTCGGCATCGTCGCTTCGTATCCGGCGACGGCGTTCGGCACGACCTGGCTGCCGCTGTCGAACGCCAAGGCCAAGGCCGAGCTCGGCTGGATGCCTATTCGCCGGTGAAGTTCGGCTCGCGCTTCTCGAACGTCGCGGTGATGCCCTCGGTGAGGTCCTTCGACGGCAACATCGCCGCATTCCACACCGCGACGTAGCGCAGGCTTTCCGAGACGCGCGCGATGCGCTGCTGATCGAGGACGTCCTTGATGCCGTTGACGGTGAGCGGCGGGTTTCCCGCGATCTCGGCGGCGGTGGCGTGGGCGGCGGCCAGCGACGCTTCCGCGTCGTCATAGACGTCGTTGACGAGCCCGATCTTCTCGGCGCGTGCGGCGTCGATGTTCTTTCCGGTCAGCGCCAGTTCACGCAGGTGGCCGTCGGAGAGGATCAGCGGCAGCCGGGCCAGGCTGCCGACGTCGGCGACCATCGCCAGCTTCACCTCACGCACCGAGAACTTCGCGTCGGCGCTGGCG
>Ga0318562_10000886_pt1 | contig 13450 bp, 12 predicted proteins | sample GRESIP066b5f18_FD_203688 | JGI IMG/M metagenome (GOLD analysis project Ga0318562, IMG submission 203688) | Tropical soil microbial communities from Luquillo Experimental Forest, Puerto Rico - GRE.SIPMG.066b5f18 | ecosystem: Environmental > Terrestrial > Soil > Tropical forest > Bulk soil... | reverse complement strand
TCTCGATGCGTCGGCTGAAGGCAGGTTGCGACACATGGAGCGCCTCGGCAGCCTTGCGGAAGCTGTTGAGTTCGGCCACCGCACGGAACGCCTGCAAATCGTTGAGATTGAAGTTGATGGCCATGCGCAGGGCTCCCGAGGCAATTTCACTGATCGACAGTGTGCATCAATCGATCCTAAACATGCAATTCACAAAAATCTTCCACGCGCGGAACATTCGACCAAGGCCACGCAAGCAAGAGCCCCCAGGTATCCACCGTCCGAAGGTCCACCGGAGTAGACAAATTGAAGATCCAAAGAATTCGCCTTGTTGGCGCTGTCGCACTGGCGGCGTCCTTGGCGTGCGACATCGCAGCTGCCGCCTTTCCTGAAAAGCCGATCATCCTCGTAGTGCCAACGGCCGCAGGGGGAGCCAACGACGCGATGGCACGCGTCATCGGCCAGGCCGTGTCGGCCATCCTGAAGCAGCCCGTCATCGTCGACAACAAGGCAGGTGCCAACGGCGCGATCGCGAGCGAATATGTGATGCGCGCGGCGCCAGACGGCTACACGCTCATGCTGGGCTACATCGCAACGCATGCGATGAACCCGGCACTGCAGAAGCTTCGCTACGATCCCGTCAAGGACTTCGAACCCGTCGCCATGGTCGGGTCGTCGGCGACGCTGATGGTGCTCAACCCAGCCGTCAAAGCCGGATCCGCGAAGGAAGTCGTGGCGATGCTCAAGGCCGCGCTGGACAAGACCAGTTATGCCTCAGCCGGCAACGGCACCGCGCCGCACTTCGCCGCCGAGATGTTCAAGCTCTCGACCGGCACCAGCATGCTGCAGGTGCCCTACAAGGGTTCGGCGCCTGCGATCACCGACACCATCGGCGGGCAGACGCAGGTGATGTTTCCGAGCCTCTTCACAGCCATGCCGTATGTCAGGACTGGCAAGCTGAAGGCAGTGGGCGTTGCAGGCCCCAAGCGCTCGGTGCTGATGCCGGACGTACCCACCCTCCAGGAGCAGGGCATTGCCGACGTCGACGTTTCGCAGTGGTACGGCATCTTCGCGCCGGCGAAGACGCCCAGGCCGGTGATCGAACAGCTCAACAAAGTGCTCAATGAAGTGCTGGCCGACAAGAACGTGATCAAGCGCCTCGAGGAGCACGGTGCCGAAGTCTCGCCCATGACAACCGAACAGATGCGTACCTATGTCGCGCAGGAGCAGGTCAAGTGGAAGAAGGTGGTCCAGGCTGCCAAGATCACTGCCGATTGAGATGAAGAGGTCGATCCCTTGCGTGCTGATGCGCGCCGGTATTTCGCGCGGCCCTTTCTTCCTGCGCGAGTGGTTGCCCGATGGTGACGAGGCTCGTGACGAGGCGCTGATCGGTGCCATCGGTGCCTCCGACCCGCTGCAGCTCGACGGCGTGGGCGGCGGCAGCACGTTGAACAGCAAGGTCGCCATCGTGTCACGCTCGTCGCGACCAGGCTGCGACATCGACTACCTCTTCGCGCAGGTCGGCGTCGGTCACCGGTCGGTCGACACGCGGCCGAACTGCGGGAACATGCTCTCGGGTGTTGCGCCTTTTGCGATCGAGCAGGGCCTGATTCCTGCGAGGGACGGCACCACCAGCGTTCGCGTCTACAACGTCAACACCGGCTCGCGCATCGACGTGACGGTGCGCACGCCCGGCGGCCGCGTTACCTATGAAGGCGACGCGCGCATCGATGGCGTGGCAGGCACGGCGGCGCCGATCCTGCTCAACTTCCTCGATGCGTGGGGCTCGGTCACGGGACACGTCTTCCCGACAGGCACGCGCATCGACACGATCGACGGCGTCCAGGTGACGTGCATCGATGCAGCCATGCCGCTGATGATCGTGCGCGCCGGCGATCTCGGGGTCACGGGGCGCGAGAAGCCAGCGGCGCTTGATGCGAACATTGAACTCCTCGAGCGGCTGGAGGGCCTACGCCTGGAGGCCGGCCGCAGGATGGGACTCGGCGACGTCACCAACAGCGTCATTCCGAAGCCGGTCCTGGTGAGCATGGGTGAGTCGAATGAAAGCATCACCTCGCGCTACTTCACTCCGCGAAAGTGCCATGCCTCGCATGCCGTGACGGGTGCCATCGGCGTCGCCAGCGCGTTTGCCCTGCCGGGAACGGTCGCGAGTGGAGTCGCGCGCGAACCGGGACGCCACAACCTGGTCGTGCTGCATCCCGCCGGACAGATTGATGTCGAAAGTTGAACTGAAGGGCAGCGCGGGTGCCGCGATCGTGGAGCGCGCCGCCCTTGTACGAACGGCGCGAAAGATCATGCAGGGCGAACTGCATCTACCCGACTATGTGTTCTCCCATCCGAAAGCACGAGACGCCGAGTCGCCCGGCTTCCCGCATAGAGCACTGACCCTCATCGTGCCGACACGCGCAGGCGGCGGCAACGACAAAATGGCCCGCATCATCGCCGCCAAGTTGGGCCCATTGCTTGGCGGGGAAGTGCTCGTCGACAACCGGGCCGGGGCGAACGGCGCGATCGCAAGCGAGTACGTCTCGCGCTCCGCGCCGGACGGCCACACCTTGATGTTCGGCTATGTCGGTACGCACGTGATGAATCCCGCCCTGCAAAGGCTGGGCTACGACCCGGTTGGTGATTTCGAGCCCGTCGGGCTCGTTGGTTCTTCCTCGACGCTGATGGTGACACACCCCGAGAAGGGTCCTCCCGACCTGCATACGCTCATTGCTCGGCTGAAGGGCGCGCCTCGTTGCTTCAGCTATGCATCTGCCGGTGATGGCACGCCGCCGCACTTCGCCGCCGAACTGTTTCAGCTCAGCACCGGCACGTCGATGTCCAGCGCGACTTATGAAGGAGCAGCCCCTGCAATTGCCGATACGGTGAACGGCCGGTCGGAAATCATGTTTCCCAGTCTGTTCACGGCTTCTCCCTTCATCCGTGCGGGCCAGCTGCGCGCCTTGGCGGTGGCAGGACCGAAGCGCCTGGATGCCCTTCCCGGCGTGCCGACGCTTGCAGAATTGGGCGTTGCGGGCGTTGATGTCGTCCAATGGTATGGGCTGTTCGCGCCTGCCGGAACGCCTGCTGCAATCATTGACCGCCTCAATCAGGCGCTCAACGAAGTACTGGTCGATCCAGAGGTCGTCGAAGGCTTTGAGAGCCATGGTGCGCGCGCCGAGCCGGGAGCCGCCGACGCGCTTGCGCGGCGGGTGCAGACGGACTTGGCCCGCTGGCGCCAAGTCGTAGCTCAGGCCGAGATTGCGCCGAAGGAGTCACAGCAACTTGCGGCGGATTGAAGCGTCGTCTCAACGAACTGATGCTGGCCATGCGCTGATGGCGGGACGGGTGGCGGAGCTGGCGCCGGATTGGGCCGAATCGGGCGCGCTGGCCTGCTGGGGGCTGGTGCACGGACTGGCGACTCTGGCGCTCGACGGGCGCATTCCAGCCAATCCGGCGGGTGAGCGGGCCGCTGTGGCCCTGATGACGCAAGCATTGGCAGCGTGCCCGACGTGAGCGCGGGCGTGCTTGCCGCCGGAGCCGCGGCTCAACGGCTGGTTTCAAGCTGCGGATTCAGCCGGTCGTTGCAGCGATCTAACTGATCATCAGCCGGTGTCTTTCCCAGACCGCGAAGGATCCACTCAATTCGGAAGCAAGCCTTTGGCGCGAGCCCACCTGCGTGGCGTCGTGTAGGAGAATACCTTCAGACGCAGAAGGACTGCGGAGCATCCGATTGTGAGCGGTGACTGCAAAGCCCGCCGAAACGGTGGTGCCGTCGTCACGACGACGGAAAATGGGGCATGTCCTTGTTATCTATCAGTCACGCAAACCCCAGCGTTGAGGAAGTCATCGCCTCCTACCGTGCGGCGCACTACTGCATCGAGCCAGCCGGTATACCCGCCGTGATACTGCGCATTGGTGAGCGGTCAGCCGGGTTGGCTTCGCTCTACGGCAAACTGGGCGTAGACAGCATCGCGTTCCTCACCGCCTCGAATCCGCTGGGTGTTGCCTTGCGCGACGCGGACAACGCAGTTGCCCTGAAAGCGCTCTGTGCTGACGTTCACGCAATGGGCCTCGCGCTGATGCCCGGCGTCACGAGAGATGGCGATCCTGCCAGCGGCTGGCCTGGCGAGGAGAGTGTTGCGATCCTCGGCATCAGTCGAGACGCGGCGTGCAGGTTAGGGAATCGCTATCAACAGAACGCCGTCGTATGGGCAGGCTCCGATGCAGTGCCCGAACTCATCCGCCTTCGATAGCCCTTCGTGTCAGCGTATCTGGTCGCTCGATCGACGTTCTTTGAGACCGCACACCCCGGGAATTAGGCACTCTCCATTCTTCACTAGCGCCCCTCCATGGTCAACGTCAGAACAGAATCGAGGCCTGCCCGATGCCTTCGAACTCTACTGTCACGAGGTCGCCAGCCGATGTCGGAAGGATGCCGACCCAGGTACCCGTGGTGACCACGCTGCCGGCATTCACTTGGCGGCCCGTGCGGGTGGCGTGCCGCAGCCAGGCCACGAGTCCATAGGCCGGGTCACCCAGGGCATGGGTGCCGCGGCGCTCGTACGATTGCGCACCGTTCTGTACCCGGCAGCGCTGCGCCGCCCAGTCCCGTTGCTCATACGGACGCCATTGACCGAGTACGAGCGCACCGTGCGCCTGAAGGTCGGCCAGCTTCAGCAGCGCGGGTGTGTCGGTGTACTGCTGCCAGCGTGAGTCGACGACTTCAATCGAGACCGTCATTGCGTCGACCAGCGCGACCGCGCCCCCGGCCTCGAGGGCGGCCGCACGTTCAGCGTCCACCGATTGCCCGAGCCGCAGCGCAATCTCGGCTTCGATGCCGCGCCAAGTGAAGGGCCAGTCCCCAGCATTTGCGGGGCTGCTCCAGACGCCAGCCAGCGGCAGCTCGGCGTGCGTCAGTTGCGCTTGTCGCGATGGCCCGCCGGATTTCCAGTATCCGGGGCCCGATGCATGCCAGCCAAGCGAGTCGGCAACGGCGTCCTGGACCGCGTAAGCCTGCTCCGGGTCGGCGAGTGCGGTTTCGAAGGCGCGAGCATCCGCGCATTGGCGCTCGCGCCTTGCGCGGAGCAGGGCCTGGGTGACTGCATTGATCTGGTTTGCATTCATGCCTGGGGTAACTCCTTGATAGGGGGATTGGGACTTTCGTCCGGTCCTTGTGTGTCCAGTGCCCGCACGATGGCGCGGCAGGCTGCTGGCACTGGGCCGATCACGGGTATTTCGAATCGCGTGCTCAAGGCATGGGCCGCCTGGCCGAGCGGGCCGCCACCTATGACCACGGCTTCGGCGCCATCGGTTTCCACGCTGTCCCGGATGGCTGCCGCCAGCGCGGCTTCCAGCGCTGCCGGGTCACGCCCTAGCATGTGAGGGTCACCGCACGTGAAGCGCACGCCGGTGAAGACAGTATCCAGCCCGTGGCGCCGCACATTGGCCACGATCGACGACGCGAGGGCCGGAGTCGTGGTGGCGATGCCGAATCTGCGGCCACCCTGCGCGGCTTCGCGCATCGCTGCCTCGCCGATTCCCACCACCGGCACTGCCAGCCGGCGTCGCAGCGCATCCGCGCCGGGATCACCGAAGCCGCCTACGATGACGCCACAGGCGCTCGCATCAGGCAATTCCAGAGCGCCAACCGCGTCCGCCGCGGCGCGCAGGTCATCCTCCCCGACGATCATGGGCACGCCCCGAGCCAAGGTCAGACCGCGGATCCCCCTGCGGCCGCCGGCCAGACTGATACGCGCGAGATCGAGCATCATCTGCGTGGTCGGTTGCGACGTGTTCGGATTGATCAGGAGGATGTACTGCATTTCAGCAAGGCGCTCAGGATGCGGCGCTTGCACTGGCTGTACTGCCACTGCCGGCAAGCGCAGGCTCATCGTCGGCCGCCGTTTCGCCCATGGCGCGGCCAAAGGTCTCCGGCGCGAACTGCACGCTGAGTGCGAACACAGCGTACATCGCGGCCAGCATGCTGAACATGCCGCTCACACCGTAGGATTCGAATACGCGGCCGCTCACCAGCGGTGTCAGGGCTCCGGCCAGGGTACCCAGAGCCAGGATCAGTGAAGTGCCGAACGCACGGACGTCGGTTGGATATTGCTCAGGGGCGAAGATCCAGATCGACGTGTTCAGCAACACCACGCAAAACGTGAAGCTCGCGCCGAACAGCAGGACCAGGGGAATGTTGTACGTCAGGAAGCCGAAGCACAGGCCGGCCGCGCAGGCCAACCCTGCACCAATGGTCAGCACACGTTTGCGCGGAAAATGATAGCCGCAGAACGAGGCAGCGAGCGCGCCGAACAGACTGCCGCTCTGCATCACCATGGTGAACAACAGGCTTTTGCCAATGGTGTAGCCCTGTGACATCAGGATCGTGGGCATTAGGGTCAGCACGGAGATCTGAGCGCCGTACGTCATGGAAACTGCGACGCCCAGCGCGACCGTGCGCCGCCCAAGTCGCCCTTTGAAGACGTCACGCAGCCCCACTTTGACGCGGGGCGTCTCTTCCTGCATCGGTGCCTTGATGTACTGCGTGGGTTGACCGTCCAGTTTGCCCAGACGGCCCGACGCCAGGATCGACAGCACGCGGTTGGCTTCACCGACCCGTCCTTTCGACAGGAGAAAGCGGGGCGTCTCGGGGATGAAGCGGCGGTAGAACACGACGAAGAACGCAGGCACCACCAGGCAGGCGAACAGCCAGCGCCAGTTGTCCGGCCCGGGGAACATGGCGAACACGGCCAGGCCGAAGGCAGGGGCCAGCATGTTGCCCAAGCCGCCGCTGCCCACGCTGACCAGACCGACCGCCGTTCCACGAAAGCGCGTGGAGCACAACTCGGCCAGCATCGTCACCGCGATGGAGATCTCGCCGCCAAGGCCGATGCCGACGATGAACCGTCCCCCCGCCAGCACACCGTAGTTGGGCGCCAACGCGCAGATGATGGCGCCCAACGTGAACAGCAGCAGGTTTGCGCTGAGCATCGCACGCCGGCCGTAGCGGTCCGCGATATAGCCCGAGCCGATGCGGCCGAGCGCTGCGGCGCTGAAAGTCAACGTGTTGAGAAAGCCGATCTGCGCAATCGAAATGCCCCATTGCTCCCGCAGGATGGGCCCGATCAACCCTACCGCGTTCTGTTCGAAGACGTCGAACATCACTCCCAGCATGATCATGAAGATGATCTTCTTGTGGGAGGCCGTCACGCCGATGCGATCCATCGCCCGGTCGAGTTCGTGCTGCTGGAGTGAACCCGATGATTGAACTACCACTTCTGCGCCCATTTTGTCTCCTCCTCGCTTGAGGTCCGTTAAGGTGTGTTCGCAAACTCTTGCCAGGGCAGCTGGCATCTGTAGAACGGCAACGAGGATGTGTTCCTCGCGCCCGCACTAGGGCAGCGCCGGTGCCGCCTGGGGTGGCTGGCGCGCGCGCACGGCCTGCTCGGCTGCATAGGCCAGCCGTATCAGTACTGCCTCTGAAAATGGACGGCCGAAGAATTCCAGCCCGACCGGCACACCCAGTGGGGCATGACGGTCGGGCGCGGAGAATCCGGCCGGGATCACGATCGCAGGAAAGCCGGTCGCGGAGGCGAGCACCCCGTTGCGTTCGGCCTGTGATGCACCGATGGGCGCCACCAGGCGGCGCTGGTGCGGAAATGCGAGTGCGTCCAGGCGATGCGCCGCCATCAGATGAAGGATCCGCTGGCGCAAGACCTGCTGCCGTTGCAGGCGTTCGTGGTATTCCGCCTCGTTGCCAGTCATCGACAAGGCGGTGGCCAGCGTTGCGCTAACGCTTCGATGCACGCCGCCTGCCGCGAAGATCTCGTGCAGCGAGTGCACCGCCACGGTGGACGGAAGTCGGGCCAGGTAGGCATCGAGATCACGCTTCATTTCATAGTGATGCACAAGCGTGTCTGCAAGCAGCGCCTCGGGGTCGATCGCATCGTCAATCGCAATCAGCTCGGCACCTTGCGCTTCGATTGTGGCGAATGCCCGCTGCATGACAGCGTTGACAGGACCATGCTCGGGCCCGACGCCGAAGAAGCGGCGGAGCACGCCAACCCGGGCACCCCGGAGCCCGCCAGGATCAAGCCCGTTGGTATAGCTCGACGGAATGTGAGCTTCGCCCAGGCTGGTGACAGGGTCGGCAGGGTCGTGGCCGGCGATGACGTCGAGCAGCACAGCGGCATCTGCAACCGTGCGTGTGATCGGCCCGATCGTGTCTTGTGTCAGCCCGCAAGGGACAAGCCCTGTCCGGCTGACCAGTCCCATCGTGGGGCGCAGGCCGACGAGGTTGGCGGCCGAGGCCGGCGAGCGTATCGAATTGATGCCGTCGGTCCCGATTCCCAGCAGGCCGAAGTTGGCCGCAACGCCGGCGCCGGTGCCTCCGCTGGAGCCGCCGGGCGTTCGCGTCAGGTCATAGGGGTTCCGGGTCTGGCCCTGCAATGCGCTGACTGTCTCGCCACCGGAGGCAAGCTCGTGCAGGTTGGTCTTGGCCAGGACGATCGCGCCAGCTTCACGCAGCCGGCGGACGATAAAGGCGTCGTCGGCCGCAACGTTGCCCCGCAGGCAAGTCGTGCCGGCCGTGGTTTCGATGCTGGCGCACTCGATGTTGTCCTTGATCAGCACGGGGATGCCGTGCAGGGGAGGCAATGCGGCAGACGGCCCTGCTGCAGCCCGGGCGTCGGCCCGTGCAGCGTCGGCCAGCGCCTCCGGGTTGAGCCGGACGATGCTGTTGATGCAGGGGCCTGACTGGTCGTAAGCCGCGATCCGCGCCAGGTAGCTGCGAACCAGCTGCTGCGCGCTCAGGCTGCCGTCGCGCATTGCGGCATGCGTGGTTGCAACGGTGGCCTCCAGCATGTCGGACCGCACCTGGGATCCGGCTTCGTCAATGCCGGATTCAATCGAATGTTCCATGAATGTCCTCCATGCGCCTGCTGGCGGTTCGCGAGGTTGGCGTTGCCGGGAAGTGATGCCGGGGCACCGCTTCCCGTTTGCGTTATCGGTTGACCAGCTTGGCGGGCAGGGTCCAGATCGCAAAGGCACCAAGGATCAACATCCCCGCGATCATGTAGTAGGCGCTGTTGCCGCTCTGGGTCACGTCCCTGAGGTAGCCAACCAGGTAGCCGCTTGTAAAGCCGGCGAGGTTGCCGATGGCGTTGCTCATCGCAATGGCTGTGGCCAGCGCGGCACCGCTCAGGAAGGCGGTAGGCAGCGACCAGAACAAGGGGGTACAGGTCAGGATGCCGGCCGCGGCGATCGACAGGAACATCAGCGACAAGGCTGTACTGTGCATGACCCAGGGTAGCGCCAGGAAGCCGATCGCGCCCATCAGGCAAGGCACGATCAGGTGCCAGCGCCTTTCGCGGTGCTTGTCGGCACTTCGGCCGAAGCAGTACATGGCAATGATCGCCGCCAAATAGGGCACTGCGCTCAGCATGCCGATCTGCAGCGGGTCGGCAACGCCTGTCGACTTGATGAAGGTGGGCAGCCAGAGCGTGATGCCGTACTGGCCAGTGACATAGCAGAAGCAGATCAGGCTGATGAGCCATACGCGGGGGTCGGTGAAGACCTTGCCGACCGGCGCGTGCGGATCCGAAGTCTTGTTGTCGTGCGCCTTGGCCGTTTCGAGCAGGCGCTTCTCATCACTGCTGAGCCACTTGGCCTTGGCGATCGAACTGTCGAGGTAGTAGAAGCAGAAGATGCCCAGCAGCACGGCCGGCACGGCCTCGATAAGGAACATCCATTGCCAGCCCGCCCAGCCGGCAACGCCGCCCATGCTTCCCAGCAGGAAGCCGGACAAGGGATTGCCGATGATGCCGGACAGCGGTGAGCCCATGCAGTAGATCGCCATGATCTTGGCGCGTCGGTGCGCCGGGTACCAGCAGGACAGGTAGTACACAATGCCGGGCGTGAAGCCGGCCTCAGCCAAGCCGAGCAGGAATCGCAGGATGTAGAAGGAGGTCGGCGTCTCCACGAACACGAAGCTCGCGGAGATCAGGCCCCACGTCACCATGATGCGGCCAATCCATACTCTGGCGCCGAACCGGTGAAGGGCCAGGTTGCTTGGCACCTCAAACAGGAAGTAGCCGATAAAGAAGATGCCGGCGCCCAGGCCGTAGACTGTTTCGCTGAAGCCCAGGTCCTGGGACATCTGGAGCTTGGCAAAGCCGACGTTGATGCGATCGAGATAGGCGATCAGAAAGCAAAGCATCAGGAACGGTACGAGCCGCCAGCTTACCTTGCGATAAACCGCATCCTCGTACGACCTCACCCTTGTCCCGGCCTGCAGGGTTGTATCCACAATGTCTCCTTTGTTTAGGTCTTTCAGTGCTGTGTGGTGCGTGCAGTGCCGCCGACGAACCTGGTTCACGGGCGCGTTCCGGCGCGGGGCATCGGCCCCTGCCCGGCATTGCAAGACGAACCGCCAATCCGGCGCCTGCACAACAACCAGCCGCGTTTCCGCGGCCTTCGTCAGGCGGCTGCCCTGAGCGGCAAGGGCGTGGCGTGGGGGGCGAGATAGTCCATGGCGGCGGCCGTCCCGCTTGAGGCCACCGGAACGCCCGAGATCTTCAGTCCCATCTCGCAGCCGGCCAGCGTGGCCATCAGCGTCAGGTCGTTGCAGTCACCCAGGTGGCCGATGCGGAACATGCGGCCCTTCACCTTGCCCAGCCCCGCCCCGAGCGACATGTTGAAGCGTTCGTAGATGTTCCTGCGCACGGTGTCCGCGTCTATGCCGTTGGGCAGCATCACACCGGTGAGCACCGGGCTGTAGACGGCCGGGTCGGCGCACTGGATCTCGAGGCCCCAGGCGCGCACGGCACGGCGGCATGCCTCGGCGAGGCGCTGGTGGCGCGCGAAGACATTGTCCAGTCCTTCCTCGAGGATCATGTCCAGCGCTTCGGACAGGCCGTAGAGCAGGTTCGTACTGGGCGTGTAGGGCCAATAGCCGGTCTGGTTCATGGCAATGATTTCTTCCCAGCCCCAGAAGCTGCGCGGCAGCGTTGCCGTCCTGGAGGCCTCAATGGCTTTGGGCGAGACAGCATTGAAACTGATGCCGGGCGGCAGCATCAGGCCCTTTTGCGAGCCGGAGACGGTCACGTCCACGCCCCATTCGTCGTGTCGGTAGTCGGCGGATGCAAGGCCGGAAATCGTGTCCACCAGCAGCAGCGCCGGATGGCCCGCCGCATCGATCGCCCGGCGCACCGCGGCAATGTCAGAGGTGACGCCGGTCGAAGTTTCGTTGTGCACCACGCAGACTGCCTTGATGGCATGGCCGGTGTCCCTGCGTAGACGAGCCTCGATGAGGTTGGCTTGGACGCCGCGGCGCCAGCCCTCGGTGCCCGGCAGGCCGATGAACTCGGGGCGCAGGCCAAGGCTCTCGGCCATCTTCTTCCATAGCGTGGCGAAGTGACCGGTCTCGAACATGAGAACGGTATCGCCGGGGCTTAGCGTGTTCGACAGCGCCGCTTCCCATGCGCCCGTGCCGGATGCCGGATAGATCACCACCGGATGCTGCGTCTTGAAGATCTTCCTGATGTCCGTCAGGACCTTCAGGCCCAAGGCGCCGAATTCCGGGCCGCGATGGTCAATGGTCGGATAGCTGATGGCTCGCAGGATACGGTCCGGAACCGGGCTGGGTCCGGGGATCTGCAGGAAATGGCTGCCGGCGGGATGGAAGTTCAGTTTGAGCATTTCGTCCTCATGTTGAATTTTGCATTCAAAATACTATACCCAAGCACGGAGCCAGTGGCGGCAGGAGGCTGGTAGAAAATCCGTAGTGTTTTCCCCGAACATAAAGCCGTTGACGCGCTTTGATGGGAGTGCTAGACGCGTCTGCTAGAATGCCCAAAACCAAGTTTCTTGGACTTTGAATGCAATATTCAATTTCTTCCGACGAGAATTCGCCCGTTTCCGTGCTTCCCAAGCTCGAGCGGCGACGCCTGCATGACACGGTGGTGGACAGCCTGCGGAACTTCATCGTCGAAGGCATCCTGAAGGCCGGCACGAAGCTCAACGAGCGCGAACTGTGCGAGACGCTGGGCATCTCCCGCACCCCGCTGCGTGAGGCCCTGAAAGTGCTGGCTGCGGAGGGGCTGATCGATATCTCGCCCAACCGTGGCGCGTCGGTCTCGAGCCTGTCAGCGACTGAGATCCGGGATACGTTTGAGTTGTTGAGCGGCCTGGAGGCGTTTGCCGGGGAACTGGCCTGCGAACGCATCACCCAGATCGAACTGGCGGAGATCAAGGCATTGCACTACGCGATGCTGGCCTGCAGAGCGCAAGAGGACCTGTCCGGTTACTACAACTTCAATCGGCAGATTCATGACCGCATCAACCAGGCGGCCCGCAATGACGCGCTGCGCCAGACCTATCTTTCTGTAAACCGGAAGCTGCAGGCGCTGCGCTTCCGGTCGAACTTCCAGAAATCCAAATGGGACAGCGCCATCGATGACCATCAGGACATGCTGGTGGCGCTCGAAGCACGCGACGGCAAGCGTCTTGCCGCGATCCTGCGCCAGCATCTGCTGGACAAGCGCGACGCAGTGTTGCTGATGCAGGCGAATGAGGCAGGTGGGAAGTCGGGAACGTGACTGCGGGCTGAAGCAGTGAGCTTCGAGTTGCGACGATGGCCGAGACAGGTGTGCAACGGTCGACAGGCTTCGCTCTCTCTCCGTTTGATTGAACATTCTGGTTGCCAAGGCTAGCACCTTTTGGCCAACCAATGGAAATGATATGGATAACCACCGGTCGGTGCCGCTACGCGCTTACCCGAAGCACGGTGGTCGCGGGCGACCTGTGGCGGTTAGTATTTCCGGCGACTGCCGGCATCTGCTGGCGCCAATCGATGGCCTATCCTCATGCCCACTTCCGTTCGCCACCGTCACGCCGCGCCCTCTGCGCGCAAGCGTCCCGCCCAAGATGAAGTCCAAGCGGCTCCCAAGCCGGCCCCCGCCGAGGCGAGCGTTGACGAGCGCGTCTACGCCGCGATGTCGAAAGCGCTTCTGAGCGGAAAGTTGCGGCCGGGGACGCCGCTGCGCGAACGGGCGCTGGCGGAAGCGCTCGACTGCACGCGCGGTGCCATTCGCAAGGTGCTCGCACGGCTCGGCTCGGAGAAGAAACTGGTGCTCGAGTACAACCGTGGCGCCTTCGTTCCGAACCCGTCGATCGAGGACATGCGTGGCGTCTACGCGGCGCGCCGCATCGTCGAGGCCGGCCTCGTCGTGACGCTGTTCGGCCAGCTCTCTCGCGAGCAGGTGACCGCCTTGCGCAAGCACGTCCAAGCCGAGCAACGCGCCTTCAAGGAAGGTCGCCGCGAGGATGCGATCCGGTTGGCGGGCGAGTTCCACCTCCTGCTGGCGCGGACGGCCAGCAGCGCGGAATTGCTGGACTACCTGCAGCGGTTGGTATCCAACACCGAACTCTACAAGGCGCTCTACGACACCGTGGAGCACACCAG
>Ga0318562_10000884_pt1 | contig 13457 bp, 15 predicted proteins | sample GRESIP066b5f18_FD_203688 | JGI IMG/M metagenome (GOLD analysis project Ga0318562, IMG submission 203688) | Tropical soil microbial communities from Luquillo Experimental Forest, Puerto Rico - GRE.SIPMG.066b5f18 | ecosystem: Environmental > Terrestrial > Soil > Tropical forest > Bulk soil... | reverse complement strand
TTCGGTGGCGCCGTCGGGGCGCCACTTGTCGATCAGGTTGTCGCCGACTTTCTCCAGCGCCTTCATCTGATCAGCCCAACTCGGCAGCGTGGTCATCGCGGTGTCCTTTTCACGTTGTAGCGGTTCATGATTCGACTTTCACGCCGAAGTGGTCGATGTAGAAGCCGTAATCGGCGCGGATCTGTGCCGGGTCGAGGCCGAATTCCTCTGCGGTGTATCGGTGCACGCCGTGCGCGCCGACCTTGTTGCGTTGCTGCCACTGTGTGACCGACTGCAAGAACGTCTTCTCGAGCGGAAGCGCCAGGAAGTCGTAGACGCGGTCGAGTGTGCCGACCGGGTCGCCCACCAGTTCCTGGTGATGGACATCGATGAACCGCTCTTCGCCCAGCCTGGCACGCGCAGCGATCGTGTTCACCATCCCGTCACGCAGATGCTCGGACACCTCGCGGCCGAGCCTGCGCATATCACGCTCACCGTCTGGAGGCGGAAAGAACATGTTGACCGTGCTGACGTAGGACGGCACCACCTTCGCAGGGTCGCGGTGGGTCATCACGAACCGAACGTCCGGATACGCGGCTGCGATCGCCTCGAGGTGGAACATGTGGTGGGGTGCCTTGAACAGCCACAGATTCGGAGGCCGTTGCGACTGGAGGAGTTTCACCACGCGCCGGTGATACCGGTAGGTGGGCTCCATGTCGGCGCCCCTCCACCAGGCGTGGTAGCCGAACACGGGCAGGGTGTAGCCCTGGCCGTGAAATGCCATCCCGAGGAGCTCGGTGTCCTCCATCGTCGCGTCGAGGTCGTACAGGTGCAGCGCCTTGGCCTCGGCGGGCAGCTGCTCGTTGAACTCCTCGGCAGCTGCCCGGCGAGGATCGTCGGCCTCGCCGCCGGAGATCGGGGGCGGACACGGCTTGCTCTGCTCCCAGCCACGCAGACAACGGAATTGCGGATCGAGCGACATCATGTTGGCCAGCGCTGTGGTGCCGGTGCGAGGCAGGCCGTTGATGTCGACCGGCCCTGACACCGGCAGTTGATCGATCTCGGGATGATCGGCGTACCACGCCTCGACCTCGAGCCGGTTAACCAATCGCCGACGGAAGTCGTCGACGACGCGGGCGTCGGCCGCAGGGTCCAGATCGCCGTCGCGTTCGAGACTGTCCAGCAGCGCGACGAGGCCATCGCGGAAGTCGCCCGGCCCGAAATCGGTCAGCCCACTTTCCCGCACCGCCGCGTCCATCAGTTCGTCGGCGGTCGGGTATCGCCGCGTCCTAGCCGACATCGGTGCTCGCGACCCTGTCGGGGTAGAGCCGCTCTGCGACTCGACGAATCCCGTCGCGCCAGTGCACCCGGCACGGTCCAGTGATCGCCGCGCGCTTGGTGTGGTCGGCGACCGATCCGATCGACGCGCCGGGTGTCTCTTCGACGACCACCCTCGCGTCGGTGCCGAAGAGTTCGTTGATGTAGGTCGTCCACTGCTGAACGCTGACGGGGTCGTCGCCGCCCCAGTTGACGACGGTCGCGGGCACGCTGGCCTCGGCGAGCAGCGGCTCGAGCTGTGCGCTGATGTCGTCGTCGTGAATGGGGCTGTAGGGCATGGGATCCCACCGGGTGCGAATGGGCTCGCCCGCGGCGATGGCGTGCATGTGCCAGACGGGCATTCCGCCGCGTTCGCCGTAGGCGGCGCACATCCGGGCGATCGTGGTGGGCAGGCCGAACGAGCGGGCGCAATACCGTGCGACGGCCTCCTGCGCGATCTTCGCGATCGAGTAGGGCGCCTGCGTCGGCACCATCGCGTCGCCCGGCGGATCGTCCTCACGGAACGCGTGCCACGGATCGGGGTGCGGCTTGTAGACGGTGACCGTCGACATGACGAGCGCCGCCTTGGCCGCGCGGCAGTGCTCGAGCACGAACCCGGTTCCCTCGGCATTCACCGTGAGCGAGCGCTCGTAGTCGGTCGCGCTGAAATCCGCGGCGATGTGCAGGAGATAGGTGAAATCTCTTGGCAGATCACCGAAGTGCCCCGCTGCGATGTCGGCGGTGCGGGTGGTGACGCCGATCGACTCGACTGCTTCGCGCGTCGTGGGGTCGCCGAACCGGGCGATGCCCCATACCTCGTTGTCGCCGGCGAGGGACTGCGCGATACCGAAGGCGATCCGCCCCGCGGGTCCGGTGATGAGGATCTTTTCATCGCTCAGCATGGACTGTCCCCATTATGCGCCCGCCACCTTGTCGATGATGGGCGCCAACGATGACGGCATTGCCCCGACCGGACAGGCGAAGTAGCTCATGCCGTACTCATCACGGACGGCAAGGAGCTTGTCGCAGACCTGGTTCAGCGATCCGACCGCCACCAGCGGGGAGTCGCGCAGGTCGTCGCCACGTAATCCGTGGCCGGCGGCGAACTCGGCGAGCGCTCCGTCGGGGTCGTCGGTGACGGTCGCGATTAGCAGCTGCGTGCCGAGCTCGATATCCGGGAATCGTTCACCGGCAACGGCTTTGATGTGGTCGATCTTGTCCTTGTACGTCGCCGCGGTGAATTCGCCCGCATCGATCGGCTGACCGGGACCGTGGATACGCGGCATCACCTGAATGATGTCGGCCTGGCGCGCGGCGACGGCAAGAAGCTTCCTCCCGCCGCCGCCGACGAGTATCGGCGGGTGAGGCCGTTGCACCGGCTTGGGCGTTCCGTCGAGGTCGGAGATCCGGTAGTGGGCGCCGAGGAAGCTGAATGGCTCGTCGCCGAAGAGCCCCTTCAGGACGCTGATGAACTCCTCCAGCCGGGCGATGCGGATTCCGGCGGAGTCGAAGCGGATTCCGGCCTGTTCGTACTCGGACCGCATCCAGCCGGCGCCAAGGCCGACCTCGACGCGGCCGCCGGAGAAGACATCGAGAGTCGCCAATTCCTTGGCGAGGACAGCGGGCTGGCGGAAGTCGTGGGCCAGCACGGTCTGGGTGATCCGAAGGGTGGTCGTGGCGTCAGCGACGGCCTGCAGGGCGATGAGCGGGGCGAACGGCAGGCCGAAGTGATCGGCCATCGAGAACGTGGAGTAGCCGATGTCCTCCGCGCGCCGCGCCGCCGCAACAAGGCGATCAGCATCGGCAAGGCGGCCTGCGCCGGTGCCGAACCGGATCGGCCGGTGTCCCATGGACATCTCCTCCGCACATCGCCGGGCTGGGGAGCACTCTACTATCGTAGAGACGGGTCTGTCGATCCTGTCATACCTGCGACGATGGCCGACAGCAGCCTGTCGAGTTCCGCCGCGCTGCGAACCGGCCGGTCGCCGCGCGCGAAGCTCATCAACAAGCCGTTGACGAACATCATCGTGACGAGCGTTTCGTCTTCGATCACGCCCTCGGTGGCGTCGCTGCCCGGCGGTTGGAGCCGCAGCACGATGTCACGGTGCAGCTGGGTGAACAGGTCGAGGTTCTGTTCGAATGCGTCGACCAGTTCGGGGTCGCGACCCGACTGCAGCATCAGCTCGTACCGTGCCTTGGTTCGGCTTCGCCACGGCTCCGTGCCGGACCGTACGACGACCTTCGCCAGTTCCGAGCTCGCCGACCTGCCACGGGCCCCGTTGGGCTGGGTCGCCGACCGCAGATCGGCCAGATCGAGTTCGGCCACGCGTTCGGCGACGCCGCGGAGCAGTGCCAGCCGGGTGCGGAAATAAAACGAGGTGGTGCCGTCGGGCACGCCTGCCTGGCGATCGACCTTGCGGTGCGTCACACCATTGGCGCCGTGATCGGCCAACAGCTGGATGGCCGCGTCGCACAGTTCGACGCGGCGTCCCTCCGGGTCTGGTTTGCGCCTCTTCTGAATGCAGGCAGTGTAGTTATGGTCGAACGGTGAACCTCGAGGAACTGCGCTGGTTCGTCGTACTCGCCGAGACCGAACATGTCACCGACGCCGCCGCGGAGCTTGCGGTCAGCCAGCCGACATTGTCGCGGGCCCTTGCTCGGTTCGAACGCGAGGCGGGCGCACCGCTGTTCGACCGCGTCCATCGGCGGCTGCGGTTGAACGCGTACGGCGAGATCATGCTCGAGCATGCCAGGCGCAGCATTGCGGAGATGAAGTCGGCAGGAGAACGCATCGCCGCCCTGCGTGACCCCGACACCGGACGGGTTCGACTCGCCTTTCTGCATTCCTTGGCGAATTGGTATGTGCCCGAACAGCTACGCCGCTTTCGCCAATCGGCGCCGACGATGGGCTTCGATCTGTTCCAGGGGCCTGCGCACGTGATCACGCAGCGGGTACTCGACGGCCAGTCCGATATCGCGATAACCGCGCCACGGCCCGAGGCGCCCGGTTTTGCCTGGCGCGGGTTGTACGTCGACCAACTCTGTCTTGCCGTCCCGCAGGGACACCGGTTGGCCACCCGCGCGAAGGTGCGGCTGTCCGCGGCGGCGGGCGAACCGTTCGTCGCGCTCGGTGAGCAGGCGGGACTGCGGCAGCTCACCGACCAACTTCTTGCCGAGGACGGCGTCCACCCCGACATCGTGTTCGAGGCCACCGAGATCCCGACCGTGGAAGGACTTGTGGCGGCGGGATTCGGCGTCGCCGTTGTGCCCATTCCGCGCGACGGCGGCAAGTCGAAGACCGTTCACGTGCCCGTGTCGAACGCGGGAGCCAAGCGCGAGGTAGGCCTGGTGTGGGATCGAGACCGGAGATTGTCGCCACCGGCGAAGCGGTTCGCGGACTTTCTCAGCAATGATGCGCCAGGCGCATAAGAATGTCTAAAACTATGCATTGGACACATTAGCGCAGGTCTTTTAGCGTTTCTGTTCATGACCATTGAGCAGAACGCACCAGCAGTTTGGGCAGGACACACCCGCGGATCGGCCGCGTACCGCCGACTCCTCGCCGCGCTGTTCTGCGCCGGCGTGGCGACCTTCGCGCAGCTGTACTCGCCGCAAGCGGTCCTTCCGCTGATCTCGCACGACCTGGGTATCGGGGCGGCCACCGCGGCGCTGACGATCTCGGCCTCCACCATCGGCTTGGCCATCGGCGTGATCCCGTGGTCCACCCTCGCCGATCGCATCGGCCGGGTCAGGGCGATAACGTTCTCGGTCACCGTCGCGGCCGTGGTCGGGTTGCTCGTCCCGTTCGCACCCACCTATCAGCTGCTGCTGGCCGGTCGCTTTCTCGAAGGCTTGCTCATCGGCGGCGTGCCCGCGATCGCGATCGCGTACCTCACCGAGGAGATCGATCCCACGCACGCGGCACGAGCGGCGGGCACGTTCGTCGCAGGCACCTCCATCGGCGGCCTGTTGGGCCGGTTGGTGTCCAGTCCCATCGCGCAAGCCGCTGGATGGCGCATGGGCGTCTTCGCCGTCGCGGCGCTGTGCTGTGTCGCCGCATTTGGTTTCGTCAAGCTCGCCCCGCAACCGCTGGGCTTCATCCCGTCCAAAGAGACGGGCGCCAATCCCGAAGGCACCCTTGCCAGCCGGCTGATGGCCAACCTCCGCTCACCGCGGCAGCTCGCGCTCTTGGCACAGGGGTTCCTGCTCATGGGTGGATTCGTGGCGCTGTACAACTTCCTCGGATTCCGACTGAGCGGTGCGCCATTTCACCTGGCGCCGTTCATCGTCAGCCTGGTGTTCGTCGCTTACCTCGCAGGAACATGGGCGTCGGCTCGCGCCGGTGCGGAGGCCACGCGGTTCGGGCGCAAGCGCGTACTGCTGGTTTCCGCCGCGATCATGGCCGTCGGTGTCGTCATCACGCTGAGCGACAACCTCTTCGTCGTCCTCGCGGGATTGTTGATCGCCACCGCAGGCTTCTTCGGTGCCCACTCGATCGCCTCGGGCTGGACCGGCAGGTCGGCACCGGTCGGCAAGGCGCAGGCCTCGTCGCTCTACAACCTCTTCTATTACGGCGGCTCGAGCGTATTCGGCTGGTTCGGCGGTGTGGCCTACGACGGACACGGCTGGGGCGCGGTCGCCCTGACCATCGTGGCGCTCGTGGTCATCGCAGCGGTCGTAGCCGCGAAGATCCTGCCCGACAACTAGTTCCGGTCCACCCGGACAGCGCGGTTATGACGCCGTCGCCGTCCGACGACAGCCCCACCCACGCGATGTACCCGTCGGGCCGAACCAGGACCGACGGGCCAGCGTCGGTCCGCTCCACTTCGACGAGGCCTGCGACGTCGATCGGTTCGGCGCCGCGCTCGCGGATCAACACAAATCCTGCCGAGCGTTGCAGATGCGTCAGCTTCCCGTGCAGCAGCGGAATTTCGGTCGCCCTGGTGCCGACGAGTCGGTCCTCTCCGCGCTTGTGGGGGTATCGCAATTCGGTGCCTGCGAAGCTGCCTGCGACGGCGTCGCGCACCCGCGGCAGACGAAGCAGCCTCGGCGCGAGCAGATCTCGCAGCCGGCGCGCGATCCGAGGATGCAGGGTGACGCCGCGGGCCATCAGGCCGGATTGTCGCAGGACGCGCTTCCCGATCGGATGGCGTTCGCTCTGATATGTGTCGAGCACATCGTCGGGCGCACCGCCAAGGACCGCATCGAGCTTCCACGCAAGGTTGGCGGCATCCTGTATCCCGGTGTTCATGCCCTGCCCACCCATCGGCGAATGGACATGAGCGGCGTCGCCAGCGAGAAACACGCGGCCGTAACGGTATTGGGCGACCTGGCGCTCGTCACAGTGGAATCGCGACAACCAGCCGACCTCACGCACTCCGAGATCGCGGCCCATCGCCCTGCCGAGCACGTCGACGACCTCGGCGGGGGAGGCGGGCTCGGAGTCGGGGACCTGGTTCTTGCGATCCCACACCATCGCGCGGTACCACGCACCGTCGTCGTCGCCCCGGTCGTACGGCGCCAGGAAGCCGATCACGTCCCGCGTGCTTCCGAGGGTCAGTTCGCCGCTCGTCGGCCCGTCGGCCAGTTTGACGTCGGCGAGCACGACCGACGACAGGATCGTCTTGCCAGGGAAATCCGCGCCGACCAGGTCGCGTACGGTGCTGTGAGCGCCGTCGGCGCCGATCACATAGGTTGCGCGCCATGTCCTGCGGTGCGCGGGATCGTCATCGCCCTTCGGCCGTGCGGTGACCGCCACGCCATCGGAATCCTGTTCGAGGGCAACCACTTCGAGTCCGCGGCGGATGTCCGCCCCCTGAATCTCGGCGTATTCGGCGAGCGCTCTGTCGACATTGGTCTGCGGCGTGACGGCGACGAACCGGAACTCCGAACGCAGATGCGTCAGGTCGATTCGCCCACCGGCGAAGATCGAGACGCCCGGCGCCCGATGGGCGTGGGCAAGCACTTCGTCGGCCAGGTCCCGGGCATCGAGCACCTCGAGTGTGCGGGCCATCGTCGCGAAGGCGCGGCTGGACGGGTTCATCTCGGGCCAGCGTTCGAGAACCACGACCGAGCGGCCGCACCGGGCCAGGTCGCCCGCCGCGGTCAATCCGGCGGGCCCGGCACCGACGACGAGTACGTCGACGTTGTGCGAGGCACTCATGGTCACACCGCCGGAATCGCGTTAGCCGGGTTCGGATACCACCGGCGGATGTCGTCGGGTGTCGACGTCGCCGAGTAGTTGAACACGAATCGGCAGTCGGGGTTGGCGGCGTGCGCCGCGTTGACGATCGCTTCGAACAGCAGGGTGTTGCTCGCGACGAGGCGGACTCCCGCGCCGATGAGGACGGCGTCGTAGCGCTTGGTCGCCAGCCATGTGCGCGCCTTTTGCGCACCCGCTTCACCCATCTGGATGAGGCAGTTGTCCACCTCGTAGCCTGCTGCGCGCAAGCCGGCGACGTTCGCGCTGTTGGCCTCGGTCAGCCCTTCCTTGGTCAGCCCCTTGAACTGGGAAAAGTCGGCCGACTCGTAGTCGACGGCGTCGGGATGGAGTCCGATCTGGATAGCGGTGACGGTCATCGCGCCCTCCTTCAGTTCAACGCTTGTTGAACTGACATTAGGCCGAGCCTCCGGTGTTGTCAACAACTGTTGAATACACTGATGCGATGGCTTCCAGAACGAGGGATCCGGCCGCCACGAAGGCGGCCATCCTTGCCGCCGCCCGCATGCAATTCGGGCAGAGCGGATTCGAGAAGACGACGATCCGGTCGGTTGCGTCGGCCGCCGGTGTCGACCCGGCGCTGGTGATGCATTACTTCGGCAACAAGGACGGCCTGTTCGCCGCGGTGTCGCGGCTCGACATCTCGCCGCCGGATCTGTCGGGCGTGGCGCCCGAGGATGTGGCCGAGGTGATATTGCCGCTGTTCGTCGAGGTGTGGGGACCAGACGGCCCGTTTCTGCCGCTGTTGCGGGCTGCGTCGTCGAGCCAGACAGCGGCCGACGCGCTCCTGGACGTCTTCGCCCGGCAGGTCGCGCCCGCGTTGGCTGACGTGGCGGTCGACAGGCCCGCCGAACGGGCCGCTCTCATCGGTGCTCACCTGCTCGGGATCGCGGTCGCGCGCTACATCATCGGCATCCCGCCGCTCGTCGACATGGATGACAAGGACCTGGCGCAGTGGCTCAAACCCGTTCTGACGCACTATCTCACCGATCCAGCGCCGTAGGCCTGGCATAGTGGCCGAATGTTCAAGCAAGTCTGTTTCTTCAGGAAGCGGCCCGACATGTCGATGGAGGAGTTCATCGACTACTACGAGAACCAGCACTCCCGGCTCTCGGAGCGGCTCAACCGCTCACCGTCCATCCCCAACGCCGCGCGGTATGTGCGGCGCTATCTGACGCCGGAACGCAATCCCGTCACGGGCGAGGTGCTCGACCCCGGCTATCACTGCATCATGGAGATCTGGTGGAACAGTCGGGAGGACTTCGAGAACTCGCAGCGGGTCATCGCCGACCCGAACCGACTGCCATCGATCCTGGAGGACGAGGCGAAGTTGTTCGCAACGCACAGCAACCCGATGTGCTCAGTGCTGGAGTACGACTCGCCGATGGGACCGAGCGGCCAGACACCCCGCGTCGAGCTGGTCTACGAGGACTGAAGATCGGACTCGCTGAAGACGTCGATTGACGCGCCGGGTGCAAGCATGACGACGGGGATGCGTCGGGTCGTCGACCTCTGGTACTTCAGATATGGCGGGTACACCGACACCATGAAATCCCAGATCCGGTGGCGCTCTTCATCTTCGGGTTCGCGCCAGGTGGCGCGGAAGGCCTGCGTGGCGATCTGCACGTCGACGTGCTCACTGGCGCGCAGGTTCAGATACCACTCGGGATGGTGGTCCGACCCGCCCTTCGATGCGACGATCACGACCTCGCCGCCGATGTCGCCGTAGATCAGCGGCTTGATCAGTGTCCGTCCCGATTTTCGTCCCCGCAGCCTGATCAGGCAGTGGGTGGTGAAGGCGTGGCCACCGATCTCTCTGATGTCCATGACGTGGCCCTTCGTGCCGCCCGACTGCAGATAGATGTCGCGGTGCTTGGCCATCCAGTCGAGGCGCTCCTGGCGGATGGCTGCGGCTGAGTCATTGCTCATGGCACCATCTTGCACGTGACCGAAGGTTCCGCCCCAGCGATTACTGGGATACATCATCTTTCCGTGACCGTCCGCGACATCGAGGCCAGCGTGGCCTGGTATCAGAAGCTGTTCCGCGCGGAGCGTGTGCCGATGATGTTTCCGCATTACGAGTGCGAAGAGACCGGATACGGTGTGCTGCTCCTCGAGCCGCGCTCCGGGTTGGCGATCGGGCTGCACGCGAACACCGGCAACAACGGCGAACTGTTCGACGAGTGTCGAACCGGGTTGGACCACGTTGGCTTCAATGTGGCCGGTCGCGAGGCGATGGAGTCATGGGTGGCGTGGCTCGACGAACTCGGTATCGAGCACTCGGGCATCAGGACGGGAAACGAGCCATTTCCCTACGCGACATTGGTTTTCCGCGATCCGGACAACATCCAGCTGGAGCTCTTCGCCGTCATCTGAGGCGTGCTTGGTCAGGTGTCGAAGTTCGTGCCTGCGGTCAGCTGCTCCCACTTGGCGATCTCGCCCGCACGTGCTTCTGCGACGTAGCGGTAGGCGGCCAACGCGTCGGGTCCCAGCAGCAGGAAGCCGGGTGGGTCGCCTGATTCGACTGCCGCGATGATGGCCGCGGCGGCCTTGGCCGGATCGCCCGCCTGGTTGCCGTCCATGGTGTCGTTCTCTTTGCGGCGCTGCCCGGCGGTGTCCGAATAGTCGTCGATGACGGTGGCCGACTGCGTCAGCGAACGGCCTGCGAAGTCTGTGCGAAAGGCGCCCGGCTCGACCGCGGTGACCGAAATCCCCAGGGGGGCAAGCTCACCGCGTAGTGCGCCGCTCATCCCTTCGATGGCCGCCTTCACTGCGGCGTAGTATCCGGACCCCACAGGGGTCAGCTGTGCGCCGATCGAGGAGAGGTTCACGATCGCACCGGACCGGCGGGCTCGCATGCCGGGCAGCACGGCCTTGATCATTGCGACAGCACCGAAGAAGTGGGTATCAAACAGGGTGCGGACATCGGCGTCCTCACCCTCCTCGACGGCGGCGCGGTAACCGTAGCCTGCGTTGTTTACCAGCACGTCAACCCCGCCGAACCGATCATCGGTCTGCTGGGCGGCGGAAGCGACCTGCTGCGGGTCGGTGACGTCGAGCGCCACCGCGAGCACGCGATCGGGCGCGATGTCAGCCAGGTCGGCCACTTTCGCGACGTCGCGTGCCGAGACGACGGCGTTGTGACCCGCGCCGATGACGGATTCGGCGAGTGCGCGGCCCAGTCCGGTCGAGCACCCGGTGATCAGCCAGGTGGACATGTCGGTTGCTCCCTATCAGAGAATGTCGGTGATCTCATTCTTCAGCGCCTCGGCCTGGGTGCCAAACACGGCCTGCACGCTGTTGCCGACCTCGACGACGCCCGCGGCGCCAAGGCTTTTCAGCCGAGCCTGGTCGACCTTGTCCTTGTCGACGACTTCCATGCGCAGCCTTGTGATGCAGGCGTCCACGTTGACCAGGTTTTCCCTGCCGCCGAACGCCGCGATCACCTGCTCGGCCTTGCTGTCTGCGGCGACGGGTGCGCTGACCGTCGCGGTTGCCGTCGCCACACCAGAACCGCCCGCGGTGACCGCGGTCGCGGACCCGGCGCCCTCACCGAGGTTGGCTTCCTCCTCGGCCTCGAACTCGTCCTCCGGCTCGCGGCCAGGCGTTCGCAGGTTCCACCGCGTGATGGCGAACCGGAACATGAAGTAGTAAACGGCGAAGAACACCACGCCCATCACGATGAGCAGGGGGATGTTCTTCGCGGCAGGGGCCGTGCCATACAAAAGCAGATCGATCAGACCCGCCGAGAACGAGAAGCCCAGATGGATGTCGAGCAGGTAGGCGATCGCCAGCGACAGCCCCGTCAGGAGCGCGTGGATGAGGTACAGCGGGAACGCCACGAACATGAACGCGAACTCGAGAGGCTCGGTGACGCCGGTCAGGAATGCGGTCAGCCCAGCCGCGGCCAGGATGCCGACGGCGACCTTCCGTTGCTTCTTGTTCGCCACGTGGATCATCGCCAGCGCAGCGGCGGGCAGCCCGAACATCAGGATCGGGTAGAACCCCGACGTCAGAATGCCTGCCGTCGGATCGCCCGCCGCGAACCGGGTCAGTTCGCCGGTGACGGCCGGGCCGCCGCCCGGCGGTTGATAGTCGCCGTAGAGGAACCAGATATATGAGTTCGGGATGTGGTGCAGGCCGAGCGGGATCAACATGCGGTTGGCGAACCCGTAGACGAAGGCGCCGAATGCACCGGAGCCGCCGATGAACTTGCCGAGGGCGGTCAGCCCGGCGTCGAAGATCGGATAGAAGTAGCTCATCACGAACCCGAGGAACAGGCTCGCCAACGACACCACGATCGGGACGAACCGTCGGCCGCCGAAGAAGCCGAGGTAGGACGGTAATTGGATGGTGTGGTACCTGTCGAACAGCCACGCGGTCAGCAGGCCCACCACGATCCCCGCGAATACGCTGTAGTTGATCTGGGCCTGCTCGCCGGCCTTGTCGACCTCGCCCGCCAGCACGATCGGCGACATGGTCTTGAACACCGCCTGCACCACCAGGTACCCCACCACGGCCGCCAGTGCGGTCGAGCCGTCGGCCTTTTTGGCGAAACCGATGGCCACGCCGACGGCGAAGAGCAGCGGAAGGTTGGTGAACACCGCATCGCCCGCGGCACTCATGGCCTGGAAGAACGGCCCGATGACCGGTGCCTTGATCCTGCCCAGCAGGTCGGGCTGGCCCAGCCGCAGCAGGATTCCCGCCGCGGGCAGCACCGCGATCGGCAGCATCAGGCTCTTGCCCAACCGCTGCAGCTGCGCGAAACCTGGGATTCGGAATCCTGACTTGGCCTGTGCTCCTTGCGGTTTCGCCGTATCGCTCATTACCGCCACCCTCCTCTGCCGCGAACATCACTGCCGCCGAAGCTGTGCGGAAGCCTAGACCAGAACGCGCGAACTTGAGACCGTGTTGCGGGCACACTCGTATTGTTTGGTGCGTGAGCAAGACGCTGGTCCTTGCCCCCGTCGCGGGGCGCGCAGTCGCGCTGGAGGACGTTCCCGACCCGGTGTTTTCCCAGGGCATGGTCGGCTACGGCGCCGCCGTCGACCCGCCGAGAGGTGTGATCGAGGCGGTTGCCCCGGTCAGCGGCAAACTGCTGAAACTCATGCCGCACGCCTACATCGTCATGACACCCGAGAATGTGGGCATCCTCGTCCACCTCGGGCTGGATACCGTGGCGCTGAAGGGTGAGGGGTTCACTACCCACGCCACCCAGGGCGACGACGTCACCGCGGGACAACTCATCATCACCTACGACGTGCCGGGCATCGAGGCCAAAGGCCTCAATCCGATAGTCCCCGTCGTGGTCATGGACGAGCGCGAGCAGGGCAATGTCGTTCCGTCCGACGTGGTCACCGCTGGCGGCGATATCGCCTCGGGCGCAGAACTTTTCACTGCGAACAAGTAGATGGAAGTCGTCATCCTGGCTGACGCCAAGGAGATCGGCTGCGTCGCCGCCGACGCGATCGGTGCGCTACTGGAGCGCAAACCCGACGCGGTGCTCGGCCTGGCCACCGGATCGTCCCCGCTGGCGATCTACGACGAACTCGCGGCGCGATATGAGGCGGGAGAGATCTCGTTCCGGCAGGCCCGTGCCTTCACCCTCGATGAGTACGTCGGCCTGCCCGCGGACCACCCGCAGCGCTACCGGACCGTGATCGAGGAGGTGTTCGTGTCGCGGGTGGATTTCGTTCCCGGCGCCGTCGAGGGCCCCGACGGCCTGGCCACCGACGTCCCAGCCGCGTGTGCGGCCTACGAGAACGCGATCCGCGCGGCGGGCGGCGTCGACCTGCAGATCCTCGGGATCGGCACCGACGGGCACATCGCGTTCAACGAGCCGGGATCCTCGCTGGCCTCGCGCACCCGGATCAAGACACTGACCAGGCAGACCAGGATCGACAACGCCCGATTCTTCGACGACGACGTCGAAGAATCGGGC
>Ga0318562_10000881_pt1 | contig 13471 bp, 12 predicted proteins | sample GRESIP066b5f18_FD_203688 | JGI IMG/M metagenome (GOLD analysis project Ga0318562, IMG submission 203688) | Tropical soil microbial communities from Luquillo Experimental Forest, Puerto Rico - GRE.SIPMG.066b5f18 | ecosystem: Environmental > Terrestrial > Soil > Tropical forest > Bulk soil... | reverse complement strand
CCTGCTGGCCGATCTCCGTCTTCATCTCAGGCGGCGCGTTGATCAGCGTGAGGTGGACGATCGGCGCGCCGCAATAGTGCGTGACCTTGTGCGTACGCATCGCGTCGAAGATCGCTTTCGCCTCGACCTTGCGCAGGCAGACATTCACGCCGGCATTCGCGGCCATCGTCCAGACAAAGCACCAGCCGTTGCAGTGGAACATCGGCAGCGTCCAGAGGTACACGGCATGCTGCGGCATCCCCCAATCGATGATGTTGGAGAGCGCATTGAGATACGCGCCGCGATGGTGGTAGACGACGCCTTTCGGATTGCCGGTCGTGCCCGACGTGTAGTTGAGCGAGATCGCGTTCCATTCGTCGCCCGGAAGCTGCCACACATAATCGGGATCGCCGTCCGCGATGAACGCCTCGTAATCGACCTTGCCGAGGCGCTTGCCGCCGGGCCCGAGCGCATCGACGATGTCGACGACGAGCGGCTTGTTCGCGACCAGGGCGAGCGCCTTCTCGATCGTCGGAGCGTATTCGGTATCGGTGACGAGAACCTTGGCGCCGCCGTGCTCGAGCATGAATGCGATCGCCTCCGCATCGAGTCGCGTGTTGAGCGTGTTGAGAACGCCCCCGGTCATCGGCACGCCGAAGTGCGCTTCGACCATCTCCGGCGTGTTCGCCGCCATCAATGCCACCGTGTCGCCGACGCCGATCCCGGCTCTGCCTAGGGCCGACGCGAGTCTGCGGCAACGCGCGTAGGTCTCGGCCCACGTGTAGCGGCGATCTCCGTGTACGACGGCGGGCCGCTGCGGATACGTATACGCGGTGCGCGCGATCAGCGAAAGCGGCGTGAGCGGCGTGTAGTTGGCCGCGTTGCGGTCGAGATCGCGTTCGTAGGGATTTGTGCGGGGCATAGTCGATCCGGCTCGAGCTGCGGGTCGCGCGCGTTTGCGCACGCGTCCATGATACTTCTATCATGGGAGGAAGCGGGGAAGCTCTCGGTCCTTGCCGCGCCGTGCAGCTTCTCGTATGCTGCCCCGCCAACTCACCCCGTTCATGGGCCACCGTCTTTCGAAAATCGTCACCCGCACCGGCGATGCCGGCACGACCGGCCTCGGCGACGGCACGCGCGTCGACAAGGACTCCGCTCGCATCGCAGCGATCGGCGATGTCGACGAACTCAACTCGACGCTCGGGCTGCTACTGACCGAAGCGCTGCCCGCGCCGATCGCCGCCTGCCTCACGAGCACGCAACACGACCTCTTCGACCTCGGCGCCGAGTTGTCCATCCCCGGTCATAGCGCGATCAGCGATGCCCACGTGCAGCGCGTCGAAGACGCGGTCGAAGCCTTCAACGCGGGTCTCGAACCGCTGAAGGAGTTCGTCCTCCCCGGCGGCACGCGCGCCGCGGCGCTCGCGCATGTTGCGCGAACCGTCTGCCGCCGCGCCGAGCGTGCACTCGTCCGCCTCGCCGCAACTGATCCTGTGAGCGACGCGGCGCGGCGCTATCTCAACCGGATGTCGGACCTGCTGTTCGTGCTCGCTCGGGGGCTCAATCGGACCGCCGGCCGACCCGACGTCCTCTGGAAACGCGATCGATCGTAGGGAGATCGTCCCGGTGGAGTGGCGCTGCTCGGACTTCGCGTCGGCGATAACGTGAGCGTCACGCCCGACGACACCGGTCGCGACTCGGCGACGGGCCGGCTTGTCGCCGTGACGCCGCGCGAGATCGTGCTGCGCCGACACGACGAGCGTCTCGGCGAGCTCAATGTGCATTTCCCTCGCGCGGGTTTCGCCGTCGAGCGCGCCTAAGGACGCAGCCCGGCGACGCGTATAGTCGCCGCATGACTCACGTCTTCGAGCCCGCGGCGAGCGGCCGCTCAAAGTGCCGCGGCTGTGGCCGCGCGCTCCAGCGGGGCGAGCTTCGCTTCGGCGAGCGCATACCCAATCCCTTCGCCGACGGCGAGACGACGCTCTGGTTCCATCCATTGTGCGCAGCCTACAAGCGGCCGGAGTCCGTGCTCGCGGTGCTGACGCAGTTCGAAGGCACGGTGCCGGATCGGGAAGGGCTGGAGCGCGCGGCGCAGGCGAGCCTTGTACAGCGTCGCCTGCCGCGCATCGACGGCGCGGAGCGTGCGAAGGGGCAGGCGACCTGCCGGCAGTGCCGCGAGGCGATCCCGCGCGGCGCCTGGCGTATTCGGCTGGTGTTTTTCGAAGAGGGGCAGTTCAGTCCTTCGGGCTTCATCCACCTCGCATGCGCAAAGGCCTATTTCGAGACCGGCAATATTCTCGAACAGCTGCTGCACTTCAGCCCGACGCTCAGTGATCCGGAACGCGAAGAATTACGTACCACCGTTGGATCGATTTAGTGGGCATCACTGGAGTCGTGGGAAAAATTCGAGCAGGATATCGGCCAAAATCCAAACTCCCGAATGTCTCCCTCGCCTACCGACCGCAGCGCGCGCCTCGCCGAGCTCCTCGCGCGGACTGCGCTGTCCGACCAGGCCGCGTATGCGGAGCTCTATCGGCTGACGGCGTCGCATCTGTACGCCGTCGCACTGCGTATCTTGAGGGAGCCCGCTGCCGCAGAGGACGTGCTGCAGGAGGCGTTCGTCAGCATCTGGCATCACGCCGGCAGCTACAGCACCGCGAAGGCGAAGCCGCAAACGTGGCTCACCAGCATCGTGCGCAATCGCTGCCTCGACCAGCTGCGGCGGCGCGAACCCGACACCGTGACGATGACGCGCGATGAGGATGAGACCGAAATGGAGTTCGAAACGCCGGGACCCACTGCGATTGAGCTGCTGCTGGCCGGCGCCGAAGCGAACTCGGTGCGCGACTGCGTCGAGCGGCTCGACGGCAGCCAAAAGCAAGCGATCGCGCTCGCGTTCTACCAGGGTCTTTCGCACGCCGAGCTCTCGCGCCACCTGCGCCAGCCGCTCGGCACCGTAAAGTCGTGGGTGCGCCGCGGTCTTGAACGGCTGAAAGCCTGCCTGGAGGGCGCCGGCTTCGGCCGGTGACGCTGTTGAAATGAACCTGAGCCGACCCGACCGGGCACCGCGCCTCGACGCCCTCGCCGCGGCTTACGCGCTTGGGACGCTGCTCGGCAGGACGCGCCGGCGGCTCGATCGGATCGCGCAAACCGACGCGGCGGTGGCGGCCGCAATTCGCGGCTGGGAGTGGCGACTTGCCGCGCTTACCGAAGGAATGCCCGGCGTTACCCCCCCGATTCATGTCTGGGAAGGCATTCGGAAGCGGCTGGGGCTTACCGGGGAAGCCGACTCGCCACGCCCCGGCTCGACGCGTTGGTGGACGAGCCTCTCGCTCTGGCGCGGCCTGGCGCTTGCCGGGTTTGCGCTCGCGTTCGCTCTCGGAATCCTGCTGCTCGCGCCGACTGCCGAGCGCCCGTTTGAAAGCGTCGTCGTTGTTCTCGCCGGGCCCGACGCAAAGCCCGCGCTGGTGGCAACCGCCGAGCGGGGCAGCCGCTATCTCACGGTCAAGGCCGTGGCGGCCCAAGTGCCGCCCGGGCGGGCACTCGAGCTTTGGATGTTGCCCGACGGGCGCTCACCCGTCTCGATGGGGCTGATTCCTGCGTCCGGGATCGAGCGCCTCGCGCTCCGCGCCCCCGCCGGCGCATTGCTGCGGGACATCCCGGCGCTCGCCGTCAGCGTCGAGCCGCCGGGAGGATCTCCGACGGGCGGCCCCACGGGCCCCGTCGTCTACACGGGCCGCGTCGAGCGGATCTACTAAGGGCTGTTAAAGCGCCTCAGGCGCTCAGCTCTCCCGGTCGCCCGCGGTGCGAACGCGTTTTGCCGGCTCGTACACCATCGCCTCTTCGCAGGGGGCGGTCACGTCGATCCGCGACGGAATGATCGCGACTTCGATGACTTTCGGCGCGGCCGATTGGGCCAACGCGGACGACCCATCGTTGCCGCTCCCCGACTCGAGGTGCGCAGGCAGAATCACTGTCAATGCGAACGTGACCACCGACAGCGCGATTGCGGCCAGTCCAAAGCTAATGCGGGGCGTCGAAGTTTCGTAGCGACTCATGGTGCTCTCCTGGTCAGTTTCCCCTGCTTCGGCCGTTGGATGCAGCTAGCGCGAGATTCGGATTCAATGCCGGCTTGTCTCAGGCGCATTCGGCTTCGCGTTCGTTGTCAGGCATCCTAGGGAGCTGCGATGACGCGCTCAACGCGGATGCGACAAACCGGGGGAAACGCGGCGCGAACGCACCCGCTGCGCGACGAGCCGATGGAACTCGCCGATCAGCGAACTCCTGAACGCTGCGTGCAGCGCCGGGTTTAGCCGATCGACGCCATCACGATCGCCGGCGGACCTGCTGATCGATGGCCCCGAAGATCGAGCGCCCCTGCGCGTCGCGCATCTCGATCCGGATCCGATCGCCGAAGCGCATGAACGGCGTGACCGGCGCGCCGCTCAACAGTGTTTCCACGGTGCGCTGCTCGGCGATGCACGAGTAGCCTACGCCGCCGACCGCCGCCGGTCGGCCCGGTCCGCCGCCTTCCTTGTTCGACACGGTGCCGGAGCCGACGATGCTGCCCGCCTTGAGCTCGCGCGTTTTCGCAACGTGAGCGATCAGCCTCGCGAAGTCGAAGGTCATGTCGATTCCGGCATTCGGGCGCCCGAAAAGCCCGCCGTTCAGATGCGAAAGAAGCGGCAGATGGACTTTCCCTCCGCGCCACGCGTCGCCAAGCTCATCGGGTGTCGCGGCGATCGGCGAGAACGCGCTCGCAGGCTTCGACTGCACGAAGCCGAACCCCTTCGCGAGCTCGGCGGGAATGAGATTGCGCAGGCTCACGTCGTTCACGAGCATTAACAGGCGGACGTAACGTCCCGCGTCCGAAGCGGGCGTTCCCATCGGAACGTCGGCGGTCACCACGGCGACCTCGGCCTCGAAATCGACACCCCAGGCCTCGTCGTCGACGACGATGTCGTCGGTTGCCCCCAGCATGTTGTCGGAGCCGCCCTGGTACATGAGCGGGTCGGTCCAGAATTCGGGGGGCATCGTCGCGCCACGCGCTTTGCGGACGAGCTCGACGTGATTCACGTACGCGGATCCGTCGACCCACTGATAAGCGCGTGGCAGCGGAGCCATCGCCGCCCCTGGCTCGAACACCACCGCGTCGTACATCCGGCGCGCGTTCAACTCGGCAGCGATTGCCTCGAGCGCCGGCGCAACGCGACCCCAGTCGTCGAGCGCCGCTTGCAACGTGCGCGCGATCTCGGGGACGGCGACGCAGCGCGCGAGGTCGCGCGAGACGAGGACGAGCTCGCCGTCGCGCGTGGCGTTCCGTCGTGTCGCAAGCTTCATCGGGAATCGCTGCCGATAGCACCGGGCGCGACTAGCGCCGTCGCAGTGTGTAGCCGTCGGCGCGGTCTTCCATTTCCCAGCCCGCGTCCTTGAGCTTACCGCGCAAGCGATCGGCCTCGCTCCACTCCTTCGCGCGTCGAGCGGCGAAGCGCGCTTCGGCAAGCGCCCGGACCGCCTCTGGCACGGCTTCCTCCTTCGGTACCCATTCGGCGAGCCCCAATCCGAAGATCGCGTCGAACCTGAGCAGTGTCGCGCGCTTAGCCGCCGACGCATGGTCTCCGCGCAGCGCCTCCCACGCCACTGCAAGCGCGCGCGGCATATTGAGATCGTCGTTCACTTCGTTCGCGAAGCGCTCGACGAGCGCCGCGTCAGGGCTCGCCTCTCCGGCATCGCGCAGCGCGTAGACTCCACTACGCATCCGGTCGAGTGCGACGGCCGCCGCATCGAGTGCGTCCCACGTGAAGTTCAACTGGCCCCGATAATGCGCCGTGAGGCACAGGTAGCGATAAGCGAGTGGATCGTAGCCGCGCTCGACGAGCGAAGCGACGCGCAGGAACTCGCCGGCGGACTTCGCCATCTTCGCGTCGGAGAGCAGGAGGAAGTAGCCATGCATCCAGAAGTTGGCGAGACGCGTCCCGACGCGCGCCTCGGTCTGCGCGATCTCGTTGGTGTGATGAACGGGGATGTGGTCCTCTCCGCCGCAGTGGATGTCGAAGTAGTCGCCGAGATACTTCTGCGCCATCGCCGAGCATTCGATATGCCAGCCGGGAAAACCCTGGCCCCACGGGCTGTCCCATTCCATCTGCCGCCGCTCGCCGGGAGGTGAGAACTTCCACAGCGCGAAGTCGGTCGGATGCCGCTTCTCGCCGATGCCGACGCGTTTTCCCGCCTCGAGCCCTTTGACGTCGAGGCGCGCGAGATAGCCGTAGTCAGCCTGCTTCGACGTGTCGAAATAGATGCCGTCGGACGTACGGTAAGTGTAGCCGTTCTTTTCGATGTCGGCGATGAATGCGATCTGCTCGGCGATGTGGTCGGTCGCTCTGCAGAGCACGGTCGGCGGCTCGATGTTGAGCGCTCTTGCGTCGGCGATGAACGCATCAGTGTAGAGCTGCGCGATCTCCCACGCCGATCTCCCGGTGCGCCTCGACCCCTTCTCCATTTTGTCTTCGCCGGTGTCGGCATCCGACGTGAGATGCCCGACGTCGGTGATGTTCATCACATGGCGAACGCGGTAGCCGTTCCACTCGAGAACGCGCTTCAGCAGATCCTCGAACAGGAACGTCCGATAGTTGCCGATGTGCTGATAGTCGTAGACGGTCGGACCGCACGTATAGAGGCCGACCTCGCCGCTCGCAGCGAGCGGCTCGAACGGACGCAGCGAGCGCGTGTAGTTGTCGTAGAGCTGGAGAGGGCGAGGCATGGGGGGAGTCGGGGAATCGCCGCCGCCACACCGCCGGCGGATGGCGCAGCGGCGAATCGTCGCGCCGCCCGGCCGCTAGCGCGTACCACAGCGTCGCCTCTCGCAGGCGGGAGGGGCGAACGCATCGTAGCGAATCACCTGCAGGTCGGCAAGCGGCGGCTATCGGGCCCGATCACGGCAGCGCGGGATCATAGCGATAAACGGTCGCGTGCGAAAACACGCGCACAGGCCGAAACTCAGGACTCGATTCGAGGAACGTCCGATCCGGCTTGAATTGCGGATTGCGCGTGTGCGTCTCGCCGAGCCCTTGTGGCGGGAAGTAGACGAAGTACCCTGGCGCGCGCATCCAGGTTCGCCATTGCCGCTCGAAATCCTGCTGGATCGGCAGGACCGAGACGGTGCGGCGCTCCGAGTAGTAGGCAAGCACCGGGAACTCGTGCGCCGCATAGACGGTGTCGCCGGGTCCGGAGACCTCGTGCAGATAGCGCGCGATCTGCACGGCCTCAGTCTGCGAGCGATCGATCCACTGCGTCGTGAGTCCATCGAATGCCGGACAGTAGTCGATGAGCGCCGCGACCGCGGCCGCCAGGCAGGCGACGACGCGCACGGCGAGGCCGCAGGCGCGTAGTAGGCGCCACGTCTCCGCCATGCCCAGCGCGGCGACGACGACAACCGGAATCGTCAGCGGCAGCAGATAGCGCACCTCCTTGTGCGGGATCGTCGACATGTACGCGAAGAACGCGGCGCCCCAGACCACCAGCGTCGCGACATGGCCCGTGGGACCTCGACCGATCGCGCTTGCGCCGCCTGTGCTCCAGTCGCCCCTCGCGCGCGCGATCGCGAAGCCTATGCCTGCGATGAAGAAGAGCGCTAACGTCGTCGGAAAGATCACAGCGAGCGCTGCGTCGTAAAAGCCAAGGGGCACAGGGGCAGTCCACTCGACCGTGATGCGCCGTGCATGCTCGAAAGTGTAGAACGGGCTTCCGAACCGAGCGTGCACCCAGACGAGGTAAGGGACCACCGTGACGCCGGCGGCCGCGACGACGCACGCCAGGCGAGCGATGCTGCGCCTCTGGACGATCGTCGACAATACAAAATAGGGAAAGATGAAAAGCGACGTGAACCTCATGAGCACGGCGAGCCCGGACGTCACACCCGCGGCAAGCGCCGAACGACTCCCGGGTCGCTCCGCGAGCCACATCGCTGCGAGCATCAGCACGACCGCCGGCGCGTCGGTCAGCAGTTCGTGCGATCGGTCAACCAAGTACGGCGTGAAGGCAAACAGCGGCGCGGCGAAGTACGCCGGTAGATCGCCGAACGCGCGCCGCGTGAAGAGGAAACCGAAGGGCACGACAAGCGCGCTGAGAATCGCCTGAACGACCTGCGCGGAGTAATTGCTGTTCCAGATCGCGAGACCAAGCGCGTAGGCGAACGGCAGCAACGGGGGACGATGGATGAACTCGTCGTAGTTCGTCCGTCCGTCGAGGATGATCCTCGCATGCTGTAGGAAGACTACTTCGTCCCAGAAGTGCGAGTACGTGAGCGGGACGAGTCGCACCAGCACCGCCAGCGCGAAAACGGCCCAGAGCGCGTAGCGCGCGACCGCGACGCGTCGGGCCGGCTCGATCCGTAGGTCGGGCACAGTTGCGCTTCCGTGCATTGCGATGCCAGGCATTCGCCGCGTCCGACCGCTCCGCGTCGCCGCCGGCGATCACGTTGGTTGGCGAGAGCTCGTCCGCGCTCAGCGCCCGGCGTGCGTCTCGGCTTCGGTCGATGAGTCGCCCGTCGTGGATCGGTTGGAATCGCTGGCGCTTCAGGGTCATCGCGTTCGCGGCAGCAGCGGACAGTTCCGCACCACGCGTCGGCGCTGCCGCGACCGCACGCCGCCGCGACGAGCGCAGCCAGAGCCGCAGATCTTCGGCACTCGCGCGAAGACCGACGAAGCGCACCATCGCGTAGACGCCAAACGCGACGTAGAGCGCGCCGAAGCCCGCCGCGAGGAATTCGCCACGCACCGCGTGCACGACCCCGAGCATCGCACTCGCGGCAATCACTCCGTACTCCACGAGCACGTAACCGCCCGGCGCTGCAGTGCGGCCCGTCACCTTCGGTGTTCGCCCGAAGGGCGCCTTTCTCCCCGTGATCGCCTGGCGCAGCGACAGCAGCGTGCCGCCAAGGTTGATCGGCAGCAGCAGAAGGTTCAACGCGTAGACGCGCAGGAAGTCTCCCCATCGGTAGCCGCAGAGTACGAGGTCCCGCGCGTACGCGACCATGAAGGGCAACATGCTGACCGGGATCGCCACGATCTCCATGTTCCGCTCCGTGGGACCGAACATCACGTACAGGAAAGCGATGTTCACCAGCGCGATCGACGCAAGATAGTGAACGCGAAGCATCGCCTCCGCGCTCTTGCGCCACGCCCGCGGTCCGCGGAACAGGTAGCGCAGCGCCTTGGGCAGGATGACGAGCCCGCCGTTTGCCCAGCGGCGGCGCTGGATCAGCAGCGCTCCGAAGTCGGGCGGCGTCGCGCTCCAAGCGAGGCGCTCGGGGTAGTTGTACAGCGTCCAGCCACGGTCGACGAGGTCGATGCTCGACTCGGTGTCCTCGATCGGTGTGCGGTCCTGAATGTACCTGACCACCGGATGTCCGCGTTCCACGTAGGTCGTGGCGATGTCTTCGAGCGCCGCCTTGCGCAGCAGTGCATTCGCACCGACCCAGAACGTCGCGCCATACCGCGTGAATCCCTGGTGGATGCGGTACTGGACGTCGGTCTGCGCGCCGGCGATCCGCTCGAGCAGTCCCGGTGCGTCCGGGAACGCGCTGTAAGGCGTCTGCGCGACAGCGACGCGCTCGTTGCCCCGGCTAGTCATCACGCGTGCAAGGCGCGATGCGTAGCCTGGGTCGAGAACGCTGTCGGCGTCGAGCGTGAGCACGAGCGGCGCGTCCGGGAAGTGCAGCGCGCCGAGCGTGCGCGGAGACTTGCGGAGCAGCGTCCCGGCGCCCCAAGCACACTTCACCTCGCGATAAGTGCCGCCCATCAGCGCGAGGTAGCTGTTGAGGTTCATCGCCTTGTTGGGCTCGTGCGAGAGGTTCTCGTAGCGCTTGCGTTCGAAGCTCGCGATCTCGACGCGGAAAAGCGCCGCGAGCCGGCGATACTCGCAAAGTGCCGCTTTCGGCGGAATCCCTTCGCCCGCACCGATGCGATCCAGCTCTCGAGCGCGTTCGAGATGCGCCCTCCGACACGGCTCGAGGACTCGGTCGACGAGGAGCCGATCCGCATGATCGGCCGTGGCATAGCGTGCGATCTCGGCGCCGAGCCAGGCTGCGGCATCGCGCCAATGCAATGCAAGAGCGGCGGCCTCCGCGTGCGCGTCGCCGCAACCACTCTTGCGGCGCGTCTCGAATTCGCCGAGCGCCTTCTCGTAGCGGTTCGCGGGTACGTCGAGCTCGCGTTGAAGCGCCGCGGGCAGGGCGCGCATCGCTGCGAGGTCCGAGATCGCGTCGGGCGTCGTCGGATTCGGCGGGTCGTCGATCAGGAGCACGACGCGCCGGTGCGGTACCCGCTGCAACGCGGCCGACAGCAGCGTCCGCCGCACGACGCTCGGCTCTTCCTTGTACGAAGGCACGAGAACGGCGAGCGGTGGCAGCTCTTCGTCAGCGTACGCGTCCTCCGCCACGCGTCCTGCGGCTGTCTGTCGCAATCGATCGAGATAACCCAGGCGGGTTACGAGATACGCGAGTCCACCGTAGGCGAGTGCAGTGAACGCGAGCGCGAATAGCGCCTCGGACAGCGTGCCCCAGACGTCACCCGCAAGGAGGAGCTCACGGCCCAGCTCGGCGATGCGCCACAGCGCAACCGACGAAGCGAGCGCGGTGACAGCGAGCAGCGCGCGCGTGAGCACGAGCTCCCGCGCGTCGTCCCCTACTCCTTGCGCTCGAGAAGCCGAATCGCGCCCAGCGACAGCGAGAACGCTATCGGACAATTGCGCCGACTCCTCCCTGCGAAACCGCATTCGGCAAGGCAGGAACAAAGCGTCCCCGCTCTCCCCTAGACACGGACGCCGCGTGACAGCCCCGCGCTTGCCGCCCCAAGACAATTACACTTAGTACACCGGAATCATGAAAAAGTTTGTCGATTTGCACGCACACCCCTTCAAAGTCATGCATTGATCTTGATTTAGCAACGAAAGCGGCCTGAAAGCCGGACCGCTGTAGACGACATCTCGTGATGACACGCGCCAAATCCGCGATCCGAAACCCGATTGGACCGCGAGCAATCGCCCTCGCAACCAAAAGCAATCGCGATGCCAGCATCCATAAATCGCTGAACGCACAGGGATCGGGGGTCCGGCCTTCGCATCCGATGGAAGAACAGCCGACGCGTCGGCAGTTCCATGGTGGTGCGGCGAGGCCGCTTTGGGCGCACGGTACAATTTGCGTTTCGCGCGACCCCGAACTCCAAAGGCCTTGCCGGCTTACCGACCCCTGTCGGCCCATTCGACACCATCAACCCATCATCGATGTCCTCCGCACCGCCAATGCCGTCGAAAGGAGTGCGGTGGGCACTCTTCGCTCTGCTCACGCTCCTGTGGTTCGCCGATCTGGGCATGCGGCGGCTGATCCATCCCGACGAGGGTCGTTACGCGGAGATCGCGCGCGAGATGTACGTGACGGGTGACTGGGTGACTCCGAGGGTGAACGGCGTCAAGTATTTCGAGAAGCCGCCAATGCAATACTGGGTCACCGCGACTGCTTACCGCCTGTTCGGCGTCGAGGAGTGGACTGCACGGCTGTGGCCGGCCCTCGCTGGGTGGCTCGCTGTCGTCGCGATCGGATACGCCGGATTCGCGCTCGGCGGAATCGAACTGGGAACGTACGCGGGACTGGCACTCGCGGGAATGCTCTGGCACGCGGCCATCGCGCAGATCGTCACGCTCGACTCGGGGCTCGCCTTCTTCCTCGCGCTCGCCTTCGCGGCGTTCGTCGCGGCCCAGCGCGGGCCAGCAACGGATAGAGAACGCCGCGCGTGGATGTGGCTCGCCTGGGCAGCGCTCGCGGGCGCGACGCTGTCGAAAGGGTTGATCGGCGTCGTATTGCCGGGAGGCGCCCTCGTCGTCTATTCGGCGCTCACGCGCGACTTCGCGATCTGGCGACGCATGAGCCTCGTCTCCGGGCTCGTTCTCTTTCTCCTGCTGACAGCGCCATGGTTTCTCGCGGTCTCTGTCCGCAACGATGAATTCGCGCGCTTCTTCTTCATTCACGAGCACTTCGAGCGCTACCTCACGACGGAGCACCTCCGGGTCGGACCCTGGTACTACTTCGTTCCCGTCGCCCTGGTCGGAAGCCTGCCCTGGGTGACCGTCATCGCCTACGGTGCAGGGCGCTCCTGGCGCGAGGGTGAGCCCAATGCGCTCGGCTTCTCGTGGCAGCGCTTCGCGCTCGCCTGGGCCGCGTTCGTGTTCGTGTTCTTCAGCGCGTCGGGCTCGAAGCTCGCTTCGTACATCCTGCCGATGTTCGCCCCGCTCGCGCTCGTCGTCGGATGGTTGCTGCTGCGGCTCGATCCGCGTGTGCTTTTCCGGCTGACGCTGCCGATCGCGATCGCAGCCGCCGTCGCGGCTGCCGGCCTCTTCCTCGGCTTCGACCGCTACGCGCCGCGCATCGCGGGATCCCAGATTCCGGCATCGGCACTGCTCGCATTCGGCGCGTGGCTGAAACCGGCGTTCGCGGTGGCGGCCATCGGCGGAATCGGCGCGCTGTTCGCGTTCCGGGCCGCGGACAAGGCGTCGACCGGCCGCTTCTGGGGGGTCACCGCGCTGTCGTTATCGACGCTCGCGATGCTGCAGCTCGCCGTCGCGGGGTTCGACGCGCTCAGCCCGGTGCGCTCGACCTCGGCTATCCTGCGGGCTGCGCAGACCCCGACACCCTTCGCCAATGACGCTCCGTTCTACCAGGTTGGGATGTACGACCAGACGGCTCCGTTCTACCTCGCCCGTACGACCCGTCTTGTCGCATTCCGCGACGAGCTTGCGCTCGGCATCGATGCGGAACCCTCGAAGCAGGTGCCAACGCTCGACGCGTGGATCCCCGAATGGTCGGCGCTCTCGCAAGGGTACGCAATGATCGCGCCCGAGCTCTACCAGCAACTCGCCTCGCAGGGCGTTCCGATGCGCGAGCTCGCGCGCGATACAAGGCGCGTCATCGTGAGCCGGCGATGACCCTTGCCGCGCTTGCGTTCCTCCTCGCCGGCGTGTTGCTCAACGCCGGGGCTCAGCTTCTGCTGAAGGCCGGCACCAACGTCCTCGGCGTGCTGACGCTCACGCGCGAAACGTGGGCCGACACGCTGACACAGATGGCGACCCAGCGGTACTTCGTGCTGGGCGCCGCGTGTTATGTCCTTTCGCTTTTCGTCTGGATCATCGGGCTCTCACGCGTGCCGGTTTCGGTCGCCTACCCTTTGCTCTCCGTCGGCTACATCGTCAACGCAATCGCCGCGCACTACCTCTTCGGCGAATCGATCACCGTCGCGCGGTGGCTCGGAATCGGGTTCATCATCGTCGGCGTCTGGTTGGTTGCCCGGAGCTGAAATCACAGGTGACGGACGCGATGAGCGAGCTGCCCTATCTGAAATTTGCCGGACCGCTGCTCGACGAGGCGACGGTGGCGGGCGTCGGCGAAGTACTGCGCTCGGGTTGGATCACGAGCGGCCCGTGGGTGCAGACATTCGAGCGATCG
>Ga0318562_10000879_pt1 | contig 13483 bp, 17 predicted proteins | sample GRESIP066b5f18_FD_203688 | JGI IMG/M metagenome (GOLD analysis project Ga0318562, IMG submission 203688) | Tropical soil microbial communities from Luquillo Experimental Forest, Puerto Rico - GRE.SIPMG.066b5f18 | ecosystem: Environmental > Terrestrial > Soil > Tropical forest > Bulk soil... | reverse complement strand
GGTCTCGCCCGTGATCGCGTTGAGTCCGGGGTGCAGCTCGAGCTCGGCGTCCTCGATCAGCACCAGGTTCGAGATCCGCAGACGGCGCAGCACGACGGAGATGCTACGGAGGGCGCCTGCCGGCGCTCATCGACCGAAGGTTGCGGCGTACCGGCCGAAGAACGTCACCTCGGGCAGCGTCGCCAGCAGGCTGCGGTCGGCACCGAGCCGCACCGACGCGCTTGCGTCCTCGGGCAGCGGGCCGACCGGGTGCCCGTCCGCGAGCACGGTCGCCTGGAGGCCGACGGATCGGTTGGTGATCACGAGGTCGGGGCCGCGTGGCACGACGAGCGGGCGGATGTGGAGCGTGTGTGGCGCGACGAACGTCAGGACCATCGCGTCGATCCCCCAGACGAGGACGGGGCCGCCGTTCGAGAGGTTGTAGGCGGTCGAGCCCGCGGGCGACGCGCAGATCAACCCGTCGCAAGGCTGGACGCCGAGCTCCTCGCCGCCGATCGCGTAGCCGAGCTCGACCATCCTTCCCAGCGTGCCGCCGGCAACGACGACGTCGTTCACGGCAACACGGGTGACGTCGCCCAGCGACACCTCGAGCGTCGAAAGCTCGACGACTTCGTACTCGCCGGCGAAGACGCGACGGACGCCTTGCTCGAGTCCTTCGGCGTCGATCGCCGTGAGGAAGCCGACGCGACCGTAGTTGACGCCGATCACGGGCACGCCGGTCCCGAGGAACCTGGTCAGCGCACGCAGCATCGTGCCGTCGCCGCCGAGGACGATCGCCACATCGGGCTTGGCCTCCTTCGATTCGCCGGGAACGAGCTCGACGCCCGCCTCGGCCGCGACGCGCTCGAGCCGCTCGAGCGCGTCGGCGACGGCGCCGTTGCGCCCGTTCGTGACGACCGCCGCCGTCCTAACCGACGGCATCGGCGATCCAGCGGTCGAGGTCTCGAGGGATGACGGCATCCGGTCGATCGACGAGATGGAGCACGAACTCGCGGTTTCCCTTCGGTCCGGGAAGGCCGGAGTCTACGACCCCGCCCGGCTCGCCTCCGGCTGCGACGAGCGCCTCGGCAACCTCGCGGATCACCCGGGCCTGCACCGCCGGGTCGCGCACGACGCCCTTCGGCGCCTCGGCCCGGCCGGCCTCGAACTGGGGCTTGACGAGCACGAGCGCCTGCCAACCCGGTGCTGCGAGGGCGAGAGCAGGCGGGAGCGCGAGGCGGACCGAGATGAACGACACGTCGCACGTCACCAGCTCCGGCGCGAAAGGCAACTCGGTGATCGCGCGCGCGTTGACACGCTCGAGCACGGTCACACGTTCATCGCGACGGATGCGGTCGTGGAGTTGCCCGTAGCCGACATCGAGCGCGATCACCCGGGCGGCGCCGCGCTGGAGCAGGACGTCCGTGAACCCGCCGGTCGACGCGCCGACGTCGAGGCAGTCGAGGCCGTCCACGTCCACCGCGAACGCATCGAGCGCATGCACGAGCTTGTGGCCCGCGCGCGAGACGTACGGCGGGGGCTCGACGACCTCGAGCTCGATGTCCGCCGCGACCTGCTCGCCCGGCTTCGAGTGCCCGGGCACGAGGCCCGCCAGCACGAGCGCCTGAGCCTGCGCGCGAGACTCGGCGAGCCCGCGCTCGACCAGCACCACGTCAAGCCGCTGCTTCGGCACCCGTCTGCCACCCGCCGCCCGAGCCGGCCCTGATCGCCCAAACGCTCGGCTGGCCGATGATGACCGCGAAGCAGCCGACCTGGATCGCGAAGTCGGCGAACAGCGTCGCCGGAATGCCGATCGCCGCCGAGACTGGTCCCGCGATCGCCGAGCCGACCGGCATCAGCACGAACGAGAACAGCGAGTCGTAAGAGCTCACCCGCGAGCGCGACTCCTCGGGCACCTGTTGCTGGAACACGGTGAACCAGAGCGCCAGGTGCACCGCGAGGCCGACGCCGGCGAGCACCGAGATCATCACGAGGAGCTGAACCGGGAGGTAGAGCCCCAGTGCGAGAGGCTGGAGCATCCACGGAATCGTGACCAGGCACGACGCCGCGAGCGGACGGCGTGGGCGGAAACGCAACGCCACCAGCCCGCCGACGATCGTCCCGGCGCCGAATGAGCTGACGAGCCAAGCCCACGTGCTCGCGCCGGAGTACTGCTGCTCGGCAACGAGCGGGCCGAGCACGAACGTCGACGCCGCGGCGCAGTTGCCGATCCCGAAGAAGACGATGGTCGTCCAGATCCAGGTCTGCCGCCGGAACTCGTTCCAGCCCTCGCGGACCTCGTCGAGGAACGGCTCCGGCTCGACGCCGTCGGCGCGTTTCGACAGCGTGACGCGCGCCAGCAGGATCGCGGCGACGAAGAACGTCGCGGCGTCGACGAGCAGCGCGCCACCCGGGCTGCCGGCGGCGACGAGCACACCGCCGATCGCGGGCCCGACGACGCCCAGGACCGACCGGCTGAGACCGAGCAGCGCATTCGCCTGCTGGAGCCGCGTCGCGCTCACGATCGCCGGGATCAGTCCCTGCGACGTCGGGAGAACGAAGCCGTCCGCGAGCCCGTACGCGACGGCGAGCACGACGAGCATCCAGACCTCGGCCCGGCCGCTGATAACGAGAGCACCGGTCAGCGCCTGCGCCGCACCCTGAACGGTCGCCGCGGCGACGAGCACCAGGTGCCGCGGGAGCCGGTCGGCCCAGACTCCGGCGGCGATCGTGATCCCTGCGGCCGCCGCCTGGCGCGCGGCGATCACGAGGCCGAGCGCGGTTGCCGAGCCGCCGATGTGCAGCACGGCAAATGCGAGCGCGACGATCGAGACGCCGTCCCCGAAGGCGGAGATCGACGTGCTCGAGAAGACCAGGCGGAAGTTGCGCTCGGCGAGCGCTCCGAGTCGGCCGTGCAGCTCCACCCCGGAAGGCTATTCGCCGGGCCGAACGAGCCCGGTCTCGTAGGCCAGCACGACCGCCTGGACGCGGTCGCGCAGACCGAGCTTGGCAAGGATCCGGTTGACGTGTGTCTTCACGGTCGCCCCGCTCACGTACAGCTCTCCGGCGATCTCGGCGTTCGACCGACCGCGCCCGATCAGCGTCAGCACCTCGCGCTCGCGGTCGGTCAGGTCGGCGAGCCGCTCGGCCGAGCCTTCCCCGGGCGGCGGGCGGCGGACGAAGTCCTCGACGAGGCGCCGCGTCACGCTCGGCGCGAGGAGCGCTTCGCCCGCCGCGACCGTGCGCACGGCCTCGACGAACTGCGCGGGCGGCGCCGACTTGAGCAGGAATCCGCTCGCGCCTGCCTTCATGGCGTCGTAGACGGTCCGGTCCTCGTCGAATGTGGTGAGAACGAGCACGCGCACCTCGGGCCGCTCGCCGACGATCGATCGGGTCGCCGCGATCCCGTCGACCTCGGGCATGCGCACGTCCATCCGCCGGCAGCACGCGGGCCGGCTGCGAAAGTCCCGCCGAAGACGCCGATCCGCTCACGCATCCCGATCAGCCCGTGCCCGCCGCTCTTGTCGACGACGCCCGCTCCGTCGTCGGCCACCTCGATCGTCACGTCGCTCGCTCCGTAGCGCAGTGTCACGGTGGCGGTCGCACGGCCGGCGTGCTTGAGCGCGTTCGTCAGCGCCTCCTGCACGACGCGATAGGCGGAGAGATCGACGCCGAGCGGCAACGGGCGCGGCTCGCCCTCGATCCGCACCTCCACGGGCAGTCCGGCCTCGCGTACCTGCCTCACGAGACGATCGAGGTCGGCGAGCCCGGGCTGTGGGGCGAGACCGATCTCGTCGTCCTCCTCGCGCAGCATGCCGACCAGCCGCTTCATCTCGACCAGCGCCTGGCGGCCGGTCTCCTGCACGGCGCGCACGGGCTCGAGCGCGCGCTCGGGATCGCGCTTCAGCATCTCCTCGGCGGCGCCGGCTTGCACGGTCATCACCGAGACCGAGTGCGCGATCACGTCGTGCAGCTCGCGAGCGATTCGCGCGCGCTCGGCGACCACCGCCTCGCGCTGCTCGAGCTCCAACTCTGCGGCGCGGGCCTCCGCCCGATGCAGGCTGCGCGTGCGGGCGCCGAAGGCGATGCCGAGGACGCCGGGAGTCAGGACGAGCGCGCCGACCCACGGGACGTCGGTGCCTCCGTAATGGTCGGTGCCGCGCAGGACGTCGATCCCCATCCCGACCCAGACTCCGCAGACGATCAGCGTCAGCCCGAGCACCGCATGCGGCCGCGTCTCGTAGGCGCCGATCGACCATGAGACGACGAAGATCCCGATGACCGGAGCGACCGCCGTGTGCAGGGAGATCCCGGCGGCCGCCTGGGCGATCCCCGATCCGATCACGACCAGGCCGACGAGGATCGGGTACGAGCGCCGCCAGTAGAGCGAGACGCCCGCGATCGCCATCAGGGCCGCAGCGAGCCACGGCTGCGCGAGCCCTTCCGCGACGACCTCGGCCAGGCTCCACGCAGTGATCACCGCGGCGATCAAGGCGTCGAACCGGCGCGTGCGCATGAAGGCCGTCACGCGTCCAACCTAACTCTGTGCCGGCGAGAGCGCATCAACCCGGAGGTGGTGGCGATTCAACCCCGGCGGCGACGCCCGGGAGAGTCGTTGCTCCTACCGTCGCTCTCGACACCACTCGACACGGAGGCCTCGATGAACACTCTTTCCAGGACGATGCTCGCGGTTGCCGGCCTCGGCGGCTTCCTGCTCGTACTCAGCGGCATCTTCAAGAACGCACACGGCTTCGAGAGCGTGCTCGTCGACGTCGGCTGGCTCGGCTTCCTGCTCTGTGCGCTGACGCTGATCGTGCTCGCACTGGTCGCGCTCGGACGAAGCGTCTTTCGCCGCGCATCCGCCGCCTAACTCCCGTAGCTGGTGCCTGGCACCTAGTAGGTGCCAGGCACCTTGTCGACGCCCTAGCTCGTCCGCGCAGCGAGGTCGTCGACGATCTCCGCGAGCACGTCCGTATCCGCATCGATCGGCCTGAGCAACCCGTGGGCCCGCTCCGCCGCCTCGTCCGCGAGGCGGCGGGCACCGTCCTCGCCGACGTCGAGCACGTATCCGTCACCGTCGAGCAGGTCGTCGACGACTTGGAAGAGAAGGCCGAGCTCGGCCGCGAACTCGTGCCACGGCTCCCGTTCCACCTTCGGCACCTGACCGGCGGCGAGCGCGCAACCGACGGCCGCTCGAAACAGCGCACCGGTCTTGAGCCGGTGCAGCTCGTCACGGTCACTCTCGCCGCGCAGGTCGAGCCACTGTCCGCCGATCATCTGCAGCGTCGCAGCGACGAGCTCACGCGCCACATCCGCGGTCGGGTAGGTCAGCGCGAGCCGAAACGCCTCCGCGAGGAGCGCATCGCCGGCAAGGATCGCCTCGGCCTCTCCGAACTCGGCCCACACCGATGGCTCGCCGCGACGTTCGCGATCGTCGTCGAGCGCCGGCAGGTCGTCGTGAACGAGCGAGAACGAGTGGATCAGCTCGACGGCCGCGGCTGCGGGCAGCAGGTTGTCGAGAGGGAGCCCGAGCGCATCTCCGGTGGCGAGGCAGACGACCGGCCGCACGCGCTTGCCGCCGATCGCGTAACGCACCGGTTCCGCGAGCCCGCCGAGCTCGGGCGTCAGGCTCAGCTCGTCGAGATAGTTCTCGACGAGCGCACGCAGCTGGTCAGGCCGCAGGGACATCCGGCCCCGGCGGCGCCGCGGCCTCCGTCTCGGCCGCGCGCTTCGCGCGCTGCAACTCGCCCTCGACTTCCTTCGCCAGATCGGCGAGCTCCTGGAGGATCGCGATCGCGCGCTCCGGGTCATCGGTGTGCTCGAGCTGCGTTCGTGCCGACTCGAGCCGCGCGAGCAGGTTCTCGGCGTTCGCGAGCGACTCCTCTGAGGTCATGCAGCCTCCTCCCTTTGGATACGACCAAGGATGCCGTTCACGAGCTTCGCAGCGTCGTCGGATGCGTACCGCTTCGCGAACGCGACCGCCTCGTTGATCGCCACCTCAGCCGGGACCTCGCCAGTCGCGAGCTCGTGCACGGCAACGCGGAGGGCGCTCCGCTCGACCACGCCGAGTCGATCGGCCGTCCACCCCTCGGCAGCGGCGGTGATCCGGACGTCGAGCTCGGGCGCGCGAGCCGCTACCTCCTCGGCGACCCCGCGGGCCCACGGGTCGATCTCGCCCGCGTACTGGGAGCCGATCTCCTGTCCGGACAGATCCCACTGGTAGAGCAGGAAGAGAGCCTGGCGGCGCGCCTGCCGTCTCGATACGGGCGTCACGCCGGGACGCTCCGCAACGACTCGAGCGTCGACGTGGTGTAGTCGCCGGTCCGGAACGGCTCGCCGGCCAGCACCTCGAGCGCGATCTCGCGTGTGGTGGGGATCCCCTCGACCCAGGTCTCCCGGAGCGCGCGCTCGGCGCGTGAGATCGCAGCCGGTCGGTCGGCGTCCCAGACGATGAGCTTCGCGATCATCGAGTCGTAGTACGGGGAGATCGTCGACCCGGACTCGACGAACGTGTCGACGCGCACGCCCGGGCCGAGCGGCGGCCGGAAGGCCCTGACGAGACCGGGTGCCGGGCGGAAGTCGGCGTCCGCGTCCTCGGCGTTGAGCCGGATCTCGATCGCGTGCCCCTCGCGAGCGGCACGACCGGTGGCCGCGAGCGGCTCGCCGGCCGCGACGCGCAGCTGCTCGCGGACGAGGTCGATGCCGGTGACGAGCTCGGTGACCGGGTGCTCGACCTGCAGGCGCGCGTTCAGCTCGATGAAGTAGAAGCTGCCGTCCGGGCCGAGCAGGAACTCGAACGTCCCGGCGTTGCGGTATCCGACGGCACGGCATGCGCGTTCGGCCGCCGCCTCCATCTCGGCGCGTCGCTCGTGCGTGAGGGCAGCGGACGGTGACTCCTCGATCAGCTTCTGGTGGCGCCGCTGGATCGAGCACTCGCGCTCGCCGAGGGTCAGCACGTCCCCGTGCTCGTCGCAGAGCACCTGGATCTCCACGTGGCGAGCGGGGACGAGCGCCTTCTCGACATAGAGCGTGGAATTGCCGAATGCCGCCTCCGCCTCCGAGGCCGCTGTGCCGAAGGCGTCCTCGAGGTCGTCGGCGGCGTGAACGAGCCGCATCCCCTTGCCGCCGCCGCCTGCACTCGCCTTCAGGAGCACCGGGTAGCCGATCGCGTCGGCGGCGCTTCGCGCGGCCGAGATGGACGTCGCGCCCTCGGTGCCCGGAACGGTGGGCACGCCCGCGTCGCGCATCGCCTGCTTGGCGGCGATCTTGTCGCCCATCGTCGCCATCACGTCCGCCGGCGGGCCGACGAAGACGAGGTCGTTCTCGATACAGGCGGTCACGAACGCGGGGTTCTCCGCCAGGAAGCCGTAGCCGGGATGCACGGCCTGGCAGCCGGTGGTGACCGCTGCCGCGACGACGCTCGGGATGTTCAGGTAGCTCTCGGCCGCTGCCGGAGGGCCGACGCGGACCGCCTGGTCGGCCATGCGGACGTGCAGCGAGTCGCTGTCGGCAGTCGAGTAGATCGCGACCGCCTCGATCCCGAGCTCGTGGAGCGAGCGGATCACACGGACGGCGATCTCGCCGCGGTTCGCCACCAGGACGCGTGAGAACATCAGTGGGACACTCCCTAGAGCGCGTCGAGCGGCCGGCCGTTGACGGGCTCGAGCTCGAACAGCAGCTGCCCATACTCGACGGGCTCGGCGTTCTGCGCATGGATGGCGCGCACGATCCCCTCCGTGTCGGCTTTCACCTCGTTCATCAGCTTCATCGCCTCCAGGATGCAGAGCGTCTGCCCCGCCTCGACGGGATCGCCCTCGGAGACGTACGGCGGTGCACCCGGCGTCGGCGCGCGGTAGAAGGTGCCGACCATCGGGCTCTCGACACGGACGAGGTCGTCCGGGGGAGGCAGCAGGGGAGGCTCGTCCGACTCGGCACCCGGGCCTGGTTCAGAGCCGACGGGCGGCGGCGCATCGACCGTCCGGCGGACGCTCACGCGCATCCCGTCCTCTTCGATCGTGATCTCCCCCACCCCGGTCTCCTGGACGATGCGCACGACCTCGCGGATCCGCTCCGCGCGTGCGCGATCGACGCCGCCTGCGCCGAGCGACTCGTCGCCGCTCGAGCGCTGGCGAATCGCGCGCAGGAGCGGCTCGGCCTCCTCACCGAACAGCGCGAGCAGCAGCAGCTCCTCCTCGCTCGAAGCGAGGCCGTCGGCCTCCTCCCGCAACGCATCGAGGTCGACCGGCTCCACCTGCGCAACGCCGTCGAAGAGCTCCGCCGCGCGGACGAGCGCCGGGTCGACGGGCCCTGGGGTCCGCCCGAAGCGGCCGAGGACGAGGTCGCGCAGCTCGTCGACGGTCGTCGAGTAGCGGTTCGCGCTCAGCACGTTGAGCAGGGCTTGCGAGGCGACGATCTGCCCGATCGGCGCGGCGAGCGGCGGCGATCCGATCTCGCGCCGCACGCGGTCGACCTCGGCCAGAACCTCGTCCAGCCGGTCCCCCGCAGCCTGGCCGCGGAGCTGGACCTCCAGCGCGGCGACGAGGCCGACGGGCAACTTGTTCTGGGCCGCCCGGACGGCGATCCGCGGAGCGAGCGGCGCGACGGGCTCGTCCCCGATGTGCTCGTCGACGAGGTCGGCCGCCTCCCACAAGCGCGCGAGGTCGACGCCGGTGTCGAGCCCGAGCCCGGCGAAGGCGAGCGCGGCCGCCTCGGCGGATACCCGGTGGAGCGAGAGCGCGACCGGGTACACAGCGGTCCCGATCAGGTCGGCTCCGGCGCGCGCGGCTTCGAGCGCAGCGGCGAGCGCGTTGCCGGCGGCACCCTGTGCGTACAGGCCGACCGGTAGCCCGGAGACCTCGCGCAGCTCGGCGGTCAGCTCGCTCGCGCGGTGCGGTTGCAGGAGCGCCGCGGGATCGTGCAGCAGGATGCGCGCCGCCCCGAGCTCCGGCAGCTTCTCCGCCGCAGCGACCAGCGCCTCGTGCCGGCCGCTGCCGTAGAGCAGCCCTGCGTCGAACTCGCGGCCGGCGGCGACGATCGCCCCCGCCGCCTCGCGCAGGTTGTCGACGTCGTTCAGCGGATCGTGGAGACGAAAGACGTCGATCCCGCTCTCGGCGGCACAGGCCACGAAGCGCCGCGCGAAGTCCCCGCCGACCGGGCGTGAGCCGACGAGGAAGCGCCCGCGGAGCGCGAGCGCGAGCGGCGTCGAGACCCGCGCCTTCAGCGCGCGGATCCGCGCCCAGGGGCTCTCCACGCCGCGATGGACGGCGCTGTCGAAGACGCCGCCCCCCGAAACCTCCAGGTACACGAAGCCGGCAGCGTCGAGCACCTCGGCGAGTCGGAGGACGTCGGCGGTCGGGACGAGCCCGGCGAGGGGCTCCTGCCCCAGGACGCGGATCGTCGTGTCGACCAGACGCGGCACCGCGGGCACCTTATCGCGGCCCGTTCATACCGTCCCGCTACTCAAGCCGAAACGTGCCGCAGCCGAAACATCTGGTCCTGATGTCTGCGGTTCAGATCACCTGGGACGAGTTCGAGGCGTGGGAGCCCGAACGGCGTTGGACCCGTGACGAGTTCGAGCTGCTGTCGATCGACGCGGCCGAGCAGGTGCTGGCGACGCGCCTGCGGAAGCTGATCGACCGCGGCTACGAGCCCACCACGGCGCTCCGACTCGCGGCTCGCTTCGACTCGCCCCTGTAGGTCCCTCCCGGTTTCACCGGGAGCGCGCCAAATCTGGCCGGAGCGGCACCGGCCGATTTGGCGCTGGTCCGAACCGTTCGCTCCCTGCGGGCGAAGGTACGGTGGCAGGCACCTCGAACCGAAAGGACGCCAATGCCTGGATTCATCGGTGTGCCGGAGCTGCTCCTGCTCGGACTCGTCGCCCTGCTCCTGTTCGGGCCGAAGCGGCTGCCCGAGATGGGGCGCGGCCTCGGCAAGGGCATGCGCGAGTTCAAGGACTCGGTGACCGGCCTCACGGACGTCTCGCCGGAGCCGGTCGAGCAGTCGAAGCCCGACGGCGGGACCCCCGCGCAGCCAGATCGCTAGCTGTCCTAGCTAGCGGACGAGGACCGTCTTCGCGGCTTGTCGTGGAGACACTGGTTTCGCCCGTCGTCGAGCCCGAGATCGCCATGAGCGCCGCTCCGGCGACGGGGCGCCCCCTTGCCACGACGCTTCGGTTGTCGCCTCTGTCACCTGGTCTGATCCGCAGGAGGAGGACCGGCCGGGCTACATGCCCTGGGCGAGGTCGCGAAGCGTCGCGATCGCCGCGGCATGGTGGCGGCCGCCGAGGGCGGCGAGGCAGGTCGTCACGAGCGCCGCGTCGTCGATCGTCGCCTGCTCGTTCCGCTCGAGCCATTTGAGCAACCAGCGTGCGGCGACACGCGAATGGCGCTGCGGCTGCTTGAAGGCGATCAGCGCAGTCAGCTCGAGCAGGTCTGCGAGCGTAGGCCTCGGGATCTCGGTGCGGAGCGTCGCCTCGGCGACGACGAGGTTGCCGCGCTCGATCGCCCGCTCGAAGATCGCTCTCGGATGGCCCTGCGCGGTGATCCGACCTCCAGTCCGGGGCCGGACGGCACGCCGACCCTACCGGTTCGCGTCGAACACGGCCCGGCCCGGAGCCCCGGCGCTTACGATTCGTCAGTGTCCGCGCAGGGAGATCGAGGGCTGGAGGAAAACCGGGGCCGCTCGTTCGTCGGGAACGTCCAAGGGAGCGCACGGGACCGCGGCTGGTTCTTCGGGCACTTCATGGACGATTCTCTGCTCCAGTCCGACCTCGTCGAGGTCTGTTGGCAGAAGGTCCCCAACAAGACACCAGCTCCCGAGCAGCGGCATCTTCACCGGCGCACCGTCGAGATCAACATCGTCATCGGCGGCACCGTTCGCCTCAAGATCGACGACGAGCAGCATGACCTCGGCAAGGGTGACTTCTTCGTCGTCTGGCCGGAGTGCGTCGTCAGCGACGTCGAGACCGACGGCGAGGCCCAGGTCATCGTCGTCCGGGCGCCGAGCGTCGCGAACGACAAGTTCGCCGTCGAAGCTTTCTAGACTCGTACGGTCACCTTCAGGGCTGCGTGACGGCGACGTATGCACCGCCCAGCCATCCCACCACTCCGACGCCGAAGGCCTGAACCACCTCGGGCGACGTGTCGCTGGTCGCGAGCCAGACGATGAGAAGGAGGATGCCGACGCCCGCGTACGTGATCACCCCGGCGGCGACGAGCGGCGACAGCGCATTCTTGGCGAGGGTGCCTCCGGTGACGCCGGCCTGCTGTGCATTGACGACATTGATGCCGAGCGCCGTTGCAGTCGCCGCCGCGACGGTCCCCGTCAAGACGCCCGAGATCGTCACGAAGGCTCCGCTGAGGACGAGTTTTGGTTGAGCCGGTGTCGGGTTGAAGGACAGAAGCTTGACGGCAATCCAGATCCAGACGACGGCGAACAACACCAGGAAGACCCCCGCGAGGAGTTGACGCAACCGGTCGAGCGTCAACCATGTCGTGAGCCGATTCATCGCTTTCGCGAGGACACCACCTTCGGGGCGACCTCCCCGGGCCGCAGTGTCGTCTAGCGGTCCGGTGAGACCTTCCAGTACGGCTTCTTGGCGAGCGTCACCAGATAGAGGTGAAACTCGCGGCCGCGGGTGTAGAGCGTGCAGGTGAACGAGCGGAACGTGGGCTTGCCCTGCGGATTGATCCCGGGCTTCCCGCCGTTGAAGTGCTTGCCGGTGCCCCGCTCGGTGGCGGAGTAGTAGCCGTTGATGCACGACGCCGTGGTGTGGCTCCTGGTGGCGATCAGGTTGATCCCGGCCCAGTGGCCCAGCCCGTGAAGGACGTAGCGTGCGGCTTGTGCATCCGTCCGGTACGGGCCCGGAGCGGGTGCAGCGCCGGCGGGCGTGGCGAGCAGCGCGAGAACTGCGAGAGCTGCGAGGACCGTCCCCCTCATGCTTCTCACTTTGGCCGCAGGCGCACCATGATTCAAGGGCAGGTCCGTGCTCGCCGATCCGCTACGCGCGCTGGATGTAGCGCTTCTCACGAGGGTCGACCTTGATCCGGTCGCCCACGTTCACGAACAGCGGCACCTGGACGACCGCGCCGGTCTCGAGTGTGGCCGGCTTGGTGACGTTCGACACGGTGTCGCCCTTGGTGCCGGGCTCGGTCTCGGTCACCTCGAGCACGACCGACGCGGGCAGATCGACGCCCGTCGCGCTTCCGTCGACGAACAGCACCTGCACCGAGGACGACGGCTGCATGAACGGCAGCTCGTCCTCGAGCTCGGCGTGCGGCAGCGAGAGCTGATCGAACGTCTCCTCGTCCATGAAGACGACGTCGTCGCCCGAGTCGTAGAGGTATTGCATGTTCTTCGTCTCGGTGCGGATCCGGTTGAACTTCTCACCTGCCCGGAAGGTCTTGTCGACCACGGAGCCGCTCTGGAGCGACTTCAGCTTCGTCCGGACGAACGCTCCGCCCTTGCCCGGCTTCACGTGCTGGAACTCGACGATGCGCCAGGTTTGGCCGTCGAGCTCGATGTGCATGCCGTTGCGGAACTGGTTGGTGGAGACGACCTCGGCCATCGGCGCGGCAGCGTAGCGAATGGCTACCGGTCGGCGATCGGGACGTACGGTCGCTCGTCCGCTCCGACGTACAGCTGGCGCGGCCGGGCGATCTTCTGCTCGGGGTCGGTGAGCATCTCCTCCCACTGCGCGATCCAGCCGGGCAGCCGCCCGAGCGCGAACAGCACCGTGAAGTAGTCGGTTGAGTAGCCCATCGCCTGATAGATCAGCCCCGAGTAGAAGTCGACGTTCGGGTACAGGCGGCGCGAGACGAAGTAGTCGTCCTCGAGCGCGATTCGCTCCAGCTCGAGGGCGATCTCCAACTTCGGGCTGAGGCCGGTCTCCTCGAACACGGAGTCCGCGACCCTCTTGATCAGCTTCGCGCGCGGGTCGTAGCTCTTGTACACGCGGTGCCCGAAACCCATGAGCCGTCCGTGCCCGGCCTTCACCTGTTCGATGAACGCGGGGACGTTCTTCTTGTCGCCGATCTCGTCGAGCATCAGCAGTACCGCCTCGTTCGCGCCGCCGTGCAGCGGGCCGTACAGCGCCGCGATACCCGCGGACACGGCCGAGAACGGATCGACCTGCGACGAGCCGACGCCGCGCACGGCGTTCGTCGAGCAGTTCTGCTCGTGGTCGGCGTGCAGGATGAGCAGGATCTCGAGCGCGCGCTGGAGCACCGGGTTCGCCTCGTGGCGCCCGCCGATCTCGAAAGTCATGTTCACGAAGTTCCCGATGTAGCCCAGGTCGTTGCGCGGGAGGACGTACGGCAGGCCGCGCGAGTGCCGGAAGATGTAGGCGGCGATCGTCGGGAGCTTGGCCATCAGGCGGACGCGCTGCAGGTACCGGTTCTCGGGGTCGGAGACGTGCTTGGCATCCGGGTAGAACGTAGAGAGCGCTCCGACCGCTCCGAGCAGCATCCCCATCGGATGCGCGTCGTAGCGAAAGCCCTCGAGGAAC
>Ga0318562_10000878_pt1 | contig 13492 bp, 14 predicted proteins | sample GRESIP066b5f18_FD_203688 | JGI IMG/M metagenome (GOLD analysis project Ga0318562, IMG submission 203688) | Tropical soil microbial communities from Luquillo Experimental Forest, Puerto Rico - GRE.SIPMG.066b5f18 | ecosystem: Environmental > Terrestrial > Soil > Tropical forest > Bulk soil... | reverse complement strand
GGTGAAGAGGTTGCACGCGTCGCCGTACTGCGCGACCAGCCGCAGCGTCTTGCGCTCGCCGCTGCCGCCGATCATCACCTTGGGCCGGTTGATCGGCTGGGGCGAACACAACGTCTCCTCCAGCTGGTAGTGCTTACCCACGAACGGCCCGTTGTTGTCGGGGTCCCACATCTGGTTGCAGATCTGCAGCGCCTCTTCGAGCCGCTCGAACCGCTCGGCCAGCGGCGGGAACGGCACGCCGAGCCCGCGGTGTTCGCGTTCGAACCACGCGGCGCCGATGCCCAGCACCGCGCGGCCACCCGACAACACATCCAGCGTCGTGACGGTCTTGGCGAGCAGTCCTGGATGCCGGTACGTCACACCGGTGACGAGCAGGCCGAGGTTGACCGTCGAGGTGTGTGCTGCCAGAAAGCCCAGGGTCGTGTAGCCCTCCAGCATGTGCGCCTCGGCGGGCAGGCCGGTCGGCTCGATCTGGAAAAAGTGGTCCATGAACGACAGCCAGTTCACGCCCGCGGCTTCGACGGCGGCCCCGACTCTGGCGAGCTCGCCTGCGATGGCGGTCGTTCCGCCGTCGATATCGAAGATGGGCAGGTGAAAACCGAGGTCCATTGAAAGATCTCCTCAAGAAGATTGGCGATTTGTGGCGCGATCCGAAGTGACCGGCACCACATCGCTACAAGTCATCAGTCGTCTGTTGCATTCCCCATCTCCCGAGAAGTGGCGACATACGCGACCGCGTTTTCGCGGTGCATCGACTCCGGGGCTGTCAGCTTCCGAGGTCCCCCAATAGAAACCGGTCGAAAACGCGGTCGTGTTCGATCTGGAACGCTTCACCGAATGTCACGCCCGCGTTCGAGACGAGATAGCGCTTGGTCGCCTCGAGGGCGGGCTGCGGCGCCTCGGCCATCACCCTGGCCGTGGCCATCGCTTCGTCCTCGAGGTGATCGGCGTCCACGATGACGTTGACCAGGCCGATCCGATGCGCTTCGGCGGCGTCGACTCGTCTTCCGGTGAGGCACAATTCGCGTGCGATGCCAGCGCCGACGATCCACTGCAGCGGTGTGAACAGTGGGGGAGCGCCGAACTTGATCTCGGGGTGGGCGAACACTGCGTTCGGCGACGCGATGCGCATGTCGCACAGCAGGCAGAGGTCGAAGCCGCCGCCGAATGCTGCGCCATTGACCGCGGCGATCACCGGTTTGGGGAACTGCCACACGGCGAGGTGATAGCGCCGTGAGCTGTCGCGGATGGTGAGCGCCAGTTCGGGTTTCGCGAACTCCGTCAGGTCGAAGCCCGCGCAGAACGAGCTGCCCGCTGCGGTGAGCACGACGACGCGGACCCGGTCATCTGTCGCCCAGTCGTCGAGGGTGTCGCTGATCGCGTCACGCATCGCGATCGACAGCGCGTTGCGCCGGTCGGGCTGCTCGAGCCGCAGCGTCGCGATGCCGTCGGGGTGGATCTCGGCCGTGAGCATGGTTGGCACGCTACTCAGCGAGCCTGCGGGGAGATCGCCCATTCGCCGGAAATCGTGATCTGCCCGCAGTCTCGACGGTGGATTAGCGGCGTTCGCGCAGCCCCTCGACGAACGCCTTGGCGTCGTCCCATGTCGGTAGCAGCCCTGCGGCCTTCACTTCGTCGAGGCTCGGTGCCTCGGCATCGCGCCCGGACAGGATGTAGTCGCTGCTGGGCCAGTGGATGTCCAGTGCCGGATCGGCGGCGTGAATGGTGTGCTCGCGGGCCGGATCGTAGCCGGCCGAGCAGAGGTACATGACCGTCGAATCGTCATGCAGGGCAAGGAAACCGTGCGCCAAACCCTCGCTGATGTAGATCGTCCGGCGGCTACGGTCGTCGAGGAGCACCGAATCCCATTTTCCGAATGTCGGTGAGCCGACCCGGATATCGAGGGCCACGTCGAAAACGGCGCCGCGCACGCAGGTCACATACTTGGCCTGGCTGGGTGGCAGCTGCGCGAAGTGCAACCCACGCAGCACACCGGCAGCCGACACCGAGCAGTTGGCCTGACGTAGATCGAACTTGTGCCGGGCGAACGCCTCAAACCCGGGGTCGGTGAACCACTCGAAGAAGAGTCCGCGATCGTCGACGTGCTGCCGTGGCGTGATCTCCCATGCACCGGGAACTGCCAGCTCGCGTACCTCCACCTCACTGCCCGCGCTTCTCGTAGACCGACTCGACGCCGTCTTTGAGTGGGTGCCACCATGATTCGTTGTTGCGATACCAGTCGATGGTCGCGCGCAGCCCCTCATCGAAGTCGGTGTGTTTGGGCTGCCACCCGAGCTCGCTTCGCAGCACCGTCGGATCGATCGCATACCTCAGGTCGTGGCCGGCGCGGTCGACGACGTGGTCGAAGTCGTCGGGATCGCGGCCCATCAGTGAAAGCAGCGTTCGCATCACAGACAGGTTGTCGCGTTCACCCTCCGACCCGATCAGATACGTGCGGCCGATCTGGCCGTCGGCCAGAATTCGCCACACAGCGCTGTTGTGGTCCTCGACGTGAATCCAGTCGCGCACATTGTGTCCGGAGCCGTACAGCTTCGGCCGCCTGCCCGTCAGCACATTGGTGATCTGGCGCGGGATGAACTTCTCCACATGCTGGTACGGCCCGTAGTTGTTGGAGCAGTTCGAAAGTGTCGCGCGCACACCGTAAGACCGCACCCACGCCCGAACCAGCATGTCGGCGGCCGCCTTGGTCGACGAGTACGGGCTCGACGGGTTGTACGGCGTGCTCTCGGTGAATCGGCGGTCCTCGTCGAGTTCGAGATCGCCGTAGACCTCGTCGGTGGAGATGTGGTGCAACCGCACCCCGTGCTCGCGTACCGCTTCGAGCACCGTGTAGGTCCCGATCACGTTGGTGTGCAGGAACGGTTCTGGATCGGCGAGGGCGTTGTCGACGTGTGTCTCGGCGGCGAAGTGCACGACGGCGTCGGCCTCGGCGACCAGCTTCGACACCAGCTCCGCGTCCGCGATGTCGCCCTGAATCAGCCGGATGTCGTTCTCGACGGGTGCCAGTGACTCGCGGCTGCCCGCGTAGGTGAGCGCGTCGAGCACCGTCACCGTGTGCTCACCCTTGGCGCTGTGCACGAAGTTGGCGCCGATGAACCCTGCGCCCCCGGTAACCAGCAACCGCATGGCTAGACCTTAGCGGTCAGACACGCGTTAGCTCATCAGCCCCAGCGGCCCGGCCAGCTCGGTCAGCGTCGGCACCAGCTTGTCGTCGCCGCCGAGCACCTGGATCGTGACGTGGTCCGCCCCCGCTTCCAGGTGCTGGTTCAGCCGGTTGGCGATGTCGTCGGGCGTACCGTAGGCCACCACCCCGTCGATGAGCCGATCGCTGCCGGGCTTCGCCACGTCCTTGTCGGTGAAGCCGAGCCGCTTCCAGTTGTTGACGTAGTTGCTCAGACCCAAGTAGAAGTCGACGGTCTGCCTGCCGATCGCGCGAGCCTCGGCCGCGTCAGTGGTTGACACCACCTTGTGCTCGGGCGCCAAAAACACCGTCGGACCGACCAATTCGCGCGCAGAGCCGGTGTGCTCCGGGGTCGTAAGGTACGGATGCGCGCCCGCGCTGCGTTTCGCGGCCAGCTTGAGCACCTTCGGTCCCAGCGCCGCGACGACGCGCCTGCTGGTGGGCACCTTGGCCGCGTCGAGCGCGTCAAGGTACTCCACCAGCACGTCGTACGGGTTGCGGTAGGCCTCGTTGGTCTCGGGGTGGCCGATTCCGATGCCGAGCAGGAACCTGCCCGGGTAGGCATTCTCGATGCGGTGATAGGCCTCTGCCACCTCATCGGCGGGCGCCCTCCAGACATTCACGATGCCCGTCGCCACCTGAACCGTGTCGGTCTGCTCGAGAATCGGGTCGACGATTTCGAGATCCGCCGCGGGCGAGCCGCCGATCCAGATAGCGCCATAGCCGAGCTTCTCGATCTCTGTGGCCTGCTCGAGTTTCGGCGCTCCGAAGGTCCATACGCCGTAACGGCCGAGGTTGGGCTTGAGCTGAACACCGTCGGTCATACGAATCCCCCTGTTGTCGGCAAGCTCACTTCAGGCCGAGCGGCCCAGCGAGTTCGGCGAGTGCAGGCACCAGCTTGTCAGGTCCGCTCAGCACCTGCACGGCCACGTGGTCGGCGCCGGCAGTCAGGTGTTCCTTCAGCCGCGCGGCGATCGCATCGGGAGTTCCATATGCAACGACGGCGTCGACCAGGCGGTCGCTGCCCGGCTTCGCCACGTCCTCGTCGGTGAAACCGAGCCGTTTCCAGCTGTTGAGGTAGTTGGCGAGCTGCAGATAGATCTCGAGCGCTTTGCGCCCGGTGGCGCGGGCCTTCTCCGCGTCGGTGGTCAGCACCACCTTGTGTTCGGGAGCGAGGAATGCCGACGGACCGATCACCTTCCGCGCCTCGCCGCTGTGCTCGGGGGTCGTCAGGTACGGATGGGCCCCTGCGGTGCGGTCGGCGGACAGCTTCAGCACTTTCGGGCCGAGCGCCGCGACCACGATCCGGTCCTTGGGCACACCGTTCTCGTCGATCTTGTCGAGATAGTCGTTGAGCGCGTCGATCGGCTTGCGGAACTCCTGGTTGGCCTCGGGATGGCCGACGCCGATGCCGAGCAGGAAGCGACCAGGATAGGCCTTGTCGATCCGGTGGAACGATTCGGCGACGGGTTCGGCTGCCGCGCTCCAGATATTGACGATCCCAGTGGCAAGTTGCAGCTTTTCCGTCTTCTCGAGGATGGGTTCGACCCACGACAGTTCCGCAGGCGGCGAGCCGCCCGCCCAGATGGCCCCGTAGCCGAGGGCCTCGATGTCGCGCAGTTGCTCAGGAGAAAGCTGTTGCCACAGTGTGTAGTGACCGAACGCGCCGTACGTGCCGAGGTTGGGTTTCGTCATGGTTCCTCCAACCTACGGCCAGGCGGAGGCTATTCCGAGGATGCGGCCGCGACTTCAGTGGCCGGTGAGAGTGGCGCGGGAGCCGCCAGGGGGAGGTACACGATGAACCGGGTGTCGCCCGGCTTCGACTGAACCGCCATGTTTCCCGCGTGCTTCTCCACGACGATGCGCCAGGCCAGGTCCAGCCCGAGACCGGTGCCCTCTCCGACCGGCTTGGTAGTGAAGAACGGGGTGAAGATCCGGTCGACGATGTCTTCTGGAATGCCGGGGCCGTCGTCGCAGATCTCCACCCGGATCATCTGCTCGTTCTCGCGCGCGGTCCGAATCGTCAGCGTGCCCTGGCCGTTCATCGCCTGAATCGCGTTGTCGATGAGGTTGGTCCAGACCTGGTTGAGATCGCCCGGGTAGCACTGCAATTCGGGCAGCGTCTTGTCCATGTCCTTCACCAGGGTGACGCCCTTGCCCTTGCCCTGGGTGCCGATCCTGTCGCCGAACATCATGATCGTGCTGCGAAGCAACTCGTGGACGTTGGCACTCTGGTAGGCGCCGCGGTCCATCTGCGAGTACTGCTTGGCGTCGGCGAGCAGCGCCGAGATGCGCTTGCTGGCCTCGGCGATCTCGTTCATCCGCAGCTCGTTGTCGATGGTGTACTTCAGCCACCCGATCGCGCTCTGCAGGGATGCGGTGGCGTCGACTTCGTCGACCACTGCCGAGACCCGCTCCAACCAATCGGTGTCGAGGCCCGCCTCCACGAACGTCGGCGCGTAGTCCCAGGCGCCGGCGATCCCGTGGTCCTCCAGCCAGTCGCCGATCTGATCTTCGCGATCGGAAGTCTCGAGTGCGGTGAGTTCGGTATCGCGGGACTTGGCCACCTGTTCGGCGACCTCGTCCTGCATGCTGACCAGGACGCGCAGCGCCTCAGGCGTGAACTTGGCCTCGGCCACCATCGCGAGCTTGTGCCGCATATGACCGACGCTCTCGCGCAGGTCGGCCACTGCGCGCGCGGTGGCGGCCGCGGGGTTGTTGAGCTGGTGGGTCAGGCCGGCGGTGATGGTGCCCAGCGCCAGCAGCTTCTCGCGCTGGCCGATGATGTCCCGCTGCCGCCGCCCACCGACCTTGTGGCCTTCCAGCAGGTGAACCGCCATCGGGAACTCCGATTGCATGAATGCCGCGAAGGCATCCGCGTCGAGAACGAAGAACCTCGACGGCTTGGTCACCCGCACCGACGCCTCGTAGATGTGTTCCTCGCCGGGGACATAAGCCGACCAGGCGCCGCAGTAAACGCCACGTTGAGACGTGCGACCGGTCTGGATGTCGACGCCGCCGGAGCGCTTGGACATCACCAGTTCGCCTTCGAGCAGGACGTAGAAGCAGGTCGCGGGGTCGCCCTCGATGCACACCGGGCCCGGCTCGAACACCGCGATGTGCCCGTTGTCGCAGAGCGTCTGTAGTTGCGCGTCGTTGAGCTTCTCGAACAGAAACAGCGATCGCAGCTCGCTAGGCAGGCACTTCTCGCCCATTTCGTTCTCCTATGCCTCGGCCAGATACCGGTGCACCAACATCACCGCCATCGATCCTTCGCCGACGGCGGCAGCCACTCGTTTCGCCGAGTCGGCGCGCACATCTCCTGCAACAAACACACCCGGCACACTTGTTTCCAAATGATGAGGCGGTCTATCCAACGTCCAGCCGACGACGTCCCTCATGTCCGGGCCGGTGAGGATGAACCCGCGGTCGTCGCGGGCCACCACACCGTCGAGCCATTTGGTACGCGGTGTCGCGCCGATGAAGCAGCACATGCGTGACGCCCCGACAGTCTCGCGCTCGCCGGTCTGCTTGTTCTCCAGGACCAGGCCGGTCAGGTGGTCGTCCTCGCCGACGGCCTCGACGACCTCGGTGCAGGTGCGGACGTGGATGTTGTCCCTGCCCTCGATCTGCTGAATCAGGTAGTACGACATCGACGACGTCAGCGACGGCCCGCGCACCAGCAGCGTGACGGACTTCGCTGTCTTCGACATGAACATGGCGGCCTGCCCGGCCGAATTCGCACCGCCGACGATGTAGACATCCTCGCCTTCACAATCGGAGGCGTCCGACACCGAGGCGCCGTAGTAGACGCCGCGGCCGATGTAGTTGCATGCGTCCGTGTCGTCGGGGTTTTCCCAGCAGCCGGGTGCCTCGAGGTGGCGGTAGTCGACGCCGGTGGCCAGGATGACGGCCTGGGCGCCGATGGTGCTGCCGTCTTCGAACGTGATCGTGCGGGCCTGGCCGTTGACGTCGAGCGCGACGGCCTTGCGCGTGGTGATGACCTCGGCGCCGAACCGCTCGGCCTGTCTGCGGGCAGCGGTGGTGAGGTCGGCGCCGGAGATGCCCAACGGGAAGCCGAGGTAGTTCTCGATCCTCGAGCTGCGGCCGGCCTGGCCACCCGTCGTCGTGCTCTCGATGAGCACCGTCTTGAGGCCTTCCGATGCGCCGTACACCGCGGCCGCGAGGCCGGCCGGTCCGCCGCCGATGACGGCGAGCTCGTACATCTCCAGCGACGGGCTGGTGGACAACCCCAGCATGTCGGCCAGCTCGGTGTTGCTCGGTTCGACCAGCGTCTCGCCGCCCTCGGTGATCACGACGGGCAGCTGCAGGCCGTCGAGGCCTGCGGCGTCCAGCAGCTGCTTGCCCTTGGCCTCGTCGGCCATATAGGAGCGGAACGAGTGCTGGTTGCGGGCCAGGAACTGGCGCACCTCCCACGACCGCGGATTCCACCGGTGGCCGATCACCTTGGTCATCGGGATCGCGCGGTCACCCTGGGAACGCCAGGTCTCAAGTAGGCCGTCGATGACCGGGTACAGCTTCTCCTCCGGCGGATCCCACGGCTTGAGCAGGTAATGGTCCAGGTCGACGACGTTGATGGCGTCGATCGCGGCGTGGGTGTCGGCGTATGCGGTCAGCAGCACCCGGCGCGCCAGCGGGTAGATATCCATGGCTTCTTCCAGGAACTCGATGCCGCTCATCCCGGGCATCCGGTAGTCGGCGACGAACACCGCAACGGTGTCGCCGCGCAACTTCAGCTCGTTGATCGTCTCGAGGGCGTCCTGGCCGGATTCGGCGCGGACGATCCGGTACCGGCCGCCGTAATGGCGCCGGAGGTCGCGGGCGACCGCTCTGGAGACGGCGGGATCGTCGTCGACGGTCAGTATTACGGGTAAACGGGGCTGGGGATCGGGTCCAGTCATCGCTTATCAGTATGCGCTCGCTGTCCAGCGGATATGCGAGCGCGCAGATGGCGCTGAGGTGGCGGTTCAGCGATTTTGGGGCACGCCGCCGAGCAGGTAGTATGGACCAACGGTGCGGTTCCCGCGCCGGCTCTTGCGTGCCCCAGTTCTGGAATTTCTAGCTACCGGCTCACGTTTTGTAGTCGGTACAAAGCCGCGCCACGGAAATTGTCGCCGCTCGCGGCGATGGGCGCCAACTGATCTAGACGGACACGGAGGATCTCCGAGAAGCAATGGCCAAGAAAGACGGTGCCATAGAGGTCGAGGGTCGCGTGGTCGAACCCCTGCCCAATGCGATGTTTCGCATTGAGCTGGAGAACGGACACAAGGTTCTCGCCCACATCAGCGGCAAGATGCGGCAGCACTACATCCGCATCCTGCCCGAGGACCGGGTGGTGGTGGAGTTGTCTCCCTACGACCTGTCCCGGGGCCGCATAGTTTACCGCTACAAGTAAGACCAACCAGACAAAGAACAGGATCGAACAGCCGTGAAGGTGAACCCGAGCGTCAAGCCCATTTGCGATAAGTGCAGGGTGATCCGCCGGCATGGGCGGGTCATGGTGATCTGCTCCGATCCGCGTCACAAGCAGAGACAAGGCTGAGTCAGGGCTTCCTCCAGTCTCTGCACCCACAACTTAATGACGAAATCCCAGTACCACTGAGTGGATACGCCGCTCATCTACGTCCGGCACGGAGGCCGGACCCCGCACCGAGGGAACGGACTGGGACCAGACCTCCGCATACATGAGGAATGGCACACATGGCTCGACTTGTGGGCGTCGATCTCCCGCGCGATAAGCGCATGGAAATCGCGCTGACCTACATCTACGGCATCGGCCGTACCCGCTCCCAGGAGATCCTGGAAGCCACCGGCATCAGCCGGGACCTGCGCACCAAGGACTTGTCCGACGACCAGGTCACACAATTGCGCGACTACATCGAGGGCAACCTCAAGGTGGAGGGCGATCTGCGCCGTGAGGTGCAGGCCGATATCCGCCGCAAGATCGAGATCGGCTGCTACCAGGGCATTCGGCATCGCCGTGGCCTGCCGGTGCGTGGCCAGCGGACCAAGACCAATGCGCGCACCCGCAAGGGCCCGAAGCGCACCATCGCCGGTAAGAAGAAGGCCAAGTAATGCCACCCGCCAAGAAGAGCGGCTCGGCCCCGAAGAAGGGCCAGAAGACCCGTCGCAGGGAAAAGAAGAACGTCCCGCACGGCGCCGCGCACATCAAGAGCACCTTCAACAACACGATCGTGTCGATCACCGACCCGCAGGGCAATGTCATCGCCTGGGCGTCGTCGGGTCACGTCGGCTTCAAGGGATCGCGTAAATCGACGCCGTTCGCTGCGCAGCTGGCCGCCGAGAACGCCGCCCGCAAGGCGCAGGAGCACGGCGTCAAGAAGGTCGACGTCTTCGTCAAGGGCCCCGGATCGGGCCGCGAGACCGCGATCCGGTCGCTGCAGGCGGCCGGCCTCGAGGTCGGCGCGATTTCCGATGTCACCCCGCAGCCGCACAACGGCTGCCGTCCGCCCAAGCGGCGTCGGGTCTAGGAGGGAACAGGACTCATGGCTCGTTACACCGGACCCGCAACGCGCAAGTCGCGCCGGTTTGGCACCGACCTCGTCGGTGGCGACCAGGCGTTCGAGAAGCGTCCCTATCCGCCCGGCCAGCACGGCCGCGCGCGGATCAAGGAGAGCGAATACCGCCAGCAGCTGCAGGAGAAGCAGAAGGCCCGATTCACCTACGGCGTGATGGAGAAGCAGTTCCGCAAGTATTACGAGGAGGCGGTGCGCCGCCCAGGTAAGACGGGTGAGGAGCTGCTGCAGATCCTGGAGAGCAGGCTGGACAACGTCGTGTACCGCTCCGGTTTGGCGCGTACCCGCCGGATGGCCCGCCAGCTGGTCAGCCACGGCCACTTCACCGTCAACGGTGTCAAGGTGAACATCCCGAGTTACCGGGTGTCGCAGTACGACATCATCGACATCAAGCCGAAGTCGTTGAACACGTTGCCCTTTGAGGTTTCGCGGGAGACCGCGGGCGATCGGCCGATCCCCGGCTGGCTGCAGGTGGTCGGCGAACGCCAGCGCGTTCTCGTGCACCAGCTGCCCGAGCGGGCTCAGATCGACGTGCCGCTCACCGAGCAGCTGATCGTCGAGTTCTACTCGAAGTAAAGGCTTCCAGCCGTCCAGATGGCGGCTGGAGACGCGGCATCAAATAGCGGTTGCCGCGAAGGAGGAAAGAAACACCATGCTGATTTCTCAGCGACCCACATTGTCGGAAGAGGTTCTCTCCGAGAATCGCTCCCAGTTCGTCATCGAGCCGCTGGAGCCCGGATTCGGGTACACCCTTGGCAATTCGCTACGGCGCACGCTGCTGTCTTCGATTCCCGGCGCGGCCGTCACCAGCATTCGCATCGACGGTGTGCTGCACGAATTCACCACGGTCCCCGGCGTCAAGGAAGATGTCACCGACATCATCCTGAACCTCAAGGGTCTGGTCGTGTCCTCGGAGGAGGACGAGCCCGTCACCATGTATCTGCGCAAGCAGGGCCCGGGCGCGGTCACCGCGGGTGACATCGTGCCGCCCGCCGGTGTGACCGTGCACAACCCCGACATGCACATCGCCACCCTGAACGACAAGGGCAAGCTCGAGGTCGAGCTCGTCGTCGAGCGCGGCCGCGGCTACGTCCCCGCCGTGCAGAACAAGGCGTCGGGTGCCGAAATCGGCCGCATCCCGGTCGATTCCATCTACTCGCCGGTGCTGAAGGTCACCTACAAGGTGGAGGCCACCCGCGTCGAGCAGCGCACCGACTTCGACAAGCTGATCCTGGACGTCGAGAGCAAGAGCTCGATCACCGCTCGCGACGCGCTGGCGTCGGCGGGTAAGACGCTGGTCGAATTGTTCGGTCTGGCACGGGAACTCAATGTCGAGGCCGAGGGCATCGAGATCGGCCCGTCGCCTGCCGAGGCCGATCACATCGCGTCGTTCGCGCTGCCGATCGACGACCTGGACCTCACGGTGCGGTCGTACAACTGCCTCAAGCGCGAGGGTGTGCACACGGTGGGCGAGCTCGTCGCCCGCACGGAGTCCGACCTGCTGGACATCCGCAACTTCGGTCAGAAGTCCATCGACGAGGTCAAGATCAAGCTGCACCAGCTCGGTCTGTCGCTGAAGGACAGCCCGGCCACGTTTGATCCGTCCGAGGTCGCCGGTTACGACGTCGCCACTGGAACGTGGAACAGCGACGCCGGCTACGAGATGGACAACGACCAGGACTACGCCGAAACCGAACAGCTGTAAAGAATTCCGTCCCGGTCCTACCTGATACGGGGATCGGCCTCATTTAGGAGATAGTCGCAATGCCCAAGCCCACCAAGGGCCGTCGCCTCGGCGGGTCGTCCTCGCACCAGAAGGCGCTGCTGGCCAACCTGGCCACGTCGCTCTTCGAGCACGGTCGGATCAAGACCACCGAGCCCAAGGCGCGGGCGCTGCGGCCGTACGCGGAGAAGCTGATCACCCACGCCAAGAAGGGCACCCTGCACAATCGGCGTGAGGTGCTGAAGAAAATCCGCGACAAGGATGTCGTGCACACCTTGTTCGCCGAGATCGGGCCGTTCTACGCCGACCGCGCCGGTGGCTACACCCGCATCATCAAGGTGGAGGCACGTCAGGGCGACAACGCCCCGATGGCCGTCATCGAGCTGGTTCGGGAGAAGACGGTGACGTCGGAGGCCAACCGGGCGCGCAAGTCTGCAGCCAAGAAGGCCGCACCGGTTGCGGCTGCGGCGGCCCCGCAGGCAGCCGTCGAGCCGGAGGAGGCCGTCGGGCCCACCGATGACGACGTGGCCGAGGAGCAGCCAACCGAGGCCGAGGAATCGGTCGAGGAGGTCAAGGCCGAGGACGAGGCGATCGCCGATGCGCAGACCGCCGAGGCCGAGGAAGAGATCGAAGAGGCTGAGGCCGAGAAGGCTGACGAGGCTGACGACGCCGGCCCCGATGAGGATGCCGACAAGTCCTAGTGATATGAGCAGCGAGCCCGCCATCGTTTCCGGTGGCGGGCTCGCTCGCATTTCGTCCTCTTCACGTCCGGTTCGTCTCCGCCTCGACATCGCTTACGACGGAACCGAATTCGCGGGCTGGGCGGTACAGGCCGGGCAGCGCACGGTGGCTGGTGTGCTCGACGAGGCGTTGACGACGGTGTTCCGCACCCCGGTGCAACTGCGCGCGGCTGGGCGCACCGACACCGGCGTCCATGCGACGGGACAGGTGGCCCACGTCGACGTGCCAGCCGACGCAATCCCACACGCCTATCCGCGGTCGACGCGCCCGGGTGACACCGAGTTTCTGCCGTTGGTCCGGCGGCTGTCGCGGCTATTGCCGACCGATGTCAGAGTGAGCGACATCGTCAGGGCGCCAGCGGGTTTCGACGCGCGCTTCTCGGCGCTGCGGCGCCACTACGAGTACCTGCTGTCCACCGCGCCGCACGGCGTCGCGCCGCAGCACGCGCGGTTCGTGACGCCGTGGCCGCGTCCGCTGGACGTCGATGCGATGGCGGCCGCGTCCCGAAAACTCGTCGGGCTGCACGACTTCGCGGCGTTCTGCCGGTTCCGCGCGGGCGCCACCACGATCCGCGATCTGCAGCGACTGGACTGGTCGAAGTCCGGCGATCTGGTCACGGCGTACGTCGCCGCGGACGCCTTCTGCTGGTCGATGGTGCGCTCGCTGGTCGGTGCGCTGCTTGCGGTGGGAGAAGGCCGCCGCGAACCGGCCTGGTGCGCAAGCCTGTTGACCGCGTCACGCCGGTCGAGCGATTTCGCGGCCGCGCCGCCGCAGGGCCTCACACTCGTCGGTGTCGACTATCCGCCCGACGACCAGCTAGAGGCGCGTATCACGGTGACGCGCGACCTGCGCCGCATCGACTAGCGCAGCCGGGCCGCGGCGAAGTCGGCGGCCTGGTTGACCATGCCTGAGTCGATGTATGCCTTCGCCGCGTGGTCGGTCCAGTTCTTCTCCCACGTGTTCGGATCGGCGGGGTTGCAAATCGGATCTGCGCCGTGGCACAGCTCGATGGTGCGATCTGAGTAGGTCGGGTTGAAGTTCGTGATGGGACCGGCCCAGGCCGAGCCGTTGCCGAAGAGCGCGACGGCGGCAATCTTCTGATCCATGTCCGCAGGCAAGGGATTGTCGAAGGTGAAAAAGGCGAACGGAAGAGCGAGGACCACGTCGGTGACCGCAGCGCCCAGCGAGTAACCACCGAGCACCAATCGGGTGTCGGGGCAGTTCTTCGCCATGTTCTGAATGTGTGCGCTCATGTCGTTGGCGCCGATG
>Ga0318562_10000877_pt1 | contig 13501 bp, 10 predicted proteins | sample GRESIP066b5f18_FD_203688 | JGI IMG/M metagenome (GOLD analysis project Ga0318562, IMG submission 203688) | Tropical soil microbial communities from Luquillo Experimental Forest, Puerto Rico - GRE.SIPMG.066b5f18 | ecosystem: Environmental > Terrestrial > Soil > Tropical forest > Bulk soil... | reverse complement strand
GGGGTTGGTCAGGCTGGCCAGCATCCGGCACAGCGCCATCACCGGGTCCGGCACCGGTCCGCCCCACATCCCCGAGTGGAGCGACTGCCTCAGCGCCTTGACCTCCACCTGAACCACCACCAGCCCGCGCAGCGCCGTGGTGATCGACGGCAGCCCGGTCTCGAAGTTGCTCGTGTCGGTGAGGACGATGGCATCGGCCTTCAGCAGCTTGGCGTTCTTCTGCAGAAACGCCCCCAGGTGCGCCGACCCGACCTCCTCTTCGCCCTCGACGACGATCTTCACGTTGAGGGGCAGCCCACCTCCGCCCTTCCGCCACGACTCCACCGCCGAGGTGTGGGCCACGATGCCCGCCTTGTCGTCGGCGGCTCCCCGGCCGTAGAGGCGCGGGCTGTCGTCCGGCGGCCCCTTCCGCTGCACCGGCTCGAACGGCGGGCTGGCCCAGGCGCTCTCGTCCCCCGCCGGCTGCACGTCGTGATGGGCGTAGAGCAGCAGCGTCGGCTTCCCCGGCGCCTCGAGGATCTCCCCGTAGACGTAGGGGTGCGCCCCCTCGATCTCGAGGAGCTGGACGTTGGAGAACCCCCGCTCGCGGAGGAGCGCCGCGGTCGCCTCGGCGCTGGCCCTCACCTTCCCCGGGTCGAACCCGGCAAAGGATACCGAGGGGATGCGAACCAGCTTCTTGAGGTCGTCGAGGTACCCGTCCCGGTGGGCGGCGAAGTGCTGCAGGGCTTGGTCGGTGTTGGCCATGGCAAGCGCTCCTTAGCACCGACGCCTTGCCCCGCGCCCCCGGCCTGCACTGGAGTGCGCGGCGGGCTGCAGCCACCGGCCGACCCGGGGAGGAGCAATGGAGGACTACGAGAAGCTGGGTGTCTTCTATCTGGGCCGTCGCTGGGACCCGAAGGCGAAGAAGACCCTCGCCGAGCTGCTGCTTTACGACTCCAAGGACCTGACCACCCACGGCCTCTGCGTGGGCATGACCGGCAGCGGCAAGACCGGGCTGTGCGTCGGGCTCCTCGAGGAGGCGGCCATCGACGGCATCCCCGCCCTGGCCATCGACCCCAAGGGGGACCTGGCCAACCTCGCCCTCACCTTTCCCAACCTGGCCCCCACCGACTTCCAGCCCTGGGTCGACCCCGCCGACGCCGAGCGCCAGGGCCTCACCGTGGAGCAGCTGGCGGCCAAGACCGCAGCCGCCTGGAAGAAGGGGCTGGCCGACTGGGACCAGACCCCCGACCGCATCTCCCGCTTCCGCAACGCGGCCGAGGTGGCGATCTACACCCCGGGTAGCAAGGCCGGCCGCCCCCTGGCGCTCCTCCGTTCCCTCACCGCGCCCCCCAAGGCAGTGGCCGACGACGACGAGGCCCTGCGGGCCCGGGTCCAGGGCGCGGTGTCCGGGTTGCTGGCCCTGGCGGGCATCGAGTCCGACCCGATGCAGGGCCGAGAGCACATCCTCCTCTCCCAGCTGGTCCTCGCCGCCTGGACGGCGGGGAAGGACCTCGACCTCCCGGCGCTGATCCAGGGCGTGCAGAAGCCGCCGTTCGACAAGGTGGGGGTGCTCGACCTCGAGTCGTTCTTCCCCGCCAAGGACCGCTCCGGCCTGGCCCTGGCGCTGAACAACGTGCTCGCCGCGCCAGGCGCCGCGGCCTGGGCCGAGGGCGAGCCGCTCGACATCCAGAAGCTGCTCTGGACCTCGGCGGGCAAGCCCCGGATTGCCGTGCTCTCCATCGCCCATCTCTCCGATGCCCAGCGGATGTTCTTCGTCACCACCCTCCTCAGCGAGGTGCTGGCCTGGATGCGCACCCAGTCGGGCACCAGCTCGCTCCGGGCGCTGGTCTACATGGACGAGATCTTCGGCTACTTCCCGCCCAGCGCCGCACCCCCGTCGAAGCTCCCGATGCTCACTCTCCTCAAGCAGGCCCGCGCCTTCGGGGTGGGCGTGCTCCTCGCCACCCAGAACCCGGTTGACCTCGACTACAAGGGGCTGGCCAACACCGGCACCTGGTTCATCGGGCGGCTGCAGACCGAGCGTGACAAGCTCCGCGTCCTCGACGGGCTCCAGGGTGCGATGGACGCCGCGAGCCACGCCTTCGACCGTAAGGCCATCGACGCGCTCCTCTCCGGCCTCGGCTCACGGGTGTTCCTCCTCAATGACGTGCACGAGGACGGTCCGGAGACGTTCCAGACCCGGTGGACCCTCTCCTACCTGGCCGGTCCGCTGAGCAAGGACCAGGTCCAGCAGCTCACCGCGAAGGGCAGCGCGAAACCGGGGGCAGCGGAGAAGCCGGCGGCGGCCGGGAAGCCGACCAGCGCGCAGCGACCGGTGCTTCCGGCGGGCACCTCCGAGGCCTTCCTCCCCGCGACCGCCGGATCCGGAGCGCTGAGCTACCGGCCGGCGGTGCTGGGTCAGGCCCGGCTTCACTACGTGGACAAGAAGGCGGCGATCGACACCTGGCAGTCGGTGAGCCTGCTCGCCCCGGTCGACGGCAGCTCCGTCGCCTGGGACGACGCCGAGGAGCTGCCCGAGGATGTGCGCAGCCGCCTGGCCACCGCGCCACTCGACGGAGCCGCGTTCGAGGAATCCCCTGCCTCGCTCACCAATGCTGGAACCTGGTCAGAGTGGAAGAAGGCCCTCGGCGCCGCGCTCTACCAGTCGCGTCCGCTCAAGCTCTACCGATGCGACGCGCTCGACGCGGTCTCCACCCCCGGTGAGAGCATGGCCGACTTCAAGTCCCGCCTGGTCCACTCCGGCCGGGAGCAGCGCGATGCCGACGTCGAGGCGCTGCGGAAGCGCTGGACGCCCAAGCTCCAGCAGCTCCAGGCAGCGGTGCAGCGGGCCGAGAAGGGGCTGGCCGACCAGAAGGCCCAGGCCTCCGGGCAAACGCTGGACACGGTGGTGACCGTGGGGACCACGCTCCTCGGCGCCTTCCTCGGCCGGAAGCTGGCCAGCGTCACCAACATGAACCGAGCCCGGACCGCACTCCGGAGCGGCAGCCGGACGGTGAAGGAGCGGGAGGACGTCGGCACCGCCACCCAGCAGCTGGCCAACGCCCAGCAGCGGCTGGCGGACGCCGAGGCCGAGTTCAAGGAGGAGACCGACAAGCTGGAGGCCTCCACCGCCCCCGACGAGCTGAAGATCACTGAATTCTCCATTCCGGCGAAGAAGTCGGACATCGCGGTGGGAAACGTGGTGCTGGCCTGGTCGCCGTGGCGGACGGGGAGCGACGGAATCCCGGCGCCAGCGACGGCGCTCGGCTAGTCGGGCTTCCCCTCGCGGGGGCGGTGCAGCCGCGGGAATCGTGCCTCCGCGTGAACACCCCGCCCGAGGACGCCGGTCACCTGCCGCGAGAGCAAACGCCGGCACGGAGCCGTGCAGCCCGCGGCACACTCGGCGCGGCGGGCGAGGTCGCTCGCTGCGAGGAGCATCGGGCACGACGGTTGCTCTCGAGGGGTGTGGAGGAACCATCCATGTCCCCTTCCCCCTTGCTGCATGGATCCAGGACGGCGCTGGTGCAGCGGATCCTCGCCGTCGCCCTGGCCATCGGCCTGCTCGGTACCAACTCGGGCTGTTCCTACGTCTTCACCCGCGGGCCAACGGCTCGGGTCGACACCCTCGCGGCGCCCGAGCCGTCTGCCAGCCCTCCATGCTCCACCTCCAACGCGCCGCCGGCCATCGACCTGGTCCTCGGGTCGGCGTCCTTCGGGGTGGGGATGCTGGGTCTCGCGGAAGCCGCCATGCCGAGCAGGAGCTCGGGCGAGTTCTCCTCCCTGAGCGGGATCAACAAGTCGGCGGCGGTCCCCGGCGCCATCCTCGCCTTGGTGGGAACTGTCTTCCTCGCCTCGGCCGTGACCGGGCTCGGCCGCACTGCGGAGTGTCGCCGGCTCGAGCATCCCTCGGGCACCGAACCCGCGGTGGTGAAGCAGGCTGCGCTCAGCTCGACCTCCGCCAGCCCCGAGCTGGGGGCGAGGTAGCCGCCGCCGGGTCCTCACCGCGAGCGGGGTGAGGCCAGCCACGTCCCCAGGGTGACCGGAATCCCGCCGTTCCGGAGCGAGTGCACCTCCGCCGGCGACCCGCGGCCCATCCGCCCCAGCCTCCGCGGATCGTCGACGAGCACCGCCACCCGCCACGCAGCGAACGGACCGGCCAGCGTCCGCGCCAGTGCGGCATCCAGAGCGGCGAGCGATTGCCGGTCGCCGACGCGGATGCCGTAAGGAAGGTTGGCCACCAGCAGTCCCGGGCCGACTGCCCCTGGGGCCGCCGTCGCGACGTCGAGACGCTCCAGTCGAAGGTCGTCGAGGACTCCGGCCCGCCGTGCGTTTCTCCGCGCCGTCCCCAGCGCTCCGGCGTTGACGTCCGTTCCGACCACCGGGGCGGGCGCATGCGCCAGCGCCTGTGCCTCGAGTCGTCGCCGCCGCGCCGCCCAGTCGACGGCCTCCGCCACCGGCCAGTCCTCCGCCGCGAACCGGCGTCCGAGCCCGGGTGCAATCCGGCGGGCCGCCAGCGCACCCTCGATGATCAGCGTGCCCGAGCCGCACATCGGGTCCCACAGCGGCTCGTCGGCGAGGTGGCCGGCGAGAGCGAGCATCCCCGCGGCGAGCGTCTCGCGCATCGGCGCCCGGGAGATCTCCTGACGCCAGCCGCGCCGGTGCAGGAGCCCACCCGAGGCGTCGGCCGAGAGCGTGAGGCGCCCCGCCGAGGCCCGAAGCACCAGGCGCACCGGACCTCCCGCCCGTTCCTCTCCAGGGGCCGCCGACACTGGACGCTGCCACGCCCGCGCCAGCGCCGCGGCCACGCCTTCCGTCGAGCGTGGCGCTCCGGGTAGACGCACCGTCGACTCGAGCACCACCGGCGCTCCCGGTGGCACCACCGTGTCCAGACCGGGAAGCGGCGCTCCGATGCGCCCGGAGTCGGCGCCCGCACCCAGCGCCTCCAGCGCCTCGCTCCACCGCTCCGCCCGGGCCTCCACCAGCCGGAGCAGCACCCGCTCGGCGATCCGGAGCACCAGGTTGGCCTCGGCATGCACCCCGGGCGTGCCCTCGAGCTCCACGCCTCCCGACGCTCGCTTCGCTCGCCCCAGCGGGCGGGCCTCCTGCTCGACCACGCCCTCCAGCCCGGGCGACGCCTGGAGGAACAGCCGCTCCACGGTGCCGGCGTGGCTCATGGGTTCACAGACGGTTATGCCAGACTCTGCCCGTGCCGCCCGAACGCCAGAAGCCTCAGACCTTCGAGGTCGTCGTCACCGACGTCGTCCACGAGACGCCGGACACGGTGACCCTGGTGCTCGGCGCGGAGAAGATGCCGTCGTACCGGGCGGGGCAGTTCCTCACCATCGACCCGCACGCCTTCCCCATCCTCGCCGGGCAGGTGGCTTACCTCGAGCACCTGAAGGGGAAGAAGGAGCTGGTCCGGGCGTACTCGATGGCCTCCGCGCCTCACGAGCCGCTGGCGATCACCATCAAGGAGGAGCCTTACCGTCCGGGGGACCTCCACTTTCCGCTGCTCTCCCCGGTGCTGGTCTATTCCTGCCCGGGCGGCACCCGCTTCCCGGTGGTGGGCTTCACCGGTCCCTACACCCTGCCCCCAGACGTCGAGCAGCGCACCGGGCACATCGTCCACGTGGTGGCCGGCTCGGGGGTGGTACCCAACTTCAGCATCCTCAAGGACTCGCTCCGGAGCCATCCCAAGCTCCGGCACACCTTCATCGACACCAACAAGACCTGGGGCGACGTCATCTTCCAGAGCGCCCTGGCCCGGCTCGCCGCCGAGCACCCCGACCGGCTCCGGGTGGTGCACACCCTGACCCGGCAGGAGGACCTACCGCCCGGCGTCCGCAAGGGACGGGTGAGCAAGGAGCTGCTCGAGGAATTCATCCCCGACCGTGACACCGCCTTCGCCTACGTGTGCGGGCCGGCCATCGCCTCCTGGGATCGGAAGAAGGCGATGGAGGCTGGGGAGCAACCCACGCCGCGATTCCTGGAGACGACCCTCGCCCATCTCCAGGCGGTGGGGTTCACCCCGGCCCGGATCCGTCGCGAGGCGTACGGCTGAAACGGTTCCGCCGCGCGGGCTTCACCTCCGCGCGGGGCAGCCGCTCGCCGCTCCTCGGAGGACTCAGCGCTGCTCGAGCGCTCGCACCAGCGCCGGACGCACCCCGGTCTCGGCGAGCAGCGCATCCAGCTTCGCCTGCGCCTGGGGGGACTGGCGGCGGACCTTCTTCCCGAGGATCAGCTCGTTCTTCAGCGAGTGCTCCCACCCAGTGAGCTCGGTGACGGTGACCGCGTAGCCGCTGGCCTCCAGCGCCAGCGCCCGCACCACGTTGGTCAGATGCGCCCCGAACTCCCGGCGGTGCATCGGATGCTCGGCCAGGGCCGCGAGCGCGGGGGAGCGGGGCGTCTGCTCCTTGAGCTGCCGCGCCACCTCCGCCTGGCAGCAGGGAACCACCGCCACCTGGTCCACCCCGTGACGGATGGCCGCCAGCAGCGCGTCGTCGGTCGCGGTGTCGCAGGCGTGCAGGGCGGTGAGGAGATTGAAGCGCTCCGGCCAAGGCGCCTCGGCCAGGGCGGCGGTGGCGAACGACATCCGGTCGAACCCCAGGCGGCGCGCGCGCTCCTCGGCGCGGGCGGTGAGCTCGGGCCGCCCCTCGATGGAGAGCAGCTCCCCCTTGCCCGCCGGCTGGAGGTACCGGGCGTAGAGGAGAAAGCCCAGATAGGCATTCCCGCTCCCGGCGTCGACCAGCAGCGGGCGTCCGAAGCGGCCCAGCACGTCCTCCACCGCGGGCCGGAGCAGCCCGAGCAGGTGGTTGACCTGCTTCAGCTTCCGTAGCGCGTCGGCGTTGAGGTGGCCATCGCGGGTGAGGAGGTGCAGCTCGCGCAGCAGCTCCGGCGACTGCTCGGGCAGCAGCTCCCGCGGAACCTCGGCGGCCTTGACCTGGCGTCTCAACGCCCGGCCCCCGTCAGACGGGAACGACCTCCACCACCTCGGGCACCACCTCGCGGAGGCGGTTCTCGATGCCCATCTTCAGGGTCATCGTCGAGGAGGGGCACCCGGAGCAGGACCCCCGCATGTGGAGGTACGCCACCCCGTTCTCGAAGCGATCGAGGGTGATGTCCCCGCCGTCCTGCATCACCGCGGGGCGGATCTCGAGATCCAGGATCTGCCGGATCTTCTCCTCCACCTCGGAGCCGGAGGCCACCGCCTCCTCCACCGCCCCGGCCACCACCACCGGCTCGTTGGCCCCCAGGTGGGAGTCGAGGGTGGCCATCACCGCGTCGTTGAGCGCGTCCCACTCCCCGGCCTCACCCTTGGTGACGGTGACGAAGTTGCTGCCCAGCATGACCCCGCTCACTCCCTGGATGCCCATCAGCTTGGTCGCCAGGGGCGACTTCGCCGCGGCTGCCTCGGGGGTGGTGAAGTTCAGCGCTCCCCGGGGCATCAGGGTGCGGTCCACCACGTACTTGAGGGTGCTCGGGTTGGGCGTCCACTCGAGCTGGATGTTCACGGACATGCCTGAGCTTTAAGGCCAGTCCGGCCCGAGTTCAACCCGACGGGCTGGCCCAGGGGGGCGAGCAAGCCCCAGGGGGTCGAAGCGGAAACGTGGCGTCGCTTCCTCCCCCCGGTGACCCCCCGGCTCAGCACCGGCTGAAGCGACGCCACGTCTCCCCGTCGTTCAATGAACGAACGGGACGCGGCGTTCCCCTCACCGGTGACGCTGGCGCCAGAGGCTCGCCCCGGCGCCGACCACGGTCGCGACCACTGCAGTCGCAAGCAACACGCCCAGTGCCGGTAGCTCCGGCACACGGGGACGGGTCCAGGCATCGCCGAGGAGCACCACGTCCGCCCAGGCCGCGGGTGGGGCGCCCCTGGCGATGAGGCGGCGCTTGGCGTCGGCCATGGCTTCCCCGATGGCCATCCCTCGGGCCAGGCTCCGGTACAGCTCGGCGAAGAAGGCGGCGGTCTCGTCGTCCCGGGCGCGGTTCAGCGTGCCCACCACCGAGACTGCCCCGGCGCTGAAGAAGGCCCGGGCGAGGCTCATCACCCCTTCGCCGCGGCGCACGGTGCCGGCCGAGGTCTCGCAGCCGGCGAGCACCACCGTCCGGCCCCGCAGCGGCAGGCGGGAGATCTCCCCCGGCTCGAGACGCCCGTCCTCTCCCTGCCCGGGGGCGAGGACCACCGAGGACCGCTCCGGGTCGTGGGTGTCAGCCACGGCGTGGGCGGCGATGTGGATGAGTGAAAAAGGCTGGAGGTCCGCGGACTTGAGGTACGCCTCGGAGGCGGCGGAGCCGGTTCGAAGCTCGTTCCCCGTCGGGAACGCGGCCAGGGCCGCGCGGGCTTCGCCGCGAGCATGGAGGAGCACCCCGAATCCGGGAGGGCTTCCGACCCGTTCCATCGCCACGTTTCCCTCCGCGCCCTGATCCCCCGCGGGGTCGGCCAGGACCAGCACCGCCCCTGGAGGTGGTGGGCTCGCAGTCCGGAGCTGGAGCCAGAAGGCCCCCGATGGAACGACCGAGACCCGGAAGCGCTCGGCGAGGTAGGGCGCACCCGGTCCGGCGGAGAGGGCGTCGAAGGGCAGCCGGTGGAGCACCCCGTCCGGAACGAGCACCAGCGACTCGGTGTCCAGGGGGAGCCGGGCCAGCACCGGGGCGAAGAGGGCGGCACCCACCCGGGCTCCCGCCTGCCGGGCGGCGCCATCGCGGGCCTCGAGGAGCCCGATGAAGGCGCGGATCTGCGGCTCGAGAGCGTCGGCATCGGGCAACCGCACCACCTGGGCGCCGTGGGCGGTGACCAGGGTCGCCCAGGAAGACCCCTGCCGGTAAGGCGCCTCGGCGGAAGGCTCTGCCCGCCAGATCTGGAAGGAGACCAGGGCCTCGCGGGGAGCCAGCGCCCCCTGGACCTGCGCCAGGGACGGCACCGGAGGAACCCGGTCGTGCTCGGCCAGCGTCTCCAGCAGCCCTCGCGCCCGGAGCCGCTCCATCACCCGGAACGCCTCACTGGGCGCGGCCGGTCCGAAGTCCTCGCCGTGCTCGAGGATCGCCCCGGAGACGGCATGGTAGGCGACCGAGAGCGGCTCGACGTAGCGCATCCGCACCGAGACGTCGGCCTGGCGGTCACGCAGCCCCTCCATGAGATCGAGCGAGGCCAGTCCGTCGGCGACGCCATCGCTCACCTCCTGCCGTCGGAAGTGGATCCGCGAGCGGAGGAGGAGGCTCCGCGCCTGCTCCCAGTGGCTGCTCTCGCGGAAGGAATACTCCACCGCCTGGTCCGCGGCCGCGAGGGCACCGTCGAGCTCTGGGTGCTCCTGCGTGGCGAGCGACTCGCCGAGGGAGAGCAAGGGAAGGAGGGGATTGTTCCAGCCCTTGCGGGCGAGCTGCGCGGCAACCGTGGAGCGAAGGAGGGCGATCGCCTCCGGCGTCGGGCCCAGGAGCAATGCCAGATGGACCCGGTTGGAGAGGTAGCCGTTCTCCTGCCAGTAGGCATCGACGTGGATCCGTTCCTCCGCGGCGATCGCCTCCTGGAGCAGGCGCTCGGCCTTCGACGGATCCTCGAGGCCCTGCAGCGCGAGATGTGCGGACGCCGCCGCCACCCCACCGAGCGCGAGCGCACGTTTCTGGTCGGAGGGCTCGAGCCGGTCGCGGAGCTCGCCGTAGAGCTGACGCTGCTTCGGGTAGTCCCAGACCATCGCCGCGAGGTGGGCTCGAGCCATCAGGCTCTCCGCCCGGAGCCAGGGAGCCGACGGCTCACCCAGCGCCGAGAGTCGGGCCTCGCTGGCCTCCCCCCGCGCCAGGTCGTCGGTGGCGATGGCGTACTTCAGCCACCACACCTCCGCCAGCTGTCGCAGCTCGAGCTTTCCGGAGCGACGGGCGAGGAGATCGGCGCGTCCGACCATCGACCGGGTCCGGTCGTCGCACTTCCAGCGACCGAAGCACAGGTCCCCGACGTGCGAGGTCAGCGCGTAGACCTCGCCGGTGACGTCTCCCTCGCGCGCGAAGCCCGCCGTGGCCTGGGTCCACTCACTGTCCGGTACGGCCTCGCCCCCGAAGTGACGGACCAGCGCACGGTACAGGCGGGGCCGCGGATCATCGGGACGGCTGCGGAGCCGTGCCTCGAGGAAGTCGAGCACCCGCTGCCGCTCGAGCCGCGAAGCACCCAGGAGACAGCCGTAACCTTCCAGCGACTTGGGGGCTGAGAGCACCGCGGCGCGACACTCGTCGAACGTGCGCACCGAGGCCGCCGCCGCGGGGAGCGTGGCCAGTGCAACGATCGCCCAGACGAGGCGTCCGGGACGACGGACGTGCAATCGCGGGTTCATTGTCCGTCCGAAAACGTTACCCGACGCTGCAGTCGTGTGGTTACTAGGAACCGCGACCCATGGCCTCACGGGGGGACACCCAGAAGGGCGACGAGGAGAAGCACACCACCGTCCAGGGTCTGGACGCCGCACGCCTCCGGGAGGTCCTGCTCCGCGCCGTGGAGCGACAGTGTCCGGCGGAGCTGGCCGCCCACCGGGAGGACTTTGTTCAGCTGGCGCTCCTTCGCCTGCTCGATCGTTCCCCGAGTGAGGGAAGCCGCCCCCTTCGAGCGTCATACCTCTGGAAGGTCGCGTACACGGTGATCATCGACGAGATCCGCCGGTTCCGGCGGCAGCAGCGCCAAGGGGAGGCGCTGGCGGGCGGCGACGCGTCGGCCCCGGGGCCCGACGTCCGGACCGAGATCCAGGACTGTCTCCAGGGACTTCAGGACCGGCGCCGGGTCGCAGTCACGTTGTATCTGGAGGGGTTCGGCACCTCCGAGGTCGCGCAAGCGATGGGGTGGACCCTCAAGCAGGCCGAGAATCTGATCTACCGGGGGGTGGCCGACCTCCGTGAGTGTCTGGCGGGGGGAGAACGATGACCGAGGTTGACCCGGAGCTCCGCGCCCGCTTTCGCGCCTCCCTTCCCCTGACCGACGGCGGGAGCTGTCCCGATGCGGCCGAGCTGTGGGACACGGCCGCCGGTGGGCTGTCCTTCGTCCGCTCCCGGGCGGTGGTCGATCATGCCCGTGGCTGCGTCCAGTGCTCCGAGGCGCTGCGCCTCGCCCGCGACGTGCAATCCGAGGCGCCAGCAGATGCCTCGGCACCGGTCTCGACCTTCCGCCGGCGCGAGCTCCCGGTGCTGGTGGGGCTCGGGCTGGCGGCCGCCGCCGGTGCCTTCCTCTTCCTGCGGCCCGCTCCTCCAGGCACCGCGACCGTGGAGCGGGGCATGTCCTCGGCGGGGGCGAGCGAGGCCCTCCGGGCGCTCTCCCCGGACCATCAGCGCGCCGACGCGGTGGTCCTCCGCTGGGCCGCCCATCCGGGCGCCGGGAGCTACAACGTCACCGTCCTCACCCCCGAGCTCCAGGTCGTCCACCGGGCGGTGGGGGTGAGCGAGGCCGAGCTCCGGGTTCCCGCCGGGGCGCTCCGTCAGACCGCGACCACCCGGGAGCTGCTGTGGAACGTGGACGCGGTGTTGCCCGACGGACGCACCGTCGGCTCGCCCACCTTCCGCCTCCGGCTGGAGTGAGGGAGCGCCGAGCTCAGAGCACGTCGCAGGGCGTGCCCAGCGGCTGTCCGGAGTAGACGCCGAGGTCCGAGTAGATGAGCTGGACGTTGTCCTCCACCGGGAGGCTCTTCAGCTCGCGCTTCTTCCCCTTCTCCACCCAGGCGCTCTGCTTCTTGTCCAGCACCAGGCGGAGCTCGCCGGAGCGGGTGGAGAAGATGTCCCCCTCGGAGTCCGAGACCAGGTTGGTCATCTTCAAGGGCTTCATCGACCCCCGCTGGCCGGTGTAGAGCCGGAACTCCATGCTCCCTTCCTCGCGGCGCCGGTCGACGTAGTAGTAGGTCCCGGCGTCGTCCCGGGCCAGGGCATAGGCGCGGTACTTCCACCGCGGAGGGTGGAAGCGCGCGGTGCCCAGCATCGCCTGGGTCTTCTCCGCATCCAGCGGTTTGAGGTGGGTGGCCCGGTCGGCGCACTGGACGGTGTAGACCGCATCCTTCATCCCGAAGCTGCCCCGCCACCGCTCCCGGACCCGGGGCTCCCAGAACACCCGGTCGAACGACTCGGTGCCGGAGGACCCCCCGCCGGCGACCCGCTGCTGCCAGAAGTCCTTGCCGTCCGGTGACCAGTAGAGGTGATCCCAGACGCTGTCCCCGAAGGGGATGACCGCCACGTAGTGGCCGTGGCCGTCCTCGACGACAACCAGCTTGTCCTTCACCGGGGTGATGTCGATGGGGTCGGGGGCCGGGTCGGCGGCCACCGCGAGTCGGACCAGGATTCCCAGTGCCAGTGGCTGGAGTGTCACGGTCGGCGGACGAGTATAGTCGCTGGCACCGGCGATGGAGTCACGACGCGACGTGCTCGACGTGGGTGCGGTCCTGGGAGAGACCTACCGTATCCAGGCTCTCATCGGGCGCGGCGGCATGGGCGCGGTGTGGGCGGCGGAGCACCTCCGGCTCCCCGGGAAGCACGTGGCGGTCAAGGTGCTCCTCGACGCCACGGCCGGCGGCGACGAGATGCTCCAGCGGTTCCGGCGCGAGGCAGAGATCGCCTCCCGGCTCGGTCACCCCAACATCGTCGAGGTCCTCGACTTCAACACCCTCCCCACCGGGCAGCCGTACATCGTGCTCGAGTACCTGGTGGGAGAGACCCTCGCCTCGCGGCTGACCAAGGGACGGATACCGCTCGACGAGACGATGGCCATCGCCCGGCAGGTGGGCTCGGCGCTCCAGGCCGCGCACCGCGCCGGGGTCGTCCACCGCGACCTCAAGCCGGACAACGTCTTCCTCTGCACGCCGGAGGAGGACGTCCCCACCCGGGTGAAGGTCCTCGATTTCGGCATCTCCAAGATCCGCGGCTCCAAGTCGCTGCGAACCCAGGACGCGATCCTGATGGGGACGCCGCAGTACATGTCCCCCGAGCAGGCCACCGGGAAGAACACCGAGCTCGACGGGCGGACCGACGTCTTCGCCCTGGGGGCGATGGTCTACGAGATGCTGGGAGGTCAGCCGGCCTTCGCCGGAGGCTCGCTGGCCGAGGTGGTGTACCGGGTGGTGCACGGACAGCCGACGCCGCTGGTGGAGCTGGCTCCGGCGCTGCCGCCGAACGTGCTGGCCGCCGTCGACCGTGCCCTGCAAAAGGACCCGGCCGCGCGGCCCCCCGACGTGGGTCAGTTCATCCTCGAGCTGACCGGGCGCCCCCTGCATTCCTTCCACACCGGACAGCCGGTGGGACTGGAGGCGACCCGCCTGACGCCGCAGGCAGCGAGCGCCTCGGCCATGGACGCCACCCACACCCCGAGACCGGGTGGAGCGTCGACCTCGCCCTGGTCGGCCTCGGCCCGCCAGTCCTTCGAGGCGGCAGCCCGCTCCAGCGCGCTCACCGCTCCGCCCCCGCCGACGCCCCGGCCGGCCTGGCCCATCGTCCTCGCCTCGGGCATCGCCCTGATGGCCGGGGCCATCGCGCTCGGACAGTGGCTGTCCGGGCGCCAGCCTCAGCG
>Ga0318562_10000876_pt1 | contig 13504 bp, 15 predicted proteins | sample GRESIP066b5f18_FD_203688 | JGI IMG/M metagenome (GOLD analysis project Ga0318562, IMG submission 203688) | Tropical soil microbial communities from Luquillo Experimental Forest, Puerto Rico - GRE.SIPMG.066b5f18 | ecosystem: Environmental > Terrestrial > Soil > Tropical forest > Bulk soil... | reverse complement strand
GGGATACTGACACTCGAGCGCGTGCGCTATGGCGCGCACGTGGCACGAATGACGGGGTTGCCCGTCCTGGTGTCGGGGGGAGCGGTTCTTGGCGGCGTGCCGGAAGCTCTCGTCATGCGTGCCGCGCTCGAAAGCGAATTCGGCATCAGAGTTCGTTGGGTCGAAGCCCAGTCGCGGACCACGCACGAAAATGCGGTCCGTTCGGCCGAACTGCTGCAGCAGCAAGGCATTCGACGGGTTATTCTCGTCGCGCACAACTTCGACATGCGTCGAGCCAAAGCCGAGTTCGCCGCGCAGAGCATCGACGCGATTCCCGCTGCGACAGGCGTGCGTGACGAGGGAAGCTACTCGCTGCTCGACTATCTGCCGAGCATGGCGGGGCTGCAGCAGAGCTACTTCGCAACGTACGAGATTCTCGCGAACGTGGTACGGATCGCGAGCGGGCGCTGAGGACCGTCGTCAGCCGGAACGGCCGGCACCGGGAGGTCTCCCTTGAAAATGACCCGTGCCGCCGCGACATGCCGGCGATGCGCGCTGATTTTCCGGTGTTTGGCTTCCTTGCGGGCGACGAAGCTTCGTCCGCGCCCGTGCCTGATGCTGCCGTCGATGCCGGTGGCGACGATGCACTCCTCGACAGTTACTCGGCTTCGGTCACGGGCGCTGTCGCACGCGTGGCACCGGCGGTTGCCCATCTGCGAATCGTGGACAAGCGTCGCGGTCTCGGCGGCGGCCTCGCAGCCTCGGGATCGGGCTTTCTGATCACGCCCGACGGATATCTGATCACGAACAGTCATGTCGCGGGCGGCGTAGCGTCGATCGAGGTCACGTTGTCGGACGGCCGCACGGCGAACGCCGAGCTCATAGGGGACGATCCGGACTCCGATCTCGCCGTACTCAAAGTGGCTGCGACCGATCTCGCGTGGTGCCGTTTCGGCGATTCGCGCAGAGTGCGCGTCGGCCAGATCGCAGTGGCGATCGGCAGTCCGTATGGGTTCCAGCACACCGTCACCGCGGGCATTGTCAGTGGACTCGGCCGGTCGATGCGGGCACGCACTGGACGGATGCTCGACAATGTGTTGCAGACGGACGCTGCGCTGAATCCGGGTAACTCAGGTGGCCCGCTCGTCGACGCCCGTGGCGAGGTGATAGGCGTCAACACCGCAGTCATCGTTGCCGCGCAGGGTATCTGCTTCGCGATCGCCTCGGCGACGGCCGAGCGGGTAGCCGTTGCGCTCATCCGCGAGGGACATGTTCGCCGCGCGTGGCTCGGCGTCGGCGGCGAAACCATTCGACTCTCCCGGCGTATCGTTCGTCATTTCGGTCTCGCGCGTGAATCGGGCGTACGCATCGATCTCATCGAGCCGGAATCGCCTGCGACGGTAGCGGGCTTCGCTCGCGGAGACATCATCGTCGCCTTCGACGCGGCGCCGATCGGAGACGTCGACGATCTGCAGCGCGCGCTCGGCGCCGATGCGATTGGCCGCAGCGCGGCCTTTCGTGTGCTGCGTGGCGACGCGCTGGTCACGCTCCCGGCTGTACCCGCAGAGCGACGGCGACGCGCGAAATAGACCTGTCGCGGCCCGCGATGCCTAGCCAAAGCGCGCGTTGTATGCAAGAATGAAGCCAACTTAATTTCGGGATGACCGCGATGCTGGACCGCGACGGTTATCGCCCGAACGTCGCCATCGTCATCGTCAACGCGAAGAACCAGGTCTTTTGGGGCAAACGAGTCCGAGAACATTCGTGGCAATTTCCGCAAGGCGGCATCAACCCCGGTGAAACGCCTGAGAAGGCGATGTACCGGGAGCTGCATGAGGAAGTTGGGCTCGAGCCGAAGCACATCAGGATCCTGGGCCGCACGCGCGAGTGGCTGCGTTACGAGGTGCCGCATCATTGGGTGAAGCGCGAGTGGCGTGGTAGCTACCGCGGGCAGAAGCAGATCTGGTACCTGCTACGGCTCGTCGGTCGCGACAGCGACGTCTCTCTGCGCGCGAGCGATCGCCCCGAATTCGACGCGTGGCGCTGGCAAGACTACTGGGTGCCGCTCGACACTGTGATCGAATTCAAGCGTGAGGCCTATCGGCGCGCGCTGATCGAGCTCGAGCGCTTCATGGATGCGCGGCCGAAGACGCGCCGCGAACGCCTCTATGGTTTCCCACATCCAGTGATGCCTGCGTCTTACGCGGATCCGCCCCCTCCGGACGGTACGTAGGGAGCGCGCCGGTCTCGGTACGGCTACCCGCGCGTCAGCCTTCGCCGCAAGATGGGTTGCTCGGACTATCCGAGCAACACCATATTGTCCCGGTGGATCAGCTCGGGTTCGTCGATGTAGCCGAGAATCGCTTCGATTTCACCTGTCGGCTTGCGCATGATGCGTGCCGCTTCCTGTGCGCTGTAGTTCACGAGGCCGCGCGCGATTTCGTGTCCATCGGTGTCGAAGCAGCCGACGATCTCGCCGCGCTCGAATTCTCCGTCGACGCGCACCACACCGATCGGCAAAAGGCTCTTGCCGTCGCGCGTGAGGGCGCGCACCGCACCTGCGTCGAGTGTCAGGCGGCCGGCGAGCTGCACGTGGTCGGCAAGCCACTGCTTGCGGGCGCGCAACGACTGATCGGGAGCGTTGAGCGTTGTGCCGATGCTCTCTCCGTGCCCGAGCCTCAGCAGCACGTCCTCGCCGCGCCCGTCGGCAATCACCGTCGATGCCCCTGACCGTGCGGCGCGCTTGGCGGCGAGCACCTTCGACAGCATGCCGCCGCGCCCGATTGCGGTGCCGCTCCCGCCCGCCATCGCTTCGAGCTGTGGATCCCCGGCGCGCGCCAAGCGTATCAGTGTCGCTGCGGGGTCGCGGCGGGGGTCAGCGGAATAGAGGCCCTGCTGATCGGTCAGAAGCAGCAGCACGTCAGCTTCGATGAGGTTCGCGACGAGTGCCGCCAGCGTGTCGTTGTCGCCGAAACGGATTTCGTCGGTGGTGACCGTGTCGTTCTCGTTGATGATCGGAATCACGCCCAGGCCCAGGAGCGTGACGAGCGTCGAGCGCGCATTGAGATAGCGTCGCCGGTCCGCGAGGTCTTCGTGCGTAAGCAGGATCTGCGCGGCGCGCAGACCGAACTTCGCAAACGCCGACTCGTACGCCTGCACGAGGCCCATTTGGCCGACCGCTGCGGCCGCTTGCAGTTCGTGGATCGACGACGGACGGCGCGACCAGCCGAGGCGCCTGATGCCCTCGGCGATCGCCCCCGAGGAGACCAGCACAATTTCCTTCCCCCCGCGCTTGAGCTCGGCGATCTGGGTGGCCCAGTGCGCGACCGCTGCATGATCGAGGCCTCGGCCCTCGTCGGTGACGAGGCTCGAGCCGACCTTGACGACGAGGCGGCGAGCGGCGGCGATACGCGTCGTCATCGCGTCGTCGGAATCGCGGCGACGGCATCGCCGGCTGGTGGGGCTGTGGATGTCGGAGCAGGATGCGCGTCGAGCCAGTCCTGCACCTTGTACACGAGCTCGCGGCAGCCTTCGCCGTCGACTGCCGAAATTGCGAATACCGGACCCTTCCACCGATATGCGGCGATGAACGCCTTGACGCGCGCCTTGCGCTCGCCTTCCGGTACGAGGTCCATTTTGTTCAGCACGAGCCACCGCGGCTTTTCGTGCAGAGCGCGGTCGTAGCGCTTCAGCTCCTCGACGATCGCCCGGGCGTCCCGAACGGGGTCCGCGTCGGGATCGAACGGCGTGACGTCGACGATGTGCAGCAGCATTCGCGTGCGCTGAAGATGCCTGAGGAATTGATGCCCGAGGCCCGCGCCGTCCGCAGCACCGGCAATAAGTCCCGGTATGTCGGCGACGACGAAACTCCGGTTCTCGTCGGTGCGCACCACACCCAGATTCGGCGTAAGCGTTGTGAACGGGTAATCGGCGACCTTCGGCCGCGCCGACGAAACGGCGCGAATGAACGTGCTCTTGCCTGCGTTCGGCATTCCGAGAAGGCCCACGTCGGCGAGAACCTTCAACTCCAGGCCCAGCTGACGTCGCTCGCCTTTTTCGCCGGGCGTTGATTGGCGCGGCGCGCGATTCGTGCTCGACTTGAAGTGGATGTTGCCGAGGCCTCCCGCGCCTCCCTTGGCAACGAGCGTTCGTTGTCCGTCCGCCGCGAGGTCGGCGAGCATCGTCCCGGTCTCGGCGTCGACGATCGTCGTGCCGACCGGAACGCGCAGCACGACGTCGGCCGCGCCATGACCGTATTGGTCAGCGCCGCGGCCGTTCTCGCCGCGCTTCGCGCGATGGATCCGCGCGTATCGATAGTCGATCAACGTGTTGATATTGCGATCGGCGACCATCCAGATGCTGCCGCCCCGTCCGCCGTCGCCGCCGTCGGGCCCGCCGCGCGGCACGTATTTCTCGCGCCGGAAGCTCACCACGCCGTTGCCGCCATCGCCGGCAACGACCTCGATCAGCGCCTCGTCGACGAATTTCACGATGCCTTCCGAACGTAGAGTACGTAGCGTTCGGTGTCGTCGCCGCGGCGATGACCTTCCCAGACGGCCTGCCAGCCCGCCGGCGTCCCGATGTCGGCGTCGTGTCGGCCGTACTGAACGAGCATCGCCGCACAGTGATTGATCGTCTTCTCATCGCGCACCGTGACGAGGTTCGCGAAATAGTAGAAGAGCGCCCGCTGTGCGTCGCCGAGGTTGCGGCTCGCAACACAGCCTTCGCGCGGCAGAGCGGGGCGCAGCGACTCCGCGACGGCACGGTAACTGCGCCGCGAGTCGATGTACGGCAACCAGATCGTCGTCAACAACGCCCAGAGCAGCGTCGTGCCAGCGGCCCAATTGAGAACCGCGCGCCGATTCGAGCGGCGGGCCGGGCGTACGAGAAGCAGCCACAGCACGCTGAGCAACGCCGAAAGCGCGAGGGCGATCCAGCTCAGCGGCGGACGATAACCGGGTTCGGTATCGCGAAGGACCTTCGCAGCGGCAGCCGACATTCCGTGGGCGTAGGCATCGAACCACAGCCACCAGACCAGCGCCGAGAGCAGCCCGAACGTTAGGATTCCGAACCAGTCGAGCGCGCCGGAATAGCCCCGTTTCAAAGTGTCGACTTCGAGTGCACCGAGCAGCGCGAGCGGCACCAGCATCGACATTAGTTCGATCGCCCGCGGCTCGGTCTTCACGATCATCGAGATCGTCATGACGAGTGTGAGAATCCCGGGAAGCTGGACGCCGGGAGTCGCGAGTCCCCCGTTGAAGCCGCGCGCGCGCATCGTCACCGTCCAGAGCGCGAGGGGCAGCGCCGGCCATGCAAACCATGGCAGGTTCTTGAGGACGTAGGTCGGATCGCCTGCCGCGTTGACCGCGAGCGGCGAAAAATAGTCGCCGACCGACTGCGTTGCCCACCACGCCATCAAGTGGTCAGGCGCTCGGTACGCAAGCGCGAGCGGCCACACGCCGCCGAGAGGAATGGCGATTACGAGGGCGGCGCCAACGCTCAGCGCATACCCGCGCGTGCGCCAGCTCTGGCAAGCGGCCGGCAGCGCGACCGCAGTGAGGCCGATCCACAGCGGTCCCAGGAATCCGCGCGACAGGAACGAAACGGCAATGCCCAGGCCGAGGATCGCGCCGCCGACGACAGGCCGGCGCAATCCGAGCGCGAAGCCATAGAGGGCGGCCGCCACGCCCAGCATCAGCCCTTGTTCTGGCGAAAGCTGGTGTGCGCGGTCCCAGAGTCCGACCGAGCCAATGAACAGCAGGACCGCCATCCAGCGGAAGTCGCGACCGTAGAGCTCCGTTGCCGCTGCGCCGACGAGAAGCATCGTGAGCGCCAATACGGCGGACGCCGCGAGCCGCGCGGCGTCGGGCATCGGCAGGAACGACGAGAACGCGGCGGCGGACGCGGCGGCGGCCGCGTAGACGAGCGGTGGGCGATCGACGACGGGCTCGCCGGCGAGTCTCGGAACCAGAAAATCGCCGCGCTGCATCATCTCGTATGCGATGCCGAACGCCGTGGCGTCCTCGGTCTTCCACGGATCGTGGCCGAAGGTACCGAGCACCGCCCAGATCGCGCAAAGCACGACCAGCCCGAACTGCTTCAGCGCGCGGTAAGGGCCCGACGGACTCAACGCGAACGTCGAGTCCGTGTCGGTCTCGGCAACGGCCTGCATCGGTGTTCTGGAAAGCGTCGTCAATCGGCGGCTCACGGGCTGCATGGTAAAGAAAAAGGCAGCCGAAGCTGCCTTTTCTACTTAGCGCCAGAGACAGCGCCCATCCGCGCTCGTTCGGTGGCCAGCGTTTACGTCGGCGACGCGGGTGGCTTCGCCGCGGGAGTCTTCGACGCGTACCGCTGGCGGAACTTGTCGATGCGCCCTGCGGTGTCCACGACCTTCTGCTTGCCGGTATAGAACGGGTGACAGACCGAACAGACTTCGACGTGGAGCGGCTTTCCTGCCGTCGAGCGCGTCGTGAACGTGTTGCCGCAGCTGCAGGTGACTTGAATTTCGGTGTACTTCGGGTGGATTCCGGATTTCATGGGTTCCTCTTTCTCGGTCCACGCACCGGGATCGGACGATCCCCTTTAGGTGCGCCCTGACCGGCAGGCCTCTCGAGATGCGGGCGGCAACGATCCAGAACAACCCCGCCAGCGCGCCAAAAACAACGATTATGCGCCGAATTGCGAGGCCGCGCAACGGACGATCGACGCGTCCGTCGTGGGTTTATCTATGCGATTCAGACAGTTGCGACATCAGCTCCGACGCGGAGACCCCGATCAGCCGCGGCGCATCGAGTCGAAGAACTCGGCATTGCTCTTCGTCTGCTTGACCTTGTCGACGAGAAACTCTGTCGCTTCGAGCTCGTCCATCGGGTACAGAAGCTTCCGCAGCACCCATACCTTCGGGAGGACATCGGGTTTGAGTAGCAACTCTTCCTTGCGCGTGCCGGAGCGGTTCACGTTAATCGCCGGGTAGATCCGCTTCTCGGCCATCCGCCGATCGAGGTGGATTTCCATGTTGCCGGTGCCTTTGAATTCCTCGTAGATCACGTCGTCCATCCGCGATCCGGTGTCGATCAGCGCGGTCGCGATGATCGTCAACGATCCACCCTCCTCGATGTTGCGCGCTGCGCCGAAGAAGCGCTTGGGCCGCTGTAGCGCATTCGCGTCGACACCGCCGGTCAGCACCTTGCCCGAGGCGGGGACGACCGTGTTGTACGCTCGGGCGAGCCGCGTGATCGAGTCGAGCAGGATCACGACATCCTTCTTGTGCTCGACGAGGCGCTTCGCTTTCTCGATCACCATCTCGGCTACCTGGACGTGGCGCGTCGCAGGCTCGTCGAACGTCGACGAAACAACCTCGCCGCGCACCGTGCGCTGCATCTCCGTCACTTCCTCCGGGCGCTCGTCGATCAGCAGCACGATCAGCACGACGTCCGGATAGTTGGCCGCGATCGAGTGCGCGACGTGCTGCAGCATCACCGTCTTACCGGACTTCGGCGACGAGACGAGAAGACCCCGCTGTCCCTTACCGATCGGCGCGATGATGTCGATCACGCGACCGGTGATGTTTTCTTCTGCCTTGATGTCGCGTTCGAGAATGAGCGGCTCGTCGGGAAAGAGCGGCGTCAGGTTCTCGAATAGGATCTTGTTTTTCGCGTTCTCGGGCGGTTCGCTGTTGACCTTGTCGACCTTCACCAGCGCGAAGTAGCGCTCGCCGTCCTTCGGCGTGCGGATCTCGCCCTCGATTGTGTCGCCGGTGTGGAGGTTGAACCTGCGGATCTGCGACGGCGAGATGTAGATGTCGTCCGTTCCCGCGAGATAGCTCGTGTCAGGCGAGCGCAGAAAACCGAAGCCGTCGGGAAGCACTTCGAGCACGCCCTCGCCGAAGATGCTCTCGCCCTTCTTCGCCTGCGCCTTGAGCATCGCGAAGATGAGGTCGTGCTTGCGCATCCGGTTCGCGCCCTCGATCTCCATCGTGTTGGCGATGTCGAGGAGTTCGCTGACGTGCTTGGATTTCAGTTCGGAGAGGTGCATACGTGCGGAAAAACTGGCGGGCGGCGCGATGCCGCGGCAAGGACTCTGGGATGATGGCGCCCGGGAGAGAAGGGCGGCGCCCGGTTCGGTGCTGCGAGGCCGCCCCTCAGGTAGAGGGGTGCGCCGCAGGCACAAAAATCAGCGTATCGGGTTCAGAGGTTGCTGTCAACAAAGGCGGTGAGCTGCGACTTCGACAGCGCGCCGACCTTCTGCGCATGGGGCTTGCCGCTCTTGAACAGAATAAGTGTCGGAATGCCGCGGATGCCGAACTGGCTGGTGATCTCCGGGTTGGCGTCGATGTCGAGCTTCGCGACGGTGAGGCGTCCCGCATACTCCTTGGCCATGTCCTCGAGCACGGGCGCGATCATCTTGCAGGGGCCGCACCACTCGGCCCAGTAGTCCACAAGCACCGGCGTCTCCGACTGCAGGACGTCCTTCTCGAACGTCGCGTCCGAAACGTGTTTGATGTTTTCGCTCATGTAATCCTCGTGTGATGCGTGGGCGGGGGAGCCCATCGTCCGGAGCGGGAGTACCCCGGCGACCAAACTCGGGGACAACGACCCCAAACTACGGTATCCGAAGGCAACTGCCGGCGCAAGCCGCCCGCCCGGCACACCCGGTAAGCGAGTTTGGGGCCCGATTTGCTAAAATCAACCTTTTCCGCGGCGTGACCCGAGCATGACCTACGTCGTCACCGAAAGCTGCATCCGCTGCAAGTATACCGACTGCGTCGACGTCTGCCCGGTCGACTGCTTCCGCGAGGGCCCGAACTTCCTGGTTATCGATCCCGACGAATGCATCGACTGCACGCTGTGTGTCGCCGAGTGCCCCGTCGATGCCATTTATGCCGAAGACGACGTTCCCCCTGATCAGCAGCCGTTCACCGCCCTCAACGCGGAACTCGCCAAACGCTGGAAGCCGATCATCGAGCGCAAGCCCGCGCCGCCCGATGCCGATGAATGGAAAAGCATCAAGGAGAAGCTGAAGTACCTCGAGCGCTGAGCGTGTGCGTTTGACCGACGGACGGCGCAACTCTTAAAATCGCGCAGTTTTTTTTGGCAGTTCGGACAGAAGAACACGCGCCACCATCTGTCCGCGGCGCGCAGGGAACTCCGAAGATGAAAAGAACGATGATCGCCGCCGTGCTGCTTGCTGCAGCAGTCGCTGCTGCAGACGCAACGGCGCAGGGCGCCCCGGCCGGTGATCCGGCCAAAGGCGGCGAAAAGACGCTGCTATGCTCGGGTTGCCACGGAATCGACGGCTGGCGCACCGCCTATCCGGAGGTCTACAAGGTGCCGAGGCTCGGAAACCAGCACGAAGCGTATCTGCTCAAGGCGCTGCAGGAATACAAGAGCGGCGAGCGCAGCCATCCTTCGATGCGGGCGATCGCCGCTTCGCTTTCCGACCAGGATATGGCCGATCTCGCCGCGTATTACGCCCAGCGCGGCATGAAGACGGCGGGCAAATGATGCGAGCGAGTCTGCTGTCCGTTGCACTCGCCGTTGCGCTCGCGTGCAGCGCGACGGGGGCTGCCGCCGCCGATATCGAAGCCGGCAAGGCCAAGGCTGCCGAAGTGTGCGAGACCTGTCACGGCGCCGGCGGCAACAGCACGAGCCAGGATTTCCCGAAGCTGGGTGGCCAGTATCCCGACTACCTATCGAAGGCGCTGCGCGACTACCAATCCGGCGGTCGGAAGAACGCGATCATGGCGAGCTTCGCGAAGCCATTGTCGAAGCAGGACATCGAGAACCTCGCTGCCTACTACGCCGCGCAACCTCCGGCGGTCGCCTTCAAGCCCTGATCCGGGCACGCGTGCTCAGGCGCTCCGGGGGGCAATCGAGCCCGCGACTCCGCGACGAGCTATCGCACCCGTTCAAGACAGCCGAGGTAGAGCTTGGCGTCGGGCGGTTTGCCGTGGCGCTGCGCGGTCCAGACCACTTCGCCGAGGCACTCGAGCACGGCGTGCAGCGCTCGGTGCTCGTCGCCGCGTACGGCTTTGATCCGTTCGAACTCGGCGCGAATGCCCGGCGGCTGATCGATCGCGAGCTGCTCCGCGACGGCGAGATGCAGCGCAAGGTGGAGGAACGGATTGGTGTCTCCTTCCTCGGGACGCCAGTCGCGGTCGAGATTTCCGTCCGGCGCTTCGAGAATCCGGTGGTACTCGGGATGGAGCGCGATGAGTTCTGCTGCGATCTGCTCGAGCCCGGAAAGTGGCTCGCGCGCCCGGAACTTCGCCCACGCGTCGATCAGGAAGCGACGGGCCTCGTCACGCGAGGGGTTTAACATCGTCGGCTAGCGCGTCTTGTGCCGGTACTCGCAGAGCTCGCGGATAACGCAGTCGGGACATCGCGGAGATCGCGCGAGGCAGATGTAACGCCCATGGAGGATCAGCCAATGGTGCGCGTGCTGCCGGAACTCCTCGGGAACGAGCCTCAACAGGCGCTGCTCGACTTCGTCGACCGTCTCGCCATGGGCGAGGCCGGTCCGGTTTGCCACACGAAACACGTGCGTATCGACGGCGATCGTCGGCTCGCCGAACGCGGTGTTCAGGACGACGTTCGCGGTCTTTCGACCTACGCCGGGCAGCGCCTCGAGCGCTTCGCGCGACTTCGGCACTTCTCCGCCGTGATCGCGGACGAGAATCTCTGCGAGTTTCACGACGTTCTTCGCCTTGTTGCGGTAGAGGCCGATGGTCTGGATGTAGGGGATGAGCCCCGCCTCGCCGAGCCTCGCGATCGCCGCCGGCGTGTTCGCGACGCGGAAGAGCTTTTCGGTCGCCTTGTTGACGCCCCTGTCGGTCGCCTGCGCCGAGAGCACGACGGCAACGAGAAGCTCGAAGGGCGTCGTGTGCGCGAGCTCGGACGTGGGGCGCGGATTCGCCGCGCGCAGGCGCTCGAAGATCGCACGGCGCTTTTGCGGGTTCACGGCTTCGGCGACGACGATGCACCGCCCGCCGCCGCGGCGAGGCGCGCGATTCGCGGCGCGTCGTTGGCGACATCGGGGTCGTTCTTGAGCAACGCGTGCGCTTTCGCCGCCCACGGTTGCGCCGCGGCTGCGTTGTTGCGCGCAAGCGCGATTTCGGCGAGCTCCTCGTAGACGTAGCCGTCCGGTTCGCCCATCGCGTCGAGCTCGACGACGAGCGCTCTCTGGATCCTTTCGGCATCATCGAGGCGGCCCATCTCGCGGTAGCCGCGGGCCACCGTCCATTTGGCCACGCGGATTCGATCGGCATTGCCCATCGTCTCGCGCAGTGCGAGCGCCCTCTGCCAGAAGTCGACTGCCTTCGTTACATCGCCCGCGTCGAAGTACGTCCACCCGATGTTGTGATAAAGCGACGCGCGCCAGTCTCTCGCACGCGCGCCGGCCGCCGTTTCGGCAAGCCCGAGCGCCTTGAGGTTCCAGTCGAGACGCTCTCGCTGGGGGGCTGCGATGCCGAGCATGTGGGCCGCGTCGACCGCGTAGAACTCGTCGCGCTCGCGCTCCGCGAGCTCGAGTGCCTCGACGAATAGCGGCACGGCGCGCTCTGGCGATCCCGAAGAGTTGAATGTTCGACCGCGCTCGAGCAGGTAGCGTACCCGAAGGTGTGCGGACGCGTTCGAAAGATTCGCCTCGACGACGTCGAGCATCGCCTGCGCATCGTCGAACTTCCGCTGCAGCCCGAGCGCGCGGGCGATCTGCGTGCGCGCCTCATACGCCTGCGCGGAGCCGGGCGGCCACTTCGCGAGCTCTGCGCGAAAGCGCTGCTCGGACGCGGCCGCCTTGCCGTAGTCCCACTGCGCGTCGAGCGCTTGCGCAAACGCGTCGGTCGTCTGCGCGTGAGCATCTGCGGTCATAGCGAGCATTACGCCGAACAGGACAATCGCAAGCCGGTGCATCACCCGGGCCGTACGCTTACGGCACGGCGCCGACTGCGCGCCCGCGCAAGCGCCGCGGCGACCGACGCCTGCCGCTTCGCGCGCTCGGCGTCGTCCGGCACCCCGTCGATCGAGGATTGGACCGCCTTCGCGGCGAAGCGGCTGTTCCTCGCGCGATAGCGCTCGCCGGCGATCCGCGCGTCCTCGACACTCCAGGCACGTCCGGCTGCGACCATCGTGATGCAATCGACGGGGCACGGTGCGATGCAGAGCTCGCAGCCCGTGCACTGCGCGGCGAGCACCGCGTGCATGCGCTTTGCAGCCCCGACGATCGCGTCGACAGGGCACGCCTCGATGCAGAGCGTGCAGCCGATGCAGGCTGCTTCCTCGATCCGCGCGACGAGCAGCGGACCGGGGGTGCCGCACTCCGCGTCGAGCGCAATGACGGGACGGCCGGTGATCGCTGCGAGCTTCGCGACGGCGATGTCGCCGCCGGGCGGGCACCGATTGATCGGCGCGCCCGTGGCGATCGCCTCGGCATAGGGCCGGCAGCCATCGTAGCCGCAGCGACGGCACTGCGTCTGCGGAAGCACGGAGTCGATTCGATCGGCGAGCGAAGACGTTTGCGGGCTCACGCCGCGCATTCTACGGAACCGCCCAACCTCGCGCACGTCCACGCACGGAAGCCGACATGCGCCGATGCAGCGGCTGGCGCCGAAGAGTTCCCGCCCTCGGGGCGTGCCCGCAACACCGACCCAGCCGCGCGGGTGAGGGCGGGGGGTGCAAATTGCGGTTGCTCCGGAGGCGGCCGACAATGACAGCGGGTCGATTCCGTTCTGCAAGTGAAAATGTCGAAGTCGCAGGCCGGCGAGCACAACCCGCACCACCATCGCGCCGACGCGTACGCGACGCGGCGCGTGCTCTGCATCGCGCTCGTGCTCACCGCAGCATTTGCGCTCGTCGAGGCGGTCGGCGGCTGGCTCGCCGGGTCGCTTGCGCTCATTTCGGACGCCGGGCACATGGTCACCGACGCGGCATCCTTCGTCGTCGCGCTGATCGCAGCGGCCGTGACGGCGCGTCCTCCGTCGGAGCGCGCGTCCTACGGCTACGCGCGCGCCGAAGTGATCGCGGCGTTCGTCAATGCGCTCGCCATGCTTGCTCTGATCGTATGGATCGCGGTCGAGGCCGTCATCCGGCTGTTGACGCCGGTGCCGGTGGCGGGTCCCACGGTGATGGTGGTCGCCGGCTTAGGCCTTGCGGTCAACCTCATCGTCGCCTGGATGCTCTCGCGTCATGCGCATGGGATCAACGCCCGTGGGGCGCTGCTCCACGTGCTGGGCGACCTGCTCGGCTCGGTCGCAGCCTTTATCGCCGGCGCCGTCGTCTATTGGACGGGATGGATGCCAATCGATCCTATCCTTTCGCTCGTCGTTTCGCTCTTGATCTTGCGCGCGACGCTCGCGCTGCTCAAGGAATCGACGGGCGTTCTGATGGAGCGAGTGCCCGCCCACCTGTCCTACGAGGCCGTCGGTCGCGCGCTCGCGAAGCTGCCCGGAGTCACCGGTGTCCACGATCTGCACGTCTGGCAGATGAGCGCCGAGCGCATCGCCCTCTCGGCGCATTTGACTCTTACCGAC
>Ga0318562_10000874_pt1 | contig 13507 bp, 9 predicted proteins | sample GRESIP066b5f18_FD_203688 | JGI IMG/M metagenome (GOLD analysis project Ga0318562, IMG submission 203688) | Tropical soil microbial communities from Luquillo Experimental Forest, Puerto Rico - GRE.SIPMG.066b5f18 | ecosystem: Environmental > Terrestrial > Soil > Tropical forest > Bulk soil... | reverse complement strand
GACGTACCTGGAGGCCAGCGAACCAGGCCCGACCGCGACGGAGGTATGGCTACACAACCGAGGTCCGGAGGATCTGGGAAAAGTGCGACTGCGCTGCAGCGATCTGTTGTCTCACGACGGCGGATTGATCGACTCGTCGTGCATCCGGTTCGAGCCCGATTTGGTTCCCATGCCGGGCCGCTGCAGCAGGGGCGTCACCGTGGAAATCGATGTCGCAGAAGATCATGCGCCGGGGCGCTACCGGGGCACGCTGCTCGCCGACGGCCACGCCGATGTGTGGATGCCGGTCGTATTGAACATTAAGCCGCGGGCGTCATGACTGGCGCGACCGACCGCGCGGAACTCGCTGCGGCGGTCGAGGACCGGCTGCGCAGGGTGGGCAGGACGATCCGCAACTCGATGCTCGACGCGATGCCCGACGGTGAGCCGGTTCAGTGGCTGTACGGGCCGATGCGCGAGTACCCATCCCGCCCTGGCAAGGCGCTGCGGCCCGCCCTGTGCATGTCCGCGGGACGGGTGTTCGGCGGTATGGCCGATGATCTGCTTGGTATCGCTGTCGCAATCGAGTTGCTGCACAACGCTTTCCTCGTTCACGACGACCTGGTGGATGGCAGTGAGATGCGCCGCGGCCGCCCTACACTGGCGGCAAAGTACGGGCTTTCCGCGGCGTTGAACGCCGGTGACGCGCTGGCCGTCGTGGCCGGACAGGTGCTGCGTCGGGCTACCAGACGCTTCGATCGCGAACTCGCCGACCTGGTGTGGGCCGAATTCGACACAATGGCCATGCGCACGCTGGAGGGGCAGGCAACCGAAGCCGGGTGGCAACTCGACAACGTCGAGGACCTGCGGCCGGAGGATTATCTCGAGCTGATCATGCACAAGACGTGTTGGTACACCACAATTCACCCGCTGCGCGTCGGCGCGATGGTGGGTTCGCGGGGCAGCGCCGAGCTGGCGCCGCTGGTTCGGTTCGGATTTCACTTCGGTGCCGCGTTCCAGATTCGTGACGACATGCTGAATCTTGTTGGCGATGAGCAGATGTACGGCAAGGAGATACTCGGAGATCTGTACGAGGGGAAGCGCACGCTGCCGCTTGTGCACCTGCTTGCCAACGCCCAAGGCGCGGATCGCGACCTGGTGCGCGCCTACCTTGGAAGGACCCGCGAGCAACGCTCGCCGGATCTCGTGAAGACCGTTCGCGAACTGATGGATCAGTACGGCAGCATCCAGTTCACGACGGAATTCGCCGAGGGCATTCTGCTGACGGCCGAGGAGTACTTCGAGCAGGCGTTCGCGGCGGCGCAACCCGGTCCTGATCTCGACTTCCTGCGGTCGCTGGTGCCGTACGTCTGGGCGCGCTGGCGTTAACTGCGGACTCGCTGAGCACCGTCGTATCCGCTCGTCGAGAACCGTCATATTTTCGTTGGCAACAGTTTGCCCGGTTCTGCCGTGCAGCGCTCGTCTCGATGGCAAGATGCCCCGGGAACCACGGCAGGAAGTGTTGCAGATGCACATGAGCACCCGTTCGGCAGCTAGGTCATTACTCGTCGTGATCTTGACAGCGTTCGCCGCCCTGCTCGTCGGGATCACGCAAACGCTGACGACGGCAATAACCGCGTCGCTCGGACTGACCGCGGTGCAAGCGATCATCGTTCCCGGCACCGGCACGCAGCACCCCGCCGACGTCGCCAATTACCTGCCGAACGCTGTGAACCACTACCTGGTGCCCGGTGGTGATTGCACGGGTGGCTGCGTCCTCAACCCGACATCGGGGATCGAATACGACGCTCAGTTCTGGCCCATTCCGCTGCCCGGCTGGGGCGGCTTGCAGGGCGCCAAGTGGAACGATTCGGTGCAGAGCGGCGTGCTCGCCCTGACCGGCGCCTACACCACCGCGCAGGGCACGGGCCAACCGATCGTGATCTTCGGGTATTCACAGGGCGCGACCGTCGCCGGCCAGTTCAAGGCGTTGCATGCCGCCGATCCCCAGTCGGTGAAGGACACCACCAACTACTTCTTCATCGGCAACCCGCAGCGTCCGAACGGCGGGGTCTTCGAGCGGCTCGCCATGCTGGGCACCGTTCCGATCCTCGACGCGACGTTCGGCAATCCGACGCCGACTGATACCTGCCTACACTCGGACGGTTCTCCATGCGCGACGGATGTCGCGCTGCAGTACGACGGTGTCGTCGACTCACCGCAGTGGATTCTGAACCCATTGGCCGTCGGCAACGCGCTCGCTGGGTTCCAATATGTGCACGGCACTTACCTCGCGCCCGACGGCACTGACGCACCGACTGCTCACCCGTACGGCTACACGGTGCAAGAGGTGCAAGACGACATCGCCAAGGCCTCGGCGCCCGGCGGCTGCACCCCCGAGAACTATTGCCAGCAGCACGGCGACACCATCTACATCACGCTGCCGGCGCGCACGCTGCCGCTGTATCAGCCGCTGCTCGACCTCGGCGCCGCCACAGGCACTTCCTTCTTGATCATCCCCGTCGTCGATCTCCTTCAACCGGCGACGCAGACGCTGATCGAAACCGGCTATAACAGGACGGACTACGGCAATCCGCAGCCATTCACGCTGCTTCCGCCTGCGACGTTCAACCCGATCCAGACCGCAGGCCAGCTGATCCAGGACATCCCGATCGGCATCAACAATGCGCTCACCCCTGGCCTGCAACCGCTGCCCGGGTCGGATCCGAACTCCAACGTCGTGCAGACGGACGCGGTGCAGACGCCCGTCGTGCAGACGACCGTGGTGCAGACGAATCAAACGGTCACGACCGCCTCTACGACGGATAGCACGCCGTTGCTGCGGCTCAGCATGATCGCGAAGCCCAACGAGGGCATCACGACGGCGGGTTCAGGTGGGTCTGACGCCAACCATCCGCTGCAGAATGCGCTGAAGGATGTTCACCCAGTCAAGGATGTCGTGAAGGCAGTCTCGGGCGCGGTGGACAAGGCGCTCGGCAAGGACGACGGCTCCTCCGGCTAAGGGAAGTTACAGCCGCGAAACGGAATTCCAGCAGGGAAAGTTCGAGCAACCCTCTGCCGGAATACAGTTTCGCGGCCGGATTGGTGAAAGAGTCCTCCCCCGGGCGCCACTAGGCTTGGCGCCGGGGGAGTATGGCTCGTCAACCGACAACCCGGCTTCAGGTCAGCGGGTATCGATTCCTGGTGCGCCGGATGGAACACGCGCTGCTGCGCGGCGACATCCGCATGCTGCACGATCCGATGCGCGCACAGTCGCTTTCGTTCATAGCGGGCTGCGTGCTGGCGGTTGTCGTCATCGCGGTATGCGCCATCCTCGCATTCCTGCGGCCGCACGCCGGGCTCGGCGGCGAGCCGATAGTGATGTCCCGCGACTCGGGCGCGCTGTACGTCCGCGTGGGCGACACGCTGCACCCTGTCATGAATCTGGCGTCGGCACGCCTGGTCACCGGCAGCGCGGCGACGCCGAAGCTCGTCGATGCCACCGACATCGAGATGGCGAAGCGCGGCCCGATGCTCGGAATTCAAGGAGCACCTACGGTCATCGCGAAGCCGTTGACCCGCGGTGAATCCGCCTGGACTGTATGCGACGACACGGAAACGACGGCGATCGCAGGCGTCCCCGATGGCATGGATCGAGACGCTAAGCAGCCGATCGTTCTCGTCACGCCGCGATCGGAAGGCGCGGCAACGACTTACCTGCTGTATGACGGCCGCCGGGCCGAAGTCGACCTTCGCAATCCCGCTGTCGTATGGGCCTTGCGCCTCGACGGCATCAAGCCGCGACCCGTTTCCAGGGCGCTGCTCGATGCCATCCCCGAAGCGCCGGCCATCGCACCGCCGCATGTGCCCGACGTGGGGTCACCGGGTGCCCTCACCGGAATGCGGGTCGGCACCGTTGTGCGGGTGACGTGGGTCGACGCCAACGACTACTTCGTCGTGTTGTCCGACGGCGTCCAACGCATTGGCGAAGTTGCGGCGGATCTGATCCGAATCACCGACTCGCAGGGCCGCCGCGAAGTCGCGTCCATCCCGCCCCAGGCCATCGCAGGCGCCCCGATTGTCGACACCATTCCGGTGACCGCCTTCCCACAGCGTGCAGGCGCTCCCGTCGGCGCCGACGATGGCCGGGTTCTGTGCGCACAATGGCTACCCGATGGGCCGAAAACCTCTCTATGGGAAGGTATTTCACTACCGCCGAAGGCGAATTCAGTTGAACTGGTCCAAGCCGACGGCGATGCGCCCAACATCGACAGAGTCATCATCCCGGCCGGACGAAACGCGTACGTACGGGCGACCGCCCTCAATGGCGGCGGCGCTCACGCCGGTCCGCTGTATCTGGTCACAGACAGCGGGGTGCTCTGCGGCATCCATGACCAGGACACCGCGAAGCTGCTGGGCCTACAGGGCGAACCCGTTCCTGCGCCGTGGCCCGTGCTGTCACGTCTGCCTAGAGGGCCCGAACTGAGTAAGGACGGTGCGTTAGTCGCGCGCGACAGCGTCCTGCCGCCGCCGTAGTCGCCCGATCGATGCCGTCGTCGCCGCAGCGGCCGCCATGACCGCTACACAGAGCCCGGCTGCGCCAAAGGCGACCCGGCGCGGAGCTGGATCAGACGGAATATCGGCTGACGGAGGCGAAATCGTTTGTTCGGCATCGTCGCGAGGCGCGGCGGGGTCGACCGTCATCGGTTCCGACGAAATGTCGCCAGTGACCGCGGCGAGCGCGTCGACGACACCGTTGCCGACAAACGGGTCCCACCCTGCGGGCGGTCGGTGCGCGGTGTCCTTGATGCGTTGCATCACCTGTCGCGCAGTCAGATGCGGCGAGCGCGCCCGCACCAGCGCGGCGATTCCGCTCACCACGGGCGCGGCGTAACTCGTCCCCATGATCGGCATCGGATCGCCGAGGAAGGGCAGCGTGTCGATGAGGCCTTCGCCGTCGGCGTCCAGCGATACGACATTCTCGCCGGGCGCGGCGACGTCCACCCACGGCCCTGCCAGCGTGAACCGAGACGGGGCCCCCTGCGCATCGATGGAACCGACCGTCAGGACATAGTCGTCGTACCACGCCGGACTCGCCACTACGTTCACCGAGTCCCAGTCAGGCCGGCCCGGATGCGACGGGTCCGCGGCTGGGTTCTGTTCCGGGCATTGCGCAAGCCCGCCGACGTTCCCCGCCGCTGCGACGACGACGACGTTCTTGACGTCCACCGCGTACCGCAATGCAGCGCCGAGGGCGCGGTCGTCAAGCGTCGCGACATCGTCGACGCAGGCGATCGACGACACATTGATCACCGTCGCACCCATGTCCGCGGCCGTCCGCACCGCCATCGCGAGTGTGTCGACATCTCCAAAGCCGGGAGCCGATTGGCCGGCGGGCGCAAACTTGAGACTCGACTGCCGGATGGCGATGATCGTCGCATCGGGTGCGACACCGCTGAACCCCGAACCGCCCGTGGAGCTCTCGGCCGCACCGATGATTCCGGCCACCACCGTTCCATGTCCGTCGCAATCATCGGTTCCGTCACCGGTCGAGACGTAATCACCACCGGGGATGAGATGCGGGAGCAGACGATGTCGCGTCACCCCGGTGTCTATCACGGCGACGGTTTGGCCCGCTCCTCGGCTGAGTCGCCAGACCGCAGCCAAATCGAGGTCGCGGAGTTGATTGGTAGACGTGGCGCGGTCCGGATAAGCGGATATCAAGCACTGTTGCCGCTGCTCTGTCTTTTCCGGCGGTGCGGGAGGACCCGGTTTGGGCAACAGGGAGTCGTCGACATGTGGCGGAGTCACCGCTCCGGCAACTGGTGTGGCCCACACGACGGCCGAGGCCAGCACGATCGCGCCGGTGATCTGTGCTTGCCGACGTACGGGATGCCTCATCGGAGGCTCAATTCGCGGACAACGCCGAATACGTCGCCCACCCAACAGGCCATCGGCACCACTAGCCCGAGAGCGATATATTCCACGAGTTCGACGCCGCGCTGCATCACGGGACTGAACCGCGTGCACGGGCTCGCGACGGTCAGCCAAAGTACACCGACACCGAGGACGGCTGCGCTCAGGCAGATCCACTGTGCATGTTGCGGCACCGTGGCGACTGCCAAAATGAAAGTCATAGTGGCGCTGACTATTCCGGCCGAGCAGATAGTAATCGGTCGAAGGACACCCATCTGCTGGCGCGCTCGTAATAGAAGCGCGATAGCAACCGCGGCGGTCAGGCCGATACCGCTCAACGCACTGTCGCTGCGGTGGTCCACCGTGACCAACACCACACCCAACGCGGCCGTCGCCGAGAAGCCGGCCAGCAGTCCGGTCAACGTCCGATGGCCGTTCTCCGCCCGGGCGACACACACGCTCGCGGACATGTTGTCGGCTGCTTCATCGGCTGCGGAGGGCATCGCGGGCGACAGACCCGTCAAGACAATCGACAACTTGGTGGCCGCACTCAGCAGAGCCAATGACGCGGCGGCAAGAATCGCGCCGGTGGTTGCCGCCGGCGCCGGCCAGATCGTCACGATCGCCGCCGTGATCGCCGCGGTCGCCGAGAACGCTGCGATGGCGGTGAAATACGTGGCGCCCTGCGAAGCGAAGTCCCGCAAGGCGATCGACACGGCGGCGCACACGACAGCGGCCAGAAGGAAGTTCGGAGGCGCGGGTCCGCCCGGTACGGTCAGAAAGCCGGCAACGGCTGCAAATGAAGCGGCCGTGATTCCCAGAGCGAGTGCGGGTAGCGGCTCAGGGGCGACGCGGGCCGCCACGATGGACCCTGCGGTCGCCGTAGCAGCCAGGATCGCGGCGATGATGGCGCGGCTGAACACCGCGCTATGGCCAGAACACGCGAGTGATAGTGCGCCGACACCCGTGGCCCATAGACACGCAACGGCAGTCATGCGCTGGGTCAACCGGCCGTCGTGCTTCGATCCCGATGAGTCGGCTGCGGCGTGGCATAGGTCGTGCGCTCCAGCGACGGCCGGTCGGGTGTCTGCCGTGGTGACCATCAGCATGTCGCCATCGCAGACACCGTTCTCGTGCAATGTCTTTGACTCGTCGAGAACGGACCCGTCTAATCGTGATACGACCCAGCGCTGCGTGACCATGTCGGTTTCGGCGTCGCCGCCGACGATGTCGACGACGGCCGGAAGCACTTCGCCGAGCTCAACTCCATTCGGCAACGCGAGGTCGGCCGCGAATGACCGATTCCCGCAACGGGTCTGCACGGTCACCCGACACAAATTCGACACCGTCATGTAAACCTCCCCCGCGGAGCACGGTAACTGTGTTGAGTGACGGGGCGACGCAGTATTTCGCGGCCTGTGGATGGGGAACGGAAGCGGATGCCGGGCCGTCTATCCTGCGATGGACTTCTGGATCGAGCCGCGTCTGGCGGCACCGCCGATGGCGAAGGGCGACGTCGTCGTGCAGGCGCCGCCGGATGTGCCACGGGATATGCCCGCCAATCCGCTGACCCGGTTGCTGCCGGTGGCCATGGTTGTGGCGTCCGCCGGGATGATGGCCGTCTACTTCACATCGGGCACCGGCTCTTTGCGCAATCCGATGTTCATGTTCTTTCCGGTGATGATGGTGATCTCGCTGCTCGGCAGCGTCGCCTTCGGTGCCCGCGGCGGTAGCCGAACAGCTGAGATCAACCAGGACCGCCGCGATTACCTGCGCTACCTCGATTCCGTTGATACGACGATCGCGAAGACTGTTGAAGATCAGCGGCTTTCACTGGCATGGAACCATCCCCATCCGGGCGCACTGTGGACGCTGATCGGTGGCAGACGGATGTGGGAACGCCGCCCCGATGATCCGGACTTCTTGCATGTCAGGGTCGGCCTCGGCGCGGAGCCGCTGTCGACCCGGCTCGTTCCGCCCGAACTCGGCCCTGCGGAGGAACTCGACCCCGTCACCTCGGCCGAACTGCATCGTCTGATCCGCAGCCGGTCCACGGTGACTGAGCTGCCCGTCGCGATTGCACTCAACGAACTCGCCGTGGTCACCGTACGGGGCGACATTTTCGTTGCACGGGATCTGTTGCGAGCGGCGGTGTGTCAGCTTGCGGTGCTGCACAGTCCCGATGACGTGCGAATCGCCGCCGTCGTCGATCCGATTACTGCTCCCTACTGGGACTGGCTGAAATGGCTGCCGCACCATCAACATCCGCACGTGAGTGACGAGATCGGAACGGCCCGTATGACGTATGACACCCTCACCACCGCCTGCGACGCCGTTTCCAGCTGCGGCGCAGTCCATGCGGTTATCGTCGTGGACGGTGGGTTGGTCACCGGCGGGGAGAGGCTTTTAGAGCCAACTGGCCGCCCAGATGCAACCGTTGTCGAAGTCGGCACCACGTGCGACGACGTCGCTGCCCGGACAGGCATGCGGCTGGCGGTGAGTGACGAACTGACGGCGCACGGTGACGTCGCCGACGAGGTGCTCGCACGGCCCGATGCGATGACCTTCGGACAGGCACTCGCATGCGCGCGCAGACTCTCATCGTTTCGGCCGGCCGCCGTGTCGCCCGCCGGTGCGGCTCTGGTCTCTCGATCGGTCGGCTGGCCGGCGTTGATGGGCATCCCCGACGTCGGCCAGGTCGACCCCGCGGTGCATTGGCGGGTCCGGGGCGCAGACCAGATGCTGCGCGTGCCCATCGGTGTCTCCGAACACGGAGAGCCCGTCGAGCTCGACATCAAGGAAGCGGCAGCAAACGGTATGGGGCCGCATGGCTTGTGCATCGGCGCAACGGGTTCCGGCAAATCAGAATTCCTTCGCACGCTCACGCTCGGAATGATCACCGCGCATCCGCCCGAAGCGCTGAACCTGGTCCTCGTCGACTTCAAAGGAGGCGCCACCTTCCTCGGACTCGAACGCGCCCCGCATGTGGCCGCGGTGATCACCAACCTGGCCGACGAGGCTCACCTGGTCGCGCGGATGAAGGATGCGCTGGCCGGTGAAATGAACCGCAGACAGGAGCTACTCAGGGCTGCAGGCAATTTCGCCAATGTTGCCGAGTATGACCGGGCGCGCACACGAGAACACGGCTTGGCGCCGTTGCCGGTGCTGTTCATCGTCGTCGACGAGTTCTCCGAATTGCTCAGCCAGCATCCCGACTTCGCCGAACTGTTCATCGCCATAGGCCGGCTGGGCCGATCGCTTGGGATACACCTATTGCTCGCCAGCCAACGCCTCGACGAGGGCAGGCTGCGCGGGATTGAGTCCCACCTGTCCTATCGGATATGTCTGAAAACCTTCAGCACCAGCGAGTCACGTTCGGTGCTCGGTGTTCCGGATGCCTACCAGCTGCCAAGTGCGCCTGGTGCCGCCTACCTGAAGACCGGATCGGGTGAGCCGCTGCGCTTCCAGGCGGCGTATGTGTCCGGGCCCTACGAAAGCTCCGCGCCAAGTCCTTCCCAGGCGGCCGAAACGCCGATGCCACGGTTGTTCACTGCGGCCCCTGCGGGCCGAGTCATCCGAGAAACCGAGCAGCGGAGCGATGCGCAGTCCGGACTGCGCCCGACTGTCCTCGAGACCGTTCTCGGTCGACTAGAGAATCGCGGACCGGCCGCGCACCAAGTGTGGCTGCCCCCACTGGTCGACTCGCCCATGCTCGAACAAGTGCTGCAGCAGCACGGGACTCGAGTTCCACTCGCCGTGCCGATCGGCCTTGTGGACTGTCCATACGAGCAGCGTCGGGAGTTGTTGGTCGCTCAACTGGGCGGTGCGGCGGGCAATGTCGCCGTCGTCGGCGGCCCGCGGTCGGGCAAGTCGACGGCGTTGCGGGCGTTGGTCGTGGCATTGGCCGAAATGCACAGCCCGCGAGATATCCAGGTTTATTGCCTGGACTTCGGCGGCGGTGCACTTGCGACGCTGCGAACCCTGCCGCATGTCGGATCTGTCGCGGGCCGCCGTGATGTCGAACTGATCCGGCGCACGGTAGTGCAGTTGCAGTCACTCCTGCGAGAAAGAGAGACACGGCGGAATTCTCACGAAGCCGCCGACCAGGACGACTACGGCGATGTGTTCCTGGTCATCGACGGCTGGGCCAGCATCCGCCAGGAGTTCGACACGTTGGAAGCCTCGATCACCGCACTTGCGGCTCAGGGCCTTTCCTACCGAATGCACGTGGTGATCAGCGCATCGCGATGGGCGGAGATCCGTCCCGCGCTGAAAGACCAGATCGGTACTCGGATCGAGCTGCGGCTGGGCGACCCTGCGGAGTCCGAAATGGATCGCAAGCGGGCACGACAGCTCGCCCAGAGCCCGCCCGGTCGCGGAATCACACGTGAGGGGCGCGAGTTCGTGATCGCGGTGCCTGGGCCAGCCGATGCCACGGCAGATCGGCTGAAGACGCGACATGCCGGACGCATAGCGCCGCGTGTCGATCTATTGCCCGCGATCCTGAACCACCACCTCCTGGTCGCCCGCTCGAACCCGGCGCAGCCGTCGACAACAGTTCTCCTCGGAATCGGCGAAAACGAGTTGCATTCTGTTGCTTTGGATTTCGTCGCAGAGCCTCATCTCGTGATTCTGGGCGAAGGGGAGTGCGGCAAGACCTCGACCTTGCGGATGCTCTGCCGCGAAATCGTTCGAACGAACACGCCGGAATCCGCGCAGATGTTCATCGTGGACTTTCGACGCACGCTACTGGGCGTCGTGGAGTCTGACCACCTCGCGGGATACACACCGTCGGCTGTGGCATTGACGGCGAAACTGGCGGTGCTGTTGGAAGGCCTGCAGGCACGGATGCCCGGCCCTGACGTCAGCCAGCAACAGTTGCGTTCGCGATCGTGGTGGTCGGGCCCCGAGATCTATGTCGTTGTCGATGACTATGACCTGGTGGCCGGAACGACCGGCAACAACCCGCTCGCACCGTTGGTCGACTTCCTCCCTCATGCAAAGGATCTCGGATCGCACGTCATCGTGGCGCGGCGGTCGGGTGGCGCGGCGCGGGCGATGTTCGATCCTGTGCTGGCCCGGCTGCGCGATCTCGATTGTATGGGCTTGATGATGTCGGCCAGCCCGGAGGAGGGCGTGTTGCTGGGTTCGGCTCGGCCGACGAAACTGCCCCCGGGTCGGGGAACGCTCGTGACTCGCTCGCAACCCGAGCAACTCGTCCAGGTTGCCTGGACCGATCCGCCATGACGAAATGTGTTGTCGAAGTGGGACCGGTGAGCATCCGCGGCCCTTGCGATGTGGGCCAGGATCTGGTGTCGACGGCGCTCGGGTGCATCGACGACGAGATCGCGTTGCTCGATGAGCATCCGGTCGCGGTTCCTGCGATATGGCGTGCCGTCTTCCGCTCGGCGCTTTCGGACTGCAGCGGCACCGCCGTGTTGGTCTGCCCGACGTGGTGGTCCTCAACCCGCGTCGAGCGCGTACAGGAAGCAGCGTCCGATTGTGCGGCGCAAGTCGTTTCGCTGCGCCGAGCCGAGGTGCTCACCGCCGGTCAGCCCGGCGCACCTGCCGTCGTCGAGATCGCTCCCGAGTTCGTGGCGATCTGGCGGTCGGGCCGCGTCGTGATGGCCGAGCCGCGCTTGGGGGAGCCGATGGATGTCGTCAGGGCGGTCGCCAACGGGGTCGGTGAGGCGTCCGCGGTTTTTGTGGACGCGCCGATTGACGTCGACGGCGGCTCGTCACTCGCCACTGCCATCTCAGCGCGTCTTCGGGCCGACGGCCTGGCAGTGGCCATCGTTCATCAAAACCGCGTGTTGGCGGGGATACGGGATCAGCCGCGGCCGTTGGTCCGTGAACCCAGGCCGCGGGCACGCTGGCGGCCGAGGCCGGAAGTGCTCGCCGCAGGCATCGTCGCGGCAGGACTTTCTTGCGTTGGCCTCGCGTCGAGCTTCGGAGTTCATGAATCGGACGCGACCGGGGTTCCGATGACCGTGCTCATCGAAGGCCGTGTGGCAGTGAAGGTTCCGGCCCGCTGGGCGGTGCAGCGCATTACGGCAGGACCGGGATCAGCCCGTGTGGAGGTTATCTCGCCTGACGACGCGACCGCGGTGCTGGTTACGCAGTCTCAGGTCCGTGAAGGCGAACGCCTGGCCGACACCGCGGCGATGTTGCGAAACGCCCTCGATGATCAGCAGGACGGCGTTTTCAGCCGGTTCAACCCAAACGACCGCCGGGCTGATCGTCCCGCCGCCACCTATCGGGAAGTCCGCGAAGGTCGCCAGATCGACTGGACCGTATTCGTCGACGACACCGTCCGAATCGCGGTGGGCTGCGAAAGCGCACCAGGTAGAGAACAAGCGGTGCAGGACATCTGCGACGAGGCGATCCGCTCGGCACACGCAGTCATCTGACCCACGGAACCGAACCGGCGTGCGCGGCGTCCTAATCACAACTCGACAGGAAACGTGGAAAGGGTCCCGATGACGACACCTTCAGGTGGATCGCTCAATACAGATTTCGACCTCATGACGTCCGTCGCGGCCCAGATCGACACCCGAAACGAGGAGATTCGGGCGATGCTGCAGTCGTTCATCGGCCGAATGACCAGCGTGCCGCCGTCAGTGTGGGGAGGCGTCGCGGCCACGCGGTTCAGGGCTGTGGTGGACCGGTGGCACGACGAGTCGACAAAACTGCACCTCGCGCTGCAGGAGATCGGCGAAACCATGCGCTTCAACCAACGGTCGCTGCGGGAGGCGGCCGAAAGTCATTCGCACCAAATCGGCGCCGTCGGCATCACTCTCTGAGGAGCACACCGTGGAACCAGTTCTCTCCTATGACTTCGCCGAGATCGAGTACACCGTGCGACAGGAGATACACAGCACGTCAGCGCGGCTGAATGCTGCGCTCGATGATCTGCGGGCCCAAATCGTGCCACTGCAACAGATCTGGACGCGCGAAGCGGCCGAGGCCTACCGGCTCGAGCAAGCCAAGTGGGATCAGGCCGCGGCTGCACTGAACGAAATTCTGTTCAGTCTCGGCAACGCGGTGCGCGACGGCGCCGACGAAGTCGCGGCCACCGACCGCAGCGCGGCGAGCGCCTGGCGAGGCTAGCGACGCCACCGGCCACTGTGCGGTCCCGTTGGGAGGGGAGCCCACGGGACCGCACAGGTCGGCGCTGCCTGTGACAACGGCCCGAAGTCCTGGGCTTGAGCGGCGAGTTTGGACTATCGTGGCGGCCACGCGCGCGGGGCGTGCGAGGAGCGTGTTCGCCGATGCCTACTTCGAGGTCCTCGGGCGGCCGGGCTGAGGCTCGGCTGTCGAGTCTGCGCACCGTTCATGAGCTATTCGTCGCAGGTCAGGTCGACCTCGACACCACTTCGCTGCGGTCCGTCGTCGCCGACAGCTGGCGCCGAAGCCTGGCGACCGGCGTCGATCCCGACAGTGGCGCGGCGCACGCCGCACCCGTGCACGTCGCACTCGAGGAGATGCGCGCTGCCCACCCCCTGACATCGGCGCTTCCGATCATCCGCCGGCTGCTGATCGACGACGCAGCCGACGCGGGCGTCGTGGTCGCCGTGACCGCCGCGGACGGCACGCTGCTCTGGGTGGAGGG